>UMHF01003179.1_pt1 | contig 14217 bp, 10 predicted proteins | sample 1965431 | NCBI WGS metagenome assembly UMHF01 (sample SAMEA4836088, study PRJEB28245) | human gut metagenome | biome: gut microbiome; material: fecal sample | place: Denmark | collected 2008
CTTCAGCCTCCGTGCAGCTTGCTCTGTGTTTCGTAGAACTTCGAGGTCTTCTGCCGCCAGAGCATCAGCGCGCCGCGGACGCACAGCTCGATCGCCATCGCGATCCACATGCCGCGCAGCCCAAGCTTCCCCACGAGCAGCAGCGACAGCCCCAGCCGGACGATCCAGATGCTGCCGAGATTCAGAAGACTCGGCACGAGCGTGTCGCCCGCGCCGCGCAGCGCGCCCGCCGCCGCGATGGACACGCCGAACAGCGGCTCCGCCAGCAGCCCGATCCGCAGCGCCTGCGCCGCAAGCGTCCGGACCTCTGCGACCGGCGTCAGCAGCCGGAACACGAACGGGCAGAAGATCATCATCAGAAGCCCCGTGCAGCCCATCAGCGCGCCGCCAAGGGCCGTACAGATGTTCCCGTACCGCCGGGCCTGTACGGCGTCACCAGCGCCGACGCTGCGGCCGACAAGCGTGGTCGCGGCTGAGCCGACGCCGTAGCCCGGCATGTAGCACAGGCTCTCCGCCGTCACCGCGAAGGAGTTGGCCGCGATGGCCGCCGCGCCCAGCGGTGCCAGGATCATGGTCGAGGCGACCATCGCCCCGTTCATGGCGATCTCCTGCACCGCCACCGGCGCGCCGATGCGGAATGCTTTCTTTAAGATCTCCGGCCGGAACGCATGCGCCTCGCCGCGCCGCAGCCGCAGCTGCGCATTGCGCACGCAGCAGCACCAACCCATCGCCAGACTCACCAGCGCGCAGGCCAGCGCCGTGCCCATCCCCGCGCCGAGCACGCCGAAATGCGGGATCAGCAGCGCGTTGCAGACCACGTCCAGCCCGCACATCACCGCGTTGAGCACGCTCGGCGTGACCATGTCGCCCGCGCACTGCAAAAAGCCCGCGGTCAGCGAATTGAGCTGCGAAAACGGCAGCATCAGCGAAAACGTCAGAAAATACGCGCTCGCGTCCGCGCAGATCTCCGCGCCGCCGCCGAGCCAGCAGGGGAGCTTCCGGCAGATGCCGAGCCCCAGCAGCGCCAGCAGCGCCGCCAGCGTCAGGGCCGCCGCCAGCCCGTGCCGGACGACGGTCCGGGCCTCGGTGTCCTCGCCCGCGCCGATGCGGTGCGCGACCTGCACGGAAAAGCCCGCGGACACCGCGGTCGTCACGCCGCCGAACAGCCACGTGCTCGAGGCCACGAGGCCGATGGCCGCCGAGGCGTCCGCGCCCAGCGCGCCGACCATGGCCGAGTCGATATACTGCATGGCGATCGTCGTGATCTGCGTCAGAATGGCGGGCAGACTCAGCTGCCAGACCAGCCGGAGCTGCGGCGCGAGCGTCTTCCAGGTTTGTTTCGGCATGACTTCCTCCAAAAAACCGCCCGGGAGAGTCCGGGGCGGCAGATAAAAAACGATACCCAGCCAGGCCGGGTATCGCTGCAGCTTTGGATCACAGATCAGAACAGGTTCAGGACCAGCGTCAGGACGATGAACACGCCGCCGACCCACTTGGTAGCGAGGGCGAGCTTGGCGTCGAGACCCTTGTTCTTGTTCTTGCCGAGATAGGTATCACCGCTGCCGCCGGCAATGGCGCCAGACAGGCCTGCGGATTTACCGGACTGGATGGTCACGATAACAACAAGGCCGACAGCCAGGATGACCTGAATGATCGTTAAAATCGTATGCAGAGCGTTCATGATAATTCCTCCAAACCATATGCCGCCCTTCGCCGGCAGACGGCTCGCCGAGATCGTATCCAATCAGGCTGCTATTAAACAGCTAGAAAATCATATCATAATTTAAACCCGAATGCAAGGGGATATTTGCTGTTTTCCGCAAAAATCAGCTCTTTGTGACCCAGGTATTCGTGGCAAGGCAGGTGAGATAGGCGTTGATGAAGCCGTCGAGCCCGCCGTCCATCACGGCGTTCACGTTCGAGGTCTCATAGCCCGTGCGCGTGTCCTTGACGAGCGTGTAGGGCATGAAGACGTAGTTGCGGATCTGGCTGCCCCACTCGATCTTGAGCTGCGCGCCCTTGATATCGGAGATCTTGTCGAGATGCTCGCGCTCTTTGATCTCAATGAGCTTCGAGCGGAGCATGCGCATGCAGGTCTCGCGGTTCTGGAACTGGTCACGCTGCGTCTGGCAGGAGACGACGATGCCGGTCGGCTTGTGGATCAGGCGCACGGCGGAGCTTGTCTTGTTGATGTGCTGGCCGCCCGCGCCGGAGGAGCGGTAGACCTGCATCTCAATGTCCTCGGGCCGGATCTCGACGTCCTTGGAGTCATCGGTGATCTCGGGGATGACCTCGACCGCGGCAAACGAGGTCTGCCGCCGGGCGTTGGCGTCGAACGGAGACACGCGCACGAGGCGGTGAACGCCGTTTTCGCTCTTGAGCAGGCCGTAGGCGTTCTCGCCCTCGATGAGGATGCTGGCGGATTTGATGCCCGCCTCGTCGCCGTCGAGGTAGTCGAGGATCTTGTAGCTCAGGCCGTGCTGCTCAGTCCAGTGGGTGTACATGCGGTAGAGCATGGAGGCCCAGTCCTGCGCCTCGGTGCCGCCCGCGCCCGCCTGGAAGGAGACGATGGCGTTGTTGTTGTCGTACTCGCCGGACAGAAGCGTCTCGAGCCGGGCCTTTTCCATCTCCTGCTCGAGCTGGGCATAGCCCTCGGTCAGCTCGGGGAGCATGGAGTCGTCGCCTTCCTCGATGGCCATCTCACACAGCGTGTAAAGATCGTCCCACTGGCTGCACATTCTCTCATACAGCTCGACCTTGGACTCGAGCAGGCGGCTCTGCTTCATGACCTTCTGTGAGACCTCCTGATTGTCCCAGAAGCCGTCGGAGTCGATCTGCGCGTGCAGACGTTCGATCTCCTCCTTCGCCGCCTCAATGCCGAGCGAGTCGGACAGCGCGTCCAGCTTCGGCCGGATATTGTTGAGTTTTACTTTATATTCATCAAATTCGATCATGGTTTCCCCACACTTTTCAAAATTATCGAAGAATATTATACAGGAAAACAAATGGGATGTAAAGAGGCAAAGCGCCTTCCCACGCGGAGAAGACGCTTTTCCGCCTCAGCGGCGGCTGACTTCGTATTCCTCATCCCGGAAGATCAGATCATCCAGATCCCCGTGATCCGTAAACCCACAAAATCTTCTGTCCATACGCTTCCTCCTTTTTGCGATCCTGCTTAGTATATGAGCATCCAGAGGAAAATGCGCGTGAAAATTGACGGCAGAGCATCCCAAAGCCTTCCCCTACGAGGGGAAGGTGGCACGGCGAAGCCGTGACGAATGAGGTGGAGGCACTTGCATCTGCGCGGCGCTGTCCAGCCTTTGGTTATCCGACGATATCCTCATACAGAGTCTGCATGGCTTCGACGGTGCAGTCGGTGAAGCGGTTCTGGGCGGCGAGCTCGGGGGTGTAGTCCTCCAGGAGCATGGGGCGGTAGTCATACCAGCCGGACGCCGGGTCCCGGAGGATGACGTTGATGGTGGGCTTCAGCTCGTATTCCTCCACGCGTGCGCCGTCCTTGTCCTTGACGATCGTGACGCTCGCCATGCCGCCGAGCAGGTTGATCGTCTCCTTCTGGTGCGACAGGAAATTGCCGAGGCTGTAGTAGACCGGAACGTCCCGGCCGTCCGCGGCTGTGAGCAGCCCGGTCGGCTGCAGCGTGTGCGGATGGCCGCCGATGATGAGATCCGCGCCTGCGTCCGCCATCTCCTGCGCCCAGCGCAGCTGACTCTCATCCGGCGAAAGCTCGTCCTCCGTCCCCCAGTGCGGGAAGACGATGACGAAGTCGGCCTCCTGCTTGGCCTGCGCGATGCGGCCGCAGACCGTGTCGGTGCTCGAGAGCATATCCACCATCCAGCGCTTTTCGGGCATGGAGTTGTTGAGTCCGTAGGTGAAATTCAGCATGGCGATGCGGATGCCGTTTTTCTCCACGATGGGGATGACCGCAGCATCGGCCTCCGAGTCGTGGATGCCGAGCGTCGTGATGTCGGGGTAAGTTTCATGGAAGTAGCGGAGCGTGTCGGTGACGCCGGTCTCCTTTTTGTCGAAGCAGTGGTTCCCGGCGAAGGTCACCACATTGAAGCCCGCGTCCGCCAGCGCATCGGCGACCTCGATGGGCGAGCCGAAGATCGGATAGCTCGCGATCAGCGATCGATCCTGGACCAGAATGGTCTCCTGATTGATGCAGGCGAGGTCGTACTGCTGCACGATGGGGCGGATATCGTCAAAAAACGGGGTGAAGTCGTAGCCGCCCTCGGGCGTCTCGGCGGACCAGTAGACGCAGTTGTGGATCAGATCGTCGCCCACCGCCATCAGCGTGACGCGCGCGGGCTCCGGCTCCGGCTCGGCCGCAGGTTCCGGGACCGCCTCCGGCTGCGCGCCGGAGACGGTCTCTTCCGCGGTCTGTACCGGCAGCTGCGCCGCAGCGGCCGACTGGCCGGAGACGGCTGCCGCCGCCGGTCGTGCATCGGACTGCCGCGGCAGAAAGGCCTGCCGCACCACCCAGCTGCCGCCGAGAATGACGGCAGCCAGCAAAAGCAGGATCAGGATCAGACCCAGGGCAAAGGAGGGCTTTTTGTTCGGCTTCACGGACATCGGATGCACTTCCTTTCTGTATGGCTGCGCCGGCTTGCTTTACTGTAAGATCCCGTATTCCGCCTTGACGGTCAGGATGCGCAGCACGCTCTCGTCGATGCGCGATTGCGTCAGCGTGCCGTCTGCCACGGCGGCTTTGACCGCGTCGAACGCGCCCTGCAGGTCAGACGGCATGAGGATCATGTCGCACCCGGCGGCAAGCGCCTGTACGGCGGCCTCGCCTGCGGAATAGTGGTCGGTGATGGAGGACATGGACTGCGAGTCGGTGATGATGACGTTCTGGTAGCCGAGCTTGTCCCGCAGGATGTCGGTCACGATGGCGGAAGAAAGATCGGCGGGCGTGTCGCTGCCGGTCACGTTCGGGTAGGACAGGTGCGTGACCATGACGAACGGGACGCTCCCTTCCTGCGCGATGATCGACTGGAAGGGGACCAGGTCGCAGCTTTCCAGCTCATCCAGCGTTTTTTCCACGATGGACGTGCCGTTGTGATCGTCGACCGTGGCGCTGCCGTAGCCGGGGAAGTGCTTGAGGCAGGAGACGACGCCCTCTGCCCGCAGACTCTTGACGATGACGCCCGCGAGCGACGCGCACAGCTCCGGATCCGAGCCGAACGAGCGGCTGCCGATCACGCTGTCAACGCCGGAGACGACGTCGCAGTCCGGCGCGAAATCCAGATTGAAGCCGAGGCCGGTCAGATTGGCCGCGAGCGTCTGCCCGGCGGCATAGACCTGCGCGGGATCGGCGCTCTGGCCGAAGGAGCGCATGTCGGCGACCTTCGTGCCGCCCAGCGCCTCGTTTGCGCCGATGCGGCTGACCGTGCCGCCCTCCTCATCCACGCCCAGAAACAGCGGAATCTTCGCATACGACTGCGTGTTGGCGAGCAGCGCGGCGGCCTGCGCCCGGTCTTCAAGGTTCTTGGCAAAATAGACGATGCCGCCGACCGGGTACTGCGCGAGCGCATTTTTTGTCGCCTCGCCCGCGACGGTGGCGGTATTGACGTTCGTGATGGCCTCCGGCGTGACGAAGAACAGCTGCCAGAGCTTTTCATCCTCCGTCATGGAGGCGAGGGTGGCCTGTGCGGTCTTCTGCGCGTCGGTGACGGGAGTGTCGCCCGGCGCGGCGGGATCCGCGGCGGGCTCGGACGGCTGCTCGCTGTCCGGCTGCTCCGGCTGCGCGGCCTCGGCCTGCTCGGGCAGCTCGCCCTCATACGGCGCTTCGCGCTCCGGCTCCACGGCGGTCTGCTCGGAGGAGAAGACGGAGTCGGTCTGGATGGTCTCGGCCTGCTGCGGCTGCTGCTTTTCCGGGAGCGTCTTCCAAAGAAGCACGCCTACACCGCCGAGCAGCGCGATGCAGAACAGGATGGCGAGAACGGCGGGTAATTTGCTGCGCGGGTGATCCATAGAATGCGGTACCTCACTTATGATAGAGCGTGTGCGACTGATAGACAGGCTCAAACGTGACGTTCATGCCCAGACGCTTGAACATGCCCTCGTCGACGGAGGACAAAATGACGGACGAATGCACCTGGCTGCCGCGAAGCGAGGCCAGCGCCTCCATGGCCAGCTCTGCCGTCGGGTTCGTGACGGCGCTGATGGACAGCGCGATCAGCACCTCGTCGGTGTGCAGGCGGGGGTTGGAGTTGCCGAGATGCTCGATCTTCAGATGCTGGATGGGTGCGAGGACCATGGGGGAGATGAGGTTCACGCGGTCGTCGATCCCGGCGGAGAGCTTGATGGCGTTGAGCAGGGCGGCACAGGACGCACCCATGAGCCCGGAGGTCTTGCCGGTGACGATCCGGCCGTCCGGCAGCTCGATGGCGGCGGCGGGCGCGCCGGTCTCGGCAGCCTTGGCCCGGGCGGCGGGGACGGTCTTGCGCATGCTGACGTCCAGATGCAGGGAGTTCATGAGCATCTCCTGCTTGCGCAGCTCCTCGGGCATGGCGATGCCCTTCTTGACGGCGCAGGCAGAGGCAAAGTAGCGGCGGATGATCTCCTGATACGACGCCTCGCGGCAGACCTCGTCGTCGCAGATGGCGAAGCCCGCCATGTTGACGCCCATGTCCGTCGGGCTCTTGTACGGGCACTCGCCGAAGATGGAGCGGAAGATCGTCTCAAGGACCGGATAAATTTCAATATCGCGGTTGTAGTTGACCGTCGTCTCGCCGTAGGCCTCGAGGTGGAAGGGGTCGATCATGTTGACGTCGGCCAGATCCGCCGTCGCCGCCTCATAGGCGAGGTTGACCGGGTGCTTGAGCGGGAGATTCCAGATCGGGAACGTCTCATACTTGGCGTAGCCCGCGTTCACGCCGCGCTTGTGCTCCTGATACAGCTGGCTGAGGCAGGTGGCCATCTTGCCCGAGCCGGGGCCCGGCGCGGTCACGATAACGATGGGGCGGCTGGTCTCGATGTACTCGTTTTTGCCGTAGCCGTCGTCGGAGACGATGAGATTGATGTTCGAGGGATAGTCCGCGATGGGGTAGTGGCGGTAGACCTTCACGCCCAGCGCCTCCAGCTTGCGCTGGAACAGGTCGGCCGCGTGCTGCCCGGCGTACTGCGTGATGACGACGCTGCCGACGTACAGCCCGATGGAGCGGAAGGTATCGATCAGCCGCATCACGTCCAGATCGTAGGTGATGCCGAGATCGCCCCGGCGCTTGTTCATCTCGATGTGGGCCGCGTTGATGGCGATGACGATCTCCGCCTGGTCCTTGAGCTGCAGCAGCACCTTCATCTTGCTGTCCGGCAGGAAGCCCGGCAGCACGCGCGAGGCGTGATAATCGTCAAACAGCTTGCCGCCGAATTCCAGATAGAGCTTGCCGCCGAAGGTGTGCACGCGCTCGAGGATCCGCTCAGACTGCAGACGCAGATACTTTTCAAGATCAAATCCGATTTTTGCCATAATGATGTTCTTTTCCTTTTCTTCGTAGTTGCACAGAATCATATTTGTTCACCATAAATGATACCGCGAATCGCGCCGGACTGCAACCGTCTGCCGGGGAAAAAATAGACCAAACTTTCCATCTCCTTTTTGAGAGGTTTCGACAACTCCCCGCCGGAAGTGGAAACCTTGACTTTGGCTGGGAAAGAAAGTATAGTATAATCAATATAGTGGGCCATTCGCCCAACTTACAGCACGAAATATTGTGAGGAATCCGCATGAAACAACAAAAAGCCTACGGAAACGAGTCCATCTCGTCTTTGAAGGGCGCGGACCGCGTCCGGCTGCGGCCGGCGGTCATCTTCGGCTCCGACGGCCTCGAGGGCTGCGAGCACGCCGTCTTTGAGATCCTCTCCAACGCCATCGACGAGGCGCGCGAGGGCTACGGCAAACAGATCCTGGTCACCCGCTTTGCCGACCATTCCATTGAGGTCGAGGACTTCGGCCGCGGCTGTCCCGTCGACTGGAACGAAAAAGAGGGCCGGTACAACTGGGAGCTCGTCTTCTGCGAGCTCTACGCGGGCGGCAAATATCAGAACAATACCGGCGGCGACTACGAATTCTCCCTCGGCCTCAACGGCCTCGGCTCCTGCGCCACGCAGTATTCGTCCGAATACTTCGACGCCACTATCCGCCGCGACGGCTATAAATACTCCCTCCACTTTGAAAAGGGCGAGCTCGTCGGCAAAATGAAAAAGGAACCGACCGACCGCAAGGCCACCGGCTCCGTCTTCCGCTGGAAGCCCGATCTCGAGGTCTTCACCGACATCGATATCCCCAAGGAGTACTTTGAGGACATCCTCAAGCGCCAGGCCGTCGTCAACGCGGGCGTGACCTTTACCTTCCGCAACGAGGAAGACGGGAAATTCACGAAGACCGACTACTGCTATCCCAACGGGATCCTGGATTATGTCAACGAGATCGCGGGCGAGCAGACGCTCACCATGCCGCAGTTCTGGCAGGCCGAGCGCAAGGGCCGCGACCGCGAGGACAAGCCGGAGTACAAGGTCCGCATCTCCGCCGCCCTGTGCTTCTCCAACCGCGTCAGCCGTCTGGAGTATTACCACAACTCCTCCTGGCTCGAGCACGGCGGCGCGCCGGAAAAGGCCGTCAAAAACGCCTTCGTCTACGCCATCGATGCCTACTGCAAGCAGGCGGGCAAATATACCAAGGGCGAGTCGAAGCTCACGTTCCAGGACGTGGCCGACTGCCTCGTCCTCGTGACGAACTGCTTCTCCACGCAGACCTCCTACGAGAACCAGACCAAAAAGGCCATCACGAATAAATTCGTGCAGGACGCCATGACCGAGTTCTTCCGCGACCGCCTGCACGTCTACTTCATCGAAAACAAGCAGGAGGCCGACCGCATCGCCGATCAGGTCCTCGTCAACAAGCGGAGCCGCGAGTCGGCCGAAAAGGCCCGCCTGAACATCAAAAAGAAGCTGACCGGCAGCCTTGACATCGCCAACCGTGTGCAGAAGTTCGTCGACTGCCGCACGAAGGATGTGTCAAAGCGCGAGATCTATATCGTCGAGGGCGATTCCGCCCTTGGCTCCGTCAAGCTCTCGCGCGACGCGGAGTTTCAGGGCATCATGCCCGTCCGCGGCAAGATCCTCAACTGCCTGAAGGCCGATTACGAGCGCATCTTCAAATCCGACATCATCACCGACCTCATCCGCGTGCTCGGCTGCGGCGTAGAGGTGCAGACGAAGAAGACGAAGGACCTGTCCGCGTTCGACCTTGAGAACCTCCGCTGGAACAAGGTCATCATCTGCACCGACGCCGACGTCGACGGCTACCAGATCCGCACGCTGATTTTGACCATGATCTACCGGCTCTGCCCCACGCTCATCCAGGAGGGCTACGTCTATATCGCGGAGTCACCCCTTTATGAGATCACCTGCAAGGACAAGACGTGGTTCGCCTACACCGACGCGGAGAAGACCGAGATCGTCAAGAAGCTCGAGGGCAGGAAGCTCTCCATCAACCGCTCCAAGGGCCTCGGCGAAAACGACCCCGAGATGATGTGGATGACCACCATGAACCCCGCCACCCGCCGCCTCATCAAGGTCATGCCCGAGGACATGGAACGCACGATGCAGGTCTTCGACCTCCTCCTCGGCGACAACCTCCAGGGCCGCAAAGACCACATCGCCGAAAACGGCTACAAATACCTCGACCAGCTGGACGTGTCGTAAGGCTGCAGGCTGGATCCCGCTGCGGCGGGGACGACCTCTCAGGCGCTTCGCGCCAGCTCCCCTTATGAAGGGGAGCCAAGGGTGCGGGCACAAAAAAGCCTCCCCTTGTCAAGGGGAGGTGCCGAGCGGAGCGAGGCGGAGAGGTTCTGCCCGCAAAAGCCGCTTCGCGGGGGATGCGGAGCGGTATGACCCAAAATTTCCGGCGGTCTCTGATCGCCAGACAATAAGGAACGAATCACTATGCCAAAGAAAAAACAACCGGAAAGCAGAAAGCAGGACGATCCGAATGTGATGGGGCTGCGGGCGGAGGTGCTCGAGCAGCCGATCTGCCAGACGCTGGAGTCGAACTACATGCCCTACGCCATGTCGGTCATCGTCTCGCGCGCCATCCCGGAGATCGACGGCTTCAAGCCGTCGCACCGCAAGCTGCTCTACACCATGTATGAGATGGGGCTTCTCACCAAGCCCCGCACAAAATCCGCCAACATCGTCGGCCAGACGATGAAGCTGAACCCTCACGGCGACGCCGCCATCTACGAGACCATGGTCCGCCTCGCCCGCGGCAACGAGACGCTGCTGCACCCCTTCGTCGACTCCAAGGGCAACTTCGGCAAGGTCTACTCCCGCGATATGGCCTACGCCGCCTCCCGCTACACCGAGGCGAAGCTCGAGCCGATCTGTCAGGAGCTCTTCCGCGACATCGACGCCGACACCGTCGACTTTGTCGACAACTACGACGGCTCCATGCAGGAGCCTGTCCTCCTGCCGACGACCTTCCCGAACGTCCTCGTCTCGGCCAACATGGGCATCGCCGTCGGTATGGCGTCGAACATCTGCTCGTTTAACCTCGCCGAGGTCTGCCGCACGACGATCGCGCTCATCAAAAACCCGGACGCGGACCTGCTCGACACGCTCCCGGCCCCGGATTTCCCGACGGGCGGCGAGATCCTCTACGATCCGGCGCAGATGCTGCAGATCTACCAGACGGGCCGCGGCTCGTTCCGCCTGCGGGCAAAATGGCGCTATGTCAAAGAGGGGAACATGATCGAGATCTATGAGATCCCCTATACCACCGCCACCGAGATCATCCTCGACAAGGTCGCCGAGCTCATCAAGGCCAACAAGGTCCGCGAGATCAGCGACATGCGCGACGAGACCGACCTGAACGGCCTCAAGCTTACCATCGACCTCAAGCGCGGCGCCGACCCCGACAAGCTCATGCAGAAGCTGTTCAAGACGACGACGCTGCAGGACGCCTTCGGCTGCAACTTCAACATCCTCATCGCCGGCATGCCGCGCGTGATGGGCGTGCGCGAGATCCTGCAGGAGTGGACCGCGTGGCGGACCGAGTGCGTGCGCCGCAGGCTCTATTTCCAGATGAACAAAAAGAAGGACAAGCTGCACCTGCTGAAGGGCCTCGGCCGGATCCTTCTCGATATCGACAAGGCCATCGCCATCATCCGCGAGACAGAGCTTGACGCCGAGGTCGTCCCGAACCTCATGATCGGCTTCGGCATCGACCAGATCCAGGCCGAATACGTCGCCGAGATCAAGCTGCGAAACATCAACAAGGAATTCATCCTGAACCGACTGAAGGAGACGGAGTCTCTGGAAAAGGAGATCGCCGAGCTCGAAGCGACGCTCGGCTCCGAAAAGAAGGTGCAGGCGCTCATCTGCAAGGAGCTCGAGCAGGTCGCGCAGAAATACGGCAAGGAGCGCAAGACCACCCTTGTCTACGACCACGAGCTGCAGCAGGAGCCTGACGACGAGCCGGAAAACGACTATCCCGTCACCGTCTTCCTCTCCCGCGAGGGCTATTTCAAGAAGATCACGGCGCAGTCGCTGCGCATGTCCGGCGAGCAGAAATTCAAGGAGGGCGACAGCCTGCTTCTGACCTGCCCCGCGCAGAACAGCAGCGAAATGCTCGTCTTCACCGACAAATATCAGGTCTACAAGACCCGCATCTCCGACTTTGCCGACGGCAAGGCCTCCGCGCTCGGCGATTACCTGCCCGGCAAGCTCGGCTTCGACGAGGGCGAGAGCTTCCTCACGGCCGTATTCCCCGGAAAATATGAGGGGAACCTGCTCTTCGTCTTCGAAAACGGCAAGGCGGCCAAAATTGCTGCCAGCTGCTACGACACGAAGTCCAACCGCAAGCGGCTCACCGGCGCCTACTCCGACAAGAGCCCGGTCAGGGCGATCATCGACCTGCCGGAGGAGAAGCAGATCGTCGTCCGTGCCTCGGATGGCCGCGCGCTCATCTTCTCCACGGCCCAGCTCGCCGTCAAGACCACCCGTTCGGCGCAGGGCGTGGCCGTGATGAGCCTCAAGCGCAAGGCCGTCGTCGAATCGGCCGCGGAGCTGGAAAAAACGCTGATCAGCAACGTCGGCCGCTATTCGGCCCGCACGCTGCCCGCCGCCGGCGCGCTCGTCCGCCCCGAAGACATCGGCGAAACGCAGATGAAGCTGGATATCTGACGCAGGGAATGATAAAACCCGCACGAACACAATAGGGAGGATGACGGTTTGAAACGAGAAACATGCAGGACCATCTGGCAGATGGGATGGAAGATCACCCTCGGCTGCGCGATCTTCGCGCTGGGCTTCGACCTGTTTCTGGAGCCGAACAGCCTGAACGTCGGCGGCATGAGCGGTCTGGCGATGATCCTCCGCGAGCTCCTCGGCTTCGGCTCCATCGGCGTGCTGACGATGCTGCTGAACGTGCCGCTGTTCGTCCTCGGCGCGCGCAAGCTGGGGAAGAAGTTCCTGTTCGGGTCGCTGGCAGGGATGCTCCTGAGCTCCGCATTCATCGATCTGTTCGCCGTGATCCCGGCCCCGAAGACCGAGATCCTGCTCGACAGCCTCTACGGCGGGCTGCTGGTCGGCCTCGGGCTCGGTCTCGTCTTCCTCTCCGGAGCGACGACGGGCGGGTCCGACATCGCGGCCAAGCTTCTGCGCCGCCGCTTCCGCTCGGCCAGCCTCGGCAAGGTCCTGCTGGCGATCGACCTGTTCATCATCTTCCTGACGGGCGTTGTCTTCCGCGATATCTCCAGGACGCTCTACAGCGCCCTGCCGCTGGCGGTCTCGTCGGTCGTCATGGATCAGCTGCTCTACGGGCTGGACCATTCCACCGTCGCGCTCATCATCTCCAAACACTACCAGCAGGTCTCCAAGCAGATCGAGACCCGGCTCGACCGCGGCGCGACCGTCCTTGACGGCAGCGGCAGCTATACGGGCCAGCCGCGGCCGGTCCTCATGTCGGCCGTGCGTCAGCGCGAGCTGCCCGAGCTCAAGACCATCGTCCGCGAGATCGACCCCGACGCGTTCGTCATCCTCCTGCCGGCCCATCAGGTGCTGGGCGAGGGCTTCCGCCGCGCGGGCGACGAGCTGTAAGGAGGGACCGGCTTGAAACGAAGACTCCTGACCGTCCTTTTCGCCCTGCTTCTGCTCCTTCTGTGCGGCTGCGCCGCGCTGGTGCCGTCGGAATACACCCTCGTCACCCCGCACAACCCCGGGACCAAGACCGAGCAGCAGAGCGACGTGCTGACGGTCAGCAACTACAAGATGCTCAAAAACGCCCTGCGCACGCTTGTCCAGAACGGCGTGGAGCACGGCGTTATCCATACGAGCCAGTACGAGGCGGATATCGAAGCGGATCTGCCGCAGGCCGTCTATGAGATCGCCCGCGAGGATCCGATCGGCGCCTACGCCATCGACTATATCACGCACGACTGCACCCTGATCGTCGCTTATTACGAGATCAAGGTCGACATCACGTTCCGGGACGTCCTGACGCCGCTGGACGAGATCGAATACGTCGGCGGCGAGACCGAGGCCGGGCGTCTTATCAGCCGGGCGCTGGAGAGCTACGACGACCATCTGACCCTCTACGCGACCTATCCCGGCCGGCCGGACTATGCCGCCCTTGTGCAGAACTACTGCGACAGCCACCTGCGCGAGCATGCGGCCGAGCCGGAGCTGACCGTCACCGAATACCCCGCCGACGCCCGCAACCGGATCGTGGAGCTGGTCTTTTCCTATCCCGCCTCCCGGCAGGAGCTGCAGGAGATGCAGCAGGACGTGCGCGAGAGTCTGACCGCCGCGGAGGTCTACGTCCGCTACTGTACGAGCGAGACGGAGAAGGCCGCGCTGCTGTTTACCTATCTGGCCGAGCGCTTCCCGTATCAGCAGGGCGACAGCCGCACGCCGGTCTATTCCGCGCTCTGCCAGGGCGTGGCGAACAGCAAGAGCATGGCGCAGAGCTGGCAGCTGCTGTGTGACGAGGCGGGGCTCAGATGCAGGACCGTCAGCGGTCTGCGCGGCGGCGAGGCGTACTGGTGGAACATCGTGACGCTCGACGGCGTGTCCTGCCACGTGGACGTGCTGCGCGATCTGCTGGACGGCAGCACGCTGCGGCTGCGGTATGACGAGGATATGGCGGGCGGCTATTACTGGGACGCCGAAGACGTCCCGGCCTGCCCCGCACCC
>UMHF01026627.1_pt1 | contig 13577 bp, 12 predicted proteins | sample 1965431 | NCBI WGS metagenome assembly UMHF01 (sample SAMEA4836088, study PRJEB28245) | human gut metagenome | biome: gut microbiome; material: fecal sample | place: Denmark | collected 2008
ACTTATAAATAATGTTAAACTATAGTGTTGCGGAATTAAGGTTGAATATCTATATAGAGGGTTTCTATAATTGCAAGAATAAGGAGATGAAACATAATAGATAATCATTATGAAAAACTTCACAGACGAGAAGACTCTTCTTCGGGAGATAAAGAACGGAAACGGCGAAGCATTCGAATTTCTGTTCAATAGCTATTATCCTCGGTTGCGGGGATATGCTGCTCGTTTTGTGACGGATGAGGAAGCAGTCAGAGATATCATACAGGAGAGTTTTTTGAGATTTTGGGAAAAACGTGATCTGATAGAAGCTGTTTCCATTTCATCTCTTCTTTTCGCAATGGTGAGGAATGCCTGTCTGAATTATTTGAAGCATCTGCAACTGGTCGAGCAGCATAATCTGGAACATTTGGATAGGGTGGCCGGGCAGGAAGAACTTTATTATTGGGACTTTAACCTAAGTCCGGAATATACGCTTCTGTATAAGGAATTGCAACAACAGATCAGTCTTGTTATGAGTGATTTGCCTTCCCGTTGCCGTGAAGTATTTGAGATGAGCCGTTTTAAGAAAATGAAAAACCGGGAGATCGCAGATGCTCTCCAAATATCGACTACTGCAGTGGAAAAACATATAGCCAAAGCCTTAGCACGCTTTTCCGCACATTTTAAAGATAAATATCCGTTGGATGTCTATATCGCGATATTAGCTTGGCTGCTTTCCGAATGAACGAAGTCCTGTTTCTTTTGTTTTGGGGAATTTTTTTCAGGAAGGGGGTTGGGTAAAATTCATTTGGGTTGTTACATCATATAGAAAGCAAAAATTATGAAAGAGCAGGAGATCTATAATCACCAGTTGGCAATACGTTATTTTGAAGGACGCATTACTCCCTCCGAAGAAGAGATTCTTTTCCGGTTTGTGAATGATGCACCTTCTAATGAAAGAATGTTCCGCCAATGGGAGGAGGAGTGGATGCTTTCCTATAAACTGATTCCTGAAGTTTCGAATGAATGGAAACAGTTGCAACGCCGGATGCAGGTGCGTCAATCGCTGAATGGTGTGTTTAGTACTAAACACATGCAATTGCAGCGGTTTATCGCTGTTGCTGCAATTGCATGTGTTCTATTATTGAGTGGAACATATAGTTTCTATCTTTATCGGAATACGGAAACCACCGATAACCGGTTTGCTTTAGAAACTGCCTATGGAGAAAAAAGCAAGCTGATACTGGCGGATGGAACAGTTGTATGGTTGAATGCCGGTTCTTCCTTACAGTATGCCGGTAACTTCAATTCTAAAAACAGGGAAGTCTTTTTAACTGGTGAAGCTTATTTCGAAGTGACTAAACAGTCAGATGGAACTCCTTTTGTGGTTAAAACGGATCAGTATAGTGTATTGGTGAAAGGAACAAAGTTTAATGTATCTTCTTACCCTGAAGATATTTCTGCTAAAACGACATTATTGGAAGGCTCTATCGATATTTTATATAAAGGGAGGCATATTCCGGTTGCACCGGGAGAATTGCTGAGTCTTGACAAACAAAACGGAAGTTTTTCCCGTCAGAAGGTTCAGGCTTCTCAATATAAATCCTGGACAGAAGGGAGAGTTGAATATGATAAAATCACGCTCAATGAGTTGGCAGTCCGCCTATCCCGTAAATATGACGTTCAGATTCATTTGGGAGACGACTTGGAAAAAGATATAGCTTTCCGCGTATCACTTCGCAATGAAGAGACGGTCGGAGATGTCTTTCACGCTCTATCCGAGATTATTCCGATCCGTTATGAACGGCGGGACCGGGATATTTATATTAGAAAACAATAGCGCAATTGTTAATATATTATTAAATCTAATTCTTTAATTTATTGGTTTATGTATAGAAAACATGTAGGAAGGGCGTTAATCCTTGCCTTGATGCTTTCTGGGGCTACCTCCATGAATGCACAGCGGATTACCCGGCAATTTAAAAATGTTCCTTTAAAAACGGTATTAGCGGAAGTCGAGAAAGAACTACAGTATTCCATCATTTACAAGAAAGACGAGGTAAATGAACGGAAGCAGATTACGCGAGATTTTAAAGATGCTTCTTTGGAAGAAGTTCTATCTGCCGTATTGGATAACGGATTGTCTTATTCCGTCCAGGGCAAGATGATTGTGATTTCCAAGAAGGAAGCCGCAGGATCATCTATCACTCAGCAAAAGCAGATCATTGTGAAAGGTATCGTGAAAGATGAAAATGGCGAACCAGTTGTTGGGGCGAATGTTGTTGAAAAGGGAACGTCTAATGGTACGATTACGGATATGGATGGGAATTTCTCTTTGTCGATATCCGAAGGTTCCAAATTAAGTATAACGTACATCGGATATTTGGACAAGGATGTTGCGGTTAGTAAAGGTAAGACAACATTGAACATCCAATTGAAGGAAGATACGCAAGCTTTGGATGAAGTGGTTGTGGTAGGTTATGGTTCTGTCAAAAAACGTGACCTAACAGGATCTGTTTCACAGATTTCTTCTTCATCGATTCAGAATCAGGCTGTGATGAAAGATCCTATGCAAGCATTGCAAGGTAAAATTGCAGGTGCGGATATTACGATGGGAAACTCTCCCGGAGCATCTTCTACCATTGTGATCCGTGGATATAATTCGATCAATGCGGGCAATGATCCGTTGATAGTGGTGGATGATGCTCCGTTCGGAGGAAAGATCGATGAGATCAATCCGGCAGAAATCGAGTCGATTGATGTTTTGAAAGATGCTTCATCCACTGCTATTTATGGTTCTCGAGGAGCAAATGGTGTTGTTATCATTACGACAAAACGTGCCCGTAAGGAAGCTAAACTGTCTGTTAGTTATGACGGATATGTCGGTGTGTCCAAGTCATTCAAAAATTATGATATGATGAGCGGTGAAAAATATGCAGACTGGAAAAGAATGGCTAATTATGGAAAGACAGATAAGGAAATATTTGATGATATTCAATTAAAAGCCTTGAACTCCGGACAGTTTGTAGATTGGCAAGATTTGATGTTTAGCGGTACGGGCTATAAAACGGATCATAATGTCAGTATCAATCAATCGAATGGTCGTAATCGTAATATGTTAGTGTTAGGCTATAATAAAGACCAAAGTATTATTGATAATATGGGATATGAACGTTTCTCAGCCCGTATTAACGGGGATATGGAATTAGCAAAGAACTTGACGGTAGGCTATTCTTCTCTTTTAGCATTGACAACTCGTAATAATGGAGATAATAGTGTTTGGAAATATGGAACAGTTATTGATCCACTAACGGAGGTTTATGACGAGAATGGAGATATGCGCTTTTACAATAGCGGTTGGTATCAGACGGTATTGCATTCGAATCCTTTGTTTGATACTGATAAGAATAATGTAGACAATAAAGAAAAACGTACCCGTATCCTTTTGAACTTATTTGCAGATTGGGAAATAATCAAAGGCTTGAAATTCCGAACAAGTTTGACATATGGCTTGTCGTCAATCGAAAATGGAGTTTATAAGAGTTCTACTTCTCAAGCTCGCCAGTTGGCTTCTCCGTCTGCTGAATACAAAAAAACGAACGAGCAACAGATTACTTTTACGAATGTTCTGAATTATAAGAAGGTATTGAATGATCATAGTTTGGATGTATCGTTGGTGCATGATATGCAGACAGATAAAGCAGAATTGGTCGGTTTGACTGGACAGGATATGCCTTATTACGGTTCGTGGTTTAATGTGAATGAAGCACCAGATGTATTTACACGTCTTTCTTCTGTACGTAAATGGGCTTTGTTGTCATTTATGGGAAGAGTTAATTATACATTTAAGGATCGGTATTTGTTGACATTGACTGGACGTTACGATGGCTCTTCTCGTTTGGCAAAAGGTAATAAATGGGACTTCTTTCCGTCTGTTGCATTGGCTTGGCGTATGAATGATGAGTCTTTCCTTCGGGAAGTTGATTGGCTTTCTAATCTGAAATTACGTTTGAGCTGGGGTAATTCCGGTAATACAGCAATTTCTGAGTATGCAACACAAGGAGCTTTAGGTAAATATGTGTATTATTTCGGGACAACTGAGCAGTCGGCAATGGGATATCTGCCTACCGAGTTGGCTAATAATCAATTGGGGTGGGAAAGTACAGAAGAATATAATGTCGGCGTGGATTTTGGCTTCTTGAATAACAGGATCAGTGGTTCTATTGACGGATATATTCGTAATACACGTGATCTATTGATGAAACGCAATTTGCCGATCAATACAGGGTATGAATTTACTTGGCAAAATGTAGGTAAGACACGTAATTCGGGTATTGAAATAGCCTTGAACACTGTACCTGTTGTGACAAAAGATTTCAGATGGACAGTAGATTTGACTTTTGGCTATAACAAGAATGAAATTGTCGAGTTGTTCAATGGAAAGGAAGATAGTCCGGGAAATAAATGGTTCATTGGGCAACCTCTCTACGTTGAACGTCTGTATAAATATATAGGAGTTTGGCAATATGGAGAAGAAGAGGAAGCGGCAAAGTATGGACGTGAACCTGGTAATCCTAAAATAGAAGATGTAAATAATAATGGGGTTTATGATGAAGGCGATTTGCATACATTCAATAAAATACCCAAATGGACAGCAGGACTTTCTACAGGATTCTATTATAAGAATTTCGATTTGAATGTTTATTTCTATACACGTCAGAAGTATGGACAGCTATTAGGAGTATTGACTGACGAGGCTGGATCAACTCGTTATAATCATCTGGATGTTGATTTTTGGACACCGGATAATCCTTCTAATGCTTGTCCGAAACCTGCGATAACTAATCCACAGGAGTTATTGGTGTCAAGTGATTATGCTTATCGGGATCTGTCATTTATACGTCTGAAAAATATTAATTTGGGATATACTTTACCGAAAGAGATTTCGAAAAAGTTTTATAGTGAAAAATTCAGGGTATATTTTATGGTTGAAAATCCATATACATGGACAAAGAGTGATTATGTAGGACTGGATCCGGAAAACTGTAATAGCTATACAGACCACCGTCCGTTAACCTCATTTATATTTGGAGTAAATGCAAGTTTCTAATAATCTGATTAATTGAAAGTAGAATATGAAAATACTAAATAAAATATTGATAGGTTCGTTGTCTCTGCTATGTTTGTCGTCTTGCGACTTCTTGGATGAGACGGCTTATAATAAAGTGACTGTTGGTAATTTTTATACGACGAAAGATGGTATAACCAATGGTGTCAATGGATTGTATTCAACCTTAAGGGGAATGTATATACAGGAATACTTGATTTATATGTGTGAAGGTCCTTCGGATATATGGATCGGTCATCAAGGACATGAGCAATGGTATAATTGGACGATTGATGCGACAAATGCTGATGTCAGGAGTTTCTGGTATAGTTGTTATAAATCCGTGAATCAGTGTAATGCAGTTATTGAGAGTCTGGAAAATAATGATATTCCTGGATTGGATGAAGATCTAAAAACACGTTTTCTTGCAGAATCGTTATTTATCAGAGCACACTATTTTTATCATCTGGTACAGCAGTTTGGTGATATTCCTATGCCGTTGAAGCCGACAAATTCAGTAGAGACTACTGCACATAAAACAAAAGTAGATGAAGTTTGGAATCAAATTGTTACAGACTTGGAATTTGCTGTAGAAAACTTGCCGGAAACTTACCAGGCATCTGAATTCGGGCATATAACAAAATATGCAGCTATGCACCATCTGTCGAGAGTGTATCTTACTTTGAAACGGAGTGATGACGATTTGAAAAAAGCTTTGAATTATGCCGAGCAGGTGATCAATTCTGGTAAATATTCGTTGGTTAAATCGCACGCAGAATTATGGGATATCAATAATAAAAATAATTCGGAAGTCCTTTTCTCTGTTTTGTATACGCAAAATGCGGAATTAAATGGAGATGGTAATACAGCCCATATGTACTTTTGTTCAGCCTATTCGGAAGAACATCCTGCTGTAAAGAGAGTTATTGAGTATGGCAGACCTTGGAGCCGTGAGCGTTCTTCTGATTTTGCAATAAGTTTGTTTGACAAAACGAAAGATCAACGTTGGGATGATTGTTTTATTTCTCGGTGGAATGTAACGGAAAATTCTGTGACGGAGAATGTTTTCAGCCCGTTTACCAAAAAAGTGGAAGAAAAGGTTTGGACAAAAGGAGAGTTGGCCATGATTGATCCAAGAGAACCTTGGACACCGGAACAGATTAAAGAAGTTTGGCCTGTTTTGGTATTTCTTCCGGAATATATGCGTGAACAAATCGATCCTCTGATGGATGTCCAGTCTGAGCAGAATCCGAATGCGGAATGGCCGTCGAATACTCGTTTTACTTCTTATAAAATGTATGCTTATTTGGTGAAACATTTGGATCCCCTGCGTCCAGAAGTTAACTGGACAGCCGGATCGCGTAATGTTTTTGTTTATCGTTTGGCTGATACATATTTGTTGGCTGCTGAAGCTGCATTCCTGTCTGGAAATGCTCAGAAAGCAGCTGAATATATTAATGTAGTTCGTCGCCGTGCCGCTGTACCTGGGCATGAAGCGGAGATGGAGATTAAGTCTTCCGATGTGACGATTGACTTTATTTTGGATGAAAGAGCTCGTGAATTGATGGGAGAAATGCATCGTTGGTATGATTTGAAACGGACGGACAAATTGATGGAGCGTATGAATGATCCTGAAATCAGTCCTATGACTGCAGGGAAATTTAAAGATTATCATGTATTACGCCCGATACCGCGTGATCAGTTGACAAATGTTTCGAATCCGGAGGAATTTACCCAGAATCCTGGTTATGGCAATTAATCATTTAGAATCAATAAAAATGAGAGTATATGTTTTATTATTGACTTGTTTGTTTTTCTCGTTGCTGGGTAAACCCCAGCAACCGAGGATGATGTATGAAGATACTTCTCGTCGTGGAGTTCCTTTTTCAAAAGATCCGCATGTCGTGAATTTTCAGGGACGTTATTTGATGTATTATACGCTTCCACCGAGGTTGGATGTATCTGGTTCTGGTGCTAACATTGGCATCGCATCCAGTAAAGATTTGGTTAATTGGTCGAAAGTCGGTGAAATAACGCCGGAAAAGAATGCCGTTTATGAAAAGAATGGGCTTTGTGCACCTGGTGCTTTAGTTCGGGATGGTAAAATTCATTTGTTTTATCAAACCTATGGAAATGGAAAAAATGATGCAATCTGTCATGCTGTGTCAACTGATGGTATCCACTTTGATCGCGACCCGAGTAATCCGGTTTTTCATCCGACGGGTGATTGGAACTGTGGACGGGCTATTGATGCTGAAGTTTGTGAATTCAATGGAAAGTATTTTCTTTATTTTGCAACTCGTGACAAGGATTTTAAAATACAAATGCAAGGAGTGGCAACAGCTTCTTTGAATACTGATTTTAACAGGGAAGACTGGACACAAGCTTGTGATAAATCGATCTTGTATCCAGAGTGTGATTGGGAGGGAGAATGTATTGAAGGTGCCTCGATTGTTAAGAAGGATAATAAACTGTATATGTTTTATGCCGGAGCTTATAATAATGCTCCTCAGCAGATCGGGGTTGCTGTCAGTGAAGATGGTTTGAACTGGAAACGTCTGTCGGAAGAACCTTTTTTACGAAATGGAAAACCGGGAGAATGGAATTCAAGTGAATCTGGTCATCCTCACCTTTTTACCGATCTTGACGGACGGACTTATTTGTTCTATCAAGGTAATAATGATCATGGTAAGACTTGGTATATTACACAGCAAGAAGTTTTATGGAAGGATGGTAAACCTTACTTGAAATAAATAATGTATATGGCTTGCCCTTTGTTTCCCTGTTTAATGGCAAAAGGATAGAAGGATAGGCTGTATCATTTATTGTAAATCCGATTTACGAATTTATTTAGAAGAATATTAGTTACATTTGTCAATTAAAAAAGATCAGATAGTATTTATGAAGCAACTTGTTTTGATTATTCTATTGTTATGGGGAAACTTTCAGTTAATTTTATCACAGGGCTCTTCTGCTCGTCCCCTCATGTTATACGGCGATACCTCCCGTGTCGGGGTTCCTTATTCGAAAGATCCGCATGTGGTTAATTTTAAGGGGCGCTATTTGATGTACCATTCCATTCCGCCGATGAAGGGGGAACCTGATTCCGGATGGAATATTGGGATTGCCGAGAGTAAGGATTTGATGAACTGGACGAAGGTGGGCGAGATCACGCCTGCTCCCGAAGCTGATTATGAGAAGAAAGGACTTTGTGCACCCGGTGCGTTGGTGAAGGATGGAAAGGTGCATTTGTTTTATCAGACATACGGGAATGGGAAGAAAGATGCCATCTGCCATGCCATATCGGATGACGGCATTCATTTCAGAAGGAATCCGACGAATCCGATTTTCCATCCGGCCGGAGATTGGACTTGTGGGCGTGCCATAGATGCGGAAGTGTGTGAGTTCAAAGGACGCTATTTCCTCTATTTTGCAACCCGCGATAAAAACTACGACATCCAGATGCAGGGAGTAGCTGTTGCTCCGGGCAATACCAATTTCAACCGGGAAGACTGGATACAGGTAACGGATTCCTCTATCCTGTATCCCGTGTATCCGTGGGAAGGAAAATGTATCGAAGGGGCTTCGATCGCAAAGAAAGGTGACAAACTTTATATGTTTTATGCCGGAGCTTACAATAATGCCCCTCAACAGATCGGAGTGGCGGAAAGCGAAGACGGCATTGTCTGGAAACGTCTTTCGGAAGAACCTTTCCTTAAGAACGGCAAACCCGGCGAATGGAATTCCAGCGAATCCGGCCATCCTCATATTTTTACCGATTTGGACGGTCGAACTTATCTGTTCTATCAGGGAAATAACGATAACGGAAAAACCTGGTATATCACACAGGAAGAGGTGGTTTGGAAAAATGGAAAACCTTTTCTGAAAGGAAAGTGAAAAACGATCATAAACGAGGCTGCGTGTCAAAATGTATGAGGGTATGTCAAAACTGTCCTGTTCCCGTGCTTGACGCGGGATCGCATTAAAACCGACCTTATAAAAATCCGATTGATAAGGTCTGTCCTTTTGTGTCCCCGCATCAAGTGCGGGGACAAGGAGATGTTGACACATCCCCGTTTTACCATACCTTCCTGTTCAGTATGCGGACCGAGTTGAGGACTGCCAGCAGAGCGACACCGACATCAGCAAAGACTGCCCCCCACAACGTGGCGTATCCCAATGCACCTGCCGACAGCACAATCCCTTTTACAACAAGTGCCCCTATGATATTCTGATGGACAATCGTACGTGTCTTGCGCCCGATCGTGATGGCGGTCGCCACTTTGGACGGCTGGTCGTTCTGGATAACGACGTCGGCACTCTCGATTGCCGCATCCGAACCGAGTCCGCCCATCGCAATCCCTACATGGCTTAGTGCCAATACCGGAGCATCATTCATTCCGTCTCCGACAAAAGCCACGGTTTTGCCCGGCTCTTCAACCATTTCCCGGATATGTGCCGCCTTGTCCTCCGGCAACAGGTTCCCGTATGCCCGGTCGATTCCTAAACGTCTGGCAAAAGAGGCGACAATCTCTTTTTTGTCACCTGACAGTAGACGGATATCCGTCACTCCTAACTTCCTCAGTTTGGCAATCGCCTCTACGGCATCGTCTTTCAACGTATCGGACAATAGCAGATGGCCGGCATATTTTTTATCGATGGCGCAGATAACTACGGTCGCTACTTGGTCGGACAACTCTTCGGGGATGGAAATCCCGCGCTCTTTCATTAAGCGGATATTCCCGACAAGCACTTCCTGTCCACCGATGACGGCCTCCACGCCGTGTCCGGCCAGTTCATGCATCTCCGATACGCTTGCTGCAGAGATATTCTGTTTCTTTGCGTAGCGGACGATCGCTTGTGCGATCGGGTGGGTACTTTTCTGTTCGACGGATAAAAGCAAGGTCAATAGTTCCGACTCGGAAATTCTATGCGCCTGCATATCCGTCACGTCAAAGCAGCCAGTGGTCAATGTACCTGTTTTGTCGAATGCAATGGTATTTATCTGGGTGATGGCATCCAGATAATTACCACCCTTGAACAAGATACCGGCACGTGACGCCGCTCCGATACCTCCGAAATATCCCAACGGTACGCTGATTACCAAGGCACACGGACAGGAGATAACTAAAAAGACCAATCCCCGGTACAACCAGTCATGAAAAACGTATTGGAAAGACGGCATCATCAATCCGGCAAATGCCGGAACCGTGACGATCAGCAAAGCCAACACGATCACGGCAGGCGTATAGAACCGTGCGAACCGACGAATGAACAGTTCGGCAGGAGCTTTACGCTCGGCTGCATCTTTCACCAGCACTAAAATGCGGGCTAATGCGCTTTGTTCATAGGGACGGTTCACTTCTATGCGGACGGTTTGTCCCAGTACGATCATTCCCGCCAGGACTTCATCCCCTTTCCGAAGTATGCGGGGCATGCTTTCGCCTGTCAGGGCGGAGGTGTCGAACGATGCTTCGGTTTCCTGTAAAATCCCGTCGAGCGGTATGCGTCCGCCCGGTTTTACCTCGATTCGTTCACCTGTCCGTACCTCTTTCGGGGAGACATTGATATAATTACCTTCACGAAATACGTCCGTACGTTCGGGACGGACATCAAGCAGGCGGCTGATATTTTGTGAAGCACGTTCGACAGCCCTGTTTTGCAGCATTTCTCCAACCGTATAAAAAAGCATGACAGCTACAGCCTCCGGATATTCGCCGATGCTGAAAGCTCCGGTCGAAGCGACCGACATCAATGTAAACTCGGTGAAGAAGTCTTTTCGCAAAGCCTCGTGATATGCTTCCCGTATGACAGGCAGTCCTACTGGGAGGAAAGCAGCCAGATACCAGACGAGTTTTACTGTCGGCGAGAACCAGCCTTGTCCGGTATGGTCTAAGATGAGCCCCACAATGAGCAGGATGAAAGACAGGATCGGCAATACCACGTTCGGGTGTTCTTCTCCTTTATTATGTCCGCAACTGCATCCTGAGTGGCAAGTTGTTTTAGCTTCCATGATTCAATCTGTTTTTATTATTCCGATGCAAAGAACCGAAGATATTTTTGCAACTCGATTGCGTTTTACAGATTTGGGGACTTGCATGCCGGGCAGATTCCTTTGACCGTGTAGTTGATCGTATCCATGATGAAGCCTTCGGGCAACTGCACGACCGGGATTTTTATATGATCCATACAATAGGTCTTGTGACAAACCTCACAGTAGAAATGGATATGCCTGTTTTCAATAAAACACGTCTCGGTGTCGCTCCGGCAGATTTCATATTTCATCGACCCGCTTCCGTCCTCGAAAGCGTGGATGGCGTGATGCTCCAACAAGATCGCTAAAGAGCGTGAAATGGTTGATTTGTCCAATGTTTCCAGTTGTGCCTCCAATTCGAGCAAGGAAATGGGATATGTTTGTTCCGACAGTTTCTGCAATATAAGAATTCGGGCGGCTGTCGGGCGTACGCCTTTATCTTTGAGTTTCTCTTCGCATTGTTTTGTTGACATGACTTTACTCTTTTTCTCGATACGGTAAAAGTACAACAAAATTAATGCAACTGAGTTGCAAACTTTTATTTTGATTATTCTGATATTTTTCGCTACTTCGCATCTATTATGGAATTACCAGAGGAGCAAAATAAGTTGAAGGAGATCGCTGCCGGAAATGTGGAAGCTTTCGAGCATCTATTTTTCCAGTACCAACCTCGGTTGGTAAATTTCCTTATCGGTCTGACACACGATAAGGAAGTCAGTCGTGATATGGCCCAGGATTTGTTTCTCTCGTTGTGGAAAGACCGTGAAAAACTTAAAAATGTCCGTTCTTTTTCCTCCTATCTATTCCAGATGGCGCGTTTTACCGTGTACGACTATTTCGACCGTCTCATTGTCTCGGAAAAATATACGAACGAATACCTGCAGGATGCCTGCCAAGCCGAATCAGAGGAAGAAACCTTGTTCGTCCGCGAGCTGCAATCGATCATCAACCGTACGGTCGAGCGCATGTCTCCCCAGCGAAGCAAAATATACCGGATGAGCCGTGAGGAAGGTTTGTCTAATGACGAAATCGCCAAGCGTCTCGATATCAGTAAACGGACAGTGGAAAATCACTTGACCGCCGCCCTTGCCATTCTTCGAAAAGTCCTTTATCTATTTTTTCTTTTGCACACTTGAACCGTATTGTCAAATATGATCTCGACATTGTCGAAAACAAACTACACTTAAATCAAATCAGCCAAACAGAATGAAAGAAAGTTGAGAAAAAAGGCATATTCGATTGTGTGTACTCCCACAGCAAACCGACTCCATTATAAAGCATGGGATTTTATGACAAATGATAATAATATAAAACGAATCATACAGCTTTATTTCGGAAAGCATTTCTCCCGTTCGGGACGTGTCCTGTTCGGCCGCTGGCTACGGGCGGAGGGCGGAGCTTCTGAAAAGAGCGATATGTTGCAGGCCTTTTGGGAACATTTGCCTGCAGAGGCGACTGCTGAGACCCGCGAAGACTGGGATGCCCTGCAAAGACATTTACAGGTTGAACCGGTCCGTCGGAATACTGTCCCGATGTATCGCGGGTGGATCAAATATGCAGCGGTAATTGCATTGATGCTATTGACGGGAGCAGCGACCTTTTTTGTTACGGACCGCCTACAACCTGTCCGGCATGTAGAGATGGCAGAGTTGTTTGTTCCTTATGGCGAGAGCCGGCAGGTCATTTTGCCGGATGGTTCGCAGGTATGGGTCGATGCCGGTTCACTGCTCGTTTACCCGAAAGACTTTACGGATACGGAAACCCGTACGGTTTACCTGACTGGCGAAGCGTCGTTCACGGTTCGGAAAAACACGGAAAAACCTTTTATTGTGAAGACGACTTATCTGGACGTGCAGGCTTTGGGTACGGTATTTACAGTAGCTTCCTATCCAGCTGATTCTTGCACGAGCACGATCCTGGAAGAGGGGAGTGTCAAAGTGGATGTAAGGGCAGGCGAACACCAGCCGGCTATCTTGAAGCCGAACGAACGTCTGGTTTATTCGCATGCGGCGCATACGGTAACGGTCCGGCCGGTCGATGCTTTGCTTTATAAGATGGAGCGTAGCGGCTACCTGATTTACGAGAATGTTTCTTTCAGCCATCTGATGGCTTCGCTGGAACGGAAGTTTAACGTGACGATCCATTATAATTCCCAGAAATATGCGGACGAGTATTACAACGTCAAGTTTGCCCCGCATGAAACCCTGGAGGATGTGCTGGCTGTTTTGCAGCAGTTGATCGGCATTCGTTTCAAGATAAAGGGAAATGTTGTATTTATAAATTAAAAAGAGAGGAGAGGAACAGGATGAACAAAAGAAAACCGGAAAGAACGAAAGTGCGAAAATCCCTCTTTCCGGCGTTTGAAACCGAATTGTGACTTTTTGGGACTCAACGTAAAACGTTGAAAATAATTAATATTCCTTAATTCCGCAACACTATAGTTTAACATTATTTATA
>UMHF01045712.1_pt1 | contig 13573 bp, 15 predicted proteins | sample 1965431 | NCBI WGS metagenome assembly UMHF01 (sample SAMEA4836088, study PRJEB28245) | human gut metagenome | biome: gut microbiome; material: fecal sample | place: Denmark | collected 2008
TGCAGGCTGTGCAGCTGCCTTGCTCAGCAGGATCAGACCGGAAGTGGTCTTGGTGGTGGGGTAGGAAAGGTTCTCCACAGCAGGGCCCATCATGGCACCGCCGGCAACCACCTTGCCCAGCTCGCCCTTAACGCCCACATAGTCCAGAATGTCCTGATAAGCGGTGCCCACGGGCACAACAACATTCTGGGGCTTTGCGCAGGCATCGCCGTCCACGGTGATGGTACGCTGCACCACCGGCATACCGGTAGCCAGATACTTGCCCAGCGTGGAAACGCTGGTCACGTTCATCACGATAGCGCCTGCATCGGCGGGCAGACCGCCGTGGGGCACCTCGCGGCCGAGGCACTTCTCAATGAGGATCAGCTCTGCGCCGGTGCCGTAGACGCTGGGCAGGGGCTTTACCTCGATAGCGCTGTCGTCCTTGGTCTTTTTGCACAGCAGGTCGATGCACTCGGGCTTGTTGTTCTCAATACCAATGATGCACTTGGGAATGCCGGTGTACTTCAGCACAGCCTTGATGCCGCGGATGATATCATCGCTGCACTCCAGCATCTCCTGCGTATCGCTGGTCAGCCACACCTCGCACTCGGAGGCGTTGATCAGTAAAGTATCCACCGACTGCTTGGGCTGCAGCTTCACATCGGTGGGGAAGCCTGCGCCGCCCAGACCGACCAGACCGCACTCGCGCACGGCAGCAAGGAAGCTTGCCTTATCGGTGACTTCCGGTGCCTTGACAGCCGGGTCTACGGTCTGCTTGCCATCGGTCTTGATGACAACAGAATCGCACATACGGCCATTGGACAGACGGAAAGCTTCCACTGCAGCTACCGTACCGGAAACGCTGGAGTGGATATTTGCGGAGACAAAGCCGCCCGCCTCACCGATCTTGGTGCCGACGAACACTTCATCGCCTTTTTTCACCAGTGCCTTGGCGGGTGCGCCAATGTGCTGGCTCATAAGGATGCGTACCTGCGCGGGCAGAGGCATCGGGACAGGTTTGCTTGCAGCAGTTGCCTTGTCATGCGGCGTATGCGCGCCAAGCGCCGCACGTTTCAGCTTGTTCAACATGGATTTCAAATCCCCCATTCTGCTTGAATTGCCATCCCCACGCCCATGCAGGCGCACTGGTACAGGGACAGCAGCTGCTTAACACACTTATTGTATCATTTTGGCGCGGGAAGTCAACGACATCACGGCTCAAATGATGAATTTTCCTGAACTTTCTTATTCGTTTTCGCAAATTAGTTTTAACTAACTACCGTATTTTTCTTTTTGTTCTCCCCTACGGAAATCAATTTTCCTCTAAAGGCTTCCCCGGAAGGGACAGATTCTCCCCGCGCCGGGGAGAAATGTCACCGCAGGTGACAAAGAGGGGAACAACTGTCACCGCAGGTGACTGATGAGGGCGCAGGGCAGCAGCATTTTGCCTTAAATCTCTCCTTCTGCCGTTTGCCTTTGCTGCGGGAATATGCTATACTATACCTAACATGACAGGCGGAACGTCCCCCGCTCCGCTCCCGAACTTCACAAGGAGGCACCAAACCATGAAAGTTCTCAAAGCTCTGCTCGCCGTCCTCACCACACTGGCTGTCGCCCTGACCGCCATTCTGCTGTTCTGGCAGGATAAAAGCGCCCCGCGCTATATCAAGATCTACGAAAACGAGCAGTAATTTTTTCTTGCAAAACAGCACCCCGGCCAAGCGGCTTTGCCGCCCGACCGGGGTGTTTTTTCGTTATCGTTTTATTATTATAGTCTTACTTTGTACCAACAAAAACGATTGCAAAGGTCAGATCTTCCTTCGTAATTACGGTCACAGCGCACATATTACCCTCTTGGGTTGCCAGCGGATAATAATTTCCGTTCTTATCTGTTCCTGCAAAGTAATTTCTGCCATTTGCTTTTACATTATCAAAGGCCGCAACATTCACTTTCAGCATTTTGCCTTTGCTGACACCACTCGGCAGTTCCTTAGATACTTCATCGTATTTCCGTTTTGCTGCATCCAGAGTTGCTTTGTTTTCAGCCGTCTGATCCTGGTCGTATGCTCTCCATGCAAACTGCCAGTTGGTGTAAGCATTTGCATACTCCGTCAGCTTCACAGAGTATTCTTCGTCAAAAGGAACTTTTTCTTTGCCAGCTGCAACACGCGCTTCGTTCAGCGCTGCTGCGATTTCTTTTCCTTTATTGATATCCGGCTGGGTCAGCGGCTCTGCCGGCGTACCGCCGCAAGCGGTGAGCATAGCCAGCGCCAGCACAGCAGCCAGCGTAAGCGCAACCAGTTTTTTGATACATTTCATAGGTTTTGCCCTCCTGTAAATAATAAATACCCCGGCAGACCACGCAGTCTACCATAAAAGCAGTGTAAACCCACTGGCGGCGGCTGTCAATGCACGAACCACACAAAAACGCCGCCGACTTTTCGTCAGCGGCATTTGCGCATATTCAGTAGGTCATCACAACCACCATAATGGGGTATTTATCCTTTGTTTTTTCGTCGGTGTTATGCACAACGCCCACGCCCACAAGGGTAGCTTCCGTGCTCGTGACCAGTGCCGGTTTCCATTTGCCGGCGTCCTTTGCCCAGCCGCGGATCACGCTCTCTGTGGGATCCCCGCCGTAGCCGCCTACGCCCACCAGTTTTTTGCCCTTTACCGTCAGCCTGCTGATGGCGTTCCAGTCCTTCGTATACCGCTCGCCATTCGGGTCGCTGCCGTACTTGCCAAGCAGCCAGTCCAGCTGCAATTTTGCCATTTTTTCAGCCATGGCGCAGACCTCGGCATCCATGGTCAGCGGGGTGTTATTACCGTAGTCCTTGCGCACCATATTCAGTGCGTCCACCACTGCGGCCTTCTTTTGTTCCTCGGTCTTTTCGTCTGCGGGGTCTTTACCGGGTTCTCCCGTTCCGGGGTCGGTGGGGTCTTTGCCGGTCTCGCTGCTGCCGGGCTTGTCCGGCGCATCCGGCGCGGAAGGTCCGGAGGGCCCGCAGGCTGCTAAAAGCAGCAGCGCCATTGCAGCTGCAAGAGCCGCTGCCGTCCATCGTTTCCAAAGCTTCATCTGTGGTCCCTCGCTTTCTTCTTATGGGAGCGCATTGCTCCCCAGTTTCATCTTACCCTCTGCTGCGGCGCGCTGTCAATGGGCAGATGCGCCAAACTTTGCCGGAAAGTTTCGGCAAAGCGTGCAAAAGCAGGAACATTTTAAAATAGCTTCCGCGTGCGTTCCAGCCATATTCAGTGGAAAATTTATTTTTTATTCGCAATTCTGGAAAATCCGCGAATTTTCCAGAATTGCCTTTTCACAGGGTTCTGCACGCAAAAAGGCTGCCGCACAGCCTGTGTGCGGCAGCCCGGGGTGCGCATCAAATTTTGCTCGGAGTAGTCTTAGTGTAGGTGAGCAGGATCAGGATATAGTTCTCATCGCCGATCTTGTGCGTAGCTGCGCCGATCTCGACCTTATTGTCACCGGGGTCGAACGCGCCGGTGCCGGGGCGCACAAACCGGTAGAGGCCCGCGGCCTCCATCATCCGCTGCGTCTTCAGGAATTCGCCCACCACGCCGCTGCTCTTGATCTGAACGTTAACGATCGGGTTGAACATGCAGGGCGTTTTTTCGAGGTCGATCCCGGCTGCCTTTATAACAGCAGGATCCAGCAGCAGATCTTCGGCATCCTTGCCGTTGTTTGCCTCCTGCGCGGCGGCCGTATCGGCGGCTGCCAACAGCGCTGCTGCCATTTCATCTGCCTTTTTGGTGTGGGTCACAGTTTCGTTTACGTCTGTTAAATTATCGATCGTTATTTTCAGCAGCTCGTCCTGCACGGCGTAGCTATTGCCGCCGCCGCAGCCTACCATCGTTAATGCCAGTGCAGCGGCCAGCACGGCGGCTGCCAATTTTTTGAACAGTTTCATCGTTTCCTCCTTGCCGCAGCCTGCAATAAGTCTGCCGGGGCAGCTGCTGCAGGCCGCATCTTGTAACTATACCGTTCCGGTCTTGGGGCATCCGTAAGGGCTGTCACAGCCCGGACGCTCTTATTTCATGAGCATAAGCACCCAGTTCTCGCCGTCAAGCGTGCCGATGGCAAGACCAAACTCATATTTGCTTCCGATGTGAGGATCGCCGATTGCAAGATCAGCATCCCGCCGAAGCTGCTCTGCAAGACTAAAAGGCTTAAGCTGATTCATGGTATTGCTGATGTAACTCGGAATGTACACCAAGGAGACCTTATAAGCATCCTTTTCCGGGTCAATGCCGAACTTTTGCAGGAACGTCCCATCATCCAGCAGCTCCTGCAGATCCGGCCAATCTGCGCCTTCGTCCAAAGCAGCGATCTCGTTATTATACTCTGTCAGCAGTTTTGCCGCCAAGGCATCCAGGTCCTTGCTGTTCGTGGCCTGCTTGCCCATCATAACAGCATCATCCGAGACAGCATTCTTGATCTGCTGGGCAAGGCCTGTCTTGGAGCCGCAGCCCACCATCATCAGTGCCAGAGCCGCCACCAGTACGGCAGCTGCCAGTTTCTTGAACAATTTCATGCTTCATGCCTCCTTCTTCGTCAGACACTATCCTATGCAGCCCGGACGTTTCCCAAGCCTGCTTTCCTTCATTTTACCGTCACTTTCGCCATTTTGTCAATGCACAGAAGCCCTAAAGTTTTTCCAGCAAATTTCAGCAATTCGCGCAAAAAAGGCTGCCGCACGGAATGTGCAGCAGCCTTTCGGGCTTAGTAATCGTTTTCGCAGCCAAGCAGGAATTTCATGTAGGCAAAGGTGCGCTCCCGTCCTAGGTCCCGCACCATGCACAGCAGCTTTTCCAGCAGCGCCCGGGTCTCCGGGTGCATCAGGTAGTGATCCTTGCTGCGCTGGTAGTACTCCCACGCGGAGGCATCGGTGTACTTATCACCCAGATAGATCTGGCTTGCCGCCACCCGGTCGCACACCATCTCGCAGACATAGCGCAGGGGGATCTTCATGCCGGTCAGGCCGGTCTTGGTGGTGCTATAATCGATCCAGTATTCCAGATGATGCTTGTTGCGCCCCTTGTGGTGCAGCCACGCCGAGGTGTAGCCCTTGGCTGCGCGCTCGGCTTCGTTGGGGCTGTGGTCGCCCTGATAGTAGATGCACCCGGGGATGAACTCGGTGGGGCTGTACTTGCTCAGGTCGTGGGCAAGACCCTGCTCATATAACCCGCATTCAAAGCAGTATTTCATCACCAGCAGCTTGTGCCGGGTGATAGTCTCGAAATGACCTTTGATGTTCATGCTGTTATTCCCTCCACTGCACCGTGATGCGTCCCTCTTTCAGCCCGCGCAGATCATCGCTTTCGGAAAAATCCTCCCGGTCCATGGTCAGGTTGGGGTTGTAGTAGGGGTCGTGCAGGATGTTCGCCTTGCCGTGCACCTCGTACAGACGCTGCTGCTCGGCGGCAAAGCGCCGTGCCTTTACCGGGTCTTTTTCGTCCCCGCCGCGGCTCTTGCTCTCGTAGTGGGTCAGCTGGGCGTAGGGCGTCCACGCAATGCGATAGCCCGCATCCCGCACCCGCAGACAGAAGTCCACATCGTTGAAGGCCACCGCAAAGGCTTCGTCCAGCCCCTTTACCTCGTCCCACACGCTGGTCTTTACCAGCAGGCAGGCACCGGTAACGGCAGAAAAGTCCTGCACTGTGGCGGTGCGGAACATATAGCCGCTGCCGCCGGCCTTTTTGTACTTGTGGCTGTGCCCCGCGTAGCCCCCCAGCCCGGTAACGACGCCCGCGTGCTGGATGGTCTCGTCCGGGTAAAAGAGCATGGCACCGCACACTGCCGCCCCGCCGGGGTGGGCGCATTGGCGCAGAAGTTCAGTGAGCCATTCGCCGCTGCGCACCTCCACGTCGTTATTCAGCAGCAGCAGATACTCGCCCGTAGCGTACTTGCGGCCAAAGTTGTTGATGCCGGAAAAGTTGAAGCCCTTTTTCGGGTAGGTGACCACCCGCAGACCGTCGTAGCGCTGCTGCGCCTTTTTATAGTAGGCAAAGGTGGCGGGGTCGGTGGAGTTGTTCTCCACCACGATCACCTCAAAGTGCTCCCATTCAGTCTTTGTCCAGATGCTGTGCAGGCACTTTTCCAGATCCTCGGTGTGGTCCTTGTTGGGGATGAGGATGCTCACCTTCGGTTCGCCCACAATGTCCCACTTCACCCGGTAAGTGCTGGGGAACAGGCCGTCCTCCACCATGCCGGTGCGCCCGGTGCGGGTCAGGTGGTCTGCCAGCGCCTTTTTGGCTGCTGCCGCAACGTATGGCTTGGCGTCTGCACCGCCGGAGGTAGACCCCGCGTGCACCCGCCAGTAGTAGAGCACCTGCGGCACATGGGCGGCACCGCCGGTCTTTTCCAGCAGCCGCAGGAACAGATCATGATCCTGACTGCCGTCGCATTCCGGGCGTTCGCCGCCCAGCTGCTCCCACAGCGCTTTTTGAAACACCGCCAGATGGCAGATGTAGTTGCAGCACAGCAGATAGTCCGGGGCGTAGTCCGGCTTGAAGTGCGCCACCATGGGGCGTCGGATGCTCTTGGTGAACAGGGCTTCATCGCTGTACAGAAAACCGTCCGGTTCGCCGCGCTGCCGCAGCTGCAAGATGGCCTTGCCCATGGTGTACAGGGCATGGGGTGCCAGAATGTCGTCGTGGTCAGCCAGCGCCAGATACTCCCCTGTTGCCAGCTGCGCGGCGGCATTGGTGTTGGCTGCAATGCCCTGATTTTCGATCTTTTTATATACGATTCGTTGATTCTTTTGCTGATATTCCTTTACGATCCGCTCCACGTCCCCGTGAGCGGCGTCCGAAGCATCGGCAAGGCAGAGCTGCCCGTTGGGCGCAGTCTGCCCCACAAAGGCATCCAGAAATTCCCGCAGGTATTTTTCCGGGGTATTGTACAGCGGGGTCAGCACCGAGATGGTGGGCAGGCCGCAGTCTGCCGCCGTTTTGCCTGCCATCTCTGCGCGCTGGGCTTCCAGCACCTTTTTGGCGGGCAGGTAGCGTGCACGCTTGCCAAAGCAGCGGCGCTTGACAAAGCCTGCGCCGCGTTTGACCATGGTGGACAGGCCCTCGTCCTTTGTCAGCTGCACGGCGTAGCCGACCAGCTCCTTGGCGCGTTTCAACCGTACATTCATATCAGACCTCGCCGCGCTGGGTCGCCTTGTAGGCGGCGCAGACTGTTGCGGTATCCCCGTTCATTTTCAGGTGGCCGTGGCTCAGCCATGCCACCTTGGTGCACATCCGCTCGATCTGCTCGATGGAGTGGGACACCAGAATGACCGTAGTGCCGCCCGCCATCAGCTCCTGCATCCGCTTTTCGCACTTTTGCTGGAACAGGAAATCGCCCACCGACAGCACCTCGTCCGCGATGAGGATATCAGGCTTGGTGATAGTGGCAATGGCAAAGCCGATGCGCGCCACCATGCCGGAGGAGTAGTTTTTCAGCGGCACATCCAGAAAGTTTTCCAGCTCGCTGAATTCCACGATCTCGTCAAATTTTTCGTCCAGATACTTGGGCGAGAAGCCCAGCACCGTGCCGTTGAGGTAGATGTTCTCGCGGGCGGTCAGATCCATATCAAAGCCCGCGCCCAGCTCAATGAGCGGGGCGATGGTGCCGTTTACGGTCACCTTGCCCTTGCTGGGCTTGTACACCCCGGCAATGGTCTTGAGCAGGGTGGATTTGCCCGAGCCGTTCAAGCCCACAAGGCCGTAAAAATCGCCGGGCATAATATCCAGACTGACGTCCTTTAAAGCGTAGAACTCGTCGTATTGCAGCCGCCCCTGCACCATGGCCAGAAAGTACTCCTTCAGGCTCTCATGCTTTTCCTTGGAAAGGTTGAAGCACATGGAAACATTGTCCACTTTGATGATCGGTTCCATTGTTCTCCCTCCTTAAATGTGCAGCACAAAGCGATCCTGCGTTTTGCGGAACATCCACAGCCCCGCCACCATGGACACTACGGCGCAGATGCCGCAGACAAGGAACATATTCCAATCCAGCGGGATGCCCCACATCACTGTGCGGCGGAAGCCCGTGATGTACCAGTACATGGGGTTCAGCTTGATGATCTGCTGCATGTTGAAGCCGCCGATGGAAAAGGTCATCTGGGTGGGGTCGTAGAAGATGGCAGAGAAATACAGCAGCGCGGTGACGAACACGCTCCAGATATGCATGATATCCCGGAAGAACACCGTAGCCGCCGCTAAGAACATACTGACCCCGAGGCTGAAGAAGAACAAGGTCACCAGCGGGTACAGCGCCTCGAAAATGGTCAGGTGGAAGGGTGCGCCGGTAAAGATCATGACCAGCAGCAGTGCCACAAAGCTGAACACACAGTTCACCATGGCAAAGCAGCACTTTTCCAGCGGGAAGATATACTTGGGGATATACACCTTTTTCAGCAGCGGGGCGGCGCTGAGCACGCTGCTCATGCTGGTGGAGGTAGCCTCGTTGAAGAAGTTGAACAGCAGCTGACCGCACATCAGAAAGACGGCAAAGTTGTCGATGCCGCTGCCCCGCATATCCATCAGACTGCTGAACACCGCCCAGTACACAAGGCACATGAGCAGCGGGTTCAGCACGCTCCACACCACGCCCAGCACGCTGCGGCGGTACTTCAGCTTGAAATCACGGCTTACAAGGTTCCACAGCAGATAGCGGTAGCGCCAGAAGCCGTTCCACATTGCTTTGAGTTTTGCCACGGGCGATCACCACTTTTCAAAATACTCGAACTTCTGGGCGGCAAAGGGCTCGTGCAGCTTGTCCTTTGCGCTGGTCTTGTGCTCGCAGCCGCAGTCCGGCCACTGCACGTTGACGGTGGGGTCATCGTAGGGGATGCCGCCCTCACTGGTGGGGTCGTACACATCGGTGCACTTATAGCAGAACTCTGCCACATCGCTCAGCACCAGAAAACCGTGGGCAAAGCCCTCCGGGATATAGAACATCTTCTTGTTGTCCTCGGAAAGGGTCACGCCCACCCACTTACCAAAGGTAGCGCTGTGGGGGCGGCAGTCCACGGCTACGTCATACACTTCGCCCTTGGTCACGCGCACCAGCTTACCCTGGGTGTGGTTCTTCTGGAAGTGCAGCCCACGCAGCACGCCCCGGGTGGAGCGGCTCTGGTTGTCCTGCACAAATTCCTTGTCGATGCCAGCCTCTGCAAACTGATCCTTCTGGTAGGTCTCCATAAAATAACCGCGGTCGTCGCCGAACACCTGCGGCTCAATGACCACCACGCCGGGGATCTCGGTCTGCGTAAAAATAAACTTACCCATGATATTGTACCTCTCTTTTTTTCTGAAAGTTTTTTCTTTATCTGGAAAAGTCTGGTTTAAAACAGGCTTTTACGCTTTGTTGCGGCGCTTTGCCGTTTTGCGGCGTTTTGTCAGGCGTGCATGCACCCGCAGCACCAACACCGTGACCACCGCCGCACCCACGGTGCAGCCCACTGAGATGCCCGCCAGCAGCCATGCGCTGCTGCCCGGCTCCACGTCTCTGGCGGCTTCCAGCGTTGTGCCGGTGCTCTGCTCCAGCAGCTCCGCCAGACCGGTGATCTCGGCTTTTACCCGCACGCTGGTGCTCTCCTGCTTTGTGCCGCCGTTCAGGGTGTACACCGCATACACGGCAGGCTCTGCGCCCAGCAGATACTGCTCCGGCAGCTCCAAGTCCACGGTCACGTCCTGCGCGGATAAGCCCTCGGCCAGCAGCAGCTTCACCCCGGGGTCGGTCACAGTAACGGTGCCAAGGCTCTGCCCGCCGCCCGCCACTGCCAGCTGTGCGGTGACCGTGCCGCCGGGCAGCTGGGTGTAGTTTTTATAGGTAGCAAAGGCGTAGTCCAGCAGGGTGCGCATATCGTTATATTTATCGGTGCTCAGCTGGCTTTGCATGGTCACGCAGATCAGGCGCACCCCGTCCTGCTCCGCCAGACAGACATAGCTGTACCGGGCGGTGTTGGTGTAGCCCAGCTTGGAGCCCAGCACGCTGTCGATGTGGTAGCGGCTGGAACCGATGCGGATCTTATCCTGCTGGGAGAAGTAGCGGGTCACCGGCTGAATGTTGGTGGACTGCATGGTGTACATCTGGTTGCGGGTGAACACCTCCTCAAACCCGGGCTGCTGCAGCGCCCAGCGCAGGATCTGCGCCATATCATAGCAGCTGGTGTAGTGGTCCTCATCGCTGATGCCGTGGGGGTTTGAAAAGTGGGTGTGGGCAAGGCCAAGCTCCTCCACCTGTGCATTCATGGCCGCCACGCCGTCCGCGATGGTGCCGCCGCCGAAATACTCTGCCAGCAGGTTGGCGCCATCGTTGGCGCTTGCCATCTGAGTGGCGTACAGCGCATCCACCAAGGGGACTTCTTCCCCTTCCAGCAGAGCGATGTGACTGGAATCCGTGCCCGCCAGCGAGTAGACATCCTCGTGGGTCACGGTCAGCTTTACATCGTCCCAGTCTCCCTGCGCCTTTTCGCAGGCAAGGCCAAGGGTCATCACCTTGGTAATGGAGGCCGGGTGCAGCTCCTCGTCCATATTCTGCTGCGCCAGCACAAGGCCGGTATCCGCATCCACGATGCAGTATGCCCGGGTATTGGCCAGCGCCGGGCCGGCTGCTGCCGCGCCGGGCACCAGTACAGCACCTATCAAAAGCAGCACAGTGCACAGTGCTGCGGTAAATTTTTTCATCTGGTATACTCCGCTTGTCAGTTTTATGCCAGTAAGGCATCATTTGGAGTATACCACATTTTTTCCCCGCTGAAAAGAGATTTACGCATTCCTTTGCCCCAGCAGCACCGGCTGCAGCTGCTCGCCCCGCAAAGCGGCGTCCACGGCGGCGGGCAGCAGGGCAAGGTCGGCCTTCAGGCTCTGGGGCTTGGCAAAGGGGTCGTCCTGCCCGTAGGGCACAAAGTAATAGTGCTTGCGCTGGCATAGCCGTGCTATGTTTTCCCCGGAAGCGCCAAGGCCGTCGTTGGTGGAAACTGCCAGCACCACCGGGCTGCCCACCCGCAGCAGGCTTTTGGCAGCAAGGGTCACCGGCGTATCCGAAAGCCCCGCCGCCAGCCGCGCCAGCGTTGCGCCGGTGCAGGGGGCGACCACCAGTGCCTGTGCCAGCCGCCGGGGTCCCAGCGGCTCCACCGCCTGCAAGGTGTCCAGCACCGGTTGCCCGGTAACGGCCTGCAACCGCTGCCGCCAGCTTTCCCCCGTGCCAAACCGGGTATCCAGCTGCGCGGAAAAGCTCATAACGGGCAGCAGCGTCCAGCCCTGTGCCGTCAGCGCCTGCGCCGCGCCCAAGGCATCCTCCAGCGTACAAAAGCTGCCGCACACCGCAAAGGCAAGACAGCCCTTTTTCTCTGTGGTCATACCCTTTCCTCCCGCTCCTGCAAAATAGTCTGCACCGTGCGTGCCAGCGCCTCCCCTGCCGTTTCCGGGGCCCAGACTGTCGGCAGGCTCAGCGCGTGCAGCGCCGTGTGCCCCAGCCGCCGGGCGGCAGCAAAGTCTGTGCCGCCGGGCTTTGAGGCCAGATCCACGATCAAACACCCCTTCGGCAGCGCTGCCAGCTCCACCGCCGTCAGCACCGGCGCAGGGATGGTGTTCACCACCGTATCAAAGGCGGCAGCTGCGGCGGCAAGCTCTGTCAGCGGCACCGCCCGCAGCCCAAGCTCCTCCGCCATCGCTCGCTGCACCGGGCGGCGTGCCGCCACGGTCACCCGCGCGCCCAGCGCCGCCAGACGCACCGCCAACGCCCGCCCCACCGGGCCAAAGCCCAGCACCAACACCGCCGCGCCCCACAGGGTACGGCTGCGCCGTTCCAGCAGAATGCCGATGCAGCCCTCAGCGGTGGGGATGGCGTTATACACGGTCAGCTCCGGGCGGGCAAAGTAATCCACCAGCTCCACCCCCGCCGCCCGGGCGATGGCCCTTGCGCTGTCCGTCACCTTGCCGCCCAGCGCCAGCGCGCCGGGTTTTGCCGCACCCAGCAGCTGCGCCAGCGGCAGACCGGACTGTTCCAGCGGGAGCGGCAGCAGGATGTAGTCTGCCTGCGGCAGCTGCTGCACGCCGCCCACCGTATACCCCGCCCGCGCCAATGCACGCCCTGCCGCCGCCTGCCGGGCATCGCTGCCCACCACCGCAAACCGCTTTGTCTGCTTCATGCCGTCATCTCCCCTTTTCCGCTGTGCGCCATCCTATGCGGGCGGGCAGAAATGCGTGCGGGGAAGCCTTGCGGCACCGCCTGCAAAAACGGGGTACAGAAACGCCCGCAGGCGTTTCTGTACCCCGAAATCAAACGATTCTTCTGCTCTCAGCTGCGCTCCCCGGTCAGGTCGGTGCGGCGGGTCACCTTGTGGATGGTGCCGTCCGGCTCCTGAATGGACGTGCGCTCCAGCTGGCTGCGCAGGCTGGCCTTGATGTCGGCCAGATACTCCTGCCGCAGCGCCTGCTGCTCGGCTTTTTCGGCCTCGGTCAGGCCGGTGGTCTTGCTCTTTTTGGCCAGCGCATTGATGCGGGCGATTTTTTCTTCCGTCATGGGGGAACCTCCTGTATTTCATCGTAAAATATGCTATAATGTAGGCAAGACCATTATAGCAAAGGATGATACCAATGGCAACACAACGCAACTATGCCCAGCAGATGGACGCCGTGCTGGCGGGGCTTGGCGATACCCGCCCGCGGCTTTTGCTCCACGCCTGCTGCGGTCCCTGTTCCAGTGCTGTGCTGGAACAGCTGTGCCGGTATTTTGAGATCACGGTGCTGTACTATAACCCCAACACATGGCCGGCGGCAGAGTACTACCGCCGGGGCGAGGAGCTGCAAAAGTTTGTAGCAGCCGCCCACCCGCTGGGGGTGACCGTGGTGGAGGACAGTTACGACCCGCAGCAGTTCTACACCGCCGTAGCCGGGCTGGAAAACGAGCCGGAGCGCGGCAGCCGCTGCACCGTCTGCTACCGGCTGCGGATGCGCCGCGCGGCGCAGTACGCCCGGGACAACGGCTTTGACTGGTTCACCACCACCCTGTCCATCAGCCCCCACAAGGACGCCGCACGCATCAACGCCATCGGGCAGGAATTGGAGACAGAGTTCGGAGTAAAGCACCTGCCCTCGGACTTCAAAAAGCACAACGGCTACCTGCGCAGCCTGCAGCTTTCGGAGCAGTACGGCCTGTACCGTCAGGACTACTGCGGCTGCGAGTTCAGCGCCAAAGCAAGAGGCATCGAGGGATAACGCAAAACGATTTGAAATATCCTCCGCTGCGCTTTGGATATTATCAGCGGAATCATGATTTATAATTTCGGGGTTCAGGAAAGTCTGCGGACTTTCCTGAACCCCATTTTCACGGTGGGGTCGTAAAGGGGAACGGCATTTGCAGCACCGCTTTCTGCGAAAGCGCGGCGCTGCGGGAAAAGTTTTTTGCAGAATTTCAGCGGGCTCGCCCTCTCAGTCATCTCGCTTTGCTCGATGCCAGCTCTCCCAAAGGGAGAGCCAAGGTCTAAGGCTCGTTGCTGAAGTTTTAAGTGCAATGAGAAAGTTCCCGGCAGTGCTCTTGGCTCTCCCTTTGGGAGAGCTGGCGCGGGAGCGCCTGAGA
>UMHF01011401.1_pt1 | contig 13525 bp, 11 predicted proteins | sample 1965431 | NCBI WGS metagenome assembly UMHF01 (sample SAMEA4836088, study PRJEB28245) | human gut metagenome | biome: gut microbiome; material: fecal sample | place: Denmark | collected 2008
GCTGTTCAGGGCTTCCAGGTCGGAAGCCACCTCCCGCAGAACGTTCTCGTAGGGGCTTTTCTCCTCCCCGACTCCCTGCAGCAGCTGCCAGGCCTTGTACAGCTTGCCGGTGTAGGTGATGACCCGGGGATTCAGGATCTCTTCCAGCGCTTCCAGCAGCGGGGTGACCTCCGGCACAAAGGCCAGGGTGGCTTCGCTCTCGTAGCTGCCGGGCTGCTCTTCCAGCCAGCCGGTGCGGCGCAGCCGCAGAAGAAAGCCCACCGCCAGCGTGTGGGGATCCCGGGTGGGCTGTTCCTCTTCCTCCCCGGCCCCGTCGGCGTCCAGCGTCAGGGGCTTTGCCAGCGCGGCAAAATAATCCTCGGCCCGGGAGACGGCTTCCGCCCGGGAAATGCTGTAGTCTGCCGTATGGCGGCACTCTTCCCACAGCAGGAGCAGCAGCTCCGCATAAAATGCCCGGTTCGGCCCCGCCAACGGGCGGAACAGCCGTGGGCTGACCAGTTCAAACAGCTGCATGGAAATGTCCTTTCTGTCCACGATTGGATATCGTGCTTATTGTACCACAAATGGGCAGAGTTTGTCACAAAATGGCGCAAAAAAGCCGGGGAGCGGCTGCTCCCCGGCAAATTGCACGCGATTGGAAACTCAACGGTTGTTTTGGGGTCCTCCTGCCGGACTGTCCGGTCAGGCCTTCGGGTTCACTTCAATTGCCACGCAGACATAGGTGTTGCCCTGCACGACCTTGGCTGCCACGCCGACCTTGGTCCAGTGGCCGACTGCGGAAATGTCCACGTTTTTATCCTTCGCATGTACTACGCCGAAAATATCATCCAGGATCTTAGCAACACGTTCAACCTTTACGACCACACGAATAGAATACACTCCAGCATTGTTACGGTCTATCTTGACCGAATTCAATACATTCAGCCACCCGGTATTCACGTCCACAGCGGAATCCAGGAATGTTTTTGCTTCCTGCTTCAGTTCCGGGTCATTGGGCAGCTTATCCGTGCGTTCTGCGTTGATGGCATTCATGGTTTCGGCTTCTGCCTTTGCCTCTGCGCTGGGAGCCGACCCGCCGGAGCAGGCTGTGAACAGCAGCACCACCATGGCGCAGGCCAGAAGCAGAGCGGACAGTTTTTGCAGTTTTTTCATCTTGGAAACCTCCTGTCATTGCGGAATTTTGTTGCATATTTGTTGCATGTTTGGTACACTCTGCCGCGTATCCGGCAGGTGTTGTTCTGGCCTTATTGTATCCGACAAACGTCCGTTTTGTCAATTGCCAAAGTTGTATAAAGTTTGCCCGCCGCTTTCGTGAAAAACAAACGAAAATCAGCCCGTTTTGTTGCAGTATTGCCGCACTTTTCCCCAATGATCCCAAATCCCTGCCGCCGGGCACGGGCGGCAGGGCGCTGCCGTGCCCCGCAGCGCCAAAGACCCCTTGTTTGCGCAAGCAGCGCAGCGCAGTTTGCATTTTTGTTGTGCTGCCTGCCCCGGGCGGCACAGCACCCGCCCATGTCTACGCCGATGTGCCAAAATTTCGTCCAAAATCGGGCCGAAATTACACAATTTCACCACGTTTGGGTGGTAAAATGATGTCGTAAAAACAAGACAAAAGGGTGATCCTACCGATGCAACACTGTCCCGTCCGCGCGGCACAGCGTCTGGCGGCAGCAGTGCTTGCACTGGTGCTTGTGCTGGCACTGGCTGTGCCCCGCGCCCATGCAGCCTCGCTGCAGAAAACCCACGGCATCGAGCTGCTGAGCTTCGATTCCCGTCAGATCCTTTCCATCGGCAACCAGACCTCCGGCAAATGCAGCTGGTATGCCTTGCGCTACGCCCGCACCATTCTGGACGGCAAGACCTGTTCCGGCAGCGGGATGTGGTCCAACGGCGCAGTCTGGTCGGCAGGCGGCTACACCGGCTATTCCGGGACCCTGAGCGAGTGTCTGCATAAGATGTACAGCGAGCTTTCCGCCGGGCGTCCGGTGATCGTCCATCTGAAAAACACCACGGTGAGCGGGGTGTCCAGACACACCAACCGCACCTCTACGTATGAATATCACCTGACCAGTTCCGGCTGGACGCAGGTGAACTACCCCCACATTGCCACCAGCGACACCTACGGGCACTGGGTGTGCGTGGTGGGCATCTCTTCCTCGGCGGATCTGTCCAACCTGAAGGAAAGCGATTTCTACGCGCTGGATCCCGCCCGCGTTTCTGCCGACGGCACGCTGGCCATCACCCGCCTGCTGGACGGCACGATCTGGACCGCCAACTCTCCCCTCAAAATTGCAGGTTGATCATCATAGAAAGAGCAAAACGGCTGACGAAGGCATCACGTCAGCCGTTTTTGCTTTTTCTTTTTTGGCTCAGTATCCCCGCACCGAGAAGCCCCGCTCCCAGGGATCCGGGGGCAGGACCTTCTGGCGGATGCCGGTGATCTGAATGTAATCACTCTTCTGAATGAGGGCAAACAGCTGCAGAAACTTGTCCGGGTCTCCCTGCACTTCCAGCGTCACGCTGCCGTCCTCCTCATTCTCCACCCAACCGGTGAGCTCCAGCGTCTGGGCCGCGTACCGCGCCCGGTAGCGGAACCCCACCCCCTGCACCTGCCCGGTGATGGAATAGTGCCGCCGCACCGTGCCCTCCGGCAGGGCGGGCGGAACGGCATCCTTTGCTTTCTGCTTTAAAAAATCAAACATAGCGCTCTCCCTGAGAGAATGATGGATCGCGTCAAGGACGCGACATGATGTGCTTCGCAATGATGTTCGGCTAACGCCGAAATGATGCAGCCGCCTGCGGCGGCCATGTGCCGCAAGGCACACATCATTTGTCCGAAGGACAACATCATTTTCCGCAAGGAAACATCATGTCGTGCACAGCACGATCCATCATTTCTTTTACAGTTCCTGGTATGCCGTCATCAGGGCGGGGATGAACTGCTTTTTGCGGCTCACCACGCCGGGCAGCGTCCAGCTGCCATCCTCAGCGGGTTTGGTGTCGAAACCTTCGGCCAGCACTTCCGATGCGTAGCGGCCGGTGCTGATGACCACGCTCTCCTCCTTGGGCACATCGGTGAGCAGCATATACAGATCTTCCACGTTCTGCTTGTTGCGGGCCTCTTCCAGGTAGGGGGCCAGCAGGGCTTCTGCGGCCAGCAGGTTCTTGCGGGTCATGTAGCTGCCCTGTGCCACGCCGAAGCGGATGTCGCCGCACATGAACACCTTGAAGTCCTGCAGGAACACCTCTTCGGCAGTCTTGCCGTCCAGCTTCTCGCCGGCTTCAAACATCTCGTTGGCAAACTCGTTCACGTCCACCCCGGCGATCTTGGCCAGCCGCTTGGCACACGCCACATCCACAGGGGTGCAGGTGGGGCTGCGGAAAGCCAGCGTATCGGACAGGATGGCCGCCAGCAGCAGACCGGCGGTCTGGGGCTGGATCTCCACGCCGTTCTCGTCGTACATCTGGGTGACGATGGTGGCGGTGCAGCCCACGGGCTGGTTGCGGAAGTACACTGGGCCGCTGGTCTCCAGACTGCCGATGCGGTGATGGTCGATGATCTCGAGGATCTCTGCCTGGTCAAAGCCCTCCACGGCCTGGGTGGACTCGTTGTGGTCCACCAGAATGATGCGGCGCTTGCGCAGGTTGATGACGTTGCGGCGGCTGACCAGGCCGCAGTACTTGCCCTCTTCGTCCAGAATGGGGAAATAGCGGTGGCGCACCTTTGCCATGACCCGCATGACATCCGCCACCGGGGTGACCAGCGTGAACTTCATGATGTCATCGCGGGTCATGTAGTAAGAGATGGGCGCGCACTGGCTGATGAGCTTGCCCGCCGCGTAGGTATCCACCGGCGTGGTCATGATGGCAACGCCGGTCTCCTCGGCGATGCGCTGGATGGTGCGGCCCACCTTGGAGCCGTTGCAGATGATGATGAGGGACGCTTCCTTTTCAATGGCGCACAGCTGGCTCTCGTAGCGGTTGGTCAGGATGACGATGTCCCCTTTTTCCACCGTGTTTTCCAGCATTTCCGGGGTGGCGGTGCCGATGCGGATGTGGCCGGTGGTGCACACGGCATCCTCACTGCCCACCACCATGGCACCGTCCAGCGTTTCCAGAATATTCTTGAAGCTGGTGCGGCTCTTGGCCAGGATGCCGGTATCGAACAGGTCCATGTTGGCGGTGGCGATGTCCTTCACCGTGATGATGCCCTCCAGCTCGTTGTCCGGGCTGGTGACCGGCAGGGTGTCCACCTGCTGGTCGCGCATGATCTCCCACGCCCGGCGCAGACTGGTGGAGCCGGCGATGCCGGGCATCTCGCGGTAGTCCACGTCCCGGATCTTGGGGTTGACGTCCGTGCACATCCGGGGCGGCTTGACGCCGAACTTTTTGAGCACGAACTCGGTCTCCTGGTTCATCTTGCCGGCACGGCGCGGCTCGCAGACCAGATCACTGGTTTTGTTTTTCAGCTCCGCATAGGCAATGGCAGAGCAGATGGAGTCGGTGTCCGGGTTGCGATGCCCGATGACCACGACCTTGTGGGCTGCTTTTGGCATAGTTTCTCCCCCTTTATCGGGTGTTTCCCTTCTATCGTTCTTATCATTTTCCGCGCCCGGCAGGCTCCTGCACAGCACCGCCGGGCCGCACCTGTATTCTAACACAATTCCCGGCAGGGGTAAAGGGAAACAACCACGCTGCCGCGCGGCTTTTCGGCATCATCTCTTGACAAGTTCCGGCAAACCTTTTATCCTGAAGAAAAATGGATTCGGAACGGAGGACACCCATGAAGAAAATATTCCGCACCCTGTGCGCCGCGCTGGCGCTGACCGTCTGCCTGTGCCTGCCGGCTTTTGCACAGGAAGCCATCCCCGCCCAGCCGGCCGCCAAAGAGGACAAGGTGGTCACCGACCTGACCGGCCGGGACGCTTTTCTGCGGGATGTGAAGGGCTTTACCACCAACTTCGGCGGGCCTTATGTCTTTGCGCAGGCTGACCACAAATCCCCCGCCGAACCCTACGGTGCCGCCCCAGCGGAAGGCTCTGTGGCCACCCTGCGCATCTACACCATGTCGGACGACAAGGGCGATGCCTCCATCAACGCCAGCGGCCACGCTTTCGTATCGGTGACCAATGTTTCGGACCGCGACATCAATGTGGGCGGTCTGCTCATCGCCCCGGGCAAGGCCGTGACCATCGGCACCCGCGGCAACCGCAGCGAGCACTCCGGCATCTGGTACGATCTGGAAAGCTATTATATGTATTACATCCCCGATTATTATTACCACCTCTACGCCATGCAGACCTCTCTGGACGCCGGCCAGCTGGAGGTGCTGAACCGCGGCCTGCGCCGCGCGGATCACTGGTCGGCCTGCTACAACTGCTCTGCTTTTTCGGAAGCCGTGTGGAACAGCGTATGCGCCGATGCCCTGAGCGCCGGACGGCCTGCCGGCCCCGCAAACCTGCAGGCCGATATGCTGGCCAAGTACCCGGACAAGACCGCCTATGAGCCGCCCATCCCCTACGACTACGCCGTGTATTACGGCTGTGCGCTGACCCCCAGCCGGGAATTCGCCTGATTCCGCGCCTGTTGGATCATTTCTTGTATCCATCTTCTTGTAATTCGCACGGGCGCGCGGTATCATAAAAGCACGCATCCCCAAAGCACGCATCCCCACACCTCGTGTCAGAAATACGGAGGAAGACATGACATCGTCGAAATTCACATCCAAGCCGCTGTTTTCGCGGCAGGCACTGACAGCGCTGCTGCTGCCGCTGATCGCGGAGCAGGCGCTCAGCGTCACCATCGGTCTGGCCGACACCCTGATGGTGTCCTCGGTGGGCGAAGCCGCTGTGTCCGGCGTCAGCCTGGTGGACAGCTTCAACACCCTGATGATCCAGATCATGAGCGCTCTGGCCACTGGCGGCGCGGTGGTCACCAGCCAGTACATCGGCCACCGGGAGCCCAAAAACGCCAAAGCCGCCGCCGCCCAGATCCTGTTCGTGCTGTCCAGCTTCAGCCTGGTGGTGGCCGCGGTGGTCGTGGTGGGCCGCCACGCCATCCTGCGGGGCATCTTCGGCTCCATCGATGCCGACGTCATGCGCTACGCAGAGACCTATTTCCTGCTGTCCGCCCTGAGCTACCCCTTTATCGGCCTGTACAATGCCGGGGCGGCGCTGTTCCGCGCCCAGGGCAACAGCAAGATCAGTATGCTGTCCAGCCTTGTGATGAACGTGGTGAACATCGGCGGCAACGCCGTGCTGATCTTCGGCTTCGGCATGGGGGTCATGGGTGCGGCGCTGGCCAGCCTGATCTCCCGCGCCGTCGCCTGCTTTGCAGTGCTGTCCCTGCTGCAGAAACCCGCCTGCCCCCTGCGGGTGGAGGGTCTGCAGGCCCTGAAGCCGGACGGCGGGCTGATCCGCCGCATCCTGCGGGTGGGCATCCCCGCCGGCATCGAGAACGGAATGTTTCAGATCGGCAAACTGTCGGTGTCCAGCCTGACTTCCACCCTGGGCACTGCCGCCATTGCGGCCAACGCCGTGGCAAACACCACCACCACCTTCCTGAACATCCCGGCCAACGCCGTGGGCATGGCCGCGCTGACCGTGGTGGGCCAGTGCCTGGGCGCCGGCGAAAAGGAGCAGGCGGTGTATTATTCCCGCCGCCTGCTGCTCACTGCCTACTGCGGGGCCTGGATCATGAACATTTCGGCCTTCCTGTTCGCCAACAAATTTGCCATTTCCCTGTTCCACCTCTCGCCGGAGGCGCAGGCCATGGCGCTGGAAGTGATGGTCTGGTTCAACATCGTTTCCCTGTTCTTCTGGCCCTCCAGCTTTACCCTGCCCAACATCCTGCGCGCTGCCGGAGATGCCCGCTTTACCATGAGCGTGAGCATCTTCTCCATGTGGGCATTCCGGGTGGGCTTCTGCTACCTGATGGTACTGGCCTTCCACGGCGGCCTGCTCTCCATCTGGACCGGAATGTTCCTGGACTGGGTGTTCCGCTCCCTGTGCTTCTTTGTGCGGTTCGTGCGGGGCAGGTGGATGGAACAGAACGTCATCTGAACGCACATTTTTCACGGCCTGCCGGAATCGGCAGGTCTTTTTTTGCATTTTGTGCAGGAAAACCGTTTTCTGATTCGTATTCTAAGCAGAACGTTCTTTTTCGTCCGTCTGCTTTTCGCAATTTTGCCAAATAAGCTGCTGATTTTTTGACAAAGTTGTCACCTTTCCTTCTTGTTTTCGTCATCCGGCAGGCGTATAATTTTTCAATGCCAAGAGCTAAGATTCTTTGCATTCCTGCAAAAAGGAGGCTTTTCCCATGAAGCGAAACTGGTTTTCGCGCCATCCCATCGGGTTCATGGCGCTGTACTTATTGCTGTATCTGTCCGCATTCAACTTTCTGGAGACCCGCATCTCCATGCCGGTGGTCACCCTGGTGCACTGCACGCTGGATGATCTGATCCCCTTCTGCAAATACGCCATCGTGCCCTATTTCGCGTGGTTCGTGTGGATCCCGTTCACCCTGTTCTATCTGCTGTGGAAGGCACCCCGGGAGGACTTCTGGCGGCTGTGCCTGCCGCTGTTCTCCGGCATGACCATTGCGCTGGCCTGCTATGTGGTCGTGCCCACCGGGCTGGACCTGCGGCCCTACTGGGTGCCGGGCAGTGACATCTTTGCCCGTGCCGTTCGGATGCTGTACCGCACCGACACTGCCACCAACGTGTGCCCGTCCATCCATGTGTTCAACTCGGTGACCCTGATGCTGGCCTATTACCGCTGCCGTCTCTTTGAGGAGCCGAAGCGCCGTTGGATGCGTCCCGCGGCCGCGGTGCTGTGCGTATCCATCGTCCTGTCCACCGTACTGCTCAAGCAGCACAGCTGCATTGACGTGGCGCTGGGCGCTCTGCTGGCCCTGGCGCTGGACGCCGCCTTCAACTACCGCACCGAGCACAGCGATGTGCCCCAGATGCGCCGCATTTGAACCCAGACAAAAAAACCGTGCTGTCGGTGGACAGCACGGTTTTTGTTTTTTCAGAACAGCCCTTCCGGCAGGCAGACGTCCGCTTTGGGTACCTTGTCCCAGGAGAAATCCGGGATCAGACTTTCCGGCGTGCGGGGAGCGGGTTCCGGCTGCAGGCCGTAGGCGTAGGCCAGTCTGCCCACGATCTCCGGCGCGGTGTACTTGGCCCGCAGGTTTTCCAGGCTCTGGTCTCCGTCCCGCTTGGACAGCCGCCGCCCGTCCGGCGCCAGCAGCAGCGGACAGTGGGCAAACGTCGGGGCCTGCAGGCCCAGCAGACGGTACAGGTAGAGCTGCCGCGCCGTGGAGGACAGCAGGTCCGACCCGCGCACCACTTCGGTGACGCCCATGCGGGCGTCGTCCACCACCACGGCCAGCTGATACGCAAATACGCCGTCCGCCCGGCGCAGGTAGAAGTCCCCGCAGTCGTGCAGCAGGTTTTCGGTGTGGGAACCCATGCAGCCGTCCACAAAGGAGATGTCCTCATCCGGCACCCGCACCCGGTAGGCCGGGGCTTTCTTTTTGCGTTTTTCGGCGATCTCGGCGGGGGTCAGGTCCCGGCAGGTGCCGGGATAGATGACGTTGCCGTCCGAAGTGTGTGGCGCACTGGCGGCGTGCAGCTGGGCACGGGAGCAGAAGCACGGGTACACCAGCCCCTGCGCTTCCAGCTTTTTGTACTGTGCCGTGTAGATGTCCGCGCATTCGCTCTGGTAGTACGGCCCGTGGGGGCCGCCGGTGCTGCCGCCCTCGTCCCAGTGCAGACCCAGCCAGTCCAGGTCCTGCTCCAACAGGTCGGCGTAGATGCGCGGACAGCGCTCCGCGTCCAGGTCCTCAATGCGCAGAACGATGCGCCCGCCCTGGCTTTTGGCACTGAGCCAGGCCAGCAGGCTGCAGGCCAGATTGCCCAGATGCAGCCGCCCGCTGGGGCTGGGCGCAAAGCGCCCGACCACGCCCCCGCTCACAGGCCCAGCTTCCACTGCCCATCCTGCGGCTGGAAGATGGGCGTGTTGTAGTAGGCGGCGCAGGCGTTGGCCAGGTATTCGGCGTCCTTGCAGCTGGCGGTCTCCATGGCGGAGTGCATGGCCAGCTGGCCCACGCCGATGTCCACCATGGGCATCAAGATCTGACGGCCCAGCAGGTTGCCCAGGGTGCTGCCGCCGGCCACATCGGCGCGGTTGGCGAAGACCTGCACCGGCACCCCGGCCTTTTCGCAGATGGCAGTAAAGGCGGCACCGGTCAGGCCGCTGGTGGTGTAGGTCTGGCGGGCATTGTATTTCAGGATGACGCCGCCGCCCATCTGGACGGGCAGCTTCTGGTCGCTCTTTTCGGGGTGATTGGGGTGGATGGCGTGGCCGTTGTCCGCACTGAGCAGCAGGGTGTTGGTGCGGGCACGGATGCTCTGCTCCTTGGTGACGCCCAAGCTTTCCTCGATACGGGCCAGCACGTCGCTCATCAGGGTGCCCTGAGCACCCTGACGGCTGGACGAACCCACTTCCTCGTTGTCAAACATGACCCAGATGTCGCCCCGGCCTGCTTCCTCGCCGCGGCCCTGCAAAAAGCCCCACAGGGTGGTGTAGGCGCATTCCAGGTCGTCGATGCGGCCGGACATGAAGTATTCGCCGTCCAGGCCCACCCGCTGGGCTTTCTCGGTGGTGCAGAGCACCAGGTCGGTGGCCAGAATGTCCTCGGCCTTTACCCCGGCTTCGGCGGCCAGGGCGTGCTTCAGGCTGCCGCCCTCAGCCCCAAAGATGGGCTGCAGGTCCACCTGCGGGTTGTAGTTCAGGCCGGTGTTGGCCTCCCGGTTGAAGTGGATGCACAGGTTCGGGATGCAGGCCAGCGCCCGCTCCGGGTGCACCAGACGGCTCTCCACGCCCTCGGCGGTGCGCACCAGCAGACGGCCCGCTACACTCAGGGGGCGGTCGAACCAGGTGGACATGAGCATTCCGCCATAGCCTTCGGTCTCCGCACGGGCAAAGCCGTGCTCCTCGCCCTCCAGCGTCTTGATGCGCCAGGTGGGGGAATCGCTGTGGCTGGCAGCGGCGTGCCAGCCGGTCAGTTCGCCGGTGGGCATCCGCCAGGCCAGAATGGCCGTGCCGTTGCGGGTGGTGTAGTATTTGCCGCCGGGCGCCAGCTGCCAGGCCGCGCTTTCCGGGCAGTTCTGGTAGCCGTTGGCTTCCAGAATGGCCGCAGCCGCCGCAGTGGAGTGGAACGCGCTGACACCGGCGTTCAGAAAATCGAAGAGTCCTTCGATGGAAAAGTCTGTATTCTGCATTTCTGCATTTCTCCTTTTTTGACTTCTTATCGCAAGCATTATACCCCCGCATCCGCCAAAGGTCAACAAAGAACCGGCGGCTGCAGCTGCTCCTGCACCGCACGGCACACCGCCTGCGCCTGCAGCCCCAGCACGATCTGCACCTGGTCGCCCTGTACCACGATCCCGCTGCCGGGCAGTGTCCGCAGGGCAGCTTCGTCCAGCCGGGCAGTGTCCCGCAGGGTGACGCGCAGGCGGGTCATACAGCAGTCCAGCGAGCGGATGTTTTCCGCGCCGCCCAGCGCGGCCAGCAGCTGCCGGATCTGGTCAGCGGTCAGGGTCTGGGGCCGGGCGGCAGGCGGGGCTTCCCGCCCGGGGGTGTGCAGGTCCAGCGCCTTGATGAGCACGCTGAACACCACGAAATAGGTCAGAATCTCGCACACCGCCAGCAGGTACAGCATCGGGTAGTGGGTGCGCTCCGCCCCGGCGGAAAGGTTCATCATCAGGGACCCCAGCAGGTTGGACGTAAAGCCAGTGACGTGGAAGACGTGCAGCAGCACGATGAAGGTGCCCGCGATGACCGCGTGCGCCGCCCACAGCACCGGGGACGCAAAGCAGAACAGAAAGTCCAGCGGCTCGGTGATGGACGCCAGCGATGCCGTAAAGGCCAGCGGCAGCAGCGTGGCAGCCGTCTTCCGGCGGTTCTCTTTCCGGGCGCAGAACAGAAATGCCGCCGCGATGCCGAAGTAGCCGAAGGTCTTGGTGAAGCCGGTGTACATCCAGACGATGCCCTCCGAGAACGGGAGGTCCAGGTTGTATTCCATCATCATGACGGCATAGGCCCCGGTGTAAGTGGTATCCTGCACCGACAGGCTCCCGCCCAGGGCAGAGAACTGGAAGGGCGTGTAGATCAGATGGTGCAGGCCGGTGGGGATGAGGAACCGTTCCAGAAAGCCGTACAGGAACAGCCCTGCGTTGCCGGAAGCCGCAATGAGGCCGGTCAGCGCCGTGATGCAGCGCTGCACCGGGGGCCAGAAAAAGCAGGCCCCATAGCCGAACAGCATAGCAAAGCACGCCGCCCCCACAAAGGAGCCGCGCGTGCCGGAACACAGCTGGGAGAGCACGCCCCGGTACTGCCGCTCACAGGTGTGGTTGTAGATCCAGCTCACGGCCAGCCCCAGCACTATGCCGCCCAGCACGCCCAGGTCCATGGTCTGGATGCCCAGCACGGTGGTCTGGCCGGTGCCGTACAGGCCGCTGAGACCGGACGGGTCCGCCAGGAGATCATGCTGGACCAGGCCGGTGTGACAGGCTGTGAGACAGAGCAGGCCGCTCATCAGGGCGATGAGCGCGGCCTGCTGCTTTTCCCGCTTGGCCAGCACCGCCGCGATGCCCACGCAGAACAGCAGGCTGAGATTGTTCAGCAGGGCCATCATGCAGTTGTAGAGCACCTGCCCGGCCTGCACCAGCGGGGGCCAGGCCAGCGCCGGGACCAGCTGCTGCAGGGGTTTGCTGGTGAGCAGTGCCCCGGCCACCAGAAGCAGGCCCGCCACCGAAAGATAGCTCAGCGGGGCCAGCATCGCGCGGGAAAACTGTTCCAGTGCATCCAGGACCTTTTTCTTCATGGCGTGTTTCCTCCCATCCTGCGCTGGCCCCGCAGGACAAACGCTCTTATTTAGAGTCAAACGGGTTCTGCGGCAAAAGTCAAGGCCGCAAAGCACCCAAAAATCCCACACACCTTTGTGCATCCTGCACAGGGGTGGTTGAAATTCGTCCTGGCCGCGCCGATTGACAACCGCCCCCCGGCACATTATACTAAAGCTGTATCGAACCGGTGTGTCCGGCGATTCTTAGGACGAACAACAAGGAGGAGCTTCCTTATGAAACAAAAACGTGTTCTTTCCCTGCTGCTGTGCACGGCGCTGCTGTGCGGTCTGCTGACTGCCTGCACCGGCACCGTCGGCAGCGGCACCGCTTCCCGTTCGGATCCGGCATCTGACAGCGCTGCCTCCGCTTCCTCGGACAGCGGGGAGCTTCCCGATTCCACCACCCAGGCCAACACCGGCAGCCTGCACCCCGGCAATTTTGACGAGAACTCCATCTTCTCCATCCAGAACACTGCCGACGCCTTTGAACCCTGCCTGGGCTGGGGTCCCGGCGTGTCCGGCTGCTCTCTCAAGTCGGTGATCGCGGCTGCTTCCCTGCTGCAGTGGGCAGAGGAGCAGAATCTGTCTTCCTACAGCGCAGACGAGATCCAGGACGCCTTCTCCGGTTGGTATGAGAATCTGTCTGCCGTGGACCAGGAGAATTTTGCCGAAGCCTGGACTCTGATCGAGCCGGACGCCCTGAGCCTGCTGAGCGACAAGGAGAGCATGGCCGGCCGCATCGAGGATGCCGGCTTGGATCCGGACGACCTGCCCGGCTGCACCCTGAAGAACTGGCAGGCCCTGCAGAACGTGCTGGATGACTGCGTGCCCGAAGCCAACGGCGAAGCTTGACCCATTCTGCCATGCAAAAGGCGCTGACCGACCGGTCAGCGCCTTTTTTGGGTTGTGGGCAGATTTTCAACTTGCTCGTTCTCTCCTGCATTGCGCAGGCAATGACGGAGAGGGCGGGGCCGGATCCCGAAACTCACACCTTCTTCAGCACATACTGGCGGGTGCCCATGCCCATCTTCTCGGCCTGCTCCAGCGTGGCCTTCCACTCGATGTTGGGGTTCGAGTCCTTGAAGTTGTCGTGGTAGCAGTTCCAGCCGGGCTTTGCCAGGTTGCCGCCGAGCTGGCTGTTGGGCAGGGGGGCTGCTGCCAGGCAGGCGTCGGCGCAGGCCTGGTCCAGGGCCACCGGGTCAAAGGAGGCAAACATCCCGATATCCGGCAGGATGGGGGCGTCGTTCTCCATGTGGCAGTCACAGTTGGGGCTGATGTCCTGCACCAGTGCCACATGGAAGCAGGGGCGGTCATGGCAGACCGCAGCGGCGTACTCGGCCATCTTCCGGTCCAACTCCTCGTTGGCGCATTCGTTGGGGGAATACACGGCGTCAAAGCTGCAGGCACCGATGCAGCGGCCGCAGCCCTTGCACTTGTCGTAGTCGATGACAGCCTTGTTCTGCTGGTTGTAGGTAATGGCGTCGGAGCCGCACTCCTTGGCGCAGCGGTGGCAGCCCCGGCACAGGCTCTCCTGCACTGCAGGCTTGCCGGCGGCGTGCTGCTCCATCTTGCCGGCCCGGGAGCCGCAGCCCATGCCGATGTTCTTCAGGGC
>UMHF01028096.1_pt1 | contig 13464 bp, 11 predicted proteins | sample 1965431 | NCBI WGS metagenome assembly UMHF01 (sample SAMEA4836088, study PRJEB28245) | human gut metagenome | biome: gut microbiome; material: fecal sample | place: Denmark | collected 2008
ATGGTGCCGTGTTTGCCCACGAGGCAAAGAAGGCCGGCAAGAAATGCCTTGTCATCGACAAGCGCGGCCACATTGCCGGCAATATCTACACCGAGGCGGTGGAGGGCATCAACGTGCACCGCTATGGTGCCCACATCTTCCACACCAACAATAAGGCTGTGTGGCAGTATGTGAATCAGTTTGCGGAGTTCAACCGCTACACCAACAGCCCGGTGGCGAACTACCACGGCGAGATCTACAATCTGCCCTTCAACATGAACACCTTCAACAAGATGTGGGGCGTGGTGACCCCGGCGGAAGCCAAGGCCAAGATCGAACAGCAGAGGGCGGAAGCCGGCATCACCGATCCGCAGAATCTGGAAGAGCAGGCCATCAGCCTGGTGGGCACCGATATCTACGAAAAGCTCATCAAGGGCTACACCGGCAAGCAGTGGGGACGCCCCTGCACCGAACTGCCGGCCTTCATCATCAAGCGCCTGCCGGTCCGGTTCACCTATGATGACAACTATTTCAATGCGCTGTATCAGGGCATCCCCAACGGCGGCTACACGGCCATGGTGGAAAAAATGCTGGACGGCACCGAAGTCCGCCTGAATGTGGACTATCTGGCTGCTCGGGAAGCGCTGAACGCCCTGGCCGACAAGGTGGTGTACACCGGTCCGGTGGACGCTTACTTTGATTACAAGCTGGGTGCTTTGCAGTACCGCAGTGTCCGGTTCGAGACCGAGGTGCTGGACACCGACAACTATCAGGGCAACGCCGTCGTGAACTACACCGACGCCGAGACCCCCTATACCCGCATCATCGAGCACAAGCACTTTGAGTTCGGCACCCAGCCCAAGACGGTCATCAGCCGGGAATACAGCGCCGAATGGAAAAAGGGCGATGAGCCGTATTATCCGGTCAACGATGAGAAAAACGGCGCTCTGTACGCAGAGTACAAGAAGCTGGCCGATGCGGAGGACGGCGTGATCTTCGGCGGACGTCTGGGTGAGTACAAGTACTACGACATGGATAAGGTCATCGAGGCGGCCTTGGACGTAGCGGCAAAAGAGCTGGGGTAATGCTTCCCGCAAGAGAGCGGTCGCGTGGATTATGCTTTAGGCCTTTTGCAAAAGGCATTGCCGACGGGAGATGTTCTCTTTTGGCACCAAAAGAGAACCAGAAAAGTGCCAGCGATTTCGACGCGCTGGCCCCACGAGAAAGGGGCTGCTCGCCCCTTTCAACCCCAAAGGAGAGGTCGAACCGGAAAAAAGCTAGCCGCTTCGCTTCACGCTTTTTTCTCGTTTCTCCGATTTGAAAAAGCTCCCCCTTCGGGGGAGCTGGCAAAACCGGTAGGTTTTGACTGAGAGGGTTATTACGCCCGCAGGCGTACATCATTTTGCAAAGCAAATCTTCATCGCGCACGCCCATCATGCCGCCACAGACGGTGTATCATTTGCATCCCCTCTTGCCCAAAAGCGACAAATGCGCTATACTATAAAGTACAAGAACTGCACCGGTTTTCCGGTGAAAAGTGAGGGATAAACATGAAAGTGATTCTCAAGCAGGATATCAAGGGCATCGGCAAAAAGGACGAGATCCATGAGGTCTCGGACGGCTACGCCCGCAACTATCTGTTTCCGCGCAAGCTGGCGGCTGTGGCCGATGCCAGCGCTGTGAACGTGGCCCGCAGCAAGGAAGCTGCTGCCGATTTCCATGAAGCAGAGACCGTGGCTGCCGCCAAGGAGCTGGCTGCCAAGATCGAGGGCAAGACTGTCACCATCAAGGCCAAGGGCGGCGCATCCGGCCGTCTGCACGGCAAGGTCACCGGCAAGGAAGTGGCTGAGGCGCTGTCTCAGCTGGCCGGTGCAGCCATCGATAAGAAGAAGATCGAACTGGAAACCAAGGACATCAAGGAGGCCGGCGTGTTCAACGGCAAGGTTCGCCTGCACGTTGGCGTGGTCGCTTCCTTCAAGGTTCAGGTGGAAGTGGAACAGGCCTGATCTGTCTGCTGTCTGCGCCCCCTCAAAGCAGGGGGCGCTTTTTGGCTTTTCCGGGAGGAACGGAAAATGAAGCAAGTACAAAAGAAGCATTCCGCGTGGCTGCAGACCCTGCTGACCGTGGTGCTGGCGGTACTGATCGCGTCAGCGGTCTGGATCGGCCGGTATGGAGTGCCGCTGCTGGGGCTGCCCAAGGCGGAGGATGTGCAGAGCGTCACCCTGGTGAGCCTGGACAGCGGTTCCGTTACGGTCACGGACACTGAGAATGTTGAGCTGCTGGTCAAAGCGGCCAACCTGCTGAACTATAAGCTGGGGGCGCCGGACACCACAGACCCGGAACTGACCGTGACCTATACCCTGAAAAACGGGGAAGTCCGGGTGCTTTCCGCCAGCCGCACGACCATGTGGTGGAAGGGCAGAGCACATCCGCTCAGGCAGCCGGAGGTGTTCTGCAATATTGTGGACGGCCTGTTTCTGGACGGATACGACAACAATGCAAAAGGATAAAGGACCATGCCGAACGAACGACATTATTCCAATGAACTGAATCTGGAAAGTGTGGGCATCAGCCTGCCGTACAATCTGCAGGCCGAGCAGAGTGTGCTGGGTGCTGTGCTGCTCAAGCCGGATACGCTGACCGACCTGGTGGAGATCCTCAAGCCGGAGATGTTCTACACCCGGCAGAACGCGCAGATCTATTCCGAGATGCTGCGGCTGTTCACCAACGATCAGACCATCGACTTCGTCACCCTGCTGGATGCCGTCATTTCGGACGGCGTGTTCCCCAGCGCAGATGATGCCAAGGTCTATCTGACCGGTCTGGCCGAGACGGTGCCCAGCATTTCCAATGTGAAGGCCTATGCGCAGATCGTGCAGGAAAAATACCGGGTGCGCCAGCTGATGGATGTGGCCAAGGACATCCTGCAGGACGCCGGGGATGAGCCGGATGCCGACCTGCTGCTGGAAAACGCCGAACAGCGCATCTATGAGATCCGCTCCGGCCGGGATTCCAGCGCACTGACGCCGCTTTCCTCCAGCATGGTGGAGACCCTGACCAATCTGCAGAAGATCAGCGGCCCGGATGCGGATAAGTACAAGGGCATCCCGACCGGATTCCGCCTGCTGGATACGGTGCTGACCGGCCTGGGCCGCGGCGACCTTATCATTCTGGCCGCCCGCCCCGGTATGGGCAAGACCAGTTTTGCACTGAACATCGCCACCCGCGTGGCCATGCAGCAGAAGGTGCCGGTGGCCATCTTCAGTCTGGAAATGACCAAGGAGCAGCTGACCAACCGCATCCTGTCGGCAGAGGCCGGCATCGACAGCCAGGCCTTCCGCACCGGTGCCCTGCGCGCCGAAGACTGGGAGTATCTGGCCTTGGCCACCGAAAAACTACACGACGCACCGATCTATATGGATGACACTTCCGGCATTACGATCGCGGAGATGAAGGCGAAGATCCGCCGGGTGAACCAGGATCCCAGCCGCCCCAACGTGGGCCTGATCGTCATCGATTATCTGCAGCTGATGACCACCGGCCAGCGCACCGAGAACCGCGTGCAGGAGATCAGTTCCATCACCCGGAACCTGAAGATCATGGCCAAGGAAATGAACGTGCCTATCATCGCGCTGAGCCAGCTGTCCCGTGCAGTGGAAAAACAGGGCAACAATTCCAGCCACCGCCCGCAGCTGTCCGATCTGAGAGATTCCGGCTCCATCGAGCAGGACGCCGACTGCGTTCTGTTCCTGTACCGCGAAGCCTACTACGCCAGCCAGAATTCGGAGGGACCGGAAGTGGACGCAGACACCGCAGAGTGTATCGTGGCAAAGAACCGCCACGGTGAGACCAGTACGGTGCCGCTGGGCTGGGATGGCGCCCATACCCGCTTTATGGATGTGGATTTCAAGCGATAAACCGATGAATGCAAACGAACTCTGCCGCACGAAGGTGCGGGAATACTGTCTACGGGAAGGGCTTCTGACGCCCGGCCGGCCGCTGCATCTGGCGGCGGCGGTGTCCGGCGGGGCCGACAGCATGGCGCTGCTGACACTGCTGCTGCAGCTGCAGCCGGAATTCGGGTACACTCTTTCCGTCTGCCATGTGAACCACGGCCTGCGGGGCGAACTGGCAGACCGGGACGAGGCGTTTGTCCGGGCAGCGTGTGCCCGGCTGGGGGTGCCGGTGCGGGTATTCCGCGCTGCAGAGATGCAGGACGCGGTGGGTGCACCGCCGCCCCATGCCAGTGAGGATTGGGCGCGCCGCCTGCGGTATGCCTGTTTTGCGCAGCTGTGCCGGGAGGGGATAGATGCCCTCGCGACCGCCCATACTGCAAATGACCAGGCAGAGACCCTGCTGTTCCGGCTGGCGCGGGGGACCGGCCTGCACGGTGCGGCGGGGATCCTGCCGAAAAATGGCCGCAGCCTGCGGCCGCTGCTCTGCCTGACCCGGGCGGAGACCGAAGCGGTCTGTCGGGAAAATGCCCTTGCCTGGGTGCAGGATGAGACGAATGACACGGATGTTTATGCCCGCAACCGCCTGCGGCATCATGCCGTCCCCGCGCTGGAAAGCGTGAATCGTGCAGCTGTGGAAAATCTGGCACGGTTCTGTGAAAAGGCGGGCCGGGCGGAAGCTTATTTTGCCCGACAGGCCGGACAGCTGCTGATGGATGCCCGGCTGTCGGCGGAACCGGAACCAGCCGTCCCGGCAGCTGTGCGTGCAGCGCTGCAGAAGGGACAGCCGGTGTTCCGGCTTGGCCCCCTGCAGGCGGCAGACGCCCTGATCCTGGAGACTGCGCTCCACAGTCTGCTTTCGCCGGTGCGGGATGCAGAGGAAAAATACGTTCAGCTGCTGGCAGCACTGGTGCGGCAGGGCAGCGGTGCCGTGCAGCTGACCGGACGGGTGCGCTTCTGCGCCCGAGACGGCCTGTTGTGGCGGGAGGAAGAGCTGCCGCGCCCTGCTTCCTTCCCGCCGATGGAATTCTGCCCGGAAAAACAGGCGGTTTATGTCCTGCCGGGAAACAAAAACCTGAAAGTGACCCGGTTTGAGCGGAATTTTGAAGAAAAAATACAGGTCGTTCATAAAAAAGACTTAAAAAATCAGGCAGATTATGCTAGAATAACTACGTTATACCCCAAGCTTGTGTTGCGCTGCCGTCAGCCGGGAGACCGCTTCCGTCCGGCAGGGCGCGGCATCAGCAAGCCGCTGCGCAAATGGATGAACGAAGCGGGGATCCCGGAAGAACTGCGCGGCGGGCTGCCGCTGCTGGCATCCGGCAGCCAGGTGCTGTGGGTATGCGGGGCAGGCTTTGCCGATGGCCTCGCGGCGGATGCAGAGAGCAAATGGATCCTGGAACTGGAAACAAACGTTGAAACATAGGAGGAAGAATATCATGAGCATGAACGATGACATCAAGACCGTTCTGGTCTCGGAAGAAGCACTCAAGGCAAAGGTCGCGGAGCTGGGCGAACAGATCAGCAGGGATTATGAGGGCAAGAACCTCGTGCTGGTCTCCATCCTGAAAGGCTCGGTGGTCTTTATGGCGGACCTGATGCGTGCAGTGAGCATTCCCTGCAGCATCGATTTTATGGTCGTGTCCAGCTACGGCGGCAGCAACACCACCAGCAGCGGCCTGGTCAAGATCATCAAGGACCTGGACGGCGATCTGTCCGGCAAGGATGTGCTGATCGTGGAGGATATCCTGGATACCGGCATCACCCTGTCCAACCTGGTGCCCATGCTCAAAATGCGCAATCCCAATTCCGTGAAGATCTGCACCATCCTGGACAAGCCCAGCCGCCGCAAGGCAGACATCCAGCCCGACTACGAGGGCTTCCAGGTGCCGGACGAGTTCGTGGTGGGCTATGGCCTGGACTACGACGAAAAGTACCGCAATCTGCCCTATGTGGGCGTGCTCAAGCCCGAAGTCTACGAAAAGTAAGCTTCGAACAAAATTCATCCAGAACTGGAGTTGATTTTTTTGCAACCGAGAAAACCTCGTCTGAATCCGCTGATCCTGGCACTGGCCCTTGCTGCCGTGCTGATGGTGTGGTCTGTGCTGGGCGGCAGCAGCGACAGCGGCAGCTCGTCCTCCATGGCGTATTCCACAGCGGTTCAGTACTTTGAAAACCTGCAGGTGACCAAGTTCACGCTGGACCTGAACACCGGCGTGCTGACCATGAACCTGAAGGAGGGCAAGATCGCCCTGCCGGATGCCAGCACCCAGAACACCGTGCAGTCCACGGGCGGGCTGCTGTCCGGAATGTTCTCTTCCTCTTCGGACAGCACCGGTGTGCAGCAGAACAGCGACGGCACAGTGACGGTACGCTATAAGCTGCCCTATGCGTCTATGTTCGTCAAGTATGTCAACGATTACATCGAGGCATACAATGCGGCGAACCCGGATGCGCCGATGGTGTACGATTACACCCCGGTGAAGGAGAGCGTGCCCTGGCTGGAGATCCTGTTCTATCTGGCCATGCTGGGCTGCACCGGCTTCCTGCTGTTCTCCATGATGCGCGGCGGCGGTGCCGGCGGCGGTATCATGAATGTGGGCAAAGCCAAGGTGAAGGACGAACACGAGAATAAAAAGACGGCGACCTTTGCCGATGTGGCCGGTGAGGATGAGGAAAAGGAAGAACTGAAAGAGGTCGTGGAGTTCCTCAAAAGCCCCGACAAGTTCAACACCCTCGGTGCCCGCATCCCCCACGGCGTGCTGCTGGTAGGCCCTCCGGGTACCGGCAAGACCCTGCTGGCCCGTGCCTGTGCCGGTGAGGCCGGTGTGCCGTTCTACTCCATCTCCGGTTCGGACTTCGTGGAGATGTACGTCGGCGTCGGCGCATCCCGTGTGCGCGATCTGTTTGACAAGGCCAAGAAGTCCATGCCCTGCATCATCTTCATCGATGAGATCGATGCAGTGGGCCGTCAGCGCGGTGCCGGTCTGGGCGGCGGACACGATGAACGCGAGCAGACCCTGAACCAGCTGCTGGTGGAGATGGATGGCTTTGAAGCCAACGATGGCATCATCGTCATGGCGGCCACCAACCGTGCGGACATTCTGGATAAGGCACTGCTTCGTCCCGGCCGCTTTGACCGTCAGGTCTATGTGGGCCTGCCGGACGTCAAGGGCCGCGAAGAGATCCTGAAAGTTCACACCAAGAACAAGCCTCTGGCACCGGATGTGTCCCTGAAGGTCATCGCCCAGCGCACCGCCGGTTTTGCCGGCGCAGACCTGGAAAACCTGGTCAACGAGGCTGCTCTGCTGGCAGCCCGCCGCAGCCGCAAGGCCATCACGATGGAGGACATCGAGGAAGCATCCATGAAGGTCATGGCCGGCCCCGAAAAGAAGAGCCGTGTCGTGACCCCCGAGGAAAAGAAGCTGACCGCTTACCACGAAGCGGGCCACGCGGTGGCAGGTTTCTACTGCAAGCATCACCCCCGCGTGCATGAGATCACCATCATCCCCCGCGGCCAGGCCGGCGGCTACACCATGTATCTGCCCGAGAAGGACCGCAGCTATGTGACCAAGGGCGAAATGTTTGAGGACATCGTGTCCAGCTTGGGCGGCCGTGTGGCTGAGCAGCTGATCCTGGAAGACATCTCCACGGGTGCTTCCAACGACCTGCAGCAGGCCACCAACATTGCCCGCCAGATGATCACCAAATACGGCTTCTCCGAGCGTCTTGGCCCCGTGGTCTACGGTACCTCTCAGGAGGAGACCTTCCTGGGCCGTGACCTCGGCCAGGGCAAGGGCTACAGCGAGACCACCGCAGCCGAGATCGACGGCGAGATGCGCGACATCATTGACGAGGCCTATGAGACCTGCCGCCGCACCCTGACCGAGCACATTGATCAGCTGCACGCACTGGCACAGGCCCTGATGGAGCGGGAGAAGCTCAACGAGCAGGAGTTCAACACCATCATGGCGGGCGGTACGCTGCCGCCGCGTGAGGGCGACGAGCCGAAGCTGGAACAGACCGTACAGGCCGCCCCGGCGGAGCCTGCAGAACCGGCGGAAGCGGCCGAGACCGCAGAGCCGGCCGAGCAGATGCCGGCAGAGCCGGTGTCCAAGCCGGAGGACCGGGACGAATAACGACCGAAAGGAGCGAGTGTCGTGGAGGAAAATTTTAATCTGGTCGCACGGACGCGCGCCAACTATTATACCCCGGGCAGCCCGGTGCAGTTTGTCTGCGTGGAGCTGCTCAAGGGCGATGTGAGCGGGGAACACGCAGTCTGCCTGACCTTCAAGAACATCTCCAAGGTGACTCTGACAGCCCTAGTGATCCACTTCAAGTGCAAGGGTGTGGACGGAGTTGTCCTGTGTGAGGATCAGTTCGAGTATCAGGATCTGAGCGTCAAGCCCGGGGAAACCTTCGGCATGGACGATGCCGTCTTCATCACCGAAAAGGCCATCACCAGTGTGGATGTCTCCCTGTGCAGTGTGTACAGCGAGAAGCGCAAGGTGAATCTGGATAAGATCAAGCGGGTGCGCCTGCCGGCCCCCCGCCGCCTTGGCCCGGACCTGGAAAAGGCGCTGGAAGCCCGGATGAACCGTACCGGCCTGAAGTATCAGCCGCAGGTGTTCGAGAACGGCTGGTACTGCGCCTGCGGTGCCTTCCACCCCAAGGAGGAAGACACCGTGTACTGCAGTGAGTGCGGCAGTGACCGCATCCTGCTGCAGAACGCGCTGAACACGCTGCTGCAGCCGCAGGAACCGGAGGAAGCGCAGGAGCTGGATACGCCGCTGAATGCGCCGGCAGAACCGGCCGAGGCGGCGACCCGGATCCTGGGAGCCGCGCCGCAGCCGGGCGAAGAACCGACCCGGATCCTGGGAAGCCGCGGATATGCCCCGGCAGCACAGCCTGCTGCAGGGGAGGAACATACCCGTGTGATGGGCGCGGCGGCCCTCCGGGATCCGGCTCAGGGGCCGGATGACGGAACCAGAGTGATCCCGGCTGTGTCCGATGCGGACTTTCCTGCGGCGGCTTCGCCGGTGCAGGAAGCTGCACCCGATGACGAAGAGGACAGCGAAGACGAGCGGGACAGCGTGGCCGAGACCCTGATCCGCTGGGTGCCGCCCATTACCGCCATTGTGTGTGCGGGTGTGGCACTGTGCGGATTCATCTATTATCAGTTTATGCTGTAAAAACGGCTTGGGCGGAGGAAGCGTAGGCTTCCTCCGCTTTTTGCGCAGACAAGAGGAAAGGATGTACACCATGCAGGACGAAGCATTGCAGGCGGCATTTGAGATCAAAGCGGCCTGTGACGAGATCAGCCGGAAGCTCCTGCGCTGGCACTGGGAGCAGAAGCCCGGCAGCCACAGTCTGGACGCGCTGCTCCGGCACATTGCACAGCGCCGGAAGGAAGACCCGGACTACTACGACCGGATGCCGGATCTGAGCGGGAAAAATAACTGGCAGCAGCTGGATACCACCCTGTGTATGCGGGTGCTGCTGGATCCGGAAACGAATGCGGCCAAGCCGCTGGATCTGTTGGGAAATACAGCAAGGCCGGGCGCGGCGCGGCACGCCTGCAATGCAGTGCGGACGGCCCGCAACGAAGCCGCCCATGCCGCGGACGCATCCGATGCGGCACAGGCAGCGCTCCGCTTCAACGAAGCCGTGGAGGCGCTGGAAGAAGGCTATGCAGGCACAGCACTCCGGGAGACCGAACTGGCGCAGTATTACCGGGAAGCCGAAAACTTTCTGGCACGCTGCGGAGCCAAAACGCCCATTGAACCGCAGACCCGCCCGGCAGAGCGCACTCGGCAGGCTGCAAAGCCTGCGGGCAGAACGCAGAAAACGGCGGCAAAGACCTCCCGGAACAATCCCGGAAAGCGAAGCAATACCGGTTCGGCCGGCCGGCGGACGGCCTCCGGCAGCGATCCGCGCCGGAAAAAGAGGTTCCGGCAGACTGCAGGCAACCGTTCCATGGTGGTGGGGCTGCTGGTGGTGCTTGTACTGGGGCTGGCACTGCGGGGATGCGGCATGGGAATGCTGTGATCCCGCTGAACTGGGGAAAAAGTTGGATTTCTTTGCCGTGCAGCTGCAAAATTTGTACAGGGTTCCTAAAATTTTGCGGAGGATCCCGGCACAAAATCGGGAATAACGCATCTTGCAGGAAGCGGAAAAGCGGCATATAATAGAATTGAAAACGTTTACAACCGGAAAGCACAAGAGGGGAAAGCAGTGCAATGACCATCAGTGATATTGCAAAAATGGCAGGAGTATCCAGTGCGGCAGTCAGCCGCTATCTGAATGGCGGGCCGCTCAGCGAACAAAAACGCGCCGTCATCCGGGAAGTGGTGGAAAAAACCGGCTATCGCCCGGATACGGCAGCACAGACTCTGCGCACCGGACGGGTGAATCAGGTGGGCGTCATTGCACCCAGCATCAGTTCCCAGTCCGTAGGGCAGCTCACCGCCGGCATTGCCAGCGAACTGGATGCCCGGAATTATCTCATGCTGCTGGGGAATACCGAGCTGGACGAACAGCGGGAGCTGGGGTATTTGACCGCCATGCAGCGCAATCATGTGGCGGGTATTATCCTGATGGGCAGCTACTATTCCCCTCAGCTGGCCAGAGCCTTCAAGAACTGCCGGGTGCCGCTGGTGGTCACCGGCCAGCGCTTCCCGGATGTGCCCTGTGTGTACAACGATGACCGCAGTGCGGCCCGGGAACTGGCAGAGCGGATGCTCCAGCGTGGGCGGAAACAACTGGTATACATCGGCGGCACGGAGCGGGATCAGGCCACCGGCATAGCCCGCCGCCAGGGTGTGCAGGATGCCATGAATGCTGCCGGGATGGACGGCAGCCAGCTGCCCCGCATCTGCTGTTCGGCCTTTACCATGGAGGAGGGCGAGCGCTGTATGACCGAGCTGCTGACCTGCTGCCCGAATCTGGACGGCGTGGTCTGCGTGACGGATACAGTGGCGCTGGGTGCCATGCGTGCCCTGAAAAAAGCGGGACGCACGGTGGGGCAGCAGGTGAGTCTGGCAGGCATCGGCGACAGCTGGGTCGGCGACGTTGTAGAGCCGGGGCTGACGACCGTGCGCTTTTATCAGAAACAGGTAGGGGAGGAAGCTGCCCGAATGCTGCTGCAGATGCTGGAACAGGCAGAACCGAATGCCCCGGTGCGGCAGACGACCCTGGGGTATACTGTTGTAGAGCGCGGCTCGATCTGAGCCGGGAGGAAGCATGAAGCAAAAACTGATTTTTCTGGACATTGACGGCACCCTTCTGCCGCCGGGCAGTGCGCTGATCCCGGAGAGCACGCAGAACGCTCTGCGGCAGGCCAGGGCCAACGGCCACAAGCTGTTTTTGTGCACGGGCCGCAACCTGCGCATGACCCAGCCGCTGCTGGAATACGGCCTGTTTGACGGCAGCATCTGCAGTGCAGGCGGTTATGTGCTGTGCGACGGCAAGGTGTTGGTGAATATCCCGATGGAGCCGGAGCAGGCCGCGGGTGTGCGGGCTGCGCTGGAACGCCACGGCGTGGAATGCTCGCTGGAAGCCCGGGACGCTACTTACGGCGGAATGCAGATGATCCGGCGCTGGCGCATTCCGCAGGCGGACGGAAAGCCGCTGAACAGTGAAGCGGAACGGTGGCGCAAGGCCATGGAAGACGGCATGACCATCAATACGCTGGAGGACTACAAGGGGGAACCGATCTATAAGATCGTGTTCATTGCAGAACAGGAACAGGATCTGGACGAGGCCAAGCGGCTGTATGAAGATCAGTTCGTGTTCTGCGAAAGCAAGCTGGATGAGTTGGGCGGCGGTATGGTGAACGGCGAACTCATCAACCGCAAATTCGATAAGGGCACTGGCATCCAGGCCATCTGCCAGTACTTGAAGAAGCCTTTGGCGGATACCATCGGCTTTGGGGACAGCGACAATGACCTGCAGATGACCAATGCGGCAGGCGTCAGTGTCTGCATGGCGAACGGCTCCGAGAGCCTGAAAAAGCTCTGCGACCGCATTGCTCCATCGGTGTACGAGGACGGCATTGCAAAAGAGTTCCGGGCACTGGGCCTGATTTAAAAGAAACACGGTTCCGCTGTTTTGCCGGATGGACCTCTCCTGGAAGGGAGAGGTTCTTGCTTTTCCGGACCATACAAAGAAAGCTCTCCCTTCGGGAGAGCTGGCATCGTGCAGCGGTGACGGAGAGGGTTGAAAAAACGCACCTGCAAAATCCATTGCAGGTGCGTTTTGTGTTCAGCGGGTCGGATCAGTAGTGCAGATCTTCTGCAGTCAGTGCTTCCAGCACAGGCAGCATCGCGGCGGCTTCTGCCTTGGCAGCGGGCAGATCCATGTCGCGGTAGTTGCCACACTCCACTTCACTGGCACCGGGGATATCCCCCTCAAATGCGGCCATGAAGCGGAAAGAATCCACGGTCAGTGCCAGCGCTTCGGCGGGGGTCAGCCCCCGGGTCAGCAGGTAAAAGCCGGTGCGGCAGCCCATGGGGCCGACATAGATCACGCCGTGCTGATAAGCGCTGTTGCGGGCATAGGTGGCAAACAGGTGCTCCAGCGTATGGGCGGCACCGGTGGTCAGGTAATCGCCCTGGTTGGGCTTCTTCATGCGGATGTCCCAGGTCAGCACATCGCCGTCCTGACGGCTCAGATACATCCCGCGTTCCAGCTTGGTGTGGTCCACGCAGAAACTTGCAATGCGTTCCATCTGCGGCACCTCACTCTCAGGCCTGCAGGCGCTGCACACTGCCGTGTGCGCAGTCCACGGCGATGACCAGACCGTCACGGATGTGGCTGGTGGCACCGGCGGCACCTACAACGGTGGGCTTCTGCAGAGCCTTGCCGACGATGGCGGCGTGGCTGTTCAGGCCCGGCTCCTCGACCACCAGAGCGGCGGCATCGCGGACGAAGTCCATCAGCTCATTGTTGGTGGAAGGCACCACCAGCACCATGCCGGGCTTGAACTTGGCGCGGACCTCTTCCAGCGTGCGGCAGACACAGGCCTTGCCGGAGGCATTGCTCATATCAGCTTTTTCCGGGCCGACACCCACGCCGGTGGCCAGGCAGTTGCCCACCATATGGATCTTGATCATGTTGGTGGTGCCGGAAACGCCCACGGGCACGCCGGCGGTGACCACGGCCAGTTCGCCGTTGTGCAGGTAGCCGTTCTCCTTGGCCAGAGAGGTGGACATCTCGATCAGCTCATCGGTGCTGTGGGCCAGAGGCATCATCAGGGAAGTGATGCCCCAGCTCAGGGACAGCTGACGCTGCACCTGCTCCTTCATGACGCAGGCGATGATGGGCTGTGCGGGACGGTATTTGCTCAGCAGGCGGGCGGTGGTGCCGGACTCGGACACGGTGACGATGGCGGCCGCGTTCACATCCTTTGCGGTCAGGCAGGCGGCGTGGGCGGTCGCATCGCTGACGCTGATCTTGCCGGTGTTCGGCTCGATCAGGCGGCCGCGCAGGTAGTGGTTCTCCTGCTCGGTGCGCTCTGCGATGGCGGACATGG
>UMHF01038138.1_pt1 | contig 13351 bp, 10 predicted proteins | sample 1965431 | NCBI WGS metagenome assembly UMHF01 (sample SAMEA4836088, study PRJEB28245) | human gut metagenome | biome: gut microbiome; material: fecal sample | place: Denmark | collected 2008
TGTTCTTGAAACACGTAGTAAACTCAATTCCAGAAATGACTAACATGAGCCATTCTGTTAGCTTGAGCAAGTAAGAATAGAACAATACGATATACATAATATATATATATGTGAATCACTTTAGAAATAGAGAGAGATTTATATAAAGATGAGGGTGTGTCATAAGTCTGTGACACACCCTCTTTTCGTTACACTAAGATAAGTGAATTCTTCGACATGGCAAAACCTGGGTGAGGATTTTCGAGAATTATCAAGTAACGATAGTATGATTGAGAATATCTATACGTTCCCAAAAAACTGGCGAGCAGTTTACCTGTGCAAATGCCAAGGCTACTAACGAGGCTGCCGACTGGTATGCTTATTTTCCAAGCAATGATGTGAAACTGACCGGACAAGATGGCACATTGAACGTTAGCTCTCATGATTCCGGTCATTTAGTCAAAGTCATTCCCGGTCAAAATCATTTACGATATTATAAAGAAAGGTTATTATTCCTCAACTTATAAAACAAAATACATGGTTCACTATAAGAGTTTTTCATTACCGCCACTATTACCGCCAAATTACCGCCAAATCACTTTCTATCGTTCTCGAAAGTCTCCGACATTCTTTTTTTGATAAAATTCCCCAATAATTTTATACGATTTTCAGTTTTTATTTGTAATTTCGCAGCGAAATTCTAAACACATATTAATTTTAAACAACATGTTGCAAAAGTTATTCGGTTTTGACCCTGCTCAAAACAAACTGAAAACGGAGGTGGCTGCGGGTATCACCACCTTCCTCACTATGGCCTATATCCTGGCCGTAAACCCTAACATCTTCAGTCATCTCGCCGCTCAGGGCATGGATACACACGCTGTGTTCACTGCCACCGTACTGGCTGCCATTGTGGGTACACTCGTGATGGCGGTCTATGCCAAGAAACCTTTCGGACTGGCTCCTGGTATGGGTCTGAACGCTTTCTTCGTATTCACGGTCTGCCTCACTATGGGCTATTCCTGGCAGATGGCACTCACGGCTGTTCTCATCGAAGGTTTCATCTTCATCATCCTCTCCGCTACCGGTATCCGCTCGATGATGGTGGATGCTATTCCGGCTTCCCTGAAACGTGCCATCGGTGCTGGTATCGGCCTCTTCATCGCCTTCATCGGTCTGAAGAATGCAGGTATCGTGGCTGCCAATGAGGCTACTTTCGTCACCATCGGTAAAATCACCGAAGGCTCTGCCCTGCTCGGTGTTATCGGCATCATCCTGACCAGCGTGCTCGTCATCAAGAAAGTGCCTGGCAACCTGCTCATCGGTATTCTCGCTACTACGCTCATCGGCATTCCTATGGGCATCACGGAAATACACGGACTGGTAGATGTGCCACCTTCGGTTTCGCCTATCTTCTGCCAGTTTGATTTCTCCAACGTCTTCTCCATCGATATGGTGGTCATCGTCTTCACCTTCCTCTTCATCGATATGTTTGATACGATGGGCACACTCGTGGGCGTCTGCACCAAAGCGGGCATGATGAAACCGGACGGAAAAATTCATGGACTCAACAAGGCGTTCATGGCGGATGCCGTGGCTACCGTGGCTGGTGCCTGCTTCGGAACAAGTACTACTACCACCTATGTGGAGAGTGCTTCGGGTGTTGCCCAGGGCGGTCGTACGGGTCTTACTGCTTTCATTACTGCCATGTGCTTCGTTGTGGCCCTGTTCTTCGCACCACTGTTCCTGTCAGTTCCTTCTGCAGCAACTACTCCAGTGCTCGTCATCGTGGGTCTGTATATGATGTCGCCTATCAAGGACATCGACCTGAACGATTACGCTGAGTCTATCCCTGCCTTCATCACCATCATCATGATGCCGCTCACCTACAGTATTTCTGATGGCATCCTCTGCGGTATGATCAGCTATGTGGCCATCAACGCCTGCTGCGGAAACATCAAGAAGCTGAGCATCACTATGTGGGTATTGGCTATCCTCTTCGTGCTGAAATATATCTTCATCTAAACAGAGATGAAAATATGGTTTAGATAATAATCCTAACTATATAATGAACAGATCCGGTTGGAACTCATGGGGTTCTAACCGGATTTTTTTTATCCCCATCCCTTATTGTAACCTTTCTGTAACATACAATACTGCCTTGTAACATAATCGTCACAAACACGTAATGCGCTTTGCGCCCCTGCTTTCAAAATATCATCGTACCTTTGCACCCGAAAAGAAATACATGTTTCCTGCTTGTTAGCGCAAGAGAAGACATTCATATTAACATTATAAACAAATGAAAGAGAACAAGAAAGCAATTCTGGAGATTCTCAAGAAAAAGAGTTCCAAGAAAGAAGGTAAGAAGGATGATAAGTTTGAAAGCTTAGTGCTCAACCTCGCCCTTCAGAAAATTGACAGTGATGACTTTGACTATGATGGAGAGGCTGTTTATACTGCAGACAAGAAGCGCCTCATCTATTGCATGAGTAATGAGGCAAGTTTCACCATTCCTGAGGGTGTGACTGTCATTGGTGAAATGGCTTTCCGTGGCAAGAAACAACTCAAGAATGTCATCATAGCCAACTCTGTGAAGGAAATAGAGCACGATGCTTTCTATGATTGTGATGAACTGGATAACGTTTATATCCCTGCCGGTGTCAAGGAAGTAAGGGGATATGCTTTTGCAGAATGCGACAAACTCAAGAAGATTACTTTTGCTGGCGTTCCTGCCAAACTGAGCCGTCATACTTTCGATGACTGCGATCTTCTCCACGATATTATTGTACCTGCTGGTGCCAGCAAAGCTTTCCGCAAGGCTCTCCATTTTATTGACGGAGATACTGATTTCCTCGTTACTGAAATGGCAGGAAAAAGGGATGATGCCAAAGCGCAAAACGATAAAAAGGAAAACGTAAAGGCGGAAGACAAGAAAGAGTCCAAAAAGACCGAGGAAAAGAAATCTGAGGTAAAGAAAGATTCTAAGAAAGCTGAGGAAAAGAAAGAACTGAAGCCTGCGGACAAAAACAAGAAGGAAGAGAAAAAGAAGGCTAAAGCATAACATTTCTCTCACTAACTTGATTTTCACACATAGTCTCATAAAATTTTATATCGACTTAGAAGATTATGACCAAAGAAGAAATTATTAAAAAAGCATACGTAGAACGCGACGTGAGCTGGATGTACTTCAACCACCGCATTCTGCAGGAAGCCGAGAAGGAATTTGTTCCATTGCTCGAACGGCTCTCCTTCCTCGGCATTTATTCCAACAACCTCGATGAGTTCTTCCGTGTACGTGTGGCTTCGCTCAACCGTATGATCGACCGCAACCTCACCAAGGATATGGAAGCACAAATCAAAAAGTCTCTCAAAACGATCAATAAACTCAATGAATCTTACTCGAAAGAATACACTGAAGCGGTGGATCAGGTTTTCCGCGAACTTGAAGTTCACAAGGTTAGACTTGTCACCGAAAACGATCTCAACGACGAGCAGAAGGACTTCCTCACACAGTTCTTCTACGACAAGCTCAATGGCTCTGTCAATCCTATCTGGCTCAACGAAATAGACGACCTCTCTACCCTGGAGGACAACCGCATCTACCTCGCCATCGAAAAGACTGAAATGGGAAACAATGACGAGGATGAAAACGGAAAGGGTAAGAAAAAGAAAGACGAAGACAAGAAGGGCAAGAAGAAATATGCCGTGGTGAAGGTGCCTGACCGTGTGTATGGCCGCTGGGTGAAGATTCCTTCAAGCGACGGATTCGACAATATCATGTATCTGGACGACGTGATCCGCTTCTGTCTGCCCTTAGTATTCCTCGGATTCAAGGAGAGTTCTTACCGTGCTTATTCCTTCAAGTTTACCAAGGATGCAGAAATGGAGATGGACAATGATGCTGACTTCGGTACGATGGAGAAGATTGCCTTGGGTGTGAACAGCCGTAAGAAGGGCGAGGCGGTGCGCGTCATCTACGACCGCGAGATGCCGAAGGACTTGCAGAAGAAACTGCGCGAGCGCCTGAACACCAAGGAACTCGATGCTTCGCTTGCCGGCGGAAGATACCAGAACCACAAGGACCTGATGTCTTTTCCTGACTGCGGACACAAGGAACTGAAATATGAGAAGTGGACGCCTATCATGAAACCGGAGTTTCTCTCCAACGAGAGCATTCTCGAACAGATCCGTCAGAAAGACCGTTATATCCACGTGCCATACCACAGTTTCAACGACTACATCCGTGTATTGCGTGAGGCTGCCGTGAAGCCAGAGGTGAAGGTCATCAAGACTACACTCTACCGTCTGGCTAAGGACTCCAAGGTGGTGAAGGCCCTGATTACTGCGGCACGCAACGGCAAGAAGGTAACTGCAGTAGTAGAGCTCTTGGCTCGCTTCGACGAGGAGAGCAACATCAAGTGGAGCAAGCGTATGCAGGAGGAAGGCGTCAACGTCATCTTCGGTGTGGAGGGATTGAAGATTCACTCCAAACTGCTCTATATCGAATCCAAGAAGGGCAATATCGCCTGCATCGGAACGGGTAACTTCCACGAGGGAAATGCCAGGATCTATACTGACTATCTGCTGATGACGGCACGTCCGAAAATCGTGAATGAGGTGGCTAAGGTGTTCGACTTCATCGACCGTCCTTTCTCGCCTTTCCGTTTCAACGAACTGCTCGTCTCTCCTAACTCCATGAAGAGCCGCATCCTCAGAATGCTGGATACGGAAATCAAGAATGCCAACGAGGGCAAGGAGGCCTGGGTGAAGATGAAAATCAACCACATCACCGATACCGACATGGTGGCTAAACTCTATCAGGCTTCCAAGGCTGGAGTGAAGATAGACATCGTGATACGTGGCAACTGTTCGCTCGTGCCGGGCATCGCCAACCTCAGCGAGAACATTCACTGCGTGGGCATCATCGACAGATACCTGGAGCACAGCCGTATCCTCATCTTCGCTAATGGCGGCAAACCAAGATATTTCATCGGTTCTGCCGACTGGATGCCGAGAAATCTCCTCAACCGCATCGAGGTGCTCACCCCAGTATATGACGAGGATATGCAGGCAGACCTGCTCCGCACCGTATCATACGGCATGAGAGATACCGCAAACGGCCGCATAGTAGATGGAAAGGGAAACAACGAGTTCATAGAAGGACCTGCATTCAGAAGCCAGGAGGAATTGTATAAAGCCTATCAGGAGGAATTAAAAGAATCATAAAAAGTAATTGTAATGACAACATTAGCAGCTATCGATATCGGTTCCAACGGAGCTAGACTACTCATCAAGCGATTTGATCCGGAAGCACCACGCGAGGAAGACCGCATCAAGAAAATCATGTTCATCCGCATTCCGCTGCGCCTGGGTAAGGATGTGTTTACCCTCGGCAAGGTTTCCAAGGAAAGGGAGAAGATGATGCTCCACATGATGAAGGGATTCAAGCAATTCATGAAACTCAACGATGTGGATGCCTTCCGTGCCTGTGCCACTTCTGCCATGCGAGATGCTGAAAACGGCAAGAAGTTGCTGAAGAAAATAGAAAAGCAGACCGGCATCAAACTCGAGATTATCAAAGGACAGGAGGAGGCGCAACTGCTCTACAACAACCTGGTGGAGAAGACCGACTCTAATGAGGGAAACTTCGCCTATATCGACGTGGGAGGCGGAAGCACCGAGGTTTCCATCATCCACGACGGAACGCTGGCTGAAAGTTTCTCCTACAACATGGGTACGCTGAGAATGCTGAGTGGGAAGGTGACGGCTGAGACTGAAAAACTGTTTAAGGAAAACCTCTGCAGATATGCCAAGGAATATGGCAATATCCGCATCATCGGTTCTGGTGGAAACATCAACAAGCTCAACAAGTTGGCCCGCCACAACAAGACGAACGGCAAGGAACTGTCCCTCAGCGAGCTGAATCGTCTCTACCAGATGATGCAGCCGCTGAGCATCGAGGAACGTGAGATTTCCTTCTCGCTGAAGGAAGACCGTGCCGATGTCATCATCCCTGCTGCCGAGATTTTCATCCAGGCCTGCGAGTATCTGGAATGCGACACCATCATGGTGCCGAACATCTCACTTGCCGACAGTATCGTGGATGGACTCTATGAGAAATTACAAATGAGAAATGAGAAATTAGAAATGAAAAATTAGATATGGGTACAATTTATTTATGTATTGTGATCTTCCTGCTCTGTCTGGCAGTGTTTGATCTCTTTGTGGGAGTCAGCAATGATGCTGTCAACTTCCTGCAATCTGCCATCGGTGCTAAGGTGGCGAAGTTTCGCACCGTACTGATCATCGCTTCCTGCGGTGTGGTTCTCGGTGCTATCATGTCTTCAGGAATGATGGACATCGCCCGTCATGGCATCATGAGTCCGGATCACTTTACCTTTGAAGAAGTGATGACGCTCTTCCTTGCCGTCATGGTAACTGATGTCATCGTACTGGATGTTTTCAATACCTTAGGTATGCCTACCTCTACTACCGTGTCATTGGTATTCGAGTTGTTGGGTGGTGCTTTCATCCTTGCCACCCTCAAGATGATCGGTGACGACAGCCTCAACTATGGTGTATTGCTCAACAGCAACAAGGCTTTGGAGGTGATCATGGGTATCTTCTCATCTGTCATCATCGCCTTTGTTTTCGGTGTACTCGTGATGTGGATTTCCCGTATCGTCTTCACCTTCAATTACAGAAAGCATTCCCGCTATTCCATCGCTATCTTTGGTGGAATCGCCTTCACTGCCCTCTCCTACTTCATCTTCATGAAGGGTCTCGGCAAGAGTCCTTATCTGCCAAGTGAGTGGCGCGACTTTATCGACCAGAACATCGGTTTGCTGCTTTGTATCACCTTCGTGGTTTCTGCCATCGTGATGGAATTCCTCCACCTCTGCCGCGTCAATATCTTCAAGTTCACCGTACTGATGGGTACCTTTGCCCTGGCTATGGCATTCGCTGGTAACGACCTTGTCAACTTCATCGGTGTGCCTCTGGCTGGTCTTTCTTCTTACAATGACTATATGGCAAATGCCAACGGCGCTGCACCTGACAGCTTTATGATGACCTCATTGATGGAGAGTGCCAAGACCACTCCTGTCTATCTTCTCGCTGCCGGTTTCGTGATGATTGTTGCAATGGCAACCTCTAAGAAGGCACAGAATGTGATCAAGACTTCTGTAGATTTGAGCCGTCAGGATGAAGGCGATGAGATGTTTGGCAGTTCTTCTGTTGCCCGTGTCATCGTTCGCAACTGTCAGGCTACAGATTCTTGGCTCAACAAGTTTCTGCCAAATTCCTTGAAAAAATGGATCAATTCTCGTTTTGATAAGAATGCCGTAGAACTCGAAGAGAGTGCTGCTTTCGATGTTGTTCGTGCTGCAGTCAACCTGGTACTTGCTTCTATGCTCATCACCATCGGTACCAACCTCAAGTTGCCTCTTTCTACCACTTACGTTACCTTCATGGTGGCAATGGGTTCTTCACTTGCCGATAGAGCCTGGAGCCGTGAGAGTGCCGTATTCCGTGTTACTGGTGTATTGAGTGTTATCGGTGGATGGTTTATCACAGCCGGTGTTGCTTTCGCAGCCTGCGCCATCGTTTGTCTTACCATGCATTTCGGTGGCATCCTCGTTCAGAGTGCTTTCATGGCTCTGGTTATCTTCTTGCTCATCCGCAGCAATATCAAGTACAACAAGAAGGCTAAGCAGGAAAGTAAGAGCACCACCTTCCAGCTGATGATGCGCTCCCACGACCCAGAGATTGTATGGGATTTGCTTCGTCGCCAGGTATCTCGCACCCAGAGCTTCGTTTGCCATTTCGCCCTGAATGAGTTCAATCTCATCGTAGATGGTCTTGCCAGCGAGAGCACCCGTGATCTTCGCCATGCCAACAAGGAACTGAAGAAAGAGCAAGACATGCTGAAGAAATTCCGCCGTCAGGAGATGCTCGGTCTGAAACGCTCTCCTATGGAGATTGCCATCGAGCGCAACACCTGGTTCCATCTGGGCGCCAACAGCAACCAGCAGTTCATCTACTCTCTCCGCCGTATGCTCGACCCGGTGAAGGAACATGTGGACAACAACTTCAATCCATTGCCAGCAGAATACATCAACGAGTTTGCTCCTGTACGTCAGAAGATCAATGACCTGATGAAGATGAGTTGCGAACAGATTGAGACCAACCGATATGAGAACTATCGTGAGATTCTGGCCGAGGCTGATGCCTGCAAGGATGAACTTTCAGTGCTTCGCAAGAAACACATCGACCGCCTGCAGAACATGAAGGATAATAGCTTGATGCAGATTTCATTGGTTTATCTCAACATTCTCCAGGAGAGTCAGGAATTCCTGAGCGTGATGAGACACCAGCTCAGAGCTGCCAAGAAGTTCATGGAAGCTTAAATTAGTAATGACAAATGTGAAATGAGAAATGAAAAATGAGAAAAGAGGATGTGTCATGGACTTTGACACATCCTCTTTTCATTCGCAAGAATACATTTTTCCTTTCAAACCACCCAATTTTCTGGTCATTTTTTTACCTAAATATACAATTCTGCCGAATATATGGCAAAAAACAATCCCCTGCAGGATTTCCTATTAGGATTTCTGCAAGGGATTGTAAGAAAGGAATTGTATGAAATTCTGTTTATATGTTTTTATTGGATTCCTCCATGTGTAGGCACAACTCGCTTGATAGTACCATCTGCATTGAATTCCAACTTGTCGATGCAAACCTCACGGTGAACACCTGGCTGGAAATGGATATAATCCTTGTTGATGCGATGATAGACAATATACCACTCATCTGTGCCTGGCTTCTGGATTACTGAGTTATGGGCTGTGCCGTAAATCTCATGCTGAGGGTCCTGAATCAGAACGATAGGATCCTTCGCTACCTCGATAGGACCGAGCGGAGACTTGGATGTTCCGTAAGCCACATGATAGTTGGCTGCACCCGTATCATCCACCGACCACATGAAGTAGTAGAGTCCGTTGCGATAGAACACATACGGAGCCTCGCGATAAGCATAGTCTCGCAGGCTTCCGCCCTTTGGAGTCATCACGGTCACGGTTTCATCCTTAATCTTAGTCATGTTTGGCTCCAATTCTGCACCTGCCATAAAACCGTTGCCCCAATAGAGGTAAGGCTTCTTGGAAACAGGATCCATGAAAACATCCACATCGATGAGTTGTCCATTGCAACCCGGATGGTTCTTTGCCAAGAGAGGCTGACCTAAATCCACAAAAGGACCTGTAGGAGAATCAGAAACCGCTACGCCCATCTGCTTTCTGCCGTTGTCATTAGGGTTGGCACTGAAATAGAGATAGTACTTGTAGCTGCCGTTCTTCTGTTTCACCTCGATGGCAGCTGGTGCCCAGAGATTGCCATTCGCCCAGGCAATCTGGTCGCTCTTCGCATCCAGTGCCACGCCTTCATTCTTCCACTCCTTCAGGTCGGCAGAAGAATATACATAGTACTTGTATCCACCCCATCCCGGTTTACCATCGGTGGTAGAATAGATGTAGTACTTACCCGTCTTGTTGGAATACAGGATTTCCGGGTCGGCATGAAAACCTGGCAAGATTGGGTTGCCCAATCCGCTGGCCCCCTTGGTAGTAGGAGCGATAGGACGAATGGTTCCATCAGCATTGTAAGCCATCGGTTCGATGATGACACTGCGCTTGTAGCTTCCACCATCATGCAAGGCACCATTATGAGAGAAGAAGAGCCACTGGTCGTTATAGTTGACGATGGCAGGATGAGTGGTATTACTGTTGCCGGCAATCTCACTGATGATGCCCTTGGCAGTCCAAGGTCCCATGATGTTATCCGCCATGGCGTAGGCTATCTTCTCTGGCCAGCCCGAAGCATAGCTCAGATAATATTTGCCATTGTATTTGTGAATCCAAGGAGCCTCGGTGAATGGGAACTCGGTTCCTACGTCGATGCGTTTGATTTCGCCATCAATCTCCACCATATTATCCTTCAGTTTGGCGATGTAGCACTGTCCGTTACCCCATATAATATAAGGTGTATTGTCATCGTCGATGAAGATGGCTGGGTCGATGCAAGCCCAACTGTGCTTGGAATCAAAGCAATCCTTGTTGGTGAGCATCGGTTTGCCTAACGCATCTTTGTAAGGACCCGTTATCTTATCGCTCACAGCCACACCGATGCCACACCAGTTGGTAGAAACGTACCAATAGTACTTACCGTTTCTTTCCACCACATGACCAGCATAAGCCTGCTTACTCTTCGCCCATTTGAAATCAGAAACCATCAGCGGAGTTGGATACTGGGTCCAATGTTTCATATCGGTGGTAGAGAAAATCTTCCAGTCGTGCATCTCGTATCTTGGATGATTACCCTTGGCATCATGACCAGCGAAAAGCCACAAGGTGTCCTTATCTACCAAAACGGCAGGGTCGGCAGTATGGATATGAGAGAAGAGCGGATTGCCAGTTGCCACGAAGTCGTGCTTCAACACATAGCCCCACTTCTGCTGCAATCTCTCCATCTCGTCCTTGGTTACAGAACAAACCGTTCCATGACGAGGGAAGAAATCCTTGCGGAAAGACTCGGGCTTGGTAGAGAAAGTATTCAGATCCTTGGAAGTCTGATACTCATAACGGCCTGAACCATAAAGGTCGTACATCAGCACATACTCATTCTTGTCATTAAGTTTGAATACACCGGAACCTTCCACACCGGTCTTGCTATCTGCGTAAGCATCGATAAACTTGAAGTCCTCCTTCCAAGGTCCCTTCAGATTCTTGGCAGTAGCCTGCTGGATTCCATTCTGGATTTCCTTGCCTTCGGCATTCTTGATGTTTCCTTTATAGAACATGTGGTAAACGCCGTTGCGCTCGATGATGTCGTTATCGATGCAACCATACTTGGCATTGAAGAGCACCTTTGGCTCACTCTCGAAACCCGTAAAGTCCTTGTTGGCATAAGCATAATAGGTAACGAGACTCTTTCTGCCATCGCCCGTACGCTGAAGGGTGAAATAGATCATATACTTCTTGGCCTTCTTATCATAGATGGTCTGTGGAGCCCATACCCAATAGGCATCGCTGAAATGCTCCTTGTAGTCTTCCTTCAACACGATTTTAGAGTGCGTCCAATTCACCAAGTCCTTAGACTTCATCAATACGATGCCAGGATTATCCTTCCATCCATTCTTCACGGTGTTCATATCTGTAGCCACGATGTAATAGCAGCCATCTTCACCACGAAGGATATGAGGGTCGCGAATACCGCCACTGGTACTGATAGAATCGCTGGCGATGACAGGCTGGTTGTCATTGAGCGCATACCAGTTCTTGGCATCCTCACTGATGGCAAAACGCAGATGTTCCTGCTGGTTGCCACTTCCCTCGAAATAAGCGAAGAGATAACCTGCAAACTTTTTGTTGGTTGCAGCCTTCTTTGCGGCAGAAACCTGGAGAGGTGTTCCCCATGCCAACGCTGCCAGCAATAAAGAACTGAATGTAATCTTCATCTTCATGATTTTCCTTTAAGTTAGTGTTATTATTGTTTTTGTTGTTTATGTCATAATACACATCAAGAACTCCATATACTTATTTTTTTAATAAGCTCAATCCTTACAAGCCCAAGCATAAAAGAGTTACTTATAGTGTCAAAACTACATTTATTGAATTACGGCTGCAAAGATACTAAATAATATGTAAACTAACAAGCGTTCATGAAGAAAAATTTCTTCTGCATCATAACATTCAGACAAAAGGTGTCTTTTTTTTACCTGAGGTTATTCCTCAACAATTCACCTATTATAATTAGCAGGAAGAATACAAGGATATAGAGATAATACTGCTCGCGCTTGATGAAATCAACGAAACTGAATTTCCTTCTTCTATTTCCGGCAAGATAGATGTGATAGTCGTATGCCATCATAAAGACGATGGATATAGAAAACACCACCGCCATGACTCCGATGACCACGATGACATAGGAGACAGAAAAAAGAGAGTTTTGTTGGTCCTGTATCATAATCTTTATCTTTCGCTTTTAAGTTTTAATGCAAAGATAGTGGTAAAAATCCAAAAAGAGGTGTTGCATTCCTATGGTTGTTGTTGCATTCCTACCAAAAAAGGTGTTGCATTCGTAGGAATGCAACACCTTTTTAAACATTTATTAACTATTAAAGCTATATCATCTGTTCGCGCCATTGACTAGGCGATAGCCCTGTCTTTTGCTTGAAAATGCGGTATATCTGTGTATGGGATGAGAATCCGCACTCAGTAGATATGGCATCATTGCTAAATTCCGGATTTTCTTTCATCATGCGAACAGCTTCATTAAAGCGTATATCGCTAAGCCATGTTCGGAAATTGGTATGCTGAGAAAGATTGAAGTATTCGGTAAGTTCATTCTTCTTACAACCCAAGTTGGCAGCAAGCGAATATATGGTGACATTGCAGTCTTTGTACATTCTGTCATCACACCATTTTTCTAATGCCGCTTCTATCTTTTTCATCCGTTCTGAGGAGGAAATGCTCAATTCTGTCTGCCCATCATCCCCGCTATCCAGCTGGGCTCCATAGGCTGTCTGGTCTGCCGTTTTCTCTTGTTCTTCCAGTTCCTCTTGTTCTTCCAACATATTCTCTACTGGTGTAATATAATAGCCCAACGAGATGAAACTATGGACAAAGAATATGAGAACAAGTAACATCAGCGGACCTATCAGCAGCAATAAGGTGTCGAAGAGAATGGCTATGGGAAGAAAGGCTGCTGCGACGCATACCAATACAAGACTGGCTCGTGCATATCGAACATGTGGCAGAAGATCGCCAGCCGACTCCTCCAACAGTTTTTTCTTGCGCTTCAGTACCTCAGTATAGCTGGCATAGATGAAGTATGCCATACTTCCCACAAAGAGTGCGAGCAGCACGTATAACAAACCGCCCAGATGGAGACTTTTGTTGCTGAAAACGCCAAAGATGAAGATGGCGACAATCAGCGCATAGGCAGCCGCACTACGCAAACAATAGCGACGCATGACGCTTCTTGTGCTCTCCATATTGATGATGGATAGGGTGATGGCAAAAACCACGGGAGTGTAGAACATGATATTAACGACTGCCCCCACATCAGCACCTTGTGCACGAAATCCCTGAGTCATCTGCAAGAAGTAATGTATGCAGAATACGGCCATTGATCCACAGAGTAACCACCGAGAGGTCTCGTAGCGTCTTACCTTCCATCTCACCTGCAGAGAAGCCATTGCTATATGCAAGCCCAACATGCCGGTAATGATGCAGCAAATCAACTGTAATATAAATATTGATGTCATGATTATCTACCTAAAATCCGCAACTATCATCCAATACACGATTAA
>UMHF01050235.1_pt1 | contig 13132 bp, 10 predicted proteins | sample 1965431 | NCBI WGS metagenome assembly UMHF01 (sample SAMEA4836088, study PRJEB28245) | human gut metagenome | biome: gut microbiome; material: fecal sample | place: Denmark | collected 2008
ACCCAGGGACTGAATGGTCATCACGAAGCCCTGACGGCTTTCGGTGATGTCGAAAAAGACCATCATGGACTCGGCGTTGGCGCCGAAGGCGTTGAAATAGACGCCATACAGCAGAAACAGGGCGAAGCACAGGACCGCCAGCAGCGGCAGGGTACGCTTTGCGCCGCTCATGCCCGGCTCCTCATGGCGGCCAGCGCATGGAAGGTCTCCCGCAGGGCGGGATACTGCCGCAGATAGAGCCGGTAGTAGGACTCATAGGCGCGGCCGCGTTCCGCGTCGGGGTACAGAACGGTATCCGGCTTGACGATGGCATCGCAGGCGCTCTCCACGGAGGGATACACGCCGGCACCAACACCGGCCAGAATGGCCACGCCCAGCGCCGGGCCCTCCAGCGCCGCCTTAGCGGTCTGGATGGGGCAGCCGTACACATCGGCCAGCATTTGACGCCAGAACGCGCTCCGCGCGCCGCCGCCGCAGGCCATCATTTCCTCCGTGGGCACATTCATGCCACGGAGCACATCCACGCACTGACGCTGGGAGTAGGTAACGCCCTCCAGCACGGCGCGGATCAGGTGGCCGCGGCCATGGCCGCCGGACAGGCCGATAAACGCGCCCCGGGCCTTCTCGTCCAACAGCGGGGATCGCTCACCCATCAGATAGGGCAGGAACAACAGGCCGTCGGCGCCGATGGGGGTTTTCTCGGCCAGGGCCGTCATCAGCTCGTAGGGGTCCACGCCCTGTTTGGCCGCCTCGGCAACCTCGCCGGCACAGCAGGTATCCCGCAGCCAACGCAGGGACTGACCCGCCGCCAGCGTGCAGCTCATTACCGCCCACTTGCCGGGAACGGCGGAGCAGAAGGTGTGTACGCGGCCCGCCGGGTCGATGGAAACGCTGTCCGCATGGGCAAAGACCACGCCGGAGGTGCCCAGCGTCGTAAAGGCCTTTCCGTAGCGGACAGTACCGGTGCCCACAGCCGCGGCGGCGTTGTCGCCCGCGCCGCCCACCACGGGCGTACCCTCGGCCAGGCCGGTCAGGGCGGAGGCTTCCGCCGTCACCGTTCCGGTCACGTCCACAGACTCGTACATCCGGCCCAGCAGCGCCGGGTCGATGTCCAGCTTGTTCAGTATCTCGTCGGACCACTGCCGCCGGGACACGTCCAGCAGGTTCATGCCGGAGGCGTCGGATACCTCGGTGGCAAACTGCCCGGTGAGGCAGTAGCGAATGTAATCCTTGGGCAGCAGGATATGACGGCAGGCCTTGTAGACCTCCGGCAGATGCTTCCGCACCCACAGGATCTTCCCAGCGGTAAAGCCCGCCAGGGCGGGGTTAGCGGTGATGGCGATGAGCTTCTCCGCGCCCACAGTCTCGGTGATCTCGCGGCACTCCTCGCCGGTGCGGCCATCGCACCACAGGATGCTGCGGTGCAGCACCTCTCCCCTCTCGTCCAGCATCACCAGACCGTGCATCTGCCCGGAGATGCCTACACCGGCAACATCGGCGGCGGCCACACCGCTTTTGTGCAGCACGGCCTGCACCGTCTCCCGCACAGCACGCCACCAGTCGGACGGCTCCTGCTCAGCCCAGCCGTTCTGGGGCTGGTAGAGGGGGTATTCCACCGTGTGGGCGGCCATGGCCGTACCATCACTGCGGAACAGCACCGTCTTGGTACCGGAGGTGCCCAGGTCGATACCCAGCAAATATTCCTTCATAGCCTTGCGCCTCCTTTAGGCAGGGCCGCCCTTCCGGGCGGCCCGCAATATGTCATTTCTCAGTGGAACAGCACCCGGTTGACCACAGATTCCAGATACTCCTGACGGCCGCTGGGCACATCGAAGCTCTTGAGGCCCTCGGCGTAATCCGCCAGAGACTCCAGGGTCATCTCACCATCCACGATCTTCTTGCCCACGCCGCTGTCATAGCTGCTGTAGCGCTCCTTGACGAACTGGTCCAGACGGCCATCCGCTTTTAGCTCCAGCGCCTTGCGGAGGCCCAGAGCGAAGGTGTCCATACCGGAGATATAGGCCAGCAGGATATCCTCGAAGGTGTTGGACTGACGGCGGGCCTTGGCGTCAAAGTTCAGGCCGCCGTTGGTAAAGCCGCCGGCGCGGAGGACCTCCATCATGCAGTAGGTGGCGCTGTACACGTTGGCGGGGAACTGGTCGGTATCCCATCCCAGCAGATAGTCGCCCTCGTTGGCGTCGATGGAGCCAAAGCTGCCGTTGACGATGGCAGTACGCAGCTCATGCTCGAAGGTATGGCCCGCCAGGGTGGCGTGGTTGGCCTCGATATTCATCTTGAAATCCGCCGTCAGGTCGTACTTCCGCAGGAAGTTCATGCAGGTAGCCACATCGAAGTCGTACTGGTGCTTGGTGGGCTCCTTCGGCTTGGGCTCCAGATAGAAATCGCCGGTAAAGCCGATCTTGCGGCCGTAGTCACGGGCCATACGCAGGAAGCGGGCCATGTTGTCAAGCTCCAGCCCCATGTCGGTGTTCAGCAGGGTGTCATAGCCCTCGCGGCCGCCCCAGAATACATAGCCGGTGGCGCCCAGCTTCACCGCGGCGTCCAGGCAGGCCCGGACCTTGGCAGCGGCAGCGGCAAACACATCGGCGCAGCAGGAGGTGGCGGCACCGGCCATGAACTTCTTGTCGCCGAAGTTGTTGGCCGTTACCCACAGGCACTTCTTGCCGGTCTTCTTCTGCAGCTCGTACAGATAATCCACCATCACGCGGAAGTTGGCGATGCTCTCGGCCAGGGTAGCGCCCTCCGGGGCGATGTCCACGTCATGGAAGCAGTAGTAGTCGATGTCCAGCTTTTCCATCAGCTCGAAGGCGAAGTCCGCCTTGGCGCGGAACTTGGCCATGGGGTCCGTCTGGCCCATGGACTTATCCATGGTACCGGAGCCGAACATATCCACGCCCTCGGCGTCGATGGTGTGCCAATAGCTCAACGCGAACTTCAGATGCTCACGCATTTTCTTGCCGGCGATGACCTCGTCCGGGTCATACCAACGGAAGGTAAAGGGATCGGTCCCCTTGGGATCGTAGACGACCTTACTCACATCAGCGTACTTTTTCATGTTATTACACCTCCGAAGTATGTTTCGTTTTTACGCGGGAACGGATCATGGGCACCACCAGCTGGATGATAACGGCCACCAGCAGAATCGAGCCCTTGATGGTATCGTTGATCAGAGCGTCCACCTGCAGGGAGGCGATGATCTTGTCGATGATGGTATAGCTCATAGCGCCGAACAGAACGCCCAGAAGCTTGCCCTTGCCGCCGCTCATACTGATACCGCCGATGACCACCGCGGCGATGGCGTACATCTCGTTGCTCTTACCGAGGGTGGCCGGGTCGACGGAGCCGTTCATGGCCAGCCACAGGAAAGCGCTCAGGCCGGTGAGTATGCCGGTGATGACATAAACCGCCACACGGGTACGGTTGACGTTGATACCGGCCAGGGCTGCGGCGCGCTCATTGCTGCCCAGGGCATAGACGGTCTTGCCGAACTTGGTGCAGGTGGATATGAACACCATGATAACCGTGACCACCAGCAGCACGATGCCCACCACGGGAACGGTGGCGATCTTCAGCTGGCCAAAGCCGTAGAAGCTGGCATAGTGGTCCAGCGTGCCGGTCATGTTGAAGATGGAAGATCCGGTGGTACGCAGATAATACTGTGCCACAGAACGGAAGATCAGCATTGTGGCAAGCGTCACGATGAACGCGGGCATTTTCACCAGGCCGATGAGCACACCGTTGAACAGGCCGCACAAGCCGCCGGCCACCAGGGCGAACAGCAATGTGAGGAACACGCTGTCCGTGGCATTGAACACCACCACGGAAAAGCTGCCCACCAGCGCCAGCATGGAGCCTACGGACAAGTCGATGCCGCCAGTGATGATGACAAGACCCATGCCGAAGGCCATGATGCCCACCACAGCGGAGTGCCGCAGGATGTTCATCACGCCACTCCAGGTGGTCGCGCCGTGGTTAATAAACAGATAGGCGATGAAGATCGCCAGTGCGATGAGGATAAAGCTGTAATTATTGATCCAGGCGGCAATGCCCTTCTTGTTCAGCCCCGGTTTTTTGGCCTGGGCCTTCAGTTCCGTGTTCTGACTCATACGTTTACCTCTCCCTCCGTTGCGTGTATCACATTGGTCGCATACAGCATGACTCTCTCCTCCGTGATCTCCTCACGGGGCAGAATGGTCTGGATATGCCCGTGGTAGAACACCACACAGCGATCCGCGATCTTCTGTATCTCCGGTATCTCCAGGGTGTTGACCAAGATGGTCTTGCCCTTCTCGGCCAGCTCCAGGATCAGCTTGTAGATCTCCGCCTTGGCGCCCACATCGATACCCTGGGTGGGGTTATCCATGATAAGGATATCCGCCTCGGTGGTGAGCCACCGGCCCAGGATCACCTTCTGCTGGTTGCCGCCGGACAGTGACAGGATCAGGTCGTCATGGCTGTTGGCCTTGATGTTCAGCATATCCCGCATCCTGTTGTACTGCGCCACCTCTTTCCGCCCGCGGATCAGCTGGTGATTGGCAGAAAGCGTGTGCTCGGAGATGTAGTTGTTCTCCAGCAGGGTAAAGTCCGGGATGACGGAGTTTTCCTTGCGGTTGGCGGGGATCATGCCGATCTTGTGGCGCATGGCGTTATGTATGCCGCCGTGGTGCAGCGGCTCTCCGTTGACATACACCGTGCCCGAACTGATGGGCATCGCGCCGAAGATCGCCTGCATCATCTCGCTGACGCCGGCGCCCTTCAGGCCTGTCAGGCCGATGATCTCGCCCTTACGCACCTCCAGGTCCACGTTCTCGAACCCTTCACCGCTGAGGTGCTCCAGCTTCAGTGCCACATCGCCCAGCTGGCGGGGCTGGTACACCGAGGCTTCGGAGTAGCTGCTGCCCACCATAAGACGGGTGACGGCCTCCGGCGTAGTGTCGGCAATATTGCCGGACTGAATAAAGCATCCATTCCGCAGGACCGTGTAGCGGTCCGCGATGGTAAATATCTCGTTCATTTTGTGGGAGATGAAGATGAAGGACTTGCCCTGCTCCTTCAATCGCCGCACGATACTGAACAGATGCTCGATCTCCGCGTTGTTCAGCGCGGTGGTCGGCTCGTCCAGAATAAAGAGCTTCGCATTGGCGTGAAGCGCCTTTGCGATCTCCAGCAGCTGTTTTTTGCTGGTCTCCAGCGCATCTACCAGGGCGTTGGGGTCGATATCCACGCCCAGGTCGCTCATCAGCTGGCGCGTCTGTTCCAGCATGGCCCGCTTATCCAGCGTGCCCAGCTTGGTCAGCAGTTCTTTGCGAAGAAAAATGTTCTCGTACACCTTCAGATCGTTAAACAGGTTCAACTCCTGGTGTACAAAGGCGATACCTGCCTGTTCTGTCCGCTTGACGGAAATGTCGTGCATTCGCTCTCCGTCAAACTCGATCTCGCCCTCATCCCGTTGATGCACACCCGCCAGGATGTTCATCAATGTGGACTTACCGGCGCCGTTCTCTCCCAGCAGCGCGTGTACTTCCCCGCGCTCCACGGAAAAATCAACGTGCGAAAGCACTTCCACACCGGAGAATGATTTGGTGATATTGGTCATTTTCAGCAATTCCATGCCGCACGCCTCTCTTTGCTGTTTGATAAGATCCCTTCTGCGAAGGGGGAGGTGCCCCGCGGGCGCCGAAGCGCCCGCGAAGCCCTCGGAAACGACTTTACTTACTTGGAGACAGCGTCACCGAAGCCCTGGAAGTCGTTGACGTTGGTAGCATCCACCACGGACACGGCGATGACGTGATCCTGGGTGACGGTACCGCCCTCGATGTGGGTGACCATGTCATCCACAGCAGCCTTGATCATCGCGGGATCGTAAGTAACGGAGAACAGATCGGCCAGCTTGGCAACCTCAGCGGTGTAATCCTTCTGATGGATGCCCTTCAGCACGGAGTAGATCTCGTTCAGACCGGAGGAGGTGCCCAGATGCACACCGGCGTTCAGGAAGGCATCCTTCTTCTCGGCGTCGATCTCGGAGCTCTTCAGCGCCTCTAGGATGCCCATGGCGATCTCGTCGTCGTGGGTGAAGATCCACTTGGTGGCGGTGATGTCCTCAACCGTGCTGGCATCCAGCCAGTTGATGAACAGCTCCTTGCCCTTGCTGCGGCTCCAGCCGGTGTAGTCGGTGGACTGGATGGCAGCGATCTGCTCCTCGGTCCAGCCATTTTCCTTCAGCACGCTGAAGAAGCCGTCGTTACGCATGGTGGGAACGGAAGAGTTGTCACCGGGCATGATGAGGACCTTGTCGCCGGCCTTCATGCCGTCGGCGATGAAGCGCTTGGCGGTCTCGGCGCCGATGCCGTTGTTATCGCCCTTGACGCAGGCAACAGCAGTGGAAGCAGCGGAGTCGATGATACGGTCGAACATCACATAGGGGATGCCGCTGGTGGCCAGCTTGGCCATGGTGTTCTCCAGGGTGTTGTCCTGAGGCAGAATGACCACATAATCAGCGGTCTTGTTCTCGATCAGGTCCTCCACCTGCTGGATCTGGTTGGCGGCGTCGGAAGAGGTGATGACGGTGGCGGCATACTTGCCGGCGTCATTCAGTTCCTGCGCCTTCTCCTGCGCATAGGTCATCACAGCGCCGGTCCAGCCGTGGTCGGCATTGGGGACCAGGATCGCGATGCGATTACCCGTGGCAGCATCGTTGTCCTTGTTGGCGTCATCGTCCTTCTTCTCGCCGCAGGCGACAAGAGACAGGGCCATGACCAGCGCAAGGATCAGTGCCAGTACTTTCTTCATGGTTGTTTCCTCCTAAAAATTTTTTATAGATACGGACAAAATCCGCCTATAACGTGTTCTTACAGCTCCACCCAGGCAGAGTCCTTGGCTGCGGAGTCGATGACCGCGTGAATGAACTTCACGCCGTTGAGGCCGTCGGTGACGGTGGGATAGTCGAAAGAGCCGTCGTTGGCCGTACCGCCCGCCTTCACCGCCAGAATGGCGCTGATGATGTTCTTGTAGATGTTGGCAAAGGCGACAATCAGTCCCTCGGGATGGCCGGAGGGGATGCGGCTGTACGCGCCGGCCTTCTCGGTGATATAACCGGTACCGCGGGACAGGATCTCCGTGGGCTTGCCCTTGGGGGTGTACTTCAGATAATCAGGATAGTGCTGCTCCCACTCCAGTGCGCCCTCGCTGCCGTAGATGCGGATGGTCAGGCCGTTGAGCTTGCCCGCCGCGATCTGAGAGCACCAGTACGCGCCGTTGACACCGTTTTCGTACTCGACGAGCATATTGGCGTTCAGGTCCAGCTCCTTGCCGTAGCGGTTCACGGTGGCGGCCAGACGCTTGATGTTCAGGCCGGTCAGGTAGTGGACGGAGTTCTCGATGTGGGTGCCGATGTCGCCCACACAGTTGGAGATACCGGACACCGCCGGATCGGCGCGCCAGACGGACAGCTTAGTGGTGCCCTCGCCGGGGACGCCCAGCTCATCGATGAGCCACTCCTGGACATACTCCGCATTGACGGCGGCGATCTTGCCGATCTTGCCCTCGGCGATCATCTCGCGGGCCACCTTCATCATGGTGTAGCCGGAATAGGTGTAGGTGACGCCGAAGACCAGGTTTTTCTCCTTGGCCAGGGCCACCAGCTCCTGCGCCTGTTCCACGGTAAAGCACAAAGGCTTTTCGCATACCACATGAATTCCGTGCTGCAGGAAGCACTTGGCCACGTCGTAGTGGGTGTTGTTCGGAGTCGTGATGCTGACAAAATCGATACCGTCGGGACGCCTGCTCTCCGCCTCGGCCATGGCCTCATAGCTGGGGTACACGCGGCTCATGTCCAGGGAGTAGGTCTCGCCGGTCTCACGGTTCTTCTCCGCATTGGTGGAGAAGCAGCCCGCCACCAGCTGTGCGCGGGGGTCAAAGGCGATGGCTTTGCGATGCACCTCGCCGATAAAGGCGTTCATGTGGCCACCGACCATGCCGTAACGGATCTGAATACCCATATTGTCCTCCTTGTCGCGTTTCAGTTGGCAATAGCGTCGTCAAACTTCACATCGGACTTCTTGAAGTCCACCTTCTTCACGAAAGCGGCCGCCTCAGTAGCGCCCTCGATACGGTCCATACCGCTGTCCTCCCATTCCACGGACAGAGGGCCGTCGTAACCGGCGGCGTTCAGCACGCGGATGATCTCCTCGAAGTTCACGTCACCGTGACCCAGGGAGCGGAAGTTCCAGCCGCGGCGCAGGTCTCCGAAATCGATGTGGGAGCCCAGCAGACCGCTGCGGCCATCCAGAGTCACCGCCGCATCCTTCATATGAACGTGGTACACGCGGTCCATAAAGTCGCGCAGGAACAGATGGGGCGTCACGCCCTGCCACAGCAGGTGGCTGGGGTCGAAGTTCAGGCCGAACTCGGGGCGGTCGGCAAACTTCTTCAGCAGCTTCTCGGTGGAGTAGTAGTCGAAAGCGATCTCGCCGGGATGGACCTCCAGGGCGAACTTGATGCCGTTGGCCTTGAACTCATCCAGGATAGGGGACCACAGGCGCACGATCTCGTCGTAGCCGTTCTCGACCATCTCCTCGGTGGTCTGGGGGAAGGAATACAGCCACTTCCAGATGGGAGAGCCGGTGAAGCCCGTGACCACATAGCAGCCCAGCTTCTTGGCCACCACGGGGGCCTTCTTCATGGTGTCGATCGCCCAGGCGCGGATCTCCTCCGGCTTGTCGGCCAGCGCCGCGGGAGCAAAGTTGTTCAGCCGGGGATCGGGAGCGTCGCCCACACACTGGCCGATGATGTGGCAGGCCAGGGCCTTGCAGATCAGATTGTTCTTCGCCAAGGTCTCCTTGATCCAGGCCACGTAGCTGTCATCGCTGTATGCACGATCAATGTCGATGCCATTGCCCCAGCAGGCGACCTCCAGGCCGTCATAGCCCATCTTGGACGCCAGCGCACACAGTTCATCGAAGGGCAGGTCCGCCCACTGGCAGGTGCAAAGAGTTACCGGTCTGTTTCCCATGATACATTCCTCCTGTTAAAAAGTTAAATCATCATCGGCCTGTGCCGATCGGATCACAAACTTACTGCGAGTGCCGCACACGCACACGGTTGTGGGTATACACCACGCCGGCGGCGGGCCGCCGTCCGGTGTGGATATAGTCGAACAGCACACGCACCGCCTCGTCCCCCTGGGCGAAGGGCTCCTGGGTCACAGTGGCGGCAATGCGCCCTTCCTCCATATACCGCAGCACGGCCTCCGTCCCGTCCACCGCCAGCACGCGGATATTCTTTCCGCTTTCCAGGATGGCCCGCATACCGCCGTCGATACCGGCGGCGGCAAAGCACACCATGTCCGGCGTGTGGTCCGCCAGATAGGCCCGCAGCACCTGATAGGAGACATCGTCGTCGTCCTGATTTTCCAGCACGGCGTCCACCGTGATCTCCGGCGTGCTCTCCAGTGCGGTCCGCAGACCGCGCACGCGGTCCATATGGCCGCGGACATTGGTGCTGCCAATTACAGCCACTACGCGGCCCCGGCCGTTGAGCATGAACTGCGCCAGATCTCCGGTGATCATACCGCTGTTGTAGTAGTCGCAGCCGACAAAGGCCACACGGTCGACATCGATATCGGTGTTGACTGTGACCACCGGTATGGGCAATGACTGCAGGTACGCCGCAACCTCGGGCACATCCAGCGGCATGACTGCCAGCGCGTCCACGCCCTCGGCCACCAGCCGGCGCATGGCCTGTAGCTGCGTGGCGGCGTCGTAGCCCTTGATCTCGCGGATGGTAAGGGTGGTGCCGTAGCTGGAGAGTTTTCTGGCGCGGCTCTGTGCGCCGCGGAGCACCTCGTCAAAAAAGGGATTGCCGACGGAGGGGATGACCATGCCGATGTGGGTGCGCTGACGGGAGCGAATAAGCGCCTGGGCCAGCTGGTTGGGCTGGTAGCGCTCACGTTCGGCAATGTCCAATATACGCTTGGCCAGCTCGGGATTTACGTTGCCGCGGCCGTTGAGTACCCGGTCGACGGTGCCGCGGCTGGTGCCCGCTTTTTCGGCGATCTGCTTGATGGTCACGCGTCCGCTTCTCCTCTCCGAAATTTGTATCGCCCTTGGCGATGTGTCATTTGTGCTCGAGCACGGATTGGCTGTGCTCGAGCACAGTTTCAAAATACCATCTCTTTTGTGATCTGTCAACGGAAAAGGGCCGGCGTGGCTCTATTTCTGTAGAGTTGCCTAAACACGGCGAAAAACTTTTGTTGTTTTTCCCAGTAGACATTTCGGAATTCCCTGTTACCCGCAACACTTTGTGCCAAACATTCCAAACCAATAAGGTGGCTGCCAAACAGCAAAAGGGGCCACCATACAGCGGTCCCTTTTATACGGAAAAAGCCAAACGGCTCCCGGGTGCGCGCCCGGGAGCCGTTCGGTGCAAGGGGGAGGAAAAGGAGTAAAGGAAGAAAACAAGCTATTTGGTGCAGACCGGCAGGAACTGGCCGAAGCAGTCAGGCAGGACCTGACCGTCACGCATAGTGGTGCGGCCACGGAGGATGGTCTCGACCACCCGGCCCTGGAAGGACATACCGTCATAGGGGGACCATTTGGCTTTAGAGTACATCTTCTCCTGACGGAAGGTGTAGGCCGCGGACATATCCACAATGGCCAAGTCGGCATCGGCTCCGGGGCGAATAACGCCCTTGCGGGGATAGAGGCCGAAGGTACGGGCCGCATTGGCGGAGGTGATCGCCGCCACGCGGGGCAGCGTCAGCAGGCCGCGGTGGACAGCGGTGAGCAACACAGGAGAAAGGCCCTCGATACCGCTGATTCCGGCGGGGGCATCCCAGAAGGAACGGTGCTTTTCCTCGCAGGTGTGGGGCGCGTGATCGGAGCATACCCAGTCCAGGGTACCATCCGCAAGGCCCTGCCAGACTGCCTGGCGATCTGCGGCGGTACGGATGAGAGGGTAAGTCTTCATCACCGCGCCGCAGCGGCGGGCGTCGCGGTCGGTGAAGGTCAGGTAATGGGTGCAGGTCTCGGCGGTGACATCCACGCCGTCGGCCTTGGCGCGGCGAAGGTGCTCCACGCCGTCGCCTACGCCCACATGGAGGACGTGCAGGGGCATGGAGAGCTCCTTGGCCATGTCGATGGCGGTGTCGATAATGGAGGTCTCGCAGCTGACGGGGCGGGTACGCAGCAATGCGGCGTAGTCCTGCGCGCCGGTGGCAAGGGCCTCCTGCGTCAGGGCCCGAACAATGGAGAAATTCTCCGCGTGGATGCCCAGGCGTTTTCCGGTGGCCTTCACGGCGCGGAACAGGCGATAGATCTGGCCGTCGTCCGGGGGCGGGAGGACGTTGTCCATGCCCTCACGGTAGTTGTAGATCAGGCTGTTGTCCCGGCGGTCCACCGCGTAGCCCCAGAAGAATTTGAAGGCCACGCAGCCGGCCTCCGCCAAAGCGGGCAGGCTGGCAAGATTGGCATCGCCCAAAGCCAGGCCCCAGACGCAGAAATCCGCATGGGCCTTGGGCTGGATGACCGAGACAAGATCGCGGAGAGACTCCGCCGAGTGGACGGTAGGGGTGCAGTTGGGCATTTCGAACACGGTGGTAATACCGGTGGCGGCAGCCGCCGCGGTGGAGGAACGGAAATCCTCCTTCTCGCCGGTGGCCAGACGGCCGTCGCGGGAGTGAACGTGGGTCTCGATCAGGCCGGGCAGGATATAGCGGCCAGAAGCGTCGGTAGTTTCACCGACGGTGCCGGGCAGGCGCTCGGACGTGACGGCGGCGACCCGGCCGTCACGAATGTAGATATCGGCACGCTGCATACCGTCATCGTTGACCACCGTGCCGTTGTAGATGACTCTGTCCCAGTCCATAAATGCCTCCTCTGATATGTATACTGTATACACTTAGTCTTCAAGAGAAGCCCCCATGACAGGTCACAGGGGTCTCGTGCAGGCGGTACATTCCGTCATACAGACGGTACATATCCGCTATGCAAATGGTACATATCCGTCATGCGGGCGATACATATCCGCCATGCAGATGGTACATATCCGTCATGCAGATGGGGTCTGTGCGTCAGTCCTCCTTGCCGTAGCGCTGGAGTGCGGCCTCGTGAACGTTAGCGGTATGGGCGGTGAGCACCCGACGGAGGCGATCCGCATCACGGGCCCGCAGGGACGCCACGATCTCCTCGTGCTCCGCCAACGCACGGCGGCGGCGTTCGTCATCGGACAGCACGCTCTCGCGGAAGCGGGCGTGCTCCGGGTTCTGAAACGACGTGGTGGCGCTGTAGCTTTCGATCTGGTCCAGGAGCTTGATGAGCAGGGGCATATTGCTGCTCTGGGTCAACAAGCCGTTGAATTCGTCCAGGTGGCGGAAATACGCACCGACGTCATGCTTGTCCAGCGCCTCGGCGCAGCCGCGGTTGTCGGCCTCCATGGCGTCCAGCTGCGCGTCGGTGATGTTCCGCACCACAGCATCCACGCTGAGCAGCTGCAGGGCGGAACGGATGGTATAGACCTCGTCCACCTCGGCACGGGTCAGCCTGGGCCGGGCCACGGCGCCCTTACGGGGCTCGTAGACCACCAGCCCCTCACGCTCCAGCATACGGATGGCTTCGCGCACGGGGGTGCGGCTGACGCGGAAAATATCGGCGTATTTTGTTTCAACAATGCGCTCATCCGGCGCGATATCGCCGTTGATGATGGCGTTTTTCAGCTGGGTATATATCGTTTCGCGCTGAGGGTTGGCGGGGTCCACCGGTGTGAAGGCTGTCATCTCTCTATGCCCCCTTCTTTTTGTACCGCAGCAGGCGGTTCTATACACACTATACCCGCTGCTACGGGAAAAAGCAAGCAAAACCGGCAAATTCTGCTGATTTTCCCTCCCCTGCCGGGGCTTGGACGCAGTGCAGTCTCTCTTATATGTGTATGGGATACTGTATACAAAGTACATGGTAACATATTCCTTTCCCTTTTGCAAGTGGTTTTCAGATGCGCGGCAAAAAAAGAAAGCCCTTTCGGGCTTTCTTTTTTCGCTTAGTGACGCTTTTTAGCGGTCCAGGCCATGCCGGTCATGGACAGGACAGCCGTCACGGCGTAGATACCCACGCCCGCGTCA
>UMHF01053833.1_pt1 | contig 13054 bp, 9 predicted proteins | sample 1965431 | NCBI WGS metagenome assembly UMHF01 (sample SAMEA4836088, study PRJEB28245) | human gut metagenome | biome: gut microbiome; material: fecal sample | place: Denmark | collected 2008
GAGCGAGGAAGTAAGCGAAGATACCTGTTGGAGTAGGAATAACCACCTCTGCCTTCTTGTTGAAGGTAGCAGTACCTGTCTTAGCCTTATCCTCTGCATTAGTTGCGCTCCAAGTTACAGTCTTGCTCTCGCCTTCCATCATGTCAGCACCGAGAGTGAAGGTAGCAGCCTTACCAGGAGTAAGAGCTACCTGCTCGCCATCACCAATCTTATACCAACCGCTCTTGGCATTGTCGCTGAGGATTGCTGTCACGGTAACAGTCTTTTCGAAGTCACCACCGTTAGGACTCAAAGTAACCTTGGCTGTTGTGTTGACAGGAGCATCGAGGGTCTTGACATTTGAACCACCATCATATTCCAAGTAGATATCACCTGTGATACCAGTGATGTCACTTGACTGCTTGTCATTACCATTATTCAGAATCACATTGAAGCTCTCTACTCCATCGAAAGTCTTATACCAGTAGTTGACACCACCAATCTCTTCAGGACCATCCATAGTCCTACCGTGCCATGCACCTGTCAACTCCTTAGCTGGAGTACCAGGAACCCAAGCATAGATAGTTGGAGCCTTGTCTGCCTTTACATATACGGTGATAGATGCGTTAGGATCCACCTTGGTGAAGGATACAGAACCATTCTTCTCACTCTTGTCGTTCTTAGCATACCATGTTACAGTCTTGGTCTGCTTGAAGTACATGTCTTCACCGATAGTGAATGTCTTGGTCTCGCCAGGAGCCAACTCTACCTTGTCCTTACCTTCTACCTGGAACCAACCAGAAGTTGCCTTACCGCTAAGGCTTACCTCTACTGTAACAGTATTGGTGCGGAATGTACCACCAGCCTGAGAGAATTTCAAACCAAACTCATTAGTCTGTGGCTCAACCCAAGTTGTACCATCTTCCTCATGACCATCATAAGCCTGTTCAGCCTCTGACTTAGACTTAGGAGTCTCATTATAGATGAAAGGACCATCCTCACCTATCTGACCGCCCTTCCAGTCCTTCACGAGAACACGGAGCTGACCCTGAGTAGCAGGAGCATCAACGGTGATAGTAGAACCTGTGTAAGTCTTGCCTGTTACCAAGTCTGTATAAGTACCAGCTGGGCAATCTGTGAAAGTTGCACCACCATTGATGGCTACGAGTGCATAACTGTCCTTATAAGCACGCTTGAAGGCGATACCGCCATCAGCAGGAGTACAACCATCGTCGGTCCACTGACCCTTACGCAAAGCAGGAACAGCCTGACGGATCTTGTTCAGACGGATGAGGTGCTGAGCGACATCATGATTCAATGTAGCAGCCACATTACCTGTTGCCTTGTAGTCACCGAAATCAGATGCTTCTACATCACCTGTGAGGTAACCACCGAAGTAAGCACGACCAGTTTCTGAAAGAGGACCGTGAGGACCTCTGTCAATCGGAGCACCGCGACGGAAACCAACCTCAGAACCATAATAGAGACATGGAATACCACGGAAGGTAAACATCAGAGAGAGATTCTCTGCCCACTGAGCGTCATCACCAGAGAAACGGAATTGGTCGTTGGTTTGCTGAGGACCGTAGTCGTGGCTATCTACATATACTACATTATAGGTAGCATCATTATATCTCTTGTCACCTGACTTTGCCAAACCGTATGCGGCGGCAGCATTACCGAAGTTGTAGTGCAATGGGAAGTCGATCACATGGAAGCCACTTGCCTGAGAATAGTCTGGCTCATGCCACTTACCATTCACCATAAAGGTATTGTCGCTTGTTGGTGTTGGGGCATTGTCTGACTCACAGAGAGCCATCTGATGGTCATCCACACCTGTACCGCCATTGGCTTTATCAAAGAGTACCTGTGTATCCCAGTAAGACTGGCTGCCATCCCATTTGTCGAGCAAGTCCTTTGGAGCCTGCCATGTGTAATAATAGCAAGAGAGGTTATCCTGACCACGGTATGTGACATCACTGTAACGGGCGCAAACCTCACCATACATGAAGAAAGGTGCCTTGTTCAATCGCTTGTCCTCATACTTCTTACCGAGGGCTGTAAACTGAGGAATAAACTGCTTGCAGAATGTCAAACGTGAGATATGACCGGATGTATCGATACGGAATCCATCGACACCCATCTTGATGAAGCTGCCGTAGCACTTTACGAGATAATCTGCTACGTAGTCGTTCTCGGTATTCAGATCCACACAGTCGCCTGCAATCTGAGCCCACCAGCGATTAGGATAATCCCAGTTAAAGTCACCAAAGTGGTGCCAGTAGTTGTGAACATCCTCGTTCTTACCACGGACGTTCTTCAACAAGCCAAGACGACGCTGATACTGCTCATAAGGGACACTTGTAAGGTAGTCGGAACCCAACTTCTCCTCGTTAGGAATCATACAAGCATTGATGAGTGCCTGAGTTTCCAAGTCGGTATTACGGTCAAACTCCTTGCAGAGTGTCTGCTCACCGAAGTTACCGGTATGGTTGAGCACGATGTCGAGGATAATCTTGATGCCCTTTTTGTGAGCCTTGTCAATGAGTTCCTGGAACATGGCGTCACCGTCTTTGCTACCATCGCTGCTCTGATAACGGCAGTCAACATGCTGGAAATCCATGGCATGATAACCATGGTAGTCATAACCGGATGCGTTCTGCACTACTGGTGTAATCCAGATGGCTGTAAAACCGAGTGCCTTGATGTAGTCGAGCTTATCGATGACACCCTGGAAGTCGCCTCGCCAGCAAGGGTCTTTTGTTTCAATCTGCGCTGACTGGTTATCCCAGCAGAGCACGTTGTTACCAGTATCACCATCATAAAAACGCGTAGTCATCATGAAGTAGATACTTTCGTCTCGGAAGTCCGTACGATTCGATGTAAAGACATCGGTCGCTACCGACTGCATAGAGACGAGAAGGAGCAATAAAGCTGCCCAAAACTTCTTAGTAAACCTTCTCATAAATTGTGTTGTTAAGTTAAGATATTTAGTTATTTATCATTTGTGTGCAAATATAATAATAATAGGTGTAAGCAGCAAATAAACAAGCAATTACCCCCCACTTTTTATATGCAATCGATTGCACCAGAACGTAAAATATGATTGCACAATCGATTGCACAAAATCTTTCAAAGATTTCCTCTCAAAAGTTTGCATAATTAAAAACCTCTCTTAGACCATGAAGTAATGGTTTAAGAGAGGTGTCGTATTTTAACCGAAAATGCTTAAAGTAATTCTTTAAGCGCTTTCCTTACTTCAAAGTTAGGAATACCTAAAGTATAAACGCCCTCGTCATAATCCTTGATGGTCAGATAACCATATCTATAGAGTTCTTGACATCACGATAAGCCTTCAAACTATCCTCATATTCTTTCCTCATTTTTATATGATTTTCTGAAAGTTCAGGCTTGTTCCCTCAATTTCTGGATTACCTCCAGTGGAAGCTCAGTGGCTGCTGATACTTGCTCTTCAGAAAGACCCATTGAAAGAAGGCGGCGAGCTGTGGATTGCTTTTCTTTTTCCATTCCTTCAGCAAGCCCTTTAGCCATTCCTTCCGCCATACCTTCTTCACGGCCCTTTTCCAAAGCCGTATCTATAGAGTTTTTGACATCACGATAAGCCTTCAAACTATCCTCATATTCTTTCAACTCTGTTGGGGTGAACTTCGCAATCTCGGCCTCCTCAAAGAGTTTAGTAAACACTTTCTCTTTCAAGGCAGCAGGACGCTTATCCAATCGGGAAAGGTTTTTCAATACATACAACCACTTATCATAAAGCGTGTCAAGCTCCTCCTCTGTCTTATTGAACTTTGCTATCTCAACATACTTGAAAGAAAGTTTGTCATTAAAAACCTTAAAAGTCTTCTTATCAAGCAAGCCTACATCATGGTTGATATCATTCTTGTCAAATGCCTCTTCTTCCAAGTCGAAGTTCAGCAGAGCAACTGTATATACATGTTCAAGTTTGAAGTTCCATTCTGCCCCTTTTGGAGCCTGCTCACGGATAGGAAAAGTAGAATAGAACAAAGAACGATCCTTGAAGTACTTCTGATAAGCATTCTGCATCTCAACGATGAACTTTTCACCATGCTCATTTTCGCAATAAACATCAAAGATGGCCTTGCGCTCGGCAAAGACATCACCAACGTGCTCACTATTCAAGTACTTCACATCCTTAATGACCTGAAAACCATCAAACAGTGAATTCAAGAAATTGATGAGCAAATCCTTGTTAGGCTTTGTTCCAAAGATACGCTTAAAACCGAAATCGGTAAGCAAGCTAATATATCGTTCTTCTATCCGTTTCATATCCATCTCCTTTTAAAACGTTTAACTGAATTGTGATGCAAGGTTATAAAAAGCGAAGTCCCACCGTGGTACGCATCGTTGAGAGGCGTGGTGGGATTTGTTGTTGCAAAAATACAATTTAAATTCGAATTCTCCAAATATTTTTCGGAATTATTCTTATTTTTCAAAAAATCAAGACCACAACCGCACTATCTTCACTACGATCTCCATAAAGGTTCATTTTCCCAACCTTGCAGGAACCCCATGGCATTCATGTCAACTTCTGGATACCGTGACAGTAAATCTTTGAAGTTAGTACATAACTCATTTTGAGAATCAATGGCATTAAGCCAATACAACAAACAGCAAAGAACAGAATACAATCGATTGGCGACTTCGGGTTTATTCGTTATCCATGCTTGTTTTAATCTCATCGGAAGTTGAGGCATAACAGGCATCACACGATTCCAGACACGCCCATGATGGGCACAACAGTTGCGAAGTGCATTGATGGATTTCATCCAACTCTCGAGGATTTCTTGCTGAGGAACACCATAGGAACGAGCTATTTTCTTTTTAACAGCACCATTAGCGAAGTTAAAATACAATTTTGTCAAGCAGCCAAACGAAGTCAAATCTATAACTTTCCAAGCTGGAGGAAAGTTTTCCTTACCATACTTTACATAATGCTCTTTGACAAAATCATCCTTGGAACGCTGTAACTCCCTATCCAAAGAGGAAAGATTCTCAGCATACTTATGCTTATCAATAGCCAAATCGGGATTGATAAACAAAAAAGTTCCGCCCTGGTACGCTGTTCTACGGGAAGCGTGGCGGATTCTAGTGCTGCAAAGTTACTATTTAAATTTGAATTCTCCAAATATTTTTCAAGAAATCTTTTAGAAGACAGGGAATTTAACAAAATAGAGAAGAAAAAGATTTAAAATCACTCCACTCGACACCACGCCCCATCCCCTCTCTGTAACAACCTGCTAAACGAAAAACGAGGATTGCATCCCTGCAACCCTCGCCTAACTTTAGTAAAAGATGATTAATAAAAGTTTGTTATATAAACTCTGTATATTTTTGTTTCAAACTCATTTCATCTGAATTTTCACTTAATCCCAGAGCGACTTGCTGCTGGAATTAGATTCTGACTCATCCTCCTCATCGAAATCGTAATCAAAAGAGGAGAAGTTGTTTTCCTTGGCACCAGATCCACCATAATGGCTTTGATCTGAGTTGTTAAGTCCAGATGCCCCATTGAATCCTTCACAGAAAGTTTCTCCCGCAAAAGTAAGCATAGTCATCTGTGGAATTATATACTTCTTTTTCATATCTTCAGTTTTTACTTATCCAATATTATTTAATTACGTATTTCTTACCATTGTGGATGTAAATGCCACCTACCGTAGGGTGTTCCACTTGCTGTCCACTCAAGGTATAATACTTACCGTCAAGCACTGTTTTAGATTCAACTACCCCCTGTATTCCAGTAACGTCATTATCTACAGCACCGAAATCAAAGAAGAGTGCAGGGATTTTCTTTGCACTACCTGACTGGTTTTGAAGCACACTAAAATCATTGCTCGTACCCAAATTGAGCTTTTCCGCTATTTCTTTCTTTATAGGAAGATAGCTACTATTTGCATAGGTCAAGCCCTTACCATTGGAAATCCAGAATCCCAAAAGATAATCGTTTTGATTATAACCTTGTTTGTATATTGCGTTATCCAAGCCTAAACCATGAATTGCATGATAGAATCCAAAGAGATAATTAACCTTTTCTTCATCCGCTGTAGGAATATTCTTAGCTTCAAAACATGGTATCAAGAGATTGGTTTTTCCTTCTCCCGTATAGCTCAAATCCTTATTCTTTGCCTGTTCCAGTTGAATATCCAAAGTATTATAAGTAATCAGAGACTTTCTCTTATGGAACACAGCACCAGGAACTTCAACGTTCTCCTTCAAAGCCAAGATTACACCAGTATTTGCAGGAATAACATCTTCAGAAGAATCAAAATTATTAATATTCTTCAATTTAAATCCTACGTGGTTATTTGCATCTGCAGCAGTAACCTCCGATACAACAAAGACATCCACATTCTTAGGACGCTTCCAAGCCGTATCATCACTCCATGTTCTGAAGTATTGATAATCACCTCCATTCTTAATATTACGAACATTTTCCTCAGACATGTAAACTACATCTTTAAAATCACGAAGTTCCAAATTACTATTCTTGTTGATAGTATAGAAATATCTGAAAGAAGGATTATTACCATCTTGAGAATAAGTATAGATATGGAATCTTACAGTCCAAGTACCGGCAGGACGATTCCATAAGATATTGAGCTCATCATCATTACTTTTATCATTTTTATTCAAACCGTCCTGAGTATAAGAAACCTCATTAGGATCAGAAGGTGAAGCTGTATGACCGAAACCAAATGTGCCGTCATCTTTATATTTAGCAGCCATCTCTGACTGATCAACATTACTATTTTCAAACCAGTTAATCTTCTGAGTATGATTACCGACAAATCGGAACACCTGATTCCTATTTTCTTCAGTTGTAGCTATTGTCAACTTATAGCAGTTTTCTGAAACATCAAAATCCATATCAGCAACAGCAGATGCCCAATCCCACTTATTGCCAGTAGTTGTTCCTGGAATAGCAGGACCTACCATTGAGAGGGAAGTAATAACTTCTCTATCTTTTCTCATTTGAAATTCAGCACCAGTACCTCCGTGAGCAGATTCAACACTATTATTACCCTTACAGGTATTAAACTCTATGATATGAACACCACCCGCTGTAGGGCACTTAAATGTACTCCAATTTGCAGCTGCCTGTGTATTTTCCGATTTAGTTACATCCAATCCGCCATTACCAAACAAGAACAATTTATTATAAGTTGGACGATCAATATTATTCCGAATTACTACATAGTCTTTATAATAAGAATTCTCATCCAGGCACCGATTTCCAGCAAGGTCATTAGAAACTCCATAATATTCGTCATCTTTATCCATGTATAAACTACCAAAATATTTACCAGAGCTAAAATTAGCTTTAGTTTTATCATTTTCACTTTCAAATGTATTTTGAACACGAGTACTTCCTACAGTTAAAGCCGAACCCAAAGGATTCGTTGACAATAAAAATGCAACACGCTTTAAATCCGTATATTTGATCTCCCACTTACTTGGCTTACCCGTAGTTTTATCTACTGTTATATAATATTTATATGATCCGTCCTGACCTACTCCATCAAACTTAGTTCTACGCGTTGTCATATCCCAGCAATTAGTACCATCATCCACTATCTCTGTACTGGGTGTTAATTTCTGAATTCCAGTAGTTGCGGTTTGATTATCTTCACCAACAGGAAGAGTAGAGTTATTAATAGCACGAACAATACCAGGACCATAAACAGCAACAGGAGTTCTTGTTGCGTCCACACTCATTACCTGAGCTCTTGCAGTAAGAGTTGCAGGAATTTCTGTCATATAAACGGCATTACCTTCTGCATCATCTTTTTGCTGCCTGAATTTGAACACAGCATCTTTATAGTTGATTTTTTCACCATCAAAGTTGAAGAAATTACCTACAAGATAATAACCCTCGCTGTATTTACGACCAGAGAGAGGGTTAGTGACAGTAGTGCCACCAGTTGAGCCGCCGCTACCTCCGGTGCCGCCTGATTCAGGAGCATCATACTTAATCTGGTTTTTTTCATAATCATATGTAATGGTATAAAAAGTCTTACCTGGAGTAATATCTATCTGCAGGGCTTTATCTTTATTTTCATAAATCTGCTGATAATCACCTGTCAAAACCAAATCTTTTGTTGTACTTTGAGATCCATACTCCTTGCCGTCCCTGACAATACGGAACCAAATATGCTCTGTGCCAGAAGGCACATCATTCAATGTACAAGTATAAATTTTGCCATCTGTCGTGGAAAAATTGAAATTATTGTTAACGCCCCAATCTTTTAGTTTATACTGACTTTTAACGGTAATAGCGGGATAAGTTGTTTCTGAACCACTACTACCGCCAGTTGAACCACCACCTGCTGAAGGAGCATCGGTTTTACCTTTATTATTGTAATATTGATTATTAGCTACTTCAAAACCACCACTTTGTGGATACTGATTGTCTTTACCACTACTACCATTATTAAAAACAATACGAGCATTAGCAAGAGAACAAGAACCCAAGTCGATAGTCCATGTTACCACTTTTTGGTTATTGATGGTTGTTGCTGTAGTGTAATTTTTGCGATTACCAGGCCAACCATGATCTGTAGAGATTGGCTTTTTCACAGAATTATCATAAACATAAGCATCATACTCTGTCCATCCATTTCCATCAATGATATGGACGGTGACAGTTTCAGCCATCATTTTCAGTGGTATGCTCATTAAGAAGCATAACACCATCATCATTAGTGTAAATCTTTTCTTCATAATTATATAGCTTTAAACCATTTTTTTACAAGGGGATTATTTCTCAATTTCAAACAGAGTTTCTTGGTCACCTTAGAGGTATAAACATGATTATCATTATCCTTGACCTCAAATCCGGGACTCGGACATTGGAAATAGACAGTGACATTGGCTGCCTTTACCGTTTGCGATATGGACAATAAAGCCCAAACCGCCATTAAAAACATAAAAAATCTTTTCATCTTTTATTTAGTTAAGTTATTATTTATATGTTGTTCTAAGCTTCTATTGGCGGGTAGATGACCTTAAAACTATTCAGTTAGGTAATCATCACTTCTTTTAGGAACTTATACGTTACTTTAACTTTGTCTATTTTTTTTAGATGAACATGCTTTTAGCAATATCCACTACTTAGTCAGAAACTTTTATTAAACTAACTTTTATCTCGGCAAAGTTAGAAAAAATATCTAAAACCTGTTCACTTTCTCCCCATATTTCTACACTTATCATAATGCAATCGATTGCACAATCGGCATTTTTTAGCCTTTTTCCTTTGTTATTCCGAATAAAATGATTAGCTTTGCAAAAGCAAATAGGCTGATAAGGTATTATCACCAGAAACTTAAAAGAACAAACCATGGCAGAATAGATATTAACCAAAGTGGTTGTATAACCATTAAGGATTATGACCCTGAAACTAAGCTATTTACGCTTGACATTCCTAACAAAGAGGCTCAGAAAGCGTTGACGTGGTAAGAATAAGACTTCTTTCCATGCAAATTGCATAAAAATAGCATAAAATCGGCGCATTTTCCCTCAAAATATGGGAAATGCGCCGATTTTATGCTATTAGCACTATGCTTTAAATTCAATATGGTCTTGTGAAGGATAGCGAAAAGAAGATCTTTATTTGGAAGAGGCAAATTTTACGTTTGTAAATTTGGCGACTCTGCCTGGCCGATAATTATCACAAACGGGAATTTTATCAAAATCTGGGAACTTCTTACAAAACTCCTCATAAGTCCAATAACCGACTTTAACTTGTTTCTTTTCCATCATTTATCGCTTTAATTTGTTCAACATGTTGCATGATTTAAACATCACGCTGCAAAGTTAGAAAAAAGAATTGAAAACCGCAAGCTTTTATTTGATTATTTTAAATCACAGCTGCTCCATATACTGCGCACACATTTCGGCACAGCGCTCTCCATCCACGCCTGCGGAAACGATGCCACCAGCATAGCCGGCTCCCTCACCACAAGGGAAGAGACCCTGGATGCGGACATGCTGCAAGGTTTCACGGTCGCGAACGATGCGGACTGGAGAAGAGGTGCGAGTCTCCGTCGCTATCAGTATCGCCTCATTGGTCAGGAAACCATGCGCATTCTTGCCGAATGTCTTGAATCCTTCCTGCAGACGCTTGCTCACAAATGACGGCATCCAGAAATGAAGCGGACTGGATACCAGACCCGGCGCATAACTGCTCTTAGGCAGGTCGTAACTCAAACGGTTGTTCACGAAGTCGGCCATGCGCTGAGATGGCGCAGTCTGCTTCATGTTGCCCTGCTGCCAACACTGCTTCTCCAATATCTCCTGGAAATACATCATTTGGAGGGAAGAGTGAGGAGTGAAGAGTGAAGAATCCTCCTGTCTGCGAAGTTCGATTTCCTCCAACACAGCCTGATGATCCTTCACAAATGGCGCTACATCTTCAGGATGCGTCTCCACCACCATGCCCGAATTGCTCCATGCCGTACCACGGTTGCTCGGACTCATACCGTTGACCACAAGCTGTTCTGGACCCGTAGCTGCAGGAATCACAAAACCGCCCGGACACATACAGAAACTATATACACCCCTGCCATCCACCTGGGTTACAAAACTGTATTCGGCTGCAGGCAGATACTTGCCACGACCGTTCTTGTTGTGATACTGTATCTGATCGATAATCTGAGAAGGATGCTCCAGACGGACACCCACCGCAATGCCCTTCGCCTCAATCTCTATCTTGGAAGAAGCGAGATAGCGATACACGTCACGGGCACTATGACCGGTAGCCAAGATTACAGGTCCACGATAGTTTTCCTCCGCACCCGTCTGCAGGTTGACAGCCTCCACACCTATCACCTTGTCGCCCTCCAAGACGAGGCGGGTCATCTTGGTCTGGAAATGCACCTCACCGCCACATTGGAGAATGGTATTGCGCATATTCTCGATGACACGCGGCAACTTATCCGTACCGATATGCGGATGGGCATCAGCTAAGATATTTGTATTGGCTCCATGCTGACAGAACACATTCAGTATCTTATCCACACTACCACGTTTCTTGCTGCGGGTATAGAGTTTGCCGTCGCTATAGGCACCTGCACCACCCTCACCAAAACAGTAGTTGCTCTCGCCATCCACCTTCTGGGTCTTGGTGATATTACTGAGGTCTTTCTTGCGCTCACGCACATCCTTGCCACGCTCCAAAACCACCGGTCTGTAACCCAATTCGATGAGTTTGAGGGAAGCAAAGAGACCGCCAGGTCCCTCTCCCACCACGATGACACAAGGCTTACTGCTCACGTCGGGATATTCCGTATGGACATACTGGTCGTCCTGCGGAAACTCATTGATATAGGCACGCACCTTGAGATTGACAAAGATGGTGCGCTGGCGGGCATCGATGCTTCTCTTGAGTACTCTCACCTGGTTGAGTGTTCTCACATCCAACCCCTTTTCCTTGGCGAGATAGCGCTTGATGCCTTCCTCGCTCGCTGCCTGTTCTGGCAGAATTCTGATTTGATATTCCTCAATCATATTATTAGGATTTTCCTTTTTTGATTACACCTCCATGGTAGCCATGACTTCCAATGTATCCAAATTGTACATGGTGAACTTGCCGTCCTCTAAGGTGGCGATGGTAGGAGGATTGCCGCCCTTAGGGAAGGTGATGCTGCCCGTATTGCAGATGGCACGGTCGGAATGCGACAGTTCCCAGAGATGAGAATGGCCGTAGATGATGGCATCATAAGGTCCCTTAGGCATATTCTCCTTATTATATATATGTCCGTGGGTCAGCAGGTATCGCTTGCCGTCATCCACGAGCAGGGCGTAGGTTTCCATGATAGGGAAATCGAGCAGCATCTGATCGACCTCTGCATCACAGTTGCCACGTACGGCGATAATTTGGTCTGCCAGACCGTTGAGGCGCTCCACGATGCCCTTAGGGTCGATGCCCTCCGGAATGCGGTTGCGGGGACCATAGTTGATGATGTCACCCATGATGCACATCATATCACACTTCTGAGCCTCATAGAAGTCGAGTGCCCGTTCTAATGCTGGCAAACAGCCATGTATATCCGAAAATAAGAGGTATTTCATCATTCTTCTTTCCTTTTGATTTCTATTATTTTGATGCGATTCTGTCACTGTTGATCCATTGTGACGGATAACGTGATGCAAAATTAGGAAAAAAATGACAAACTACCAAGATTTATAGTCAAGAAGTCTGTTAACAATACAAAAAACGAGGGTGTGTCATAAGCCATGACGCACCCTCATTTTATAAAGCATTTCCTCAAAGGAAATACATTTATAAGCTCTAACAAAGCGCTTTATTGAGGTCTAAGTTTTATTGAGGTCTAATGATGCGCTTTATTAAGGTCTAATGATGCGCATCGTTAGGTGTCAATGATGCGCATCGTTAGGTGTTAATGATGCGCATCGTTAAGTTGTAAAAAAGCGCTTCTTCATCCAGCTGTAATTTTCGAGAAATTAGGTGCATTATTTCCGTCTTTGTACTCACTTTTATTTTTCCCTGCCCACGGAAAAATTCTTGCGTGGGCAAGGAGAAAAAATACCCGAGCAGAGAAGGGAAATTATAAAAGTATTTGTAGGAAATAAAAAGGGTGCGTCATGGACTTATGACACACCCTCGAACGGCTTATTTTATTATCTTTATCCGAAGTTATCATACATGATGCTCTCAGGATCTACTCCCAGAGAATCCAGATAATCGGTTACGGTCTTGATCAACATTGGAGGTCCGCAGAGATAGTACTCGCAATCCTCTGGTGCCTCGTGATCCTTCAAGTAGGTATCACGGATGCAGTTAACAGCAAAACCCTCGTAGTACTTCACGCCCTGAGCATCTGCCACTGGGTCCTTGCGGTCCAATGAAAGATGGAAGTGGAAGTTAGGGAATTCCTTCTCAAGCTCCCAGAAGTCCTCCAGGAAGAACGCCTCACCCAACGCACGAGCACCATAGAAGAAGTGCAACTCACGGTCGGTAGTATGCAATGTCTTGGTCATGTGCATAATCTGCGCACGCAATGGAGCCATA
>UMHF01021910.1_pt1 | contig 13002 bp, 10 predicted proteins | sample 1965431 | NCBI WGS metagenome assembly UMHF01 (sample SAMEA4836088, study PRJEB28245) | human gut metagenome | biome: gut microbiome; material: fecal sample | place: Denmark | collected 2008
CGGATATGGCAGCGTCCATTATGTAAAAGAGAAACGAATATGAATTTGAATTGCGCCATTTTACATGCAGACCCGGAGATTGCCGGAAGGTTGGAAGAGTATATCGACAAGGTTCCTTTTCTCTCTTTGCACGGAAAGTACGGCAATCCTCTTGAAGCGCTGAAGGATTATTATGAGACAAAAGTGGAAGTTTATTTTGTCGGCATCTATCCGGTGGAAGAAGGTGAAATCAACGGAATGGATTTTTGCAGGCTCTTGTCCTCGTCTACTCGTGTCATTTTCATTACAGACACCGACCGCTATGCTGCCGAATGTTTCCGTCTGGATGCGTTGGACTATCTGATGGACGGGCTCAATTTCTCCACGTTTTTCCAGTCTGTCAGCAAAGCGGCACGCTGGTTCTCTTTGCAGGATGCAGGTACGTCCGCCCCCAAGCAAAGGCAAGGTCCGGAAGAGGTTCCGAAGGTGATTTACATGCGGTGTGACAACCGCATCATGCGGCTCGACCTGGAACGGATAAACTATATAGAAGGTATGGGCGATTATGTGAAGATTTTCTGTAAAGATGCCCCTAAGCCTATCTTGAGCTTGTGTAGCATGAAGTATATGGAAGAAAAACTTCCGGCCGATGAATTTATCCGCGTACACCGTTCTTTTATTGTCCGCATGGACTGCATCAGCGCCATCGGGCGCAGTACACTGCTCATAGAGCAGAAGGATGTCCCCATTGGCGATGCTTACCGCGAAAGGGTGAAAGGGTATGTGTCCAGGCTGGCAGTGTTGTAATACCCTGTTTTCAGATACTATATACTTTGTTTGTTGGATCTATAGTTCCAGCGTGCTGCATCTATATATGCAACGCGTTGCATATATAGATCCAACAAATGATAATCATTCGGTGTAAAATCCGTGTAATCTGTGGTGAACCGGAACCTTGTATTACTTTAGTTTTGCTCTCGAAATCCTTTCCCCGAACGTCAAGTTCAGATTCAGGCTGAATCGGCTTTCCTGCATCAGATTGCTGCGTGTGTTCAGTTGTTTCCGCCAGGTGGCGCCCAGCGAAAGATAGGAGTACCGGATGGGGAAGCTCGCCCCTACACTGGCTTCCAGATACTGCATCTTCCCGCCTTTCAGGTTGATATAGGAGTTGCCGAAACCTATTCCACCCATCAGCTCGGTGGAACGTGCCAGACGTGGCTTGGTAATGTAGCTGCCTCCCAGGTTCACTTTGTGCTGGTTCTCGTATTTCATGGAAGTGTAGGAGGAGGAGTTGCGGCTCCAGTCCAGGTAGTTGTAGTCGGCGGTCAGCACCCAGCGTTCGGTGGTTATGCTGAGGCCGGTGCCGAGGTGCATGGGCAGATATTGTGTACGGCTGTGGTATCCTTTATCGAGGTTCTCGCTGGTAGATGAGTTGCTGTAAGTCAGTGTATTGTCGTGGCTGATGGGAAGGGAGGGAGCAAATACCAGCCCTGCCGCCCACTTCCGTTGTCCGGTCGCACCCCATTCGTAATGTATGCCGAAGTCCGCATAAAAGGCCTGTTTAGAAGATTCGTACTTTACGACGGCGCTTTCCTGCGTTTCGCTTTGCGTCACTGTGCCCGCTATCATCCCCAGATTGATGCCGACCGACAGTTGCCTGCTCAGTGCAAAGGCATTGGTGACGTAGCACCGGTATAGTCCGCCCGTACCCTCAAAGAGCGAGTAGGTGTAGTTGCCGGGCATTCCCTCTATCTCTTCTTCGGTCTGGATGACATAGCCCACACTGCTGTATGGTGCTGCACCTACAAGGGCATACCAGCGCGGCAGGACACGGAAGCCCATGCTGATGCGGTTGGGGTTGCCGGTGAAGTTGGAGCTGTGTTCGCTCAGAAAGGAGTAGCGGGCATATGAGGCAGATGCACCCACATCGAACGTGAAGCAGGCGGTGTCCATGCGGGTGATGGCTGCGGGGTTCAGCGTGTTCAGAAATCCGGTACGGTTCAGGGCGATGCCCGTGTTGCCCATGCCGGCATAACGTCCGCCGTCACCGGCACTCAGTTCGCCCACTCCGTACATGGAGGTGGGCAGGTTGGTGGTGTTTTGTGCCACGGCAGTGAGGCTTGCCGTACACAGACTGCACAGCAGAAGGGGAATCCGGTAATGGCGTTTCATTGCTCGTTGTATATTTTGAATCTTACGTCTAATCTGCATTGGTTTTCTTGTTCGGGGTCGTTGGTGAAGATGACCTGGTTGAAGGTGGTGGTGCTTTCTTCGTCTGTCAGACTCATCAGCAGTTTCTGCCGCTTGATGCCCGAAGTGCCGTAGTTGTTGCGGATGAATTCGGTGAGGTCGAAGGAGTAGTAGGTCTCTTTCCCGTACATCTCGTCGATGGTCAGGTCGCCGGTCTGTACGGTTACGCCGTCACTGCCGTATACGTAGTCCTCCAGCACATTGTTCTCGTCCGTGATATAAAGGCGGATGTCATTGGGAAGCTGGCTCACTTCGTTGTAGCTCCGGGCCAGAGGATAGAGGTAGAGTGTGGCGCTCTCTATGGAGACTATCTGTCCGGCACTTCCGAGGCTGTTGAGGTAGGGGAATTCCAGTTGGTTGTAGTAACCCGTCAATCCCTGCATATAGGCCAGGCAACCCATGTCGTTGGAGTGGACGAGGTTCTCTATTCCGCTTTTCAGGGAAGCAAGGTGGGTGCCGGTGGGGTCGTGCCGGATACCGGTATAGGCATAGTCGGTGTTTACGCTGAAAGTCAGCACTTGTCCGGTACGTTGGTTGGAGACTTCCTGGTAGTGGAGGTTGATGCTCATGGCAGAGTCGTTCACCATGAATCCGGTGATACACTGCCCGTCGTTTTCGGGAACAAAGACCAGTCCGGGGAATTTCTTCTTGAACTTGTCTTGGGTATCGAAGTAGTCATCTTGGGCCACGAGGTCATTCAGCAGTTGTTGTCCCCATGAGTCGGGCAGGCGGACGCTTACTTCCTTCTTCCGCCCCGGGCAGGGGGTGAAGGTAAAGCTGAAGAGTGGGGCATCTTCCGTCGGGAGTACGGTGCTGTTGTAAAGGTCCTCGTCGTTGTCCAGCACGATAGGTTTTTTCAGCCGGTAGATGGAGATGCGCTGTTGCGTCAGGGTATCTCCCCAGAAATGGCCCGAAGGTATCATTCGCAGTACGAGGGAGTCGAGGGTATAGGTATAGTCTGTGTTGGGGGTGAAGTCGGACGTGGAGTATTCGGCATAGTAGGTGGCGGATACTTCTCCCCAGGCGCTGCTCCGGTAATGTCCTAGCTGGCAGATGCTGTCGCCCCGGGTCTCTATGGAGTCTAGCAGGATGGTGCTGATGTCTACCGAGCAGGTGTCTGCGTATACATTATAGAAGGAGCTTTCCACGAGGCTCTTTCCAAGCTGCGAGTTCTCGTCCTGGCAGGCGCAGAAGATAGCGAGGACTGCGAATAAGCTGTACAATGACTTCTTCATTTCTGTTCTTTTAGTTGGCGGCAAAGGAAAGGCAAAACTTTTATATCTTCCTACAAAAATCGGCGTTCGGACGGTTTTTATCGGTAAAGGCGTTTAACGGGAATTTCGGACTGTTCGTCGGTTATTTTTGTCGGTGTGGTTGCGGTGGTTTACTTTTGCGGACAGACAAAAAGGACCTCCCGCAGCTTCTTGTTTTGGAAAGTGGGAAGTATAAAGCTTAATCATTAAAAAAACAATAAACAATGAACAGACTATTGGTAGGAATAATGTTGCTGGCCATCGTGTGCATTGCCGGCAGTTGTACGGACGAGGATGAATACACTCAGGGGCAGTGGATGAAGAAAGCCAGCTATAACGGTGTGTACCGCGCTTATGCCTCCGGCTTCACCATCGGCAATTATGGATATTTGTGTGGCGGCTTCTACGGAGCGAACAAGGATTACCTGAACGACCTTTGGGAGTATGACATGAGCCGGAACAGCTGGACGCAGTGTGCCGACATGCCCGTTGCCGGGCGCAAGGCTGCCGTGGGCTTTGCCGTGAATGGCAAGGGATACATTACGACCGGTTCCGTAAAGGACGGCTCCTCGTCCTACTGTGTAGCAGATACCTGGGAGTATGACCCTGCCACGGATACCTGGACACGGAAAGACGACTTCAAAGGTGGAGTACGCGATGGTGCCCTGGCTTTCAGTATAGGCGGATATGGCTATGTCGGTACGGGCTGCAACAGCGACGCTACCGGCAGCGAGAGTGCCTACAAGATGGACTTCTACCGTTTCAACCCCAATGGCGCCGAAGGTTCGCAATGGGAAGCGGTGAGCGGGTATGGAGGCGAGAAGCGCTACTTCGGTACGGCATTCGTCATCGATGAGGTGGCCTACATCTGTTGCGGGCGAAACAACAGTACCGATCTGGTGGATTTCTGGAAGTTCGACGGAAGCAACTGGACCCAGTTGCGTGACATTGCCGATACGGACTCCGACAATGACTATGACGATGACTACGCCATCACACGGTCCGAAGCCGTATCCTTCGTCATCGGTGGAAGGGGATTTGTGGCTACGGGAATACGTAACAGCACTTCCCTGAGCAGCGACTACTGGCTGTACGACCCTGACAAGGACTTATGGTACGGCGATTCCGATGACGACTTTACCCCCATTACAGATGTACATAATTATCCTTCCGGTGCTTCTTCGCGCAGGGCTGCCGTTGGTTTCTCTACCGGCGAACGTGGTTTTGTGCTGACGGGAACAAGTGGTACCAGCTACTTTGATGATGTGTACGAACTTCTACCCGATGAGGAAGAGGAAGTCTGATTCGCCCCATAACTGAACGGAACTTATGAAGCTGATGTTTATTATGATAAAGATAGGTGTACCGGCTGTGATGGCGGTATGCCTTTCTTGCTGTTCGGGTCATACTGCCGGCGGTGGCAATGAGTTGAAATGCCGGGTGATGGAGGTGGAAGGCGGTTACGGCTACGTGGTGCTGCATGGAGCCGATACCCTGATATATCAACCTTTTATACCTGCTTTGAGCGGTCGCCTGCCATTTGCAACAAAGGTGGAAGCGCTGGCGGCCGGTCGGCTGGTATGCCGTAAGCTTGCCGATGGGCAAGCTCCGGCATTGAGCAGGGAGGAGGTGGAGTCTTGTCTGACAGACACCGGACTCTAATCTTCTAAAGAATCCTTTACTTCGTGATGTATTTCCGAGCAGTCATAAGGGTATCTCTGCATGAATTTACCCTTGAGTACCTTCTTTGTATCGCTACCGGGACGTGAAAGAGTGGCGGTGAATGTCACTTGAAGCCGTTTGTAGTAGATGGTTGAAGTGTATATGTTCCATTTCATACCTACTATGTCTACTTCAAAATGTTTATATCTCAGTTCGTCTTCTTTGTAATACTTGCCTTGGTTGATGAAGAATAACAGTTGTTGTCCCATGATTATTTTTCCGTCTTCTATGTGGTTGGGCAGATAGATGCTACGTTTCTCCGGGTCTATGCTTTTGAAGGTTTCATCAGAGTGCCCATCGGGTATGAATGCGTATTCTGTCCATTTATTGATGAATGGATAGTAGTCATGCTTGTCGGTTGTGTTTCCCAGATTTTCATTTTTATAGGTACTCTTATCAGGTCCTGTTCCGGCTTCTTTCACTCCGTCACCTTCTTCCACGCTGTATTCGATGGACTCTATCTGATAGAAGTTAGTGCACGGTTCTTGGTGTATGATGATTTGTTCCTTGTAGAGTCCCGTTTTCATCTCAAGGTTGATGATGAGGCTACGGGATTCACCTAAGTCAAAGTTGTCTTTAAAGTGCAGGATGAGATGGCTGTCGGTGTCCCGTTCCAAGTCCCACCATTTATAATGCAGGCTTCCCGTACCTTCCAGTTGTGGGAGCTTGTTGCCATCCATCATGAGGTCTCCCCATGGGGTGGTGATGGAGGTTATGCGCCAGTCGCCGCGTGTTAGGTCTATCTGCAGGGTAGAGGCTTCGCCCTTCACGGTAGTTTCCTGAAAGGGCGAGAGGCGGATTTCATCGCTATCATTGCAAGCCGTCAGGCCGCAAAGGAAAAGAGCGAACAAAAGGATGGATTGGAATAAGTCAGTCGTTTTCATGTTGGTTATTATTTGATTATGTCCATTGGACGTGGCATTCTTTGTAAATGCTGCACGACAAAGATAATTATTTCCTCTTTACGCTGTATTCTCCGAAAGAAAGAAGTACTCTTTTTTGCCGGATAATACGGGTTTTATTAACTTGCGCACAAATTATCGCTAATCATTAACCACTAACCATTAATTCCATGAAATACCAAGTTGCCATTATCGGTGGAGGTCCTGCGGGATATACTGCTGCCGAAGCTGCCGGAAAAGCAGGATTGAGTGTCGTACTATTTGAGAAGCAGAGTCTCGGTGGAGTGTGCCTGAATGAAGGGTGTATCCCTACCAAGACCTTGTTGTATTCGGCCAAGACCTATGACGGAGCCCGCCATGCTGCAAAGTATGCGGTCAGTGTGCCCGAAGTATCGTTCGATTTGCCCAAGATTATTGCCCGCAAGCAGAAGGTAGTGCGCAAGCTGGTATTGGGAGTCAAAGGAAAGCTGACTGCCCATGGTGTGACGATTGTCAGCGGAGAGGCCACAGTGACGGACAAGAATCATGTGGAGTGCGGCGGAGAAACCTACGAATGCGATAACCTGCTGCTCTGCACCGGTTCCGAAACCTTTGTCCCTGCCATTCCCGGCATAGACAAAGTGTCCTATTGGACTCATCGTGATGCACTGGATAACAAGGAACTGCCCGCTTCGCTTGCCATCATCGGCGGCGGTGTCATCGGTATGGAGTTCGCTTCTTTCTTCAACAGCCTGGGAGTGCAGGTAACCGTCGTCGAGATGCTGGACGAGATACTGGGAGGCGGTATGGACCGAGAGCTGGCGGGTATGCTCCGTGCAGAGTACGCCAAGCGGGGAATCAAGTTCATGCTGAGTGCAAAAGTAGTGTCTGTCATGCCGGATACTGCCGAAGCTTCTTCCCTTATCCAGGTGAATTATGAAACAGCCGACGGTCCCGGTTCCGTCGTTGCCGAACGGCTTCTGATGAGTGTCGGGCGCCGTCCGGTAATGAAAGGCTTCGGATTGGAGAATCTGGGCTTGGAAAGAACGGAGCGCGGAAATGTCTTTGTCAACGGACAGATGCAGACTTCAGTTCCCGGAGTATATGCTTGCGGCGACTTGACGGGATATTCCTTGCTGGCGCATACAGCCGTCCGCGAGGCAGAAGTAGCCATACATTCCATCATTGGCAAGAAGGATGCCATGAGCTACCGTGCCATCCCCGGCGTGGTATATACCAATCCCGAAATAGCCGGTGTGGGCGAGACAGAAGAATCCCTGCAGAAGAGAGGCGTTGCCTATCGTGCTGTGAAGTTTCCGATGGCGTACAGTGGTCGCTTTGTAGCAGAGAATGAAGGAGTGAATGGCGTCTGCAAGTTACTGTTGGGCAGTGACGATACCGTATTGGGGGCACATGTCTTGGGTAATCCCGCTTCGGAAATCATCACGCTGGCAGGCATGGCTATTGAACTGAAACTTACTGCCGATGAATGGAAGAAGATTGTCTTTCCGCACCCCACGGTGGGAGAGATATTCAAGGAGGCATTGTAGAACCCATGACTATTGTTTCATATAAACATAAAAGATGAAAACCGTAAAGCTAATCACCTGCGACGATGCCTTTCAGGCACATGTTATTCAGGGTGCCTTGAAGAATGAGGGCATTGCGTCTGTTTTGCATAATGAAAACATGTCTTCCGTGATGCGCGGATATGTCCGTGATGTCACGGGAGTGGATATATTTGTCTATGAGGACGAATATGACAATGCCCTCCGTCTGCTTGAACGGAACCAGATGATTCCGGAACAGTTGAGGTACTGCCCCCATTGCGGTTCGGATGAGATTAAGTTTGTGCTGAAGAAGAGCCATCGGGTGCGTGCTGTGGTGGCTGCTGTTATTGCGGCATTGTCGGCCGCACCTCCGGGCACTGAGCATTGGGAGTATGTATGCAGGAAGTGCGGCACTCATTTTGAGAAGCCGGTGGCGAAAGGAACAGTTGAAGAATAATCAGGTGTTTATTCTTTTAACCGCTTTTCAATCCAGTCCCGGTTTTTACGTCCCAATCGGCTTTCCGCAAAATCCAGGAAAGCCGATGTGTCTGTTATATGGGCTTGGATGACACCTGCCAGAAAGTTGAAGAAAGGTTCTTCACCCACTCGGACAAGCAGGTCGGCGAGTAGTACTGACCCTTTCCTATAGAGGGCAAGATGCGCTTCGCGGTCGTTGCGGTCAATACCCCAGATAGGACGGATATGGCGTGTTTCCTTACGGTAGGCGTCGATGTAAGCGGCATAGGCTTTTTCGCCGCGGGCGTGGCGTATGTATTGCAAAGCACTGAATTCGGCAAAAGATTCGTTCAGCCAGTCGTGCCAAGATTCCACCGGAGCCTTGTTCCACCAGAAGTGGCCGATTTCGTGGGCGGTGTTCTTGAGTACATATTCATTGAATGTTCGGGAACTGAGCATAATGAAATTTTTACGGCTGTACCCTCCTGAGGTGCCGGAAGCTGAAAGCAGGAATTTCATGTAAATATCCTCATCTCCCGCAATTTTATAAAGGCGTCGGAAGAATTTCAAGGCATTGTAGCAACATTGAAGTGCCGAGTCTGCACCGGCATCCGGGAAGTCTGTATAGATAAGTTCAATGGTAGTTCCGTTATCATTGATGCGGCGGCTTTTCAGCATGGGTGAAGCCAGGATAACATTGTCGAAATTCTCCCAAGGTTGCTCCATTTCCCACATCCCTTCTTCTGTATGGGAAATAATACCTGAGCCGCTCACCGTATAACCGTCAGTGATGCCGATTCGTAAGTGCGAATAATCTGCCCGGTTACCGTTGCAGACAGGATACCATCCCGTATAGTAACCAAGTTCAATCCAATGGTCATTGAATGATTTTGCAGGGCCCTGCACTTCCTGCATGTAGAGTGTGTAACGGGTATTTATGCGGCAGCGGTCATCGGCTCCTGCCGGCCGGTAGAGGGTCAAGGTCCGTCCGTCGGGAATGAATTGGGCAGGTGCTGGGGCAAGCGTATCGAAACGGTAGGTTATCTCCCGGCTGCTGTGGCGTAGTGTGTCGATACGGGCATGGCGCCATAGTACCAACGAGATTGAGTCACTGTCATGGAAATCGACTTCAAACGAACCGCCAACTTCGACTTGTCGGTTCGGTACATCAATCTGTACGGTTAAGTCATAACTGACAATGCGCGGAGATTCTTGTGCCCGAAGCATGGGGGAGAAAAGGAGGCATATTGTAAAGCTGGCAATTGTAAGTTGTAGTTTCATGGTACATCAATTTTAGAGTGATAGTAACTGGGAGATTTTGCCTATGCAATCTATGCAAAAGTAGTATTTTTAAAGGAATATTAAGATGGATGGCTGGATATAATTTATGAAAAGACTACCTCGTTGTTGTTCATTTGTAAGATTGTCGTACTTTTGCCTTTAAAGATAAATATATTTATGAAAAGGATATTGTTGCTGTTAATTTTATCCGTCTGCCTGCTCCCATTGTGGTCCCAAGAGACGGTAACTCCGGTGAAGCCGCTCTCTGCGCGGATTGATGCGTTGATAGAACACAAACTTCCCGCAGGCTCTAATGTGGCCATTTCGGTCTATGACCTGACTGCCGGAAAGCCCTTGTACGGCTATCAGGCGGACAAGCTTTCCCGTCCCGCTTCCACCATGAAGCTGCTGACCACCATTACCGCCCTTTCCCGTCCCGAAGCCGACGAGCCGTTCCGTACGGAAGTGTGGTATCAGGGAACCATTGAGCGCGATACCTTGCAGGGGAATATGTATGTGATAGGCGGTTACGACCCGGAGTTTGATGAAGAGGCATTGGATTCCCTGGTGGCTGCCGTGGCCCGTTTCCCCTTCTCTGTCATCAAAGGCAAGGTGTATGGAGATGTCTCCATGAAAGACTCCTTGTACTGGGGCAGCGGCTGGTTGTGGGATGATACTCCCTATTCCTTCCAGCCCTACCTCTCACCGCTGATGCTGAATAAAGGAGTGGTGAAGGTTACCGCCACACCCGGCGAACGGGGCGACAGCGCACGCCTTGAATGCACTCCCGCCTCTTCCTATTATACACTGACGAACAAGACCCAAAGCCGTACCCCTTCTGCCGGACGTTTCCGTGTGTCGCGCGACTGGCTGGTGAACGGGAACAACATCACCGTGACGGGCAACGTCGATGCCCGCCGTGCAGGTACGGTCAATATATTTTCTTCGCAGGACTTCTTCATGCATACCTTTATGGAACGGTTGCAGGCACGGGGCATCCGGTGCATTCCGGCGGCAGAAGCGGAAGTCTCTTACCTCTTCGGTGAGTTCCGGCAAGACAGCCTCTCCGTACGGATGGCTTCCTATGAAACTTCCGTGCAGGATGTGGTGAAACAGATAATGAAGGAGAGCGATAATCTCAATGCCGAAGCCATGCTCTGCCGGTTGGGTGTGCAGAGCAGCGGAAAGAAGCGTGTCTCTGCCGAGGACGGGCTTTCTGCCATCCGCATGCTGATAAAAGAGATGGGATATAACCCCGATAGGTATAATCTGGCAGATGGTTGCGGCCTTTCCAATTACAACTACATTTCACCGGAACTCTTGGTTTCTTTCCTGCGATATGCCTACTCGCGTACGGATGTTTTCCAGAAACTTTATAAGGCTTTGCCCATTGGCGGCGTGGACGGTACACTGGAGTTCCGCATGAAGAAAGGCACCCTTTCCCACAGAAATGTACATGCCAAGACGGGTTCCTTTACCGCCATCAACTGTCTGGCCGGCTACCTTAAAGCCCGCAACGGACACGAGATAGCCTTTGCCATCATGAACCAGAATGCACTGTCGGGCAGGGAAGCACGCGCTTTCCAGGATGCGGTGTGTGATGAAGTGATACGTTGAGGTTTAGCCATCGTAAAGTTGACCTTTAGCGTCGTAAAGTTAAGGTTTAGCTTCCTAATGCAGACCTTTACGGAGTGAGCCCCAAGAGTAGGGGAAATCATTCCTCTTTCGTATTGCGGTAGCGTGCCGGAGACATACCCAGATAAGACTTCACATACTTCCCGAAGAAAGACTGGTTGGGGAAATTAAATTCTTCTGCAATCTCCTTGATGGACTTGTCCGAATGCTTCAGCCGGTACTTGATGTGTTCAATGGCATTCTCGTTTATCAAGTCCAGCGGTGTACGTCCGCATGCCTGCTTGATGACCTTCGAAAAGTGTTTGGGGCTATAGCAGAGTGCATCGGCATAATATCCTACAGAACGGTGTATGCCGTTGTCTTTGGACAACATCTCTATAAACTTACGCAGGATATAGTCGGACTGTTTGATGCTTTCTTTTGTATCGACTGTCATTTCTGAAGGGTTCACTTCTTTGTTGAGGTGTCCCAACATCTCACAGAAAATGGCAGAAAACAAGTATTGCATCACTTCCCTGTGATAGTGATGAGGCTCGTCGTTTATCTTTGCCATAAGCAGTTCTCGGTAGAATTTGAAGATTTCCTTGTCCCCTTCCTCCCCGACAGACTTTATGGGATTGTTGTGGATATGCATAACGGTATTCCATGTATCCTTCTCCATCTTGACCACGCGTTGTAGGAACTGTGTGGAGAATGCGGCAAGCCTTATCTTGTGCTTCGGGCTTACCATCGCGTGGCTGATAATGGTATTGGGAAGGCCGAGCAGTAAGTCGCCTGCTTCCAGTTGGTAGGTTTTGTAGTTGACGTCCAACTGGATGCAGCCTTCTAGACAGATAGCGATAAGGAAGCATCCCAATCTTATTGTATCTTCATTGTAGGGGCTTCCCTCCAGACTGTTGATTATGACAAAGTCATTGTCTACATAGTCAAGGACATGTTCGCTGTTTTTAAAGTCCGCGATTTCTACGATTTTTATGTTCCCTTTCTCCATATTCTTCCTTTTTCGTTTTGCAAAGTTGGTGAATAATGGGAAATATGGGATGTTCCATTATGCGGCTTTCTTGTTCTATATGTCATTTATAGACAATTCATTAGCCTTAAAAAAGATGAATGTCGAAAAAGGAACATCTTTGGAGTGTAATTGGTCATTATGGCGTTGTTCCTTTCTCCTACTTTTGCCACCAGTTTTAACAAAAAGACAATGAGAAAAAGTATGATTACATTGAACAGGAAATGGATACGGCTGATAGGGATTGTCGGTTGTACAATGTGTTTGGCATCTTGCAAGCAGGCATCGGATGCTTCCGGAATGAAACCTTCTTATGCTACCATGAAAGTGGAGGCGACGGACAAAGAGCTTTCCACTTCGTACTCAGCAACGATACGCGGACGGCAGGACATAGATATTTATCCGCAAGTGTCGGGTACCATCGAGAAGTTGTGTGTGACCGAGGGGCAGAAGGTGCGCCGGGGACAACTGCTTTTCATCATCGACCAGGTTCCCTACAAGGCTGCACTCAAAACGGCCGTTGCCAATGTGGAAGCGGCACGTGCCGCACTGGCTACTGCCGAACTGACTTATAACAGCAACAAGGAATTGTATGCGCAGAAAGTGGTTTCGGAATTCAGCCTGAAGACTGCCGAAAACAGCTACCTTACCGCCAAGGCGCAACTCTCGCAGGCCGAGGCCCAGGAGATAAGCGCACGCAACAACCTCTCCTATACGGAAGTGAAGAGTCCCAGCGACGGGGTGGTGGGGGCATTGCCCTACCGTGCAGGGGCATTGGTCAGCCCCAGCTTGCCGCAACCGCTGACAACGGTCAGTGACAACAGCGACATGTACGTTTACTTTTCCATGACCGAGAACCAGTTGCTTGCCCTGACCCGCCAATACGGAAGCATGGACGAGGCATTGAAGAACATGCCTCAAGCGGAACTGAGACTGAACGACAATTCCGTCTATGACAAGAAAGGAACCATCGAGTCCATCAGTGG
>UMHF01050168.1_pt1 | contig 12979 bp, 6 predicted proteins | sample 1965431 | NCBI WGS metagenome assembly UMHF01 (sample SAMEA4836088, study PRJEB28245) | human gut metagenome | biome: gut microbiome; material: fecal sample | place: Denmark | collected 2008
ACTTAGCCATTACAGGGATAGAAACAGCCTCCTGAATACCCTTGATCATCTTAGGATCGCTCATACGAGAAACACCACCTGCAGCACGGATATCAGCTGGAATACGCTCCAAAGCCATTACTGCACATGCACCTGCTGCCTCTGCGATTCTTGCCTGTTCTGGAGTTGTTACGTCCATGATCACACCACCCTTGAGCATCTGAGCCAAGTTGCGGTTCAATTCTTGTCTATTTTCTGCCATAATTTTATTCATTTTCTTAATTACGGCTACAAAGGAAACACTTTTCGATGAAAAACAAGAAAAAAGTTCTGATTTCTACAAACATTGCGTCATTTTGTATAAAGGGCTATTCCTAAATGTATAAGTACTATTCCCAAATGTATAAAGTACAGTTCTTCTACCCCTTCTGTCTGAAAGCAGAAGGAGTAACTCCTTTCATTTTCTTGAAAAACTTGGTGAGATGAGCCTGGGATGAGAAACCGAAGGTATTGGCTATTTCCTGTACAGTATGGGTTGTGGTAGAAAGTTCACGTTCTATTTCCTTTACGATATACTCGTCAATGATTGCCTTCGGTGTCTTACCAGAGATACGGCGGGTAACCTGAGCCAGATAACGGCTGCTCACATTCAATTGGTCCGCATAGAAATGCACATCACTATAAGTGCGACAGAAATTATTGACCTGAGAAATGAACTGATTGTAGAGTTCCGAACTACGACCCTGCAGATTACTCTCACGCGTCAACTCTACATTGATAAAATCCTGTGCCATCCCCAAAGCCTCCTCCATCTTGTTCCCCCGGTTCAGATACACGGCAAGGGCAGAAGAAAAACGGTTGGTAAGACCATGAGAATTGGCATTATCGAGCAGGAACACCTGCATTCCATGACCCTCAGCCATGCGCAGCAACTTGGTGTCTTGCAGAATAATATCATTTTCTTTCTTTCGGGCAACCACCACGGAACAGAGCGGTAGCAAACGATACTTGATCTGACTTACCACATCCTCCGTCATCAGCGCATCACCATTACTTGACCAGATGGCAGGGGCATAGATGATATAATCCGGGCGATATTTCGTCAGGGCATCGATCACAACCTCAAGCGTCTCCACCCGACGAATCATACCCACCTTCACAATGCTCGGTTGAATATCGTTCATGATAGCCTCTATCTGTCCCGAAACAATCTCGGCTGGAATATCAAAGAAAGCCTGAATACCCAAGGTATTCTGCACGGTAATGGAGGTGATGGCAGAAACTGCATAGCCTCCCAATTCAGAGATCGTCCTGATGTCTGCCTGGACACCAGAACCACCCGTACTGTCAGAACCCGTAATGGTCAATATCGGTTGTATCGTCTTCATACCCTAATTACTATTGAATTCTTCACTCTTCGTTCTTCACTCTTCACTTAATTCTTCACTTAACTCTTCATATACTCTGTCGGCGTCATACCAAAAGCCTTGGAGAAGCACTTAGAGAAATAACTGTTGTTGGAGAAGCCCACCGTGTACATCACTTCAGAAACGCTGAACTTACCTTCTTTCAACATCACGGCAGCCTTGTTCATTCGGAGTTCACGGATATACTCTACAGGAGTTTTTCCTGTCATCGCCTTCAACTTACGGTACAGCTGCTTGCCTCCAATACCCAATATCTCCTGCAAGGTGGTCACATTGAAATCTGAGTCTATCATGTGGGTCTCTATCGTCTCGGTAATCTCCTTCAGAAGCCGTTGGTCTGCAGCATTTAAAGTAGGTTCTTCTGCCTCCTTTTTCTCTATCTTCACACCTAAATAACGGTTGGTAAGTTCCAGAATCTCATCAAATGAGCGATGAGTCACAGCGGTCTTCAAATCCTCTGACAGACGATTGAAGAAACTGATACGTGCCTCTACCTGCTCCAGGATTTCAGCCTTCTGCCTACGCTCCTCCGCCAGGCGCTCACGCACCAGATAGAACTTCATGATTCCCCAAGCCAATGCAATAGCCAACAAAAGATAAACTAACTTAGCCCAAATGGAAAGATACCATGGTGGCAATATCGTAATATCAAGAGAATACACTTCGGCTCCTATATTACCCTCACCATCCACGACATGCACCTTCAGATGATAATTACCATATGGCAAACCATTATAGCTGATATCCAACCTTTTCTTATTCAGATAATGCCAGTCGTGATCACTACCTTCCAACCGATAAGCATAGACAGCAGAAGGATGGTCGGAGAACGGAAGATCTGTCAGCTGAAGGGTAAAACTATTCTCATCACTTGCAAGTTCCAACTCCTTCATATTGCGAGGAGCTGCATCTTGCCATTGATTTCCATTGACCACAATACCTGCCAACATCAGTTTGGTCTGCAACCCTTTCTCCATCGGCATATCGGCACGCAGACAGATATAGCCATCGTTGCCGCCCATCATTACCATGTGCTGAGCCTTAGAATAGAAAATTGCTAAAGGAGCAATAAAAGAAGGAATCTTGAAACGGGAGCTCTTGCCACCCAAATCGATGACACAACATTCCTTACCGCTCACCACCCAGGTCTTGCCATCCACATCACACATGGTAATCACTTTTCCGCCGATCTTCCATGTCTTCGTCTCCAGCTGCGAGTGGTTGGCAGAAGGATTTATCACAAAGCATTTCACCTCTGTGTTTCCACCTGCCCAGACATTTCCCTTAGAATCAGCCATCAAATAGTTGATATCATCCTTGTGCTCAACAGGAACCACCTTCATCGTTTGCGGATTGATACGGTCCAAGCTACTGAAACTGGAAGCCCAAACCATACCTTGTGCATCCATCACCATCTGTCCTACATGCAAACCTGAGAGTGCATTCTTACCTTGATTGGAGAAATGATAATCAGCCACGATGGTAGTAGAAGCTGAAGAATGGGCCATCAAAGCCAGAAGTCTCTGCTTGCTGATGACAAAGATGCCGCCCATATAGGAAGCCATCCACATTCTGCCCTGTTTATCTTCCAGCACATCGTATGCCCAGGCTGTAGAATATTTGCCACTCTTGTCGCAAACGATAAAATTCTGCATCTGTTTGGTCTGGCGATTGTAGAAGTTGACTCCATGATCTGTACAAACCCAGACATTCCCCTCGCGATCTTCATAGATTTTGCGAACACGATTATGACTCAAGGGATAAGCCGAACTGTTCTGCTTATACCAGGCAACATTGCCATCCGATGCATTTCGACTGGCATTCATTCCAAAACGAATCAATCCATTGGTTCCACCCAACCACCATTCTCCATCTCTGGTCTGACAAATTTCATGCAGACAGTTACCCTCCCCCGAAAGAGTGATCTTATCAAGCGAGGTATATTGGAAATAAGTATGCGTAGAAAGACGGGACAGACCATTATCCGTTCCTATCCACACATTCTGCCACTTATCCACAAAACAAGACCAGACGATATTATTAGGAATGGAAGAAGCATCACGGGAGTCATGCTCGAAATGCAGGATGGAATTGTCCAAAGACAGACGATAGAGTCCATTATCTGTTCCGATATACAGATTGCCATTGGATTCTTCTGCCAGACACTTGACGGAATTGCCATTCAACTGAGAAATCCTGGTAAAATTCTTCAGTTGTAAATCAGCACAATACAGGGCACCTTCTGTACCTATCCAGTAACAACGGCGCTTGGCATCGTAAGCCAAGGCATTGACAAGGGGTTGCTGACTGTCGGGAAGCAGGATACGTAGCTTATTCAACTTCGCCCAAGACTTCTTTCCGTTTAAAGTCTGCTTTTTTACCAAATACAAGCCCGAGAGAGTTCCCACGAGCAATCCCTTAGGTGTATCCAGCAAAGCATATACCTCGCTGCCAAAATCTATCTGTCTGTATTTCAGGAGAATCGCTCTCTGTTCCAAAGTGCTTTTCTTTTTATTATCCTTTATTGCATCAGCAGACGACTGTACATAAGAATTAGATTGCAGATTGAAGCACATCATACCCTTGCCTGTAGCGAGAAATAACTGTTCTCTATCTACAGCCATAGCATAAACGCGGGTATTAGAAAAAGTATGCTCTGTATATTGCTTATAACTATGATAACCGTCATAGCTGTAAAGTCCGTTCTCTGTACCAAGCCACATCAAGCCCTGACCGTCTTGCTGGATAGAAGAAACTGTCTGTGCCCCATCCAGAGACACATTAACAAAACGCTGTGCATTAAGAGCACAACTCAAAAAAAGCATGATAAAAAACATGCCAATATGCTTAAGAGTCAACTTCATAAGTGCAAAAATACACATTATTAAGCATACTCACAAACATATTGGCATAAAAAGAATTAAATACACTTCAAGACCATCGTCTTTTCTATATTTCTCTGGGTATCTTTCACCTTGAGCGTGATATCACCCTTCTGTTTCTTACTTTGTACAACAACTACCAGTTTTCCACTGAAAAGTTTCATCTGTGGCTGTGTAAAAGGCTCAAGCGAAGTAGCATCGCCATTACATGCAGTCTTAAAGATTCCAGCGCCTGTTACCTCAAAAGTCAGTTCATCATCGGCAAGCGGACACTCGTTGCCATCCTTATCCAAGAGACTCACGGTGATAAAGGCGAGGTCATTGCCATCAGCATTCAGAAGCAGATTGTGTTCGTCTGTACAGCCCTCTACCATACAAGCGATAGGCTCATGGTCTGGAGTTTCCACACTGAACTTCATCTGGGTAGGCTCACCAGCTGTTCGCTTGACATCCTCACCCACTTTTTCACCATACTGATTGTAAGTAACCACACGAATCTCACCAGGTTCGTACTTCACATTGTTCCAACGGAGACGATAGCGGTCCAAACGACTTGACTTATCCTTGCGAACCCTACCCTGACTCTTGCCATTCACGAAAAGTTCACCTTCCACACCATCTGTATAGCAATAAACCGGAGTTATCAGTCCCTCACGACCTGTCCAATTCCAATGAGGAAGAAGATGGGTGGTATGCTGAGTTTCATTCCAGCGGGAACGATACATGTAATATCTATCCTTTGGAAGGCCAGCGAGGTCGCAGATGCCAAAGTAGCTGCTGCGAGAAGGCCAGTAGGTATCGTAAGGAGTAGGCTCGCCCAGATAGTCGTAACCCGTCCACACAAACTCTCCAATCACCCAACTGTAATCATCCTGCATCTTCCAATCATCATCTGGAAGATTACTCCAAGAACAATACTCTGTATCATAGCTGGAGCACTGACCATCCGGGTATGGGTTGTTGTCGCTGGCACGCACTTCAACCGGGAACTTATACACACCACGAGAGCTGACTGTAGATGCCGTCTCGGAACCCAAAAGGAATCCCTGAGGCAACTGCTCTATATTCTTATAATATTTATGTACGCGATAGTTGAAACCCGGAACATCCATCACCTGAGCAAAGCCTGATTTCAGGGCAGCTTCAGCCTTATCCATACCCTGAGTGACAGGACGAGATGGATCATACTGATGGCAGAGGTTCTGCAGATGCTTGGCTATCTCCATACCCTCCTTGCTCCACTGCTCAGGAATCTCGTTGCCGATGCTCCACATGATGATGCTTGGATGATTACGATGATGCTTCACCAAGTTGGTGATGTCCTTATCGCTCCATTCCTTGAAGAACTTGGCATAACCATTCTTACACTTTGGATAAATCCACATATCGAAGCTCTCAGCCATCACCATCATACCGAGGGAGTCGCAGATTTCCATCTGCATGGTAGAAGGCATATTATGAGCAGTACGAATGGCATCGCAACCCATCTCCTTCATCATCTTGATCTGGCGGATGAGGGCAGCCTTGTTCTCTGCAGCTCCCAACGGACCGAGGTCGTGGTGCAGGCAGACACCCTTGATTTTTCGGGTGATGCCATTGAGTTGGAATCCATCGTTCTTAGATACAGAGATGGTACGGATACCCGTCTTCAAAGTCTGGACATCAGCCACCTTCTTTCCCTCATATCGGGTCAACTTCACCTGATAGAGATAAGGAGACTCCGGCAACCAGAGCTGAGGACTTGCTACCTTCAAGGTAGTCTTGATTTCTGGAGTAGCACCCTGAATGGTTTGCTCAGCTACCTTAGTACCTTTCTCATCAAGCAAGGCGATGACTGTCTTGCCAGACTTACCTATCTTTCCTTCCAAAAGAGCATTTACCTCTACTTCTGCCTCCTGTCTGTTGGCGTTCAAAGTACGCACGAAAGTATCCCAGGTAGAGAAGTTTTCATTGCCATAAAGTTCCACGGAAACCGGACGGTAAAGACCGCCGCCTGGATACCATCGGCTACTCTCCTCTACATTATTAAGATGTACCTCGATGAGATTATTCTTGCCAAACTGGATAAAAGGAGTGATGTCGATACGGAAAGCATTGTAACCATATGCCCACTTGCCAGCCTCCTTGCCATTTACTGTGACTACAGGCTGGCTCATGGCACCATCGAAAACCAAGACGGCACGTTTATAGCCCTTAGGAGCCGTCCAGTTCATCTTATACATACCCTCACCTATCCAAGGCAGCGCACCCGAGCGACCTGACTTCTCAGACTTCTCTTTCTCGCCATTCTGCTCAATAGCCACCATCTGGAGATCCCATTTCTTATCGAAAGGACCCGAGATAGCCCAGTCATGAGGCACTTGTACCTGAGACCATGAATTGCCATCGCGGGAGAAATCCCACGATGGTAAATTGATAACCTTTCTGCTCTGTGCCTGGCACATGGTTGAGAGCGCCAGGGCAAGAGTCATGAAAGTAATGCTTTTCTTGATCATATCTTTTATTTAATATTCTTATTTATATGCATCGAATACAGCAGTTGGTTTACCAGAGTTATCAAAAGCTCCCTTGGTATAAGCATTCCAACCCAAAGTACTATAGTTGGCAGGCTTCCAGTTGTTGTAAACCTCAGGTTCCCAATAGAAGATACCTTCGCAGGTAGAAATAGCCTTGCAGCCATCCACCATCTTCTTCATCATTGGCGCAGCCTGATCAGAACCCCACCACATACCAATCTCTGAAACAATAACATTGCAATTGTACATCTCTGATAAAGTCTTGATATTATTCAGGCAATTGGTGGTTAATTCCTGCCAATTGTTATCTTCTGGATAAAGTGACATACCGATGACATCCCATTTTCCACCCTTCTTCTTCAATTCGCCAAAGAGCCAGGTATAACGGCCGAGATTATTACCCTCATCCACCTGCACGATGACTTTAGCCTGTGGATAAACTTCCTTCACGGCATCATAGCCAGCATTGACATAAGCAGCAAAGTTGGCTGCATTCTTTGATACCTTACCAGTTACAGCCTCATCGCTGTTGAAGAGCATTCCATCACGGGTTTCATTACCCACCTGTACCCATTCTACGTTGGTGACACCTCTCTCTTTCAAGGCAGATAATACGTCCTTGGTATGATTAGCTACCGCCTGTTTCATCTGCTCGAAAGTATAACCCTGCCAAGCAGCAGGTACTTTCTGGTTTCCCGGGTCTGCCCAAGTATCAGAATAATGGAAATCAATCATCAAGCGATAGCCGAGCGCCTGAGCACGACTTGCCTTGGCGATGACATCATCCTTACCGCACCAACCACCTTCCGGATTTACCCACACGCGAAGGCGGATTGCATTTGTACCAAGGTCGCGAAGAAGCCACATGCATTCCTCTGCCTTGCCATTCTGATTATAGAATTTCACACCGTCCTGCTCCATTTCTGTGAGCCAACTGACATCGGCTCCCTTAGCGAAACCGCTCATATCGTATGTTTTCTCCTTTTCAGGAACTGGAGAATCGTCGCTGCTGCAACTTGTTCCTGTGATAGAGAACAAGAGCGCTGTAGCCAGCAACATGGCTTTTCCAAATATATTCTTCATTTTTTTTGCAAAGATAATAAAAAAATTGATATGTTATTCATATTTCCATGTCATCGTGTTGAGATCAACCGTAATCGTTGCCGATTCCATGCTTTTTGCATCATCATTAAACCAGATGTCCCAACCTTGGCGATTGCTTGCATCCAAGCCATCCTCCTTGTAAAGAGAGAACAGGCTGTTAGGAACAGAACCATAACATACTCGCTTGTCATCTACATCATCTCCCACAAAGTAGAAACGCATATCCCATAAATTTGATAAGTCATAAGTACAGGTATATACACCTTCACTCACCTTAGTAAATGCAGCATACAAAGTATTGCCATCTTTCGAGAACAGACCTATTGTATTGCTGATGATTGGTTTTGGAGATGCCTGATCGCCAGCTACAATAGTGTATTCCAACTGACTATACTCACCAACCTTCACAGTTACGGTATAAGTACCTGCTGAAGGAATATTCACGCTGCCAGCAGTTGTGGCTTCGGTCAGCTTGCCATCAGCAAGCGCATAGTTCAAGGTTTTCTCTACGGCTGCAGCATCTTCTGTACCTGTAGCCTTGCTATACTCTGCACCAGTAGCTACTATACTAATAGGTGTATTATCAGCTGTGGTTGTAATCACCTTGGTCCAAGCATAGTTAGAACCATCGTAGCTCATTGCCTCACCATTCAGTTGGAAAGATTTGAGGAGAGTTGCTTTCCACTCCTTCGCCTTGGTATCGACAAACGCATAGTAGATGCCAGATACGCCTGGGAACCAGCACTTCCATGCACTCGCCGTATTATCGATGGCAAAGGTACCGTCGGTGGCAGAGTTACCCCAAATAGAACCATCGTTTTCCTTACCCCAGAAGTTGAGCCAAGCAGAAACATTCATATAGCCAGAATAAATACCATCAGAATTAGGCGAATAGAGATAGGTAAGAACTTGATCCTTATCCGCATTCAAGATGTTGATGTAACTCATATCAATCAGGTAAGGATTGACATTTACCTGACAGACATTGCTATAAGCAGCATCAAGATTGGCACCCATCTGACTCTTGATACGGAAATATAAAGGAGAGTTCTGACCTGGAGTCAAACCGAGATCCTTAGCTGCCGCATTGAGATCTGCACCGGTGAAAGCCTTGGAAAGATTCGTAACAGTATATTCCTTAACCTGTGCAAAATCCTCCGAGCCTGATGCCTGGAGATAAGTAAGCAAGGTTCCATTGCCCGCAGGTTTGGTCTCATCACTCGAAAGCAATGTCGGGTTCTGCCAGACCAATGAGAGAACGATGTCCTTACTGTTGTCAACAGACAGCGCGACATCGGATGCCGATGCTATCAAACTGGATGCCTTGAAGCCATCCATGTATATTTTATCGCCACTCTCATCGCAACTCACCAGAGCGGTGAGTGCGCAGAGAAGCATCATCAGGTTTCTAAAAATCTTTTTCATTGTTGTTTGCATTGTAATTTAACATTCAACACTCAACATTCAACATTGAGTTAATAATTGTCGTTATGTAGATTTGGATTTGCGGTAAGTTCGGTATTTGGAATCGGATAATAGTTGTACTTGCTATCCACAGCCTGTCCATCGTGGGTACCACCCTTCCACTGCCAGATATACTTATTGGTAGTAAACTGATCATAGCGAATCAGGTCGGTGCGACGATATCCCTCATGATAAAGTTCACGGGCACGCTCATCGAGGATGTACTGCAACAATTCATCATTGTTGGCAAAGTTGCTTGACCATACATCTGAAGCACCAGAACGTTCACGTACCTTGTTGATCCAATAGATAGCGCCCTGCTTGCGGGAAGCAATCACGGTTGGATCAGTGGCATCGCTACCACCAGCCCAGTTATCCCAGTCACCACCAGTACGAACTACGCACTCTGCATACATCAGATAGACATCGGCCAAGCGGAAGAGTGGATAATCGGTATCCACACCTGCATCGGCAGTATTGGATGCGGTAGTACCATCATCCTTCAGGTTACTCCATTTCTCTGAGAGATAGCCGGTGGTTTCATCGGTCATGCTGGTTACATCCTTGCTCTGACCATTGGTGAAGAACTTGCAACGCTTGTCGCCATTGCCATCAATATCGGTCTGGGTAAACTTATCCACAAACTCCGGACGGAGACGGAACTCGCTCCAGCCATTGGTAACACCGAAGTCGGCAACATTCTGGTTGGCATTCGACATACTCAACTGTCCACACACCAAGTAAGTGGAAGAACCCCAGCTTACGGTATGCTCTGCACTTACCGGCAAGGCGAAGATAATCTCGTTGGTACGCTTGTCGTTATCTGCATTGAAGAGTTTGCTGTAATCAGACTCCAGAGAGTAACCCATGTTCATCACCTTCTCACAAGCCTCCTTGCACTCGGCATACTTGGCAACGCCGGTATAAACCTCACTGTTCAGATAAAGCTTGGCAAGCAAGGTGTAGGCTGCGCCCTGAGAAGCCTGACCATAAGGACAGGTAGAAGCAGGAAGCATATCACCTACGCAATCCTTCAACTCACTCTCGATGTAATCGAATGTCTGCTGAGGAGTATAACGTGGAGGAATAAAGCTGCCCACAGGATCATTCTCTGTCACCATTGGGATATTGCGATAGAGGTCGAGGGCATGGAAGTAGAACAAGGCACGCATGAAGCGAGCTTCAGCCTTATACTCCTTCATCTTTTCAGCATCAGCACCCGAGAAGTTAGCACTATTGGCATTGCGCAGGAACTCATTGCAAAGGGCTATATTGTAATAGATGCGATAATACATATCTGAAACCCACGCATCGTTGGCATCCCAAGAGAGATAAGTAAGGCCCGTAGTCTGCTCACCTGTCAACCAGGTGGAAGCGACCTCATCGGTACCACATTCCTGAAGATTCCAGAACATACGCATGTAGTCGAAACCATTGCCGTTGTTCAATACGGATTCCATATCCTTGTTGTCGCCGCCCTTGCCCTGACCGCTGGTCACCATTGAGGCGTAAATCTTACCTAATACAGACTCGTAATTGGCAAGTGAGGTATAAACATCCTTAGAGGTAGTCTCTGTATGAGGATATTGGTCGAGATCGGAAACACAACTGGTTGCGCCAGAAAGCACCGCTGTTCCCAACATCATACTATATAATATATTCTTAAGTTTCATTGTTATCAATTTTGATTGTTAGAACTGAAGTCCGAGGCTTACTGAGTAGGTGCGAGGACGTGGATAGAATGAGTTATCCATTCCGTTTGGCACCTCTGGATCTGTACCTGAGTAGCCGGTGATGGTGAATACATTCTGTACCATTGCAGATACGGTGAGTGAAGCCCACTTATTGATCTTGCCTACGTTGTAGCTCAAACTCAGGTTGTCGAGTTTCAGGAAAGAAGCATTCTCCACGTAGTAATCTGAGAGATACTGACGGGTCTTGAAACCTGTCTTCAGGAAGCTGGTATTGAGATTGTTGAGCTGTGAGTTGTTATAGCTCACGGTCTCCCAGGCACCTGTGCTCATGCCCATGCCATTATATACATAGTTGTCGATGTTGGCACGGAAACTCATACCGAGCGTCAGCTGCTTGTATCTCAGGGATGTACTCAAGCCCATGATGTACTTAGGAGCTGGGGAGTGATAGCGGTAGAGATCGGCATCATTGATTTCACCATCGTTGTTGAGGTCGGCATAAGCGCCTTCGATTGGTTTTCCAGTCTCAGGGTCGTAGAGCTGGTGATATACATAGAACATGTATGGTTCATATCCCTCTGAAAGCACCTGGAACTGGTAAGCATCGATAGATGGACCTACCTTCACGTTGGTCTGAGTGCCGCCTGGAGTCAGCGAAAGGTTCTTCACCTTCATGTTCTGCCAAGTGAAGTTATAGCTCAGATTCCATTCCCAATCCTTGGTCTGGATAGGAGTTGCATTCAGGGAAACCTCGATACCCTTGCTATCCACATTACCTACGTTGGTAAGGATAGTCTTTGAGAAATTCGAACCTGCTGCCGGTGGAACAGATGCCAGCAAATCCTTGGTCTTGCGGGTATAGAAATCGATGGCACCACCGATACGACCATTCAGGAATCCAAAGTCGAGACCGAAGTTCCAGGAGGTAGTTGTCTCCCACTTCAGGTCTGAAACGTATGCCTCAGGACGATAAGTTGTAATATACTGTCCGTTGATGAGCGCCTCGGCACCTGTCACACTGGAGGTATAAACCGGCAGATAGTTGTAGTTGCCGATACCCTCCTGCTGACCGGTAATACCATAGCTGGCACGGAGCTTCAGATTAGAAAGCACCTTCTGGTTCTTTAACCAAGGCTCCTCTGTCAAGGTCCATCCCAAAGCTACAGATGGGAAGGTACCCCAACGGGTATTCTTTGAGAAGCGGGAAGAAGCATCGCGACGAACAGTGGCAGTCAGGAGATACTTTCCATCGAAAGAATAGTTGACACGACCATAGTATGACAACATCACGTGACGGTAATCAGAAGCCTTCACGGTAGAAAGAGTCGTACCTGCTGCACTCAGGGTATAATAAAGAGGTGTAGAACTCTTCCAATACTGGTAATCGTAACCAGCAGTCAGATCCACATTACTCTTGATATTCTCAAAATACTTTGCATAGTTGGCATAGAGAGTAAGCAGACGGTTCTCGTTTTTCTGAGGACCATACTTGTAATCGCTACCACTCAAGGATTCATCCTTGTTGAATGCCTGTGCTGCATAGGCAGGAACATAAATGGTTCCATCACCCTTGGCATAATCTGCACCAAGTGTTGCATGAAGTTTGAGTTCTGGCAAAAAATGAACCTTATAATCTACATCCATCGAACCGATAAAGCGGCTCACTTTACTTTTAGAGTCATACAAATCTACCAAACCACGTGGGTTTCTTACGCCCGCATTTACTGGATAGCCATCAGCATCGAGTGCTTCATTATAGCCACCATAGTTGCTATTACCAGAATAGACAGGAAGGGTTGGATTGAAAGTAGCTGCTGCCCAAACAGCGCCACCATTATTGAATGAGTTGTTATTGAGCGTTCCCTTGGCATTGATGGTCAACTTCAGGTGATCCTGGAAGAAGCTAGGAGTCA
>UMHF01017278.1_pt1 | contig 12978 bp, 7 predicted proteins | sample 1965431 | NCBI WGS metagenome assembly UMHF01 (sample SAMEA4836088, study PRJEB28245) | human gut metagenome | biome: gut microbiome; material: fecal sample | place: Denmark | collected 2008
CCAATCGTGGGATAGCCGGCGAATCATCCAGCATCAGAGAAGCTTTCTCTTCCAGCGTAAGACGTCCACACAAATCTACCGCTCGCTCATGAGCCGAGAGAGCTGGATTCTGATAAGGCAACTGCTGAGCTGAGGCATTGCCGGAGGACATAGTTACCACAAACATCAAAGCTGCGTATATAACATTCTTGTTCATTGTAATTACTATTAAGCTATTAGTATATTAAATTGTTATTTGTGCTGCAAAGGTAAACAAAAAAGCAGAATACTACTTTATCACAAGTATCAAATACTTTATATGATGTAACACTTACATCTGTATCTTTACAGCCTTTCCGTCATATTCCACACTCTTGCTTGCCTGCATAGGCTGATCGCCCGCTCCACTATTGGCATCCACCAGTACGATATGGAATCTGCGATGCTGGAGCATTCCCTTATAACTGCCCTTGCGTGGAGCGATGCTCAGGGTTCGGGCTGCTTCATTCCATACAAACTGGATTTCAGAGAATTTACCCTTCTCATAGTTGTAGTTGTCGCCCTCATCCTCATAGAGCGTAAATTTACCATCAGCACCAGGATAGACACGGATTTCCAGCTCATCCCAAGGCTTCTCTGAACTATACTGCACTTCAGGACCGAATGGCAGAATGGTACCAGCCTTGATGAATACAGGCATGATGTCGATAGGACAAAGACGCTGGATATCCTGACCGCCCTCATACTGGGCATTGCTCCAGAAATCATACCATTTATTGCCCTTTGGCAAGTAAACATTCACAGGCGCAGCTGCCTTCCTTACATCAGGATAGATGGTATGCCCCTTCTTCTCCTTATCCTTCCAGGTATATAAAGGATCGGTTACCGGCTTCACCAGGATGTTGCGGCCGAAGAGATACTCATCGTTCAGGCGGGAAGCCTTCTTGTCTGCCGCATAATCCATTACCAGGGCACGCATCATGCTTCCGCTATTCTGTACGCAGTCGCCAGCCGTACTGTAGATATAAGGCAAAAGGCGATAGCGCAGCTTGATGGCCTTAATCATAGCATCATAAGCCCAGTCGCCCTGCTTTCCGAATTCATACAGTTCGCTTACCATCGGCGAAGAACAGTGGTTGCGCATCAATGGCATAAAGGTTCCCCACTGCATCCAGCGGGTCTGCAGTTCCTGAATGGCAGGGTTCTTTGGATTCTGTTCAAACTCCCAGTAGAAGAAACCACCCAGGTCGGTATTCCAGAATGGGATACCGCAGAGCGAGAAGTTCAAGCCCGATGGAATCTGATTCTTCATCTCGTTCCAGGAAGCCAGCACATCACCGCTCCAGCAAATGGTGCCATAATGCTGAATACCGAAACTGCCGCTTCGGGTCATCTGGAGCGAACGCTTTGTGTTGCCCTTCATCGCTCTCTGGTGCTCGTAGATGCTCTTGTTGTGCAACAATGGGAAGGCGTTCTTCACGCCCAACCATGAACCATCGAAGGTCTGATAGTTCTCATCGCCCGGCTTCTCAAAATGGTCAGGCTCCGTAGAATCCGTCCACCAGGCATCAAATCCCATCTGGTAGAGATGAGTAAGATACTTCCAGTAGAGGTTGCGAGCCTTCGGATTGAAGACATCGTATGGCATCACGCCACTGTTTCTTGGCCACGTTTCAAAAGGAAGGAGGGCATTCATCTTCTTCAGTTCACGATACTGCTCTGTCCAAGGACCAAAACTAGCCCAGATGGAAATCATCAGATGGGCATCGTTCTTGTGAACATACTTCACCATCTCTTCCGGACTCTTCAGGCGGGGTTCTCCCTGTGCCTTCATCTGCTTCATATCGGTAGGAAGATACTTGGCATAAGCTGGATCGCCCACCTTATTTATATAGTATGGGTTCTGGAACTTCATCGCATTCCAGTTGGAGTCGCATCCCCAATACTGCCAGTCCTGCACGATGGCATCAGTAGGAATCTTCAGTTCGCGATACTTGTCCAACACGCCAGCCAGTTCATCGCTGGTCTTATAGCGCTCACGGCATTGCCAGAAGCCCATCGCCCATTTCGGGAACATCGTAGCCTGTCCGGTCAGTTCTCGGATGCTGGCGATGACTCCATCCTGCGTACCATCCTTATACATGAAATAGTAGTCGGCACAGGTTCCCACTTCACTGGTGAAGGAAGTGCATGATGGCTGGTTGCCATTATCCCTGGATGCTACAATATCATTGAAATAGGTTTTTCCGGCATTGTCCCAGTAAAGACCATAGCCTTTCTCACTGGTGAAATAAGGGATGGCGATATAAGTATTATTATTCCAGAGTACGATATTCTGTCGACCACGCTGATTCATGTAAACATCGCGCAACTGTCCCAGACCATAGATTGCCTCGTCATCAGCAAGACGGAAGTCCTGCTCTATGCGGTACTTGCCCTTGTTGGCTTCATCCTTGCGGGCTTCCAGACGGGTCTTCGTATCGGTAAGCAGCAGCTTTCCATCCTTCGAAAGGAAGCGGATTTCGCCAGTCTGCTGATTCAGTTCAACGGAAATAAAACTAGAATTGATTTTTACAATATCACCATTTTCCTGTATTTGAACGCCCTTCATCTGCTGAGGTTTCAAGATGACAGAATAGCTTTTCTTCTGAACAGGAGCACCAAGTCCGGCATCAGATTTCAAGATGCGGACGATGGATGGAGAATAGAATTCGATGGTTACATTCTGCTGAGCCACCTGACGGGTGATAGACTTGGCAGCCGCACCTTTCTGGGTGCCTGCCACCTTTACGCTCTTGGCGCTGAGTTCACTTGGAACACCAACGACAGCGATGCCCAAAAGGGCAATGAAAGATAAATTCTTTAGCATACTTCTGTTTATTTTATTAGAGGGTTTATGATTGGGACGCTTCTCGATTGTCAAATCATCATGAATTTATTGTTGTCTGAAATTCCATTTAGAATTATCGCTGTTGAAATCGAAGGGAGCCAAGCCTGGGGTACAGTCGCCGAGTGAAACCAATGCCAGTTTCTCTTCAGTGCCTGGCACTGCCTTAGGCATGATGCGATAGGTGCCATCGGTGAGCTGCTCGATGCGCCAAAGCTGGGCATCTTCACCCGTAAACTCAGGTTTGGCGATGACATCATGCTGAGCGGTTGCGGTAAGATAGCGAGTAGTGCCTTCTATGCAGATTTTATAATAAGGACCACCCAGATAACCACCCTTTCCGGCAGGCATGATACTCCACTTCTGATGAGGACGGAACATATAATCGTTCATTCTTACCTTTACCTCGCCCTTAGGCCATTCTGCCTCTACCTCCTTCAAGGTCTGAGGTTCGATATTCTTCAGAGGCTTGGTCGGCTTGATCCAGAAAGGTTCGATATCCCGTTGCATTCTCACGAAATCTACGGCAATCTCCAGAGCATAGCCTCTTCGTTCCGATTCTATCTCGTAGGTTCCGGCATGAAATTCATCACCAGCCACAGGCCAGTCGTTCTTCCACAATAAAGGACGGATAGCCAACACGCTTCGTCCTCCCTGTCTGAAATCAGACTCATAGTGGAACGACATCTTTTCTACACCTTCTTCCTCAATATAGCGTCCGAAGTGACCGGGACCCGTCTTCAGATTATTGGCTGCAATCACCATCTTTCCACCGCCCTGCAACATCTCTCTGCCCACATTATCTACGTATGGACCGGTTATCTTTCGCGAACGTCCCACCACGATATTGTAGGTAGAATTAGGACCATCGCAACAGGTACCATGAGTGCCGAGAAGATAATACCAGCCGTTGCGGTAAATCAAATCAGTAGCTTCGCAGTCAATGGCGATATTGACGGGTTCGTTGCCTTCCATCCGCTTACCTGTCTTCGGATCAAGTTCTACCAGACGGATAAATCCGAAATAGGTACCATAACTGAGCCAGAGTCTGCCGGTAGTAGGGTCGAGCAACAAGCCCGCATCAATGGCATCACAGTCTTCATCATCAAGGGATGAGGCGACCACCACCGGTTCAGTATATTTGAAATCAGGCGATTTCGGATCGAGCGTTTTGTTCCACATCGTCAGGACATCACCGCGATGACTGCCTCCCAATCCACCACCCGTAGCACTGTAGGCTACAAGATAACGGTCGCCAATCTTCAACACATCAGGAGCCGCTCCTCTGCCGGGACGAACAGCACCACCCTGCCAGGTCCAGCCATCCTCCGACCAGATTCCACCTTCACCCGTTCCAAAGGTATAATACTTTCCATCACACAGGGCAATGGTAGAAGGATCATGAATGAAAGGTTCGCCCACCTGGGCTTCTGCCTCGTAAGCAGATGAAGACAACAAGGCAACCAAAGCAGCGGCATAAAGTTTCTGCTGAGCAGCAACCGGGCTAAAATATCTGAAAAATATATTGTTCTGTTTCATAACTTTCTTTATTGATTGCACTACTTCACGTGAATAGACAGGTTTCTGACAGGCTTGCCCTGTCCGTCGATGAATCGGACACAAAAGTCACTCATACCAGGTCCATTGATGACTGCACCACGAAGGATATTCCTACCTTTCTTCAAGGTAAGCTTCTTAGAAACCACATCATCGCGAACCATTCTTCGGTCGCCTTCGAGCATCACCGCCTCCTCGCCATTGAGCCACCACATGGAAGCACCATTCGAGCCAACAGACAAGCGGACGTCTTTCATCTCCTCAGGGCAATCGATAATGGTAACCGCCCAGAACAAGACACCATACTTGGGTTTCTTAAACGAAGTAGCGAAACGGAAGAGCTTCACATTAAACAGTTTACTGTCCAGCGCATGCCATTTCAGTTTTTCCTTGCCCACCTTCACGACGGCTCCATCCTTAGGAACAGTTTCCATCTGTTTAGGGAAATACTGCGTATGGAATACCTCCTTCAGATAAGAATCTGTAAAAACGACATTGCTCTTGACCGGCATAGAGATAGGCTCCAGGAGTAACCATCTCTGAATAAATCCAGCCGCATTAGGCATGACAGGCTGCTTGCCGACTGGTCCGAAATAAGGATTGATGTCTGCAGGTAAATTCCTATTTTGGGCATCCGCAGAGGAATGTCCAAAAAGGAATACACATAAACAAAACAATCTAACTATTTTATTGAAAATGTTGTACATAGACTATTCATTATTATTGAGGTTCGATAATCTGATAACGGCCACTCAGATGCATGAAGGCGAAGAGACGCAACAGTCCGTCGTAGTAGCCATCGAAGAAACCTTCTTTATCCGGTTCATGCTTGGCATTCCAGAAATGACTGACGAATTCCCTGCCCTTCACATGATTGCTGACCAATGATGCCGCAGCCGAAGTGGCAACAAAACCGATGGAATGGCGGAGTGCCTTAGGAGCTGTACCTGCCGGCAGAATATCTTCTACCATCGTGCCATCTACATTATACTGGTCCAGGAAAGAATCAATGCCCTTACTATACAGGAAGTTCTGCAGCGTATTGGCATATTTCTGCTGCCACTCCTTATCCTTGCAAGCCCAGGAATAATCGAGCGCTATGTTCATTGGAACACGCCATGAGTCATAACGGAAAGCATCACCCAGCAACCGACCGGTCTTCATCAGACTGCCATCATAGTTGCAATAGTCGGGGTTCAAGCCCGTCTTCTCATTGATACACTTATGCAGGAACTCACGGCTTTTCTCAGCACACTCCTTCCAGAACTGGGAACGTCCGTCGTTAGCCCATTTCGCCCAAACCTCGTAAAAGGCAGGGAGATGGTAAGAAGGATCGGTAAACTTCCCGCCCCAATGATCGGGCGTAAAGGTGATGAGCTGATGTTCGAGATTGATGAGCGGAGCTGTGCGGTCCATTCCCGCCTTCTGCATGCTGCAATCCAGAATATGCTGCGCTTCCTTCAGATAGTTGATGCCCGTATCATTGCCCCATCGGTTGGATGCAAAGATGAGCGAAGTTACGAAATAGAGTTCACCATCCGATGCGGCACCCTGCGCATTTCTCGTTCCATCAGTCTTGCAGCTCCATGCGAAATAGCCCTTATAAGGTCCTTCCTGATGCTGCATGTATCTTTTGCTCCATCGCCAGAGGCGGTCGAAGATGTCCTTCTTGTCAAACTGCACGGCAGCCATCATTCCATACGACATGCCTTCGGTTCTCACATCATTGTTCTTTATATCGCTGACATATCCCATGGAATCGCCCACCTCGAAATAGACCTTGTTCTTACCATAGAACACATCATTGAACACTTCGTTCACCTTCCTGTCAATATCAGCCTGCTTATAGCCCATCTCGGCAAAGAGATTACGATACTGGTGAGTTTCGAAAGCTCCCTTTTCCCAAGGCAACGCATCGAAGCCCAGCCAGTCAACCTCTACGTCGGCTCCACTCTGCAAGGATACATGGAGAGCATGAACGCCCTGAGGAGCATGGAGCACCTGGGCTCGGACATTCTTCCAGGCTGCCGACTTTGGAATCTTCACCTTAGCGATGATATTCCCCTTCTTGCCATCGGCTCTGACTACGAGCACACCGCCCTTTGAAGACTTGGCACGAACGGTGATTTCTTCCACCTTCTCATTACCGAAATCCACCTTATTATATATAAGGGCAGTATTCGATTTAGAGAAGAGAGTCTTCCATCCGGCAAAACAGTTGTTTTTATCCAGATATTCAATACCAATACCCTTGCCTTGCAGCGCAGAGTAGCGGTCAATCTGAATATGCGAACGAGCGTTCGTCAATCCCACACCTCTTAGCGTAGGTATCACCTTCTGTATCGTTCCGTCAGGATTGAAGTTCAGAGAGTCGATTCGCACCGAGCGGTTCTTGTCGAACTTAGGCGAATAATCATTATGGTGATAGAAGAGATACCACTGTCCCTGATATTCCACGATGCTATGATGATTGGTCCAGCACTTCGTAGGCGATTCATCCATGATGATGCCCTTGAATGTGAAAGGTCCCATCGGATGGTCAGCCATGGCATAAGCCAGCGTTTCAGTTCCATTCTTTTCACGAACCCAAGGGAAGGTGAAATAATACTTGCCGTTACGCTCGAAGGCAAATGGTCCTTCCTTGAATCCCTCAGGCAATCCCTCTACCAGTTTGGGTTCCGAGGCAAGTTCCGTCATGTTTGGTTTCAGCTTAGCCATGTGCAAACCTGCTCCAGCCCAGTAGATATAAGCCTGTCCGTCCTTATCTATCAGCACACAAGGATCTATGCCGTGCACACCCTCTATGGGTTTCCACATCGGCATAAACGGTCCTTCAGGCTGGTCGGCAACCGCCACACCTATTCCGAATCCCTTCTCCTCCCCTTTCGGAGCAGCAGGGAAATAGAAATAATATTTCCCGTCTTTCTCTACACAGTCAGGAGCCCACATCGTATAACTGCCGTCCTGTACCCAAGGTACTTTATCCTGCGAAACGATGACTCCATGATCCTGCCACTCAGTAAGATTGGAAGAAGAGAAAACGTGATAATCTGCCATGCAGAACCATTCCTTCAGTTTCTCGATAGGACTCGGAATATCATGAGAAGGATAAAGATATACCTTCCCGTTGAATACGCGAGCCGTAGGATCAGCAGAATATTGTCCGCTGATTACCGGATTCTGAGCCGAAGCTCCTGTCGATAATGCCAGCATCAAGGCACACATCCATGTTTTCATACGTAAATTCCTTTAAAGAAGAAAAAAGGGAGTGCTTTTTTTCAAAACACCCCCTAATTGTCAAACAATCTATAGTTCTTTAAACTAAAAACACTATATTAACAAAACAACTTCATGATTACCAACCAGGATTCTGCTTCAGGTTAGGGTTCTTATCCAACACGGTCTGTGGATAAGGGAAGAACTCATGCTTGCCCTCCTTGAAACCTACCTTGAAATTAGTCTCAGGAGTGTTGGTCGTATAGAAACGGCTGTTTGCTTCTGATCCATGCTCCCAAGCTACATCCTGGTCGTCTGCCTTTGGAGCTCTGAAAACCTTATCAAACAAATGTGGCACGACTGTACCAGCCTTAGTCAAACGCTCTTTGGCCTTTGTATCATTCCATCGCATGATATCGAACCAACGACAGCCTTCAAGCCAAAGTTCATATGACTTTTCTTTCTTCAACACATCCATATTAACAGTTTCACTGACTGTCTTGGAACCAGCACGTTCCTGAATCTTATTGATATATTTCTTAGCTTCATCCAGATCGCCTGTCTGAATACAAGCCTCTGCATAATTGAGCAAAACCTCAGCGTAACGCATGACAAGATAATTATTCAAGCGAATGTTATCACCATATTTCTTGCCTTGAGTATCAGGAGCTCTCATTATTTGCTTGAACGCCAACCAGGTAGAGTTGCCGTAGAGTCCCTGAACAGGGTCATTGATGCCAATCTTGTCACTGGTTTTCTTCTGCTCGTCAGTCATATTATCGATTTCTTTCTTGCCGTAAGGCATATGATAAACCGCATCATCAATATGCTTTAAAGTAGCATTCAAGCGATAAGAGTGATCACCATCATTTTTATAGAATTCGTCACCAAACCACTGAGGCACGCCAAGGCCACCCCAGCCATCAACGCCGCCACAATAAACCTTGTTAGGAGAAACCACAAAGTGATCAGCACGCCAATCCCAATAGTTGGTCTCCATCCAGCTAGAACGCTGAATCATACCACCCCAATTGGACTTACCTGTATTATACTCGAAGTTGATTTCAAATACCTTCTCCTCGTTGGCATCACCCTCGATATGGAAGTTGTCGGCATATTTCTCACCAGGAACAAGATCATACTTCTCCGAGTCTATAACCTTTTTAAGGGCAATTTTAGCCTCTTCATATTTACCGGCGAAAAGGTAAGCCTTTCCGGCAAGAGCATATGCAAAGCCCTTGGTTACCTTCACTGCTCCATCCTTGTCATCCTTACTTTTACGCTCATCCAAATCGTTGGCAGCATTCTCACATTCCTGCGCAATCCACTCTATCAACTGTTGGTGATTCATAGGATGCTCAGGATCCTTATCACAATTAAAAGGCTGTGCAGAAGGATCCAGAGCTTTAGTTACCAATGGTGGAGTACCCCAAAGATTAGCCAACAGGAAATAATCATAAGCACGAAGCACACGAGCCTCTGCGGCGCAACGTTTCTGCACAGCGGTAGTAGCGTTGGCAAAGTGATCGAGTACAAGGTTACAGTCATATACAGAGTGATAGAGGCCTGTGTACATAAACTTTGGCACCTCAGCCTCAGCATCATAATAGAACTGATTGAGCATGATACCAAACGTATTATCACCAGAGTTGGCACCTGCTGCCAACACATCGTCTCCACACTCATTGACTATCAGTTTCAATGGAGTATAAATACCTGGGCCACCACCATCGTGGTTACGTCCCATCACATTACACATAAAGCTTTCGTATGCAGCAACGAGGGCCGCCTCTGCATCAGCATCGGTCTTATAGAAGTTCTCGGTAAGTATTACACCCTTCTGCTCAATGTCAAGCTGATCCTCACAAGATGTAGTGAGCGTCATTGTTCCTGTAGCAGCAAGAGCCAATATTGTTGAAAATAATATTTTCTTCATTGTTTTTGAATATTAAAGGTTAGAATGTTACATTGATACCAAATACCACCTTCTTGGAAGTTGGATAAGTACCATTATCAAAACCACGAGAGGCACCACTGTTGATAGAAGCAGTCTCCGGATCAGCACCAGGATACTTGGTGATGGTGAAGAAATCATCCAGTGAGCAATATACACGAAGATTGCTGATACCTGCCACGCTAGAGATAGCCTTTGGCAATGTATAGCCCAACTGAATCTGCTTGATCTTGAAATACGAGCCACTGAACACAGCTGCATCAGAACTGAAGAACTTCCAGTCTGTAGCAACCTTTTTCATATCAGGATATTTAGCATTGGTGCGGTCTGCTCTCCAAGAATCCTTCCAGTAGGTATCAATTCCATTGATCAACGGACGGTCTGCAGAAACCATCAAGTTGTAAATCTTGTTGCCAGCAGAGCCTGTTCCAAATACGGTGAGGTCAAAGCCCTTATATTCTGCATTAAGAGTAATACCATAAGTAAACTTAGGAATACCTGAGCCCAAATCCTGCTTATCTTCATCGGTTGGAGCTGAAGTTGTTTCGCCATTCTTATTATAATAGAGAGCGCTACCATCTTCGGCTACACCTGCATACTTGTAACCACGGAAATACCATACCTGATGGCCAGCCTCGAATGTAGGCTTAAGCTGGTTATTGAATCCATCGATACCTACTTCGGTCAAACGGCTTACAAGGTTAGAAACCTCCTTCACCTCATTCTTCAGAGTTGAACCATTTACGGTCACACTATACTTAAAGTCCTTGATGTGATCTCTCCAACCCAACTCGAAATCAAGACCAGAGTTAAGTACCTTACCTGTATTAACAACTCTCTTGTTTACACCAATCTCTGGAATAGGAGCGATTTCAATCAAGAGGTCCTTGGTTGTCTTACGATACCAGTCTAAGCCCAAAGTTAAACGGTCGTTAAGGAATCGCGCATCAAGTCCAAGGTCAACCTGCTCTGAAGTTTCCCACTTCAAGTCTGGGTTAGCAAGTCCAGAAGGCTTAGAACCTAAAGTCAGCTTACCATCACCGATAGAAGGATTATACTGATAGAAACTCTGATTAAGAGCTATGGTAGAAGCATAACGATAATCGCTCAAGATATTGACGTTACCATTCTGACCCCAAGAACCACGAAGTTTCAAGAAAGAAATGGCATCACGGCTTATATTGTCCTTGAAGAACTTCTCATTGCTGATAGCCCATCCTGCTGAAACTGATGGGAAATTACCCCAACGTGCCTTCTTTGAAAGTTTTGATGTATCGAAAGCATCACGACGGAAGTTAACCTGCATGAAGTAACGGTTGTCATAGCTGTAAGATACACGGCCAAAGTAAGACAACTCTGTTGCATCTGAAGGAGCGTTACCTACATTCTTGGTTGCATCAGCCAACAAGTAGTTGATGTAATGGAAGTTTGGCTCATAAGATGTGAGTATGTTACCTCCTGTAGAACTGATGGAACTGTTATCCCAATGATTCTTGGTAAACGACATACCTGCCATGGCACCAATAGTGTGCTTGCCGATCGTTGTCAAATAGTTGGCAAAGTTCTCCCACTGATAGTACAAACCATTATTGGTATTCGCTTCAATGGTATAGTTTTCACTATGTGCCATAGATGTTAACCAATATGGAGTCTCGTAGTTATGATAGTTACTCTGAGTGATACGATAACCTAAGCGAGAAGTAAATGTAAAGCCCTTGAATGGCTTGATATTGGCAGCAACGGTACCACGTACATTGATACCAGAATTCCATGTGTCATGACGGTCGCGCTGATAGAGAGGGTTACCAGTAGCATCTTCTACATATTTAGAAGTACCATAGTAGTCATTGTTATGGCTTGGATCTCTTGGAACTGGGCCACCGGCTTCTACCTGTGCCTTCATGCCAGGAGCCAAATCCTCCACATTACTGATATAAGCTGGAGTCAAAGGATCGATAGAAACCACAGAGTTCAGCAATGAACCATAACCTCTAGTTACACCTTTGGTCTTCCACTTTTCAAAAGATGTATTAGTAGTCACGTTCAACCACTTATAGATATCATAGTCGGCATTAATCTGACCAGTGAAACGCTTATAAGTATCCTTGCTACCCTTAACGATACCATCATTGTTCAGGATATTCAAGCTGGCGAGGAAACGTCCCTTACCGTTACTTGCCTGCAAGGTGAGACTATGCTGGTGAGCCAAGGAATTCTCAAATACCTCGTCATACCAGTTGGTATTCTGTCCATTATAACCGTTTTTCTGGAGCAAGGCATCATCAATATCACCCAAGTACTTATGATACTCAATATACTCAGGAGCATCAAAGATATCAGCCCTCTTTCCCAACGACTGGATGGTGAACTTGCTGCTGTAAGAAATCTGAGCCTTACCGCCATTGGCAGCACCCGTCTTGGTAGTAATGATAACGACACCATTACCAGCCTGTGCACCATAGATGGCAGCAGAAGCGGCATCCTTCAATACCTCCATGCTTTCAATCATAGATGGATCCAGGTACTGGATATTATCCACCTTCAGACCATCGACAATGAGCAACGGACCGATATTACCACTATTAGAAGAATAACCACGGATACGGATATCGGCAGCCTCACCCGGACCACCCGAGTTGATAATCTGCACACCGGCAGCCTTACCCTGGAGGGCAGCACCGGCATCGGTAGCTGACAAACCCTTGATGTCATCGCTCTTGATAGATGCAACGGCACCAGTCAGGTCGCTCTTCTTCTGAACGCCATAACCGATGACAACGACATCATTAAGAACTTTAGAATCATCCTTCAAGGTAATGGAAAGGGTTTTACCAGCCTCAGCTTTCACGGTCTTAGGCTCCATACCCACATAGGTAATTGTCAATGTTGCATCAGGTGCAGCATCAATACTAAACTTACCGTCCAAGTCGGTAACAACACCCAGCTTGCTACCATTTACTTTAACAGTAGCACCAATCACAGGTTCTCCACTTGGATCAGTCACTATACCTTTTACTATGCTCTGAGCCGAAACTCCCAAAGGAAGCAAACAGAGCAGGAATAGCAATACAAACGGCTTTTCAATCATTTTAAAATTCATCATCTTAAAAATAGATTAATAGTTATACTTACTTGTCAGTTGCTAAATACTACATTATTATATTCTACATCCTAAATTCTCTAAAATTTCATTAAGGATGCTGAAACACGTCGCAAAAATAGATAAAAACATTAAAACGCATTTTATCTCAAGTAACAAATACTTTATCACAAATAACATCTACCCAAAAAGAGACAAAATGAAACATATTCTGAAACCTGAGACAAAAGAATCACCTTACAGAAGTTTCGCAAGTAAGCCCCACACGCCCTGAAAGGGCAGAAG
>UMHF01069128.1_pt1 | contig 12940 bp, 4 predicted proteins | sample 1965431 | NCBI WGS metagenome assembly UMHF01 (sample SAMEA4836088, study PRJEB28245) | human gut metagenome | biome: gut microbiome; material: fecal sample | place: Denmark | collected 2008
CACGCAGCAGCGCACGCGTGGCTGGCGCTTTTGCGTTTGGGCGCCCGACGTAAAGAGCGTCCATGTCATTGGCGAATTTAACGATTGGAATGAGGAAGCCAACCCGCTGGTGCCCGTGCATACGAGCGCTATTTGGGAAGGCTTTATTCCTGGGGCCGAGCAGGGCCAGCTCTATAAATATCTCATCGAGACCAACGAGGGCGAGAAGCTCTACAAGGCCGATCCATACGCCTTTAAGGCCGAGTGCCCTCCGGGTACCGCGAGCGTGCTGTGGACCCTCGATGGCTACAAGTGGAACGACGCCACGTGGCTCAAACGCCGCGCCGGCCACAACCACATGTCGCAGCCGCTTAACATCTACGAGGTGCATATTGGCTCGTGGAAGCGCCACGGCGATGCGCCGCAGGGCGAGCCGGACGAGTACGGCAACTACCCCGGCCCCATGGACCCCTTCCCCGCGCAGCGCGGCGAGTTCTACACTTACGACGACCTGTCGGTGGAGCTCGTGGACTACGTGCGCGACATGGGCTACACGCATATCGAGGTCATGCCGCTCATGGAACACCCCTTCGACGGCTCCTGGGGCTACCAGACGACCGGCTACTACGCCGCCACGTCGCGCTACGGCAACCCGCAGCAGCTCATGCACTTTATCGATGCGTGCCACGAGGCGGGCATCGGCGTGATCATGGACTGGGTGCCCGGCGGTTTTTGCGCCGACTCCCACGGCCTTGCCACCTTTAACGGCCATATGCTGTTTGAGCACGAGATTCACCCCAACTGGGGCACGCATAAGTTTGACTTCGCCCGCGGCGAGGTCCGCTCCTTCCTGGTCTCCAACGTGCTGTACTGGCTCGAGAACTTCCACGTTGACGGCATTCGCATGGACGGCGTGTCCAGCATGCTGTACCTCAACTTTGGCATCGACGATCCGGGCCAAAAGAAGTTCAACAAGTACGGTACCGAAGAGGACCTGGACGCCAGCGCGTTTATCCGTCAGGTCAACTGCGCCGTGGAGGCTCACTACCCCGACGTGATGATGATGGCCGAGGAGTCTACTGCGTGGCCGCTCGTAACCTACCCGCCGCAGGACGGCGGCCTGGGCTTCCACTACAAGTGGGACATGGGCTGGATGAACGACACCCTGCACTACATGCAGACCGATTTTCCGTGGCGCCCCGGCAACCACGGGCTGCTCACGTTCTCCATCATGTATGCCTTTACCGAGAACTTTATTTGCCCGCTAAGCCACGACGAAGTCGTGCACGGCAAATGCTCGCTGATCGGCCGCATGCCGGGCGACTGGTGGCGCCAGTTTGCCGGCCTGCGCACGCTGGCCTTCTACCAAATGACGCACCCCGGTGCCAAGCTCAACTTTATGGGCAACGAGATCGGCCAGTTTATCGAGTGGCGCTACTACGAGTCCATTCAGTGGTTCCTGACCGAGGAATACGAGACCCACCGTCATCATCAAACGTTTATCAAGGCGCTCAACCACCTGTACACCGCCGAGCCCGCCCTGTACGAGCGCGGCTACACCGACGACGGCTTTACCTGGATCGACGCGGACAACTCCAAGCAGTCCATCGTGAGCTTTGTGCGTCAGGGCGAGAACGTCGATGACGACCTGGTGATCCTGATCAACTTTGACCCGGCGAGCTACGAGAGCTTCCGTGTGGGCGTGCCGCGCGAGGGTGACTGGGAGGTCATCTTTGACTCCGACCGCCCCGAGTTCGGCGGCAGCGGATACGCCGGTGAGGAGCCCTACACCTGCTCGAGCGAGCCCTATCCCTGGAACGGGCAGATGGACTCCATCGAGATAAAGGTGCCCGGCCTGGCAGGCGTGGTGCTTAAGCGCCGCGGTCCCAGCAGCTATAAGCCGCCCGTGGTCGAGAAGCCCAAGAAGGCGACGCGCAAGCGCACGTCCTCGGTGAAGCCCAAGGCCGCCGCTGCAAAGAAGGCTCCGGCCAAGGCGAAGGCTGCCAAGCCCGCTGCCAAGGCTTCGGCCAAGTCAACCACGGCCAAAAAGGCAGCCACCAAAAAGGCTGCTGCCAAGGCCAAAACAGCTTCTGTTAAGACTCCTGCCAAGAAAGCGTAACAATGCCGTTACAGCTGTAATTACCCGCCCCACCGGGGCGTAGGATGTAAGTCATAACCGTTCCGGGAGATATCCCCGGGGGAAAGGAACGTATGAATAAGATCTTCGACAACAAGCAGGAGTTTACCGAGCTCTATCGCGATGCCGTCATGAGCATTAGCGGCAAGAGCATCGAGGCCGCCAGCGACCTCGACCGCTTTAACGCCCTGGCCAAGCTCGTGGCCGAGAAGGCCCGCACCGTTGCCACCAAGAGCGACGCCCGCGCGGCGTCCGAGGGCAAGAAGCGCGTGTACTACTTCTCGATCGAGTTTTTGATCGGCCGCCTGCTCGACAACTACCTGCTTAACTTTGGCGTGCGCGACATGGTCGCCGAGGCGCTCGACGACATGGGCTTTGACCTGTCCGTCATTGAGAACCAGGAGCCCGATCCGGCACTGGGCAACGGTGGCCTGGGCCGTCTGGCCGCGTGCTTCCTGGATTCCATGGCAGCCGAGGGCATTGCCGGCTACGGCAACGGCATGCGCTACCGCTACGGCCTGTTTAAGCAGGAGATTGTCAACGGCAGCCAGGTCGAGGCCACCGACGAGTGGCTCACCCACGGCTATCCCTGGGAGGTCCGCCGTCAGGACAAGGCCGTGACCATTAAGTTTGGTGGCCACGTCGAGGGCTTTGAGGAGAACGGCCGCACGTTCTACCGCACGGTGGACACGCAGGATATCCTGGCCGTCCCCTATGACATCCCCGTCGTGGGCTATGCCGGCGAGACCGTCAACAAGCTGCGCGTCTGGGCCGCCGAGCCGGTCGAGGAGCACTTCGATCTGGAGGCCTTTAACCGCGGCGACTACGCCCTGGCCGATGCCGAGCGCGCCGAGGCCGAGGCCATCAGCGCCATCCTCTACCCCAACGACGCCGGCGAGCACGGCCGTCTGCTGCGCCTGAAGCAGGAGTACCTGTTTGTATCGGCCGGCATCTACAGCCTGCTCGACACCTTTGAAAAGGAGCACGGCGCGAACTGGGAGCTGTTGCCGCAGTTTGTGGCCATCCACACCAACGATACCCACCCCGCCATGTGCGGCCCCGAGCTCATGCGTATCCTCATCGACGAGAAGAAGCTCGAGTGGGACGACGCCTGGAACATCGTGACGCAGGTCGTGAGCTACACTAACCACACCATCCTGCCCGAGGCTCTGGAGAAGTGGCCCATCGGCACGTTCTCCAAGCTCCTCCCCCGCGTGTACCAGATCATCGACGAGATCAGCCGTCGTTGGCACGAGTCGTTCGACACCACGCAGGAGGGCTGGCAGGAGCGTCTGCGCCAGACCGCCATTCTGTGGGACGGCGAGATTCGCATGGCCAACCTGTCTGTGATCTGCAGCCACAGCGTCAACGGCGTGGCAAAGATTCACTCCGATATCATCAAGAACATCGTGCTCAAGGACTTCTATGCCTTAACGCCCGAGAAGTTCAACAACAAGACCAACGGCATCTCGCACCGTCGCTTCTTTGCCGAGGCCAACCCCACCTATGCCAAGCTCGTAACCGAGGCCATTGGCGATGGCTGGCTCAAGGACGCCTTTGAGCTGGAGAAACTCAAGGAGTTCAAGAACGACACCGAGTTCCTGAAGGCCGTGGGTGCCTCCAAGCGCGCCAACAAGGAGCGTCTGGCCGCCTACGTCAAGGCCGAGACCGGTCTGGTTATTGACCCCAACACCGTCTTCGATGTTCAGGTGAAGCGCTTCCATGCCTACAAGCGCCAGCTCATGAACATCATGAAGGTGATGGACATCTACAACCGTCGCATCGCCGATCCCAACTTCCACGTGACGCCGACGACCTTCATCTTTAGCGGCAAGGCGGCCTCGAGCTACACCTTTGCCAAGGAGACTATCCGCCTCATTAACTCCGTGGCCGATGTCATCAACAACGACCCGCGCGTCAACGAGGTCATGAAGATCTGCTTTATTCCTAACTTCCGCGTGAGCAATGCCCAGCTCATCTACCCCGCCGCCGAGATCTCGGAGCAGATCTCCACGGCCGGCAAGGAGGCCTCGGGCACGTCCAACATGAAGCTCATGATGAACGGCGCCATTACGCTGGGCACCCTCGACGGCGCCAATATCGAGATCGCCGACCTGGCCGGACGCGAGAACGAGGCCATCTTTGGCCTGACCGCTCCCGAGGTCGAGCAGCTTTGGGCATCCAACAGCTACTTTGCGTGGGATACCCTCAACGGCGACCGCGAGCGTCTGGGCCGCGTGATGGACGAGCTCAAGGACAACACCTTTGCGGGTCTTTCGGGCAACTTCGAGAGCATCTACAACGAGCTCATGAACAACAACGACCCCGACCTGGTCATGGCCGATTTCCGCAGCTACGTGGATGCGTGGGAGAAGCTCACGGGCAGCTATGGCGACCAGGAGACCTGGAACCGCAAGGCCCTGCTCAACACCGCCTCGAGCGGCTGGTTCTCGAGCGACCGCACCATTCGCGAGTACCGCGACGAGATCTGGCACGCGTAAAGGCGCGCGAGTTCCCTTATGCCAGCACGGCATTACTCGACGGGCGCGACCAGGCGCCGTGCCCGTCGCTAATGGGTTTAGGAACATCGATGACAGAAGGAGAAATCGATGAGTAAGAAAGAATGCATCGCGATGCTCCTCGCAGGAGGACAGGGCAGCCGATTGGGGGCACTCACCCAAAAGATCGCTAAGCCGGCGGTTAGCTTTGGTGGCAAGTTCCGCATTATCGACTTTTCGCTGTCCAACTGCTCCAACTCGGGCATCGACACGGTGGGCGTTCTGACGCAGTATCGCCCCTACCTGCTGCATGCCTACGTAGGCTCCGGCGAGGCGTGGGATCTGGACAGCCGCGACGGTGGCGTGTCAATCCTGCCGCCGTACGAGACGCAGACCGGCGGCGCCTGGTATGCGGGCACGGCCGACGCCATTACGCAGAACCTCGACTACATCAAGGCCAACGACCCCAAGTACGTCCTGATTCTTTCGGGCGATCACCTGTATCGCATGGACTACCGCAAGATGCTCAAGACGCACATTGAGAACAACGCCGACCTCACGGTGAGCGTTATGCCCGTGCCGTGGGAGGAGGCCAGCCGCTTTGGCATCCTGACCACCGACCCCGAGGACGGCCGCATCACCAAGTTCACCGAGAAGCCCGATAAGCCCGATTCGAACCTCGCATCCATGGGCATCTACATCTTCTCGGCCGACGTGCTGATCGAGGCGCTCGAGGAGGACGCTCTGGACCAGCGCTCGAGCCACGACTTTGGCAAGGACATCATCCCCAAGCTGCTCGGCGAAGGCAAGCGCCTGTACAGCTACGAGTTCCACGGCTTTTGGAAGGACGTCGGTACCATCGCCAGCTTCCACGAGACCTCGATGGACCTGCTGGGCAACAACCCCGAGTTCGATCTGTTTGACAAGCACTTCCCCATCATGTCCAACATCACCACGCGTCCGCCGCACTACATTGGCCCTGACGGTCGCCTGGACGACTGCCTGGTCTCCAACGGCTGCAAGATCTACGGCACCGCTCGCCACTCGATCCTTTCGACCGATGTCATCATCGAGGAGCGCGCCGTGGTCGAGGACTCCGTGCTGCTGCCGGGCGCGCACGTTAAGAGCGGTGCGCACATCTGCCGCGCCATTTTGGGCGAGAACTCCACGGTCGAAGAGGGCGTGAAGCTCGGCTCTGTCGATACCACCAAGGATACGGCCGTCGTTGGAAATGACGTCGTTATCGGGAAGGGGGAATGATCCGATGATCAATCGCAAGGCCATCGGTTATATCACCGCTAACTACTCTTCGACCTACGGCAGCGTGCTGCTCAAGGACCGCCCCATCGCGTCCGTTCCGTTTTTGGGCCGCTACCGCCTGATCGACTTCCCGCTGTCCAACATGATGAATGCCGGCATTAAGACCGTCGGCGTCGTCATGCCGGGCAACTACCGCTCACTGATCGACCACGTGGGCTCGGGCAAGGACTGGGGCCTGGACCGCAAGAAGGGCGGCCTGTTTATGGTGCCCGGCAACGCGTATGGCACCACCAAGGGCGGCATGCGTTTCTTGCTGCGCGACATCATTTCCAACAAGACGCTGTTCCAGCGCTCGGACAAACCCTATGTTGTGATGATGGGCACCAACATCATCTTTAACATGGACCTCAACACCATCATCGACGCGCACGAGAACTCCGGTGCCCAGATGACCGTGGTGTACTGCAAGGCCACGCACAACGTCGATGACGAGACCAAACTCGAAATTAACGAGAACGGCCGCCTGACGGGCGTGAGCGCCGGCGTCGTGTACGGCGACAACGCCTCTATGGACTGCTGCATCATCAACCGTGAGACGCTGCTCGAGATCATCGACCACTACCAGGCCGCCGACTATCTGGACCTGCTCGAGGCACTCCAGGGCGACTTTGGCAACATCGACGTGTGCAGCTACGAGTACAAGGGCGAGGTCGTGGGCGTGTTTAGCGAGAAGTCGCTGTATCGCCGCAGCATGGACCTGCTCGACCAGACCGTGGCCGACCATCTCTTTGACCCCGAGCGTCCGATCCTGACCAAGGCTCACGACGTGCCGCCTTCGCGCTATGCGACCGGCAGTCACGCATGCAACTCGATCATCTCGGCCGGCTGCATCATCAAGGGCACCGTGCGCAACTCGATCCTGTCTCGCGGCGTCGTGGTTGAGGAAGGCGCCTCGGTGACGAACTCGATCATCAACCAGAGCTGCGTCATCAAGAGCGGCGCCCGCGTTGAGAATGCCATCCTGGACAAGAACAACGTGGTTCCCACCAACACCGAGCTTCGCGGCACGCCCGAGAACATCCTGGTGCTGGGAAAGGCCCCGTTAACTTCTGATATCACCAACGCGAGCTAGCTTTGGCACCGCAACATCGCTCGTAACACGTAGAATAGCCGCCCGGTTTGCGCCAGGCGGCTATTCTCGAATTGCAACAGGGAGACAATATGGCTGATTCCAGCAAAAAGATGCAGATCGTGTTTGCCTCGGCCGAGTGCGCACCGTTTGTTAAGACCGGTGGCCTGGGTGACGTGGCGGGCTCGCTGCCTGCGGCGCTTGTACGCGCCGGCGCCGAAGTCATCGTGATGGTGCCCAAGTACGCCACCATCAAGGACGAGTACAAGGCGCAGATGGAGCACTTCTCCGACTTTTACGTGAGCCTGGGCTGGCGCAATGAGTACTGCGGACTCGAGAAGCTTGAGCACGACGGCGTCACCTATATGTTCATCGACAACGAGCGCTATTTTGCGCGCGACTATCCGTACGGCTTCTTTGACGACGGCGAGCGTTTTGCGTTCTTCTCTAAGGCCATCACCGAGAGCCTGCAGCACCTGCCGGCCGGCTTTGAGTGCGACATCCTGCACTGCAACGACTGGCAGACGGCGCTGGCGCCCGTGTTTTTGCGCGAGTTCTACCAGGGCCTGCCGCTGTACGACCGCGTCAAGACCGTGTTCTCGATCCACAACGTGGCATTCCAGGGCCAGTTTAGCGACACCGTGATGGAGGACATCCTGGGCGTGGCGCATATTCCGGCGGCCGCCTCGCAGCTGCGCTGCGACGCCTGCAGCATCAACTACATGCTGGGCGCGCTGCACTATGCCGATGCCATCACCACGGTAAGCCCCACCTACGCGGGCGAGATCCAGACGCCCGAGTTTGGCGAGGGCCTGGACGGCGTGCTACGCGAGCGTTCCTACGCGCTGCAGGGCATTTTGAATGGCATCGACGTCGCGGGCTTTGACCCGGCGACCGACAAGCGCATTGCCGCTAACTACACCGTGGAGGACCGTTCCGGCAAGGCCGTGTGCAAGGCCAAACTGCAGGAAGAGCTGGGCCTCGAGGTTCGCGACGACCGCCCGCTTATGGTGATGGTCACGCGCCTGACGCGCCAGAAGGGCTTGGATCTGGTCATGTACGCGCTCGACCGCATCCTGGCCGGCGGCGTGCAGGTGGCGGTGCTGGGCACCGGCGACCGCGACTACGAGGACGGCCTGCGCTATTTCCAGGACAAGTACCCCGGCACCATGGCCGCGCGCATCGAGTTCGATCCTGCGCTGTCGCAGCGCATGTATGCCGCCGCCGATATGTTCCTGATGCCTTCGAAGTTTGAGCCCTGCGGCCTGTCCCAGATCATCGCCATGCGCTACGGCACGCTGCCCATCGTGCGCGAGACCGGCGGCCTGAAGGACACCGTGCAGCCTTACAACGAGTTTACCGGCGAGGGCACGGGCTTCTCGTTTAGCAACTTTAACGGCGACGAGATGGGCGACGCCGTGTTCCGCGCGGCACGCCTGTTCTGGGATAACCGCGAGGCATGGAACCAGCTGGTCACGCAGGCCATGAGCCAGGACTTTAGCTGGACGCGCTCGGCCGACAAGTATCTGGACCTGTACTTCTTTATGCACCCGGAGATTGAGAGGCCGGCGGCTGTGGAGGCTGCTGCGGCTGTGGAGAAGCCGGTTGCCGCTGAGGCCGAGCCTGCGGCGCCCGTTAAGGAGTCCGCTGCCGCCGAAGAGCCCAAGGCCGAGGAGAAGCCGGCTGCCGATGCCGAAGTTAAGCCCGCAGCGAAACCTGCCGCTAAGAAGACGACCACCCGCAAGACAACGGCTAAGAAGGCCACGACCACGAAGGCCGCTGCTAGCAAGACTAGCGCTGCCAAGACAACGACCACGCGCAAGCGCACGACCGCCGCTGCCAAGAAGGCCGCCGAGGCCGAGGTCGTTCCCGAGATAAAGGCCGACGCTGCCGAGGCTAAGCCCGCGGCAAAGGCTCCGGCCAAGACCGCTGCCAAGAAGACGGCTGCAACCAAGACCACGACTGCCAAGAAGGCCGCGGCTACGAAGTCGACGACCAAAAAGGCCGCCTCGACTAAGGCAGCCGCAAAGCCGGCCGCCAAGGACGAGGAGACGCCCGCCGAGCCCAAGGGCAAGGCAGCTGTCGAGGCAAAGCCGGCCGCCAAGACCACCACGCGCAAGCGCACTACCACGACGGCCAAAAAGGCCACGACCAAGGCTGCTGCTCCCAAGGCAGAGGCTAAGGCCGAGGACAAGCCCGCAGTAAAGGCCGAGCCGGCTCCGAAGGCTGCTGAGGTCAAGACCGCTCCGAAGGCTACGGCAAAGACCGAGCCCGCCGAGGAGATCCCGGTCTCCCCCGCCGTTTCGGCCGAGGAAAAGGCTCCGACCAAGAAGACCTCCGTCCGCAAGGCAACGGCCGCCCGCAAGCGTCACTAGTCCGGACGATTAAAACGTAATCCTCAACGCAAAAGAGGGCGCCCCAACCAGGCGCCCTCTTCTTGGTTGAACTTCTCTAGTAAAAAAGAAGCCCGGTTTACTACGACAAAATGGCTCCGGCTGACCACGGCGAGTAATCTACGAAATTGGCAACGCCTCTACCTGCGGTTTTAATATCACGAAAATGACCGTGGTTGAGATCATTCAATTCGTCGTAGTAAACCGAAGTATTTTTGGTTGGCTACAAATAGTATCGGTATAGATGTTTTTAAATATCGCGATAATTTGGGTGGTAAAACGATTTTCTAGGACAACCGTTCGCCGATGGTAAACGGATGTTGTTTATACAGCCTGTGTACAACAGATATACTTATATCCTGTGCGTAAAGCCCATGGCCCGCAGGCCGTGATTCTATTGAACTGGACCGTATTATGAGATTGATTCACAACAGCCGTCTGCCGCAGTTTCGTACTCCGTTTGGCGCTGTGACCACTGGAACTTCCGTTTCGCTCTCGGTGATTTTGGAGGATGCCGACCCCAACCAGGCGACGCTCACCCTGCGCACCTGGATCGATGAGATCGGTGAGTCTCTGTATCCCATGACGCACGAGGGCGACGGCATATTTACCGTAGAGCTTGAGTGCACTGAGCCCTGTCTTATCTGGTACAGCTTTATCTGCAACATCGAGGGCCAGCCCGAGGTTCGCTTGGGTGCACCGCAGGGTCGCACCGGTGGCGAGGGCGTAACCTACGATTACGCCGAGGTCCCGTCGTTCCAGATTACCGTCTACAAGCACCGCGAGAACCGTCCCACCTGGTACGAGCGGGGCATGGTCTACCAGATCTTCCCCGATCGCTATGCTCGCGACGAAAACTGGCGCGAGCGAACGCTTGCCGAAGTTGAAAAACCGCGCAACGGAATCCAGCGCCGCATGGTCGAGGACTGGAACGAACCGCCCGAGTACGAGCGTGCCGAAGACGGCTCCATCAAGACCTGGGATTTTTACGGCGGTTCGCTCAAGGGCATCCAAAATGACCTGCCCCGCATTGCGGAGCTAGGCTTTACGGCAATCTACCTCAACCCCATTTTTGAGGCCGCGAGCAACCACCGCTATGACACGGCCGATTACACCAAGATCGACCCGATTCTGGGCACCGAGCAGGACTTTACGGAGCTGTGCGAGGCGGCCAAGAAGCTCGGCATTTCCATCATCCTGGATGGCGTCTTCAACCATACGGGCGACGACTCGATCTACTTTAACCGCTACGGCAATTATCCCGGCGTCGGTGCTTGGCAGAGCGAGGACTCGCCGTGGCGCGATGCGTTTTACTTCCATGAGGACGGTTCGTATGACTGCTGGTGGGGCGTGGGCAACATGCCAGCCATCAATGAGAGCTCCGAACTGGTGCGCGAAAAGCTTCTGGGCAAGGACGGCGTGATTCGCAAATGGCTGCGCGCTGGCGCCCATGGCTGGCGTCTGGACGTGGCCGACGAGCTTTCCGACGACTTCCTGGCCGAGATCAAAAAGGCCGTACTTGCCGAAAAGCCTGACGCACTGTTGCTCGGCGAAGTCTGGGAAGACGCTTCCAACAAGATTAGCTACGGTCATCTGCGCCGCTACCTGCAGGGCTCCGAGCTTGACTCTGCTATGGATTACCCCTTCCGCGACATGGTCATCGGCTTTTTGATGGGCTACAAGAACGCCTACCAGGCTGCCGAGGATATCGAAACCCTGCGCGAGAACTACCCGCGCGAGGCACTGGCCTGCGCGCTCAATCTGCTTTCGAGCCACGACCGCCCGCGCATTATCTCGGTGCTCGGCGGTGGCCCCGACGAGTCGCAGCTGCCCGAGAGCGAGCGCAGCAAGTGGCGCCTGGACGAGTACTCGATGGGCCTGGCCAAGAGCCGCTTTTGGCTCGCCACGCTTATGCAGATGACGTTCCCCGGCGTGCCTTCGATCTACTACGGCGACGAATACGGCCTGGAGGGTCTTACCGATCCGGGCAACCGCCGCACCCTGCCGACCAAGGACCAACTGCACGACTTCGACACGCTGGCTATTGTCAAGAACGCCTCCGCCGTACGCCGCGCACTGCCCTTTATGATCGACGGCGAGATTAAGGCCTTCGCGCTCAACGACGAGGTGCTGGCCTACAACCGCACCGGCAAGAATGGTGAGTCCGCGACGGTTATCATCAACCGAAGCCTGCGCAATTCGCACCGCGTGACGATTCCGGCGCTCGGCGAATGCGCGAGTGACGTGATCAGCGGTCACGAGTGCGAGATCCACAACGGTACGGTCACGCTCGATCTATATCCGCTGGGCTCGTCGATCATCTATCACCATGCCGAGCAGCGCCTGCAGGAGCCGCTCGATCACGGCGCGGGCGTCGTGTGCCATATCACCTCGGTGCCCACCGACGACGGCAAGCCCGGCACGATCGGCGCGCCCACGCGTCGCTTTATCGACCATCTGGCCGCCATGGGCATGCGCTACTGGCAGGTTCTCCCCGTCAACCCCACGGACTTCTTCCGCTCCCCTTACGCTGGTCCTTCGGCCTTTGCAGGCAATATCGACCTGCTACCCGAGAGCCACGAGGAGCTGGCAGCCGACTTTGAGACCTGGAAGGCCCGCGGCGGCGAGGATGCCGATCCGCTGTACACCGCGTTTAAACATCGCAATGCCGATTGGCTCGAGAAATACTGCGTCTACATGGCCGTTAAGAAGTACTTTGAGGGCGAGTCGCGCCATGATTGGCCGGCAGATGTTGCGCGCTACAACGAGCATCTGATCGACGACAAGCGCTTCCACAACGAGGCCGAGCTTCAGGCGTACATGCAGTACCGCTTTGACCTGGCTTGGTGCGAGCTCATGAACTACGCGCACAAGAAGGGCATCGAGGTCATCGGCGACATTCCTATGTACGTTTCGGACGATTCGGCCGATGCGTGGAGCGAGCCCGAGAACTTCTGGCTGTCCGATACCGGCAAGGCGATTGAGATTTCTGGCGCGCCGCCCGACAATTTTGCGCCCGAGGGCCAGATGTGGGGCAACCCGACGTTCCGCTGGGACCACATGAAGCAGAACGGCTATAGTTGGTGGATGGATCGCCTGCGCCGCGCGTTCTCGCTCTACGACCGCGTGCGTCTGGATCACTTCCTGGGATTCCACAGCTATTACAGCATTCCCGCGGGCAAGGCATGCGCCGACGGCCGCTGGCTGGCGGGCCCGGGCAAGGACCTGTTCCAGACCGCCTATGACGAACTGGGTCCGCTCAACTTTATCGCTGAGGACTTGGGCTATCTGACGCCCGGTGTTCGCGCCATGGCATCGACCTGCGGTTTCCCCGGCATGGACGTGCTGGAGTTTAGCGACTACGACGTTCGTTGCGGTGTGCATCCCACGCCCGGCAAGATTCTGTACACCTCGACGCACGATACGTCGACGCTGGCCGGTTGGTGCACCCGTACCTTTGCGGGCGGCGATGAACCGAGCGGTGTTGAGGTGGCGGCCAAGCTGATGAGCGACGCGCTGGCAAGCGACGCTCCCCTGGTGATGA
>UMHF01027912.1_pt1 | contig 12787 bp, 8 predicted proteins | sample 1965431 | NCBI WGS metagenome assembly UMHF01 (sample SAMEA4836088, study PRJEB28245) | human gut metagenome | biome: gut microbiome; material: fecal sample | place: Denmark | collected 2008
CCAGTCGCCCTCAAAGGCTTTGCGCAGCAGGTACTTGCCCTTGCCGTAGCGGTTCAGCTTCTTTTCCGGGTCGATGGCCATGACGTAGCGCACAAAGTCCAAGTCGCCAAAGGGCACACGCGCCTCGATGCTGTTGGAGGAGATGCAGCGGTCTGCCCGCAGCACATCGTACATATACAGCTCCCGGATGCGCTTCTGGCTCTCCTGCTGGAAAGCATCGGCGGTGGGGGCGTAGTCGGTGTATTTGTAGCCGAACAGCTCGTCCGAGATCTCGCCGGTCAGCAGCACGCGCACATCGGTCTGCTCGTGGATGGCCTTGCACAGCAGGTACATGCCCATGCTGGCGCGGATGGTGGTGATATCCCATGTACCCAGAAGCCGGATGACCTCCTCCAAGCTGCTGAGCACCATCTCACGGTTGATGATGATCTCGTGGTGCTCGCTGCCAAGATAGTCCGCAGTCTGCCGGGCGTATTTCAGATCGATGGCATCGGTGTCCATGCCGATGGCAAAGGTGCGGATGGGTTTGCCCAGCTTTTTGGCGGCAATGGAGCACACCAAGGAGGAGTCGAGCCCGCCGGAGAGCAGAAAGCCCACGGGTGCATCGGCATCCAGCCGCTTTTCCACACCGGCGATCAGCTTCTCGCGGATGTTCTTCAGGATGGTGGGCATATCGTCCTGCATGGGGGCGGGCACGTCCGCAATGTCCTCGTAGCGCACAAAGCGGCCGTCGCAGTAGTAGCTGCCAATGGGGAAGGGACGGATATCATCGCACCAGCCGATGAGGTTGCGCATCTCGGAGGAAAAGGCGATCTTGTGGCTGGACTTGGAGTAGCCGTAGAACAGCGGACGGATGCCGATGGGGTCGCGGGCGGCGATGAGCCTGTCCTTGCGGGAATCGTACAGGATCAGCGCAAACTCCGCGTCCATGTGGCGGAACATATCCAGCCCGTACTCGTAGTACAGTGGCAGCAGGATCTCGCAGTCGCAGTCGGAGCAGAACTTATAGCCCCGGCGCTTTAAGATCTCTTTTTCGAACCGGAAGCCGTACAGCTCGCCGTTGCACACCACGCAGTCAGCGCCCCGGTAAAAGGGCTGCATCCCCTCCGGGGTCAGTCCCATGATGGCAAGCCGCCCAAAGCCCATCAGGCCATAGGGACCCTCCACCACCCGCTGGTCGTCCGGCCCGCGGTCCACGGTGCGCAGCAGATACTCCTTGAATTTTTCGGCACTCAGGTCGTGCCCCGTATAACCCATAACACAACACATACTTCTTACCCCTCTTGTAAAAACGATAAAAATAAAAATACGGCAGCACATTCATCCCATAGTCCTAGGACGAATATGCTGCCGTATCCGTGGTGCCACCTAAATTACCGGCATACGCAATACGCCGGTCACTTTTGTGCGCTCTCCCCGTTGAAAGCACTGCCGCGATAACGAGCGGCGCACGTCTGCCCCTACTGCTGCACACGCAGGTTCAGGGAGCGGCTCACGGGTGTTCTTCGGGCTTCGTTTTCTGCGCGGCTTCCACCGTCCCGCGCTCTCTGTAAGAAAAACCTGAGGCCTTACTTTTCCCGGTCAACGCTTTTATTGTCTGCATTGTATCACGGGTTTTTGTCCGTGTCAACACAGCAGGCGCATTTTTTTGCAGGCTGTTCTTCTGCTGCGGACGGTGCCGCGTTCTGCGCGCAATGACGGCACAGCCCGTACAGCACGCTGCCCTCGCATTGCAGGGTAAAGCCGTGCTCTGCCATCAGGTGGGCGCGCACCTCATCCATAAAATGGCAGTCCAAGTGATAAATGCGCCCGCACTGCACGCACTTGAGGTGCAAATGCTCCCGGCAGTGGCGTCCCTCGTCCACATACTGGAACACCGCCCGCTCGCCCTTGTCGGCTACATATTTCATAATGCGCTGCTCGCCCGCCAGCTTATCCAGATAGCGGTACACGGTGGTGGGGTTGGGGCTTGCGCCCTGTGCTTCCAGATGCTCCAGAATGTTGGAGGCGCTTACCGCATGCTGGCAGTTGTTGATGAGGTAATCTAAGATGAGTTGCCGGGTGCGGGTGTTGTAGCCATCGCTTCGTGCCATGAGAGTTTCGGTCCTTTCCGGTGTAGATGTGTTGTTTTTTATCCCTATTGTAGCACAGTTTGCGCTTGGATGCAAAAGAAGCAGGCGGAAAGTGGGTCTGTTTGGCGACAAGCACAAAAAACATTGTAAAAAGTAGCGAAATCGGGGCGTAATCTTTGTATAAAACGGAAAACACGCCAAAGTTAAGTAAAAAGTCTTGTAAAAAATGCCCTGATGTGAAATAATGTATTAGATAAAGTGGTTGGATTGCAGCCGGGATACAAGCTGGCTGAACATGAAGAAGAAGAAACCGGCAGCGGTGGGTTTGCGCTGCCGGTTCGGACGTTTTAGAACGTTTTTGGAGAAGAAGACAAAGAAGAATAGGAGAATGTGCTTATGAAAGAGCAGGACGCACAGGCAAAGCTCAGCCTGAAGCTGCAGGCGTACCAGTACCTCAAAACCAAGATCCTGAACTGCGAGTACCGCCCCAACGAGTTTCTGAACGAGCAGAAGCTTTGCGCCGAGATGGGCAACATCAGCCGCACCCCAATGCGGGATGCACTGGGGCGGCTGGAGCAGGAGGGGCTGATCACCATTCTGCCCAAAAAGGGACTGATGGTCTCCGGCATCACCGAAGAGGACGTGCACAGCATGTTTGAAATGCGTCTGCTGGTGGAGCCCTACGCCCTGCGTACTTACGGCAATGCCATCCCCCGGGAGCAGCTGGAGGCCTACGCCGAGCTGATGCACCACAGCGAGCGCATTGAGGACTTCTGCAAGTCGGACGACGACTTCCACGAGCTGCTGATGAGCACCTTGCCCAACAAGTATCTGCGCTCTGCCTACGACCGCATCACCGGCCTGAACACCCGCTTCCGCATCATGACCGGCAAGGTGAGCATGATCAATCAGGAACAGACCTGTGAGGAGCATCTGCAGATTCTGGATGCTGCTTTGGCAGGGGACTGGGACGGCGCAGCTATGGCGCTGCAGCACCATCTGGAGCTGGCGCGCGATAAGGCCGAGGGCGTCATCAAGGTCATCCGCCTGTGGTAAAAGAATAAAAATTAAAAGGTCTGCGGCATAAACCCTCTCAGGCAAAGCCTGTCGGCTTTGCCAGCTCCCCCGAAAGGGGGAGCTTTTTAGCATCTACCGGTCAGCGGCAATAAAGCTCCCCCCTCGGGGGAGCTGGCGCGCAGCGCCTGAGAGGGTTCAGCCTGCCAAAGAAAAAAGCATCTGCAACAAAATTCGCTGATTTCTGAAATTCATCAGAAGCGAGTGCTGCGGATGCTTTTTGTTTTGCCTGATATTTTTATTTCTCCACCTTGCTCAGCAGGATGCGGTCATTATCCAGATTTTTGCCAGCGTTCTCGCGGAACTTTTCCAGCAAATCGTCCACGGTCATTTTGCTGCGCGCTGTGCCCTTTACGTCAAACACGATGCGTCCAGCGTCCATCATCAGGGTGCGGTTGCCCAGCTCCAGCGCCTGATGCATATTGTGGGTCACCATCAGGCAGGTGATCTTTTTCTCGGCCACGATGCTCTTGGTCAGTGCCAGCACCTTTTCGGCGGTGGCGGGGTCCAGCGCGGCGGTGTGCTCGTCCAGCAGCAGCAGCTTGGGGGTGACAAGGGTAGCCATGAGCAGGGTAAGCGCCTGCCGCTGCCCGCCGGAGAGCAGCCCTACCGGCTGCTTCATGCGGTCCTCCAGCCCCATGTCCAGCAACGCCAGCTTTTCGCGGAAGAGCGCTTTATCCTTGCGGGAGATGCGGGAGAAGATGGCGTTGGGCGCGGTGCCTGCCCGTAGGTAGGCCAGCGCCAGATTTTCCTCAATGGTCATGTTGGGCGCGGTGCCCTTGAGCGGGTCTTGGAACAGATGCCCGATGACCTTGCTGCGCTGGTGCTCCGGCGCAAAGGTGATGTCCTGTCCGCCCAGCAGAATGCTGCCCTCGTCGGCGATAAAGCCGCCGGTGATGGCGTTGAACAGGGTAGATTTGCCCGCGCCGTTGGAGCCCACGATGGTGGCAAAGTCTCCGGCCTCCATTTGCAGGCTCACCCCATTTAGCGCCACCTTTTCGTTGACGGTGCCGGGGTTAAAGGTCTTGTGCAGGTCGTTCAGCTGCAGCATTTCCATGTTACTGTCCCTCCCTGTTGGTCACGGTGCGGCGGGCACGGGCGGCGTGCCGGCGCTTTTCAAAGGCGAAGTGCTCCCGGATGGCGGGCATGGAGATGGCCACTGCCACAATGATGGCGGAAACCAGCTTCATGGCGGCGGCGGGCACATTGAACCGCAGCGCCACGGCTACGATAAAGCGGTACAGGCAGCTGCCGAACACCACGCCAAGGATGCGGCGCAGCATGGTGCGCTTGCCCACCAGCGTCTCGCCGATGATCAGGGAAGCCAGTGCAATGGTCACCATGCCGGTGCCCACATTGATATCGCAGCTTTTCTGGTACTGTGCCAGCAGCCCGCCGGACAGCGCACACAATGCACCGGACACGCATAGACCCACCGTGATGGTAAAGGCGGGGTTGATGCTGGAAGCCCGCACCATGGCGGCGTTATCGCCGGTGGCGCGGATGGAAAGCCCCAGCCGCGTGCCCAGAAAACCCAGCATCGCCGCGCAGGCGATAGCGATAATGACTGCCGCCAGCGCCAGCTTGTACCAGCTGCCCAGAAAGCCCAGCGAAGTTTTTGCCATGGAGAAGATGGTAGGGGTCTTGACCAGTGACATGGTGGAAGAAAAGCCCATCGCCGCCAGATTGATGGTGTACAGGCCGGTATTGACGATGATACCGGCCATGATGCTTTCCACCCCGAGCCTTGTCTGCAAAAAGGCGGTGACAAAGCCGGAGCACATCCCCGCAGCCATAGCTGCCGCCAGCGCAAGGATGGGGTGGCCGGTCAGCGCTACCTGACAGGCCACGGCGCAGCCCAGTGTAAAGCAGCCGTCGGTGGAAAGGTCGGCAATATTCAGGATGGAGTAGCTCAGAAACAGTGCCAACGCCACCAGTCCGTAGATGCAGCCCAGCTCCAGCGCTGTCTGCAAAACGTTGAGGGAAAAGATACTCGCCAGCATGGTGTATGCTCCTTTTATGTTATTTTGAATGCGCGCCGCATTGCTCTGCGGAGTGCGACAAACGCATTTTCACGGGAGAGGGAAACCACTTTCCCCAGAACCGCCAAAAGCTCTCCCTTGCGGGAGAGCCGGCAAAACCGTCAGGTTCTGGCTGAGCGGGGGTCAGGAGAAGTTCTCTGCGGTGGTCACCTCGGTGATCTCGGTGCAGTAGGGCTTGAAGGCTTCCTTCAGGGCGGCAAGATCCAAGCCCAGCGCCTCGGCAGTCTCGGTGTTGATGGTAACGATGCCGTTATCAAAGGTCTGGTAGGGCAGATCTGCGGGGGTCTTGCCGTCGCACAGCAGCTGGCTGACCATATCGGCGGTAGCTTCGCCCAGCTGGACGTAGTCCACGCCGTAGCCCACCAGCGCGCCGTTCAGCGCAAAGCTGTCGGCACCGGTGTAGTGCTGCACACCGGCCTCGATGAAGCTCTCATAGATGGACAGCTCGGCGGTCATGATGGTGTTATCGGTGGGAGTGAACACGGCCTTGACCCCGGCGGCTACCAGTGCCTCGGCAGCCATCTGCACTTCGGCGGTGGTGGTGCCGTTCTTTTCCACCACCTTGATGCCGTTCTTCTCGCAGAAGGCCTTGGCGTCTGCAATGGCCTGGGTGGAGGCATCCTGACTCAGGTCATACAGCAGACCGATGGTATCAATGCCGGGGTTTGCCGCCACGATCAGGTTCATGATGGCGTCGGTGTTCAGGGCATCGGAGGTGCCGGTGATATTCTCCTCGCCGTCAAATCCGGCGGCGGCAGGGTCGGTCACAGCGGAGTAGACCACCGGGATGTCGGTGTCCTCCACAGCGGCCAGCATGGTAGCGGCGGTGGGGGTGGCCACAGCTACGATCACGTCTACGCCGTCAGCCACAAGGTCTGCACCGATCTGGTTCAGGTTGGACTGGTCGGCCTGTGCGTTGGCATAGTAATCGGCGTAGTCAAAGGTGACACCCTTCTCCTTGCCGATGGCGTCCAGACGGCTCTCCACAGATTCTACGATCTGGTTGAGGGAAGCGTGGTCCACATAGTTGACGATGCCCACCTTGAAGGTCTCGCCAGCGGCGGCAGTGCTGCCGGAAGCCGCTGCGGAGGAGGAGACCGCTGCACTGGAGGCAGAGCCGGAAGCAGCGCCGCCGCAGCCGGTCAGTGCCATAGCAGAAACAGCGGAAGCAGCCAGAGCGGCCTTCAGGAAGCTGCGGCGGGAGATCATGTTCAGGTTTTTCATAGTGGTAACTCCTTTCCCGGAGCGGGCGGCAAATCAAAAGACCCGCTCCCTTTGCGGGACGGGTCTTAAAACAAAACGACCCTGTCCCTGTGTGTTATCCACAAGGACAGGATCGGTAAATACGATTCTGCGGTGCCACCTTGCTTGCTCTGCATCCAATACAGCAGAGCCACTCACGGAGAGCCAACACTCCCCTGTCCTGTAACGGAGACTTCCGTCCAAAGCTACTGGGGCTTCTGCCCGTTTGCCCGGCCCTCGGCGGCCCACGAAACTCTGCCCCGCTTTCACCCGTTTGCACTGTCCGGGCTCACTGCAGATGCGCTGTGCAGGTTCTCTTCCGCCTCATCGGTTTGATTGCATTATACACTTTATCTTCGTAAAGTCAAGAGGGATTTTTAAATTTTTATTTTTCTGCCCGGTCAAAGTCATTCTTCTGCCGGGGTACCGGTGCTGCGGCGCTTGCGGCGCACAAAGCAGGCAACGTACACCACCCACACCGGGATGGCCACGGCGGTGACCACCCGGCTGGCAGAAAGCCCGGCGGCCTGATACACAAAGTCGATGCTGCTTGCGCCCGCCGGGCAGAGCACCGTCATCAGTCCCTCGTCCACACGCAGAATATCGGTCTTTTCGCCGTTGACATAGGCGGTAAAGCCGTCATCGTAGGGCACAGAGAAAAAGACAAGGTTTGCCTTGTCCAACATGATCTCGGCATGGAAGCCTGCATTGTTCATCTGGAACACAGAGCAGCTGTGGGCGCGGCGGTCGGCGCAGTCCTGCGTGTAGCTGTCGTAGTACAGCTCCTCCAGCATCTCGTCCGGCAGCTCGGTCAGGTACTGGCCGTATGCCTTTACGTCCTCGTCCTCCAGCACCAGCGCCCGCATCAGCAGGTTGGAACGCAGGGTCTTGATCGAAGTCTGGTAGGTGGCATCGGTCACATAGTAGTCGTAGGTAAAGCCCATGGGAACGTAGTTATCGTTGTGGTACAGCGTGTAGCCGTCCACATCGGCAAGATAGGTCCAGCCCTCGTCTGCCTCATCCTCAAAGCTTTCGCGCTTTTCCGGGGTGGTAATGAGGTACTCCACGCTCAACAGACCGCGCAAAGCGTAGTTTGTGATCTCCGGCTCGCTGCGCACGTCCCGCTTGACCCCCAGCCCCGGGTAGAAGCTGAGGATGCTGGGAGCCGCCGTGCTGCCGAAGTATTGCAGACAGCTCTTATCCAGCCACATCCCGATGTTATCGTGGATCTTGTAGGTGTCGATGCGATAGTCGCCCTCCGGCAGGTCATTTTTCAGCAGCAGGGCGTTAGTGTCCTGCTCCACAAGGTCGCTGTCAGTGTGCCACTGGCCAAACTTGCCAATGCCGATGTGCACCATGGTGAATGCGCAGGCAAACACCAGCACTGCCGCCGTCATGCGCTGGGCAAAGCGGCTGTCCTGCCGCCACTTGCTGCAAAGAACGCGGTACAGCATAAGCCCCAGCAGTCCGAAGCCCAGCACGGCAAAGAACTGCCCCGGGTTCTTCAGCACGCCGAAAGACCATGTCTCGGTGGTATCGTCCCGCACGGGCACTACGGCAAAGACCAGCGTAGCCAGCATGATCCAGCCGATGCCCCGGGCAGGTGCGTCCAGATCAACGTCCGGGTCTTCCAGCGCGTTCACGGTCATGGCGGCAAGGATGAGGGTGGGCATATAGTACCAGCGGGCGTAGTAGCTGGAATTGAGCGCGTAGAAGGCGCTGTTCAGCACCGGCACCAGCGCGCACACGGCGCACACCGCCACGATGCGCTTTTTGCTGTCGGCCTTGCGGATGCGCCAGTAGGCCATGGCACCGGCCAGACTGCACAGCGGCAGATAGGCGGTCATGCTTGTCCACTTGATGACGCCCTCCGACCAGACCGAGGTGAGGTAGGGGGAGTCCGGCGGCAAGATCCAGCTGAGCAGGATGGCCAGATACTGCTGCACCTTGGCGTAGGTCAGGAAGCCCCAGCCGGAGGAAAGATCGATGGTGCGCGGGTTCTGCAGCAGGCTGAGCACCGCCGGGAACAGCAGCAGACAGCCCATGGCAACGCCCAGCACGCTCTCCCACAACAGATGCCCGAACTTGCGCGCAGTCAGCCGGAAATCCCGTGCCGAGAGCTTGCACACAAAGTAGATACACAGGAAAATTACCTGTCCCACAAAGAAGAAATAGTTGTTGAGCAGGTTCACCGCCACCCAGAAGGCGAACAGGCCGTGACGGTTTTCATAAATGGCTTCGTCCAGTGCCCAAAGCAGATAGGGGAACAGCGCCACCACATCCACAAAGTGGTTAAAGAACACGTTGTACACTGCAAAGCCGGAAAGGGCGTACAGGCAGGCACCCAGTACGGCGTAATTTGCGTTTTTAACGTAGCGGCGCAGGTACAGGTACGCGCCGCCGCCCGCCACGCCGAACTTGAGCACCAGCAGCGGCACCATCATATAGGGCAGCCAGCTTTGCGGCAGCAGCACCGACAGCCAGAAAAACGGCGAGCCGTACAGGTAGAAGGAGTAGGCGTTCATCACTCCGCTGCCAAGGTCGGTCGCCCACGAAAAGGTATTGTGCGGCGCACCGGCAAAGGCGCTGTCCGGGTAACCTGCGCCTTTGACGAAGCCGTTCATATACCGGTAAAAGCTGATCTGCTGGCTGTTAAAATCGCCTGCATAGTGGAAAAAGCCGCCGTCAAGGATGTAGAACGGCAGAAAAAATACCGCCGCCGTCAGGGCGCACAGCCCTACCGCCTGCCAGAATTTTTTATGGCTCTGCTCCCTTGGTGTGAGCAGCCGTGGTTTTATAAACTTTTCCATAGTGTTCCTCTTTCTCCGCGCACCGGCGCGGAAGTGGATTTGATGTCACCTTGTAGTATAGCACGGCGGCGTGCAAGAAAAAAGGGCTTGACAACCAAGCGCTCGGCGGGTATGGTGAAGAAAAGGAGGCGTTTGCCATGCTGTATCCCTTCAGTGCCTTGCTGGCGCGCATGAAGTACATTACCCGGTGGAGCCTGATGCACTCCACCCGGGCGGAATCTCTCAGCGAGCACACCTGTGACACCGCACTGCTGGCGCACCTGCTGTGCCTCATCGCCAAGCACTACACCGGCACGCCCTGCCGCCCCGAGGTGGTGGCAGTGGCGGCGCTGTACCACGACGCGCCGGAGATCATCACCGGGGATATGCCCACGCCGGTCAAGTACCACTCCCCAGCGCTGCGGGACGCCTACAAGGCGCTGGAGACCGAGAGCATGCGCTCCATGGCGGCGCTGCTGCCCGCAGAACTGGCTGCAGAGCTGACCCCCTGCATGGATGGCAGCGTCCTGACGGCAGAGGAGCAGCGACTGCTCAAAGCCGCTGACCGGCTGAGCGCCCTCATCAAATGCACCGAGGAGCAGCGCAGCGGCAACCACGAATTTGACGCCGCACTCACGCAGCAGCGCGCCGCGCTGCAAGCCATGCACTGCCCGGAAGCCGACTGGTTTTTGGAGCACTGCCTGCCCTGCTATACTCAGAATCTGGACGAGCTGACGAAGCTGTAACCATACGGCTTGCCGCCGGGGAATGTTCTCTTTTGGTGGCAAAAACCAAAAAAGAGCTGCCACGCTCCGCGGGGAAAGTAATTGCTTGCCGCAAGCGCGCAGGGACGCTCCGCTGGGCCAGAGGCAGGGAGGGGTGTTCCGACTCCCCCCTCCCTACCTCTGGACTCCACCCACCCCGCAACGGGTCAAGGGCTGCACGCCCTTAACAATCCTAAAGAAGAAGTCGAAGCACAAAAAAGCTAGCGCTGCGCCAGTCGGCGCTATCGCTTTAACGCTTTTTTCGCTTCTCCGTTTATAGCCCCTCAGTCGCTGCGCGACAGCTCCCCGGGGGGAGCAAGGACGCCCGCCGCAAGCGCCGCGCTTCCGTAGGAAGCGGCGCTGCAAATGCCGTTTCTCTCTACGACCCTTCCCGTGAAAATGCAATGCCGGAGCGTCCGCAGACGCTCCGGCATTGCTCTATTTAAAATATTTTTTCCGCTGATGATGCGCAGAGCAAAGCGGAGCGCATTTTAAATCGTTGTTCGAGCCACGGGCTTACGGAAACGGTACTTCCCGCACATCGTCGGGGTCCAGTCCGGCCTTGCGTTGCTCTTCAAACACGGCAGCGATCAGCTCGTCCAAGTCCTCTAAATGGGTCAGAGTGCAGCAGTAGCGGCGCAGGGCGGCAGCGCCCTTCAGCCCCTTCATGTAGTGCATGGTCTGGGCACGCGCCTGCGGCATGGCCACAAACTCGCCCTTCTGCTCCACCATCTCCTCCACCTGACGGCGCAGCGCGTTCATCCGCGCCTGCAGGTTCGGCTCCTTGGGGGCGGGCAGACCCTCCAGTGCAGCGTTCACCCGCTCAAACAGCCACGGGTCGCCCAGTGCGCCCCGGGCGATCATCACGCCGTCGCAGTGCGTCTGCCGCACCATGCGCAGCGCGTCCTCGGCGCAGTGGATATCGCCGTTGCCCAGCACAGGCACCTTTACTGCGTCCTTTACCCGGGCGATGATCTCCGGGTCGATGCCCGGGGTGTACATCTGCTCCCGGGTGCGGGCGTGCACCGCCACCAACGCCGCGCCCGCCTGCTCGCAGGCCTTGGCGCACTCCACGGCGGTGATGTGGTCGGCGTCCCAGCCCTTGCGCATTTTTACGGTGACGGGGCGCTTAGTGTGCGCCACCACCTGCTCCACGATGCGCCCGCAGCGGTCGGGGTCCAGCATCAGCTTGCTGCCCGCCCCGCCGGAAACGATTTTGGGGGCAGGGCAGCCCATGTTGATGTCCACAAAGTCAAATTCGTACTGCTCAATGGCGGCGGTGGCCTCGCCCATGATCTCCGGCACCTCGCCAAAGATCTGCACCCCGTAGGGTGCGCCGTTAGGCTCTGCCTTCAGCAGGCTGACGGTCTTATGGTCGCCGTACACCAGCGCCCGACTGGACACCATCTCGCTGACCGTAAAGCCCGCGCCGTGCTGTGCCATCAGGCGGCGGCAGGGGGCGTCCGTAAAGCCTGCCATAGGGCCGAACACCGCCCGGTGGGGCAGGGTGATATTGCCGATCTTCAAAGGTTCCATGGGTTCTCCTTGTATCTGTTTTGGGATAGACGATTTTGAATGCGCTCCGCTTTTTACGGGTTGCGGCACCCAGCATCCGCTTCGTGCCTTGAGCGGCACTCGCGTCTTGCTGGCCGCTGCCCCAACAACTCCTCCCTGTTTCCGCCACTGGCGGCGGTCGTCGTCGTTGCTGCGCATATTCAGCGGAAAAATTATTTTTAATTTCGCGTTTGGAGCGACCGCGTTTGCGGAGCGCAGCGCAGCAATGAAAGCCCCAGTGGGGCTTTTAAGCGGCAGAGCGGTCTGCGTTAGCAGATGGAGGGGCTTTGCCCCGACAAGCTCTGCGGAGCGCTCCAAACGCATTTTCACGGGAGGGGTCGTGACGGAAGCGGCAGCTGCTTTCCTGTCATATACCGTAAAAAGGGGCTGTTGCGCCAAATGCTGTGCAACAGCCCCTGTGGTTTTATGTTACATCTTCTCGGGCACGTTGATCTTGAACATGGTAAGCACGTTGAAGATGGCGTTCTTCACGCCGATGCACAGGGCAAGGCGTGCCTGCTGCACGGCGGGGTCTGCGCCCTGAATGCGGCAGTTGCCGTAGAAGCGGTGGAAGGCGCTGGCCAGATCAATGACAAAGCGGTTGATGCGGCTGGGGTCGTATTTCTCGGCAGCCATCACGATCTCCTGCGGGAAGGCGGCCAGCATACGGATCAGATCCATCTCGGAGGGCTCGGTGAGCAGAGTGGCGTCGATGTGCTCCGCACCGGCAAACTGCACACCCTCGCTCTCCATCTTCTTCAGGATGGAGCAGATGCGGGCGTGGGCGTACTGCACATAGTACACGGGGTTGTCGTTGTCGGTCTTGACGGCCTGATCCAGATCAAAGTCGATGCCGCTGCCTGCGTCGTGCATATTGAACAGGAAGCGTGCGCTGTCGATGGGCACTTCCTCCAGCAGGTCGGTCAGGGTGATGGCATTGCCGGTGCGCTTGGACATACGCACCGGCTGGCCGTCCCGCATCAGGTTGACCATCTGCATCAGCACAACATCCAGATCCTCGCCGTTCAGGCCGATGGCATCCATCGCACCCTTCATGCGGGCCACATGGCCGTGGTGGTCTGCGCCCCACACGTCAATGGCCTTGGCAAAGCCGCGGGTAGCCAGCTTGTTGTAGTGGTAGGCGATATCTGCGGCAAAGTAGGTGGGAATGCCGTTGGCGCGGACGAGCACCTCGTCCTTGGCCTCTTCCTCGGTGCCGTCCTCGGTCTTTTTCTTGTTCACGGTGCCGT
>UMHF01030711.1_pt1 | contig 12643 bp, 9 predicted proteins | sample 1965431 | NCBI WGS metagenome assembly UMHF01 (sample SAMEA4836088, study PRJEB28245) | human gut metagenome | biome: gut microbiome; material: fecal sample | place: Denmark | collected 2008
GAACGGTCAAGACCGTTCCCTACAAAGCACCCGTGAACCCCATTTGTAGGGAGGGGTCTTGACCCCTCCGCAGTTGCCGTTTGCCATTGTGACGCAGTAGGGGCCGGACATGTCCGGCCCTCAACATAAACCACAAGCAGGTGCTTGCCGGTAAGCAGCGGGCCGGGTATGCCCGGCCCCTACACCTCAGCAATATTTTACCATGCAGCAACGGCACACGTCCCCGGAACGGTCAAGACCGTTCCCTACAAAGCACCCGTGAACCCCATCTGTAGGGAGGGGTCTTGACCCCTCCGTGGACGTTTATCCGATACCGGGCATTCACGGGCAGCCGCCCGCACCCCCGCGGGGCGTCGGGGACGCCGCCCCCTGCAACGACCTACGAACTTTCCCGCCATCGTTCACGCCCGCGCTGTTTGCGGCATGGCATACCCCCCGGCAGATGTTCCACGTGGAACATCTGCCGGACTTTTTTGTTGGAAAAACCCCTTTTTTATCCCTTCTGTTTGTGCTATAATAAATACAAGCGGCCCCAAAGCCGCCAAAAAACGCAAAAACAGGGGAGGTACGGCGTGGCAAAAGTCATCGCAATAGCAAACCAGAAGGGCGGCGTTGGCAAAACCACCACCGCCGTCAACCTGAGCGCCTGTGTGGCGGCACTCGGCAAAAAGGTCCTCATCGTCGATCTGGACCCGCAGGGCAACACCACATCGGCGTATGGCATCTCCAAAAACAAGGTGGAGGCCGACACCTACACCTGCCTGATCGACGATGATGACGTCCGCGAGGCCATCATCAAGAGCGAGTACAACGCCGATGTGCTGCCGTCCAACACCCAGCTGGCGGGCGCGCCCATCGAGCTTGTGTCGGTGCCGCGGCGGGAAATGCGCCTGCGCACCGTGCTGGCCCCCGTCGTGCCGCTGTACGACTATATCTTCATCGACTGTGCGCCGTCGCTCGACCTTTTGACCGTCAACGCGCTCTGCGCGGCGGACACCGTCATCATCCCGATGCAGTGCGAGTTCTTCGCGCTCGAGGGCCTGAGCGAGCTGATGGCGACCCTGAAAACCGTGCGCAAAAAGTACAACCGGTACTTAGACATCGAGGGCGTACTGTTCACGATGTACTCCGGGCGGCTCAACCTGACGATGCAGGTCGTCGCACAGGTCAAAAAGTACTTTGGCGACAAGGTCTACCGCGCCGTCATTCCGCGCACCGTGCGCCTGAGCGAGGCCCCGAGCTTCGGTATGCCGATCAACTTCTATGAGCCGAACGGCAGGGGCAGCGAGGCGTACATGGAATTGGCGCGGGAATTTTTGGCAAACAACGAACGATAAGGAGGGACGCCGATGGCCAAAAAGAAGATGGGCGGGCTTGGCAAGGGGCTGGACAGCCTGTTTGCCGACCTGTCCGACGATACCGGCAGCGAAGCGTCCAACTCAACGCTGCCGCTGCGGGAAATCGAGCCTGACCCCGAGCAGCCCCGCAAGCGGTTTGACGACGACGCGCTGAACCAGCTGGCCGACAGCATCACCGAGAACGGGCTTTTGCAGCCCATTGCGGTGCGGCCCAAAAAGGTCGGCCCGGGGTACATCATCATTGCGGGCGAGCGCCGCTGGCGTGCCGCACGCCTGGCCGGGCTGGACGAGGTGCCGGTCATCATCAAGGATGTGACCGACGAGCAGGCCGCCGCGCTGGCACTGATTGAAAACCTGCAGCGCGAGGACCTCGACCCCATCGAGGTCGCCGAGGGCTGCCGGCAGCTGATCGACAAGTACGGCTTAACGCAGGAATCTGCCGCGAAAAAGCTGGGCAAGAGCCGCAGCGCCGTGACCAACAGCCTGCGTCTGCTGGCCCTGCCCGAGGATGTGCGCCGTATGGTCAGCGGGGGCAAGCTGAGCTTTGGCCACGCCAAGGTGCTGCTGGGGCTGCCCAATGAGGATCTGATGCGGCAGGCTGCGGCGGAGGTCGCGGCGCAGAATCTGAACGTGCGCCAGACCGAGGCCCTGTGCAAAAAGCTGACGAAGCCCGCCAAGCCGCCCAAGGCGAAGGACGATAACTTCACCCGCCCGAAGCGCGCCGTGGAGGTGGAGGCGGCCTTGAAAGAGGTCACCGGCAGCGAGGTCCATGTTGACTACAAGGACGGCAAGGGCTCGCTGAAAATCGACTTTTACAGCGATGATATGCTGCAAAAGTTCGTGAGCCTGCTGGGAATGTATGACCCGGAAGGGTGAGCAGCCCGGAAATCTGTAGGGGCGGGGCATGCCCCGCCCGCAGCCTACCCATAAAATGCTATTTATTTGTAAAGCCGAGGTCCGGACATGTCCGGCCCCTACAAAAGCAAATATTGAATAGAGGAGTACCACTATGTTAGACATTCGTTTTGTCCGTGAAAACCCGGACGCCGTCAAGGAAAACATTAGGAAAAAGTTCCAGGACGCCAAGCTGCCCCTCGTCGATGAGGTCATCGCGCTTGACGCCGAATACCGCGCCGCCATCGGTGAGGCCAGCGACCTGCGCGCAAACCGCAACAAGCTGTCCAAGCAGATCGGCGCGCTGATGGGCCAGGCCAAGAAAGACCCCTCCAAGGCTGCCGAGGCCGAGGAAATCAAGAAGCAGGTCACGGCCCAGGCCGACCGTTTGAAGGAGCTGGAGGCCAAGGAGACCGAGCTGCAGGCCAAGATCCAGGAGATCATGTACACGATCCCCCAGATGATCGACCCCAGCGTGCCCATCGGCCCCGACGACAGCCATAACGTCGAGGTCCAGCGCTTCGGCGAGCCGGTTGTGCCCGACTACCCGATCCCGTACCACGTGGACATCATGGAGAGCTTCGACGGCATCGACCTTGACGCCGCAGGCCGCGTCTCCGGCAACGGCTTCTACTACCTGCTGGGCGACATTGCCCGCCTGCACGAGGCTGTGCTGGCCTACGCCCGCGATTTTATGATCGACAAGGGCTTTACCTATGTCATCCCCCCGTTCATGATGCACGGCGACGTGGTCAAGGGCGTTATGTCCTTCCCTGAAATGGACGCTATGATGTACAAAATCGAGGGTGAGGACCTGTATCTGATCGGCACGTCCGAGCACACGATGATTGGCCGCTTCATCGACCAGACGCTGGACGGTGCCAAGCTGCCCCTGACCCTGACCAGCTACAGCCCCTGCTTCCGCAAGGAGAAGGGCGCCCACGGCATCGAGGAGCGCGGCATCTACCGCATCCATCAGTTCGAGAAGCAGGAGATGATCGTCGTCTGCAAGCCCGAGGACAGCATGGAATGGTACGACAAGCTGTGGAAGAACTCCGTCGAGCTGTTCCGTTCCATGGAGATCCCCGTCCGCCAGCTGGAGTGCTGCTCCGGCGATCTGGCCGATCTGAAGGTCAAGAGCTGCGACATCGAGGCGTGGAGCCCGCGCCAGCAGAAGTACTTCGAGGTCTGCTCCTGCTCCAACCTGGGTGACGCCCAGGCCCGCCGCCTGCGCATCCGCTTTAAGGATGAGAACGGCAAGACCCAGCTGGCCCATACGCTGAACAACACCTGCGTGGCCCCGCCGCGTATGCTGATCGCCTTCCTGGAGAACCACCTGCAGGCTGACGGCACCGTGACCATCCCCGAGGTCCTGCGCCCCTACATGGGCGGCAAGGCCGTGCTGGTGCCCAACAAGAAGTAATTTGGCAGAGTGCCTTCCCCTGAGGGGGAAGGTGGCCGAGGCCCCGCCCGAGGCCGGATGAGGGGAAAGCTGCCGTGGCCGCCCATAACCGGGTAACTGCCGTAAGTTCGCCCCTCATCAGTCCGCTTTGCGGACAGCTTCAGTCTCCGCGCTAAGAGCCGCCTTCGGCGGTTGCGCTCCGACACGCGCCTGCGGGCGCAGCCCCTCGTGGGAAGCCTTTAGAGTTTTCCCCCGCATTGCACCCGCAATGCGGGATTTTTTTTGCATTTTTGAAAAAAATCGGGAAAAACTACTTGACATAGGGGAGAATGTCGGCTATAATAATATAGCGTTCTCAAGAGCGCGACGACAAATGTGGCGGTATAGCTCAGTTGGCTAGAGCATTCGGTTCATACCCGAAGTGTCACCGGTTCAAATCCAGTTACCGCTACCACATGATACAGGATTTCGCTAAAATACTTGGGGGTCGGTTGCAATAGTAGCCGATAAGTTGCTTGCTGTTTTAGCGAAATCTTGTATTATATGGCCCGTTGGTCAAGCGGTTAAGACACGGCCCTTTCACGGCTGTAACATGGGTTCGATTCCCGTACGGGTCACCAAAAAGCTCAACTTCGCAAGAGGTTGAGCTTTTTTCTTTTTATTGTACATTGTAAGGAGTAGAGGAGTACGGGAATCGAACAGCCCGGGCCCCGCGTCCGCGTCCCGCGGGGCAAAAACAGCCCCGCGGGCTGTTTTTAGGGCGCGGGAGATGGACGGGAGGGTCACCAAAGGGGCTGTTGTACATCCCCTTGTTTTCTTTTGCCTATTCCTCCGGCCTGACCACCGTTACGGTACACTGCGCTGTAAACCCGCCGCAGTCGGCGGTCAGGGTCGTGGTGCCGTAATTCACGGGGACGAGCCAGGAGCCGTCGAAGCGGGCGATGCGCTCGTCGGCGATGTGATAGGTCACGGCGGGGTGGTCGGTGGTGTCCTCCGGCAGAAGATGGCAGACTGCGCCGACGCGGCTGGCGTAGGCGTAGTCGGACTCGCGCGTGCCGTCGGCGGTGATCCAGGTCACAAGCTCGTCGTCAAAATACAGCGTGTAATCGTCCAAAGCAATGCCGCGCAGCGGGCTGGACACCTGCACCGGGCAGCTGGCGGAAATTTTCCCGTCGGCGCTTTGCAGCGTCAGGGTGGTCGAGCCGCCGCGCAGACCGGTCACAATGCCGCTGGGATCGACCTCGGCAATCGTGTCATCGGCCACAGACCAGCGCCACTCGGTCAGGGTGGCGCGGCGGGGGCTGACCTCACGCCCGTCGGCACCCTCGTAGCGGACGGCGGTCTCGGCGGTCTGGGTCTTTTCGACCTGCACGGTGTCGGGCAGGGTCACGGCGGCCACCGGCGCGCCGCAGGCCGTCAGGCCCAGCAGCAGGGCGGGCAGAACAAAAAACAGCGATTTCATGCAAAAGCCCCCTTTTGGCAGTATCATACCACAATGCGCCGCCGCAGGCAACTGTTGCACTTTTGGGCAAATGCGTGTACAATAAACAATATACTTTTGCAAAAGGGGGGCCGGGCATGGAGCGGACGGCGGGCGGCATCACCTACACGCTGACGCGGCGGCGGGTGCGCAACATCAACCTGCGCGTGCGGGCCGACGGCAGTGTGGCGGCCAGTGCGTCGCCGCGGGTGCCTGCGGCTTATGTGGACGCCTTTGTCACGGCGCGGGCCGACTGGGTGCGCACCGCACAGGCGCGTGCCGCGGCCCGGCGCGAACGAGAGGCCGCCGAGGCCCCCGCGCTGCCGCCCAAGGCCGAGGCGCTGGCCTATATGCAGGCGCTGTGCCGGGCATACTATCCGCAGTTTGCGGCGACCTGCCCGGGCGGCGCGATGCCCAAAATTGCGGTGCGCGACATGAACACCCGCTGGGGGTCGTGCAGTCTGCGCACCGGCACGCTGGCGTTTGCGCGGCGGCTCTGCACGATGCCGCTGCCCGCGCAGGAGTACGTTGTTGTGCATGAGTTCTGTCACTTTGCCCACCCCGACCACAGCCCGGCGTTCTGGGCCGCGGTGGCGGAGGTGCTGCCGGATTATAAGCAGCGGGAACGGATGCTGAAGCTGCGGTGAATTCCCCTTGGCCCCCTCTGGGAGGGGGCTCCCGCCGCAGCGGGTGGGGGAGAGAACCTGACGTAACCCGAAAGACTTCGGGCAATGGCACAGTTCTCTCCCTCCGGCCCTGCGGGGCCACCTCCCTCGCAGAGGGAGGCAAGGATTACGCGACATCAATACCAAAAGGGAGGTTCCCATCTTGCCGTCTCCACAGAAAAAATATACGACGCTGGTCAGCAATACGCTGCTGTTTGCCATCTCCAACTTCAGCTCCAAGCTGCTCAGCTTCTTCATCCGCCCGTATCTGAGCTACGCGCTCGACTCGCCGGACGTTATGGGCGTGTCCAGCCTTTTGCAGCAGGCCACAAACCTGCTGATCCCGGTGGTCAGCCTTGGCGTGGCCTATGCGGTCATCCGGTTCGGGCTGGACAAAGCGACCAACAAATCCAGCGTCTTTGTCAACGGCGCGGCGACTATCGGGCTGGGCTTTGTGGTGCTGCTGCTGGCCATGCCGCTGGTGCGGCTCATCCCCAACGCTGCGGAGTACCTGGGCTTTTTGTACCTCTGCGTGCTGGCCAGCTGTATGAGAACGCTGTGTACCCAGTTCATCCGCTCGCGGATGCTGAACCGGCTGGTCGCCATAGACGGTGTGCTGACAACGCTGAGCCTGCTGCTCTACTACCTGCTGTTCCTGAGCGTCTTAAAAATGGGCGCTGCAGGCTTTTTGCTGGCAAATGCGCTGGCAGATTTGACATCCATGGTGTTTGTGTTCATTGCGGGCGGGTGCTGGCGGTACTTCAAGCCCAAGGCGTTTGACAAGACGCTGTGGAAGGAGATGCTGCGCTACTGCCTGCCGATGATCCCGGCGTCCATCAGCTTTTGGATCATCAACGCCAGCGACATGTTCTTTGTGCAGGGCATGTGCGAGGGCTACGCGGGCCGCAGCGGCAACCACTGGGTCGGGCTGTTGTCGGCGGGGTACTTCCTGCCGCAGATCATCACGATTTTGGGCAGCATCTTCTACGAGGCGTGGCAGCTCTCCGCCGTGACCGAGGAGACGGACCGCGAGGCGTTCTTCTCCAAGATATTCCGCGTGTATGCCAGCGTGCTGTTCTGCTGCGTGGCGGGCATCATCATGCTGTGCCAGCTGCTCATGCGGGTGTTCAAGGCTGAATATTTTGACGCCTGGACGTTTGTTCCGTTCCTGACGCTCTGCTCGATGCTGACCTGCCTGAACCAGTTCCTGAACAGCGTCTACGTCGTGTATAAACGGTCTACCGGCTCGCTGTTCACAATGCTGGCCGGTGCGGTGCTGAACCTGATTCTGAACTACCTGTTCATTTTGCAGTGGGGCCCGTGGGGCGTAACCCCGGCCAGCTTCCTGAGCCTGATGCTGGTGTTTTTGCTGCGCGCCTACTCGACCCGCGGTCTGCTGGAGATCGACTTCCACCCGGCGTGGCTTGTGCTGAATCTGGCGCTGGTGCTGGCGGAGATCTGGTGCATGATGAACCTGACCCATTGGGCGCTGCCCGTCGTGGGCATCACCGCGGTGGTCTGCGTGCTGAACATCCGCGAGGTGCTGAGCATGCTGGATACGCTGATCGGGAAGTTTTTGAAGAAACGGAAAAATTGATTTTGATTTGCCTTCCCCCTCGGGGGAAGGTGTCTGTGGCCCCGACCACAGACGGATGAGGGGCAAGCTTGCGGTACTGATCCGCTTATGGGCTGCCGCCGGAAGGCTGTCCCTCATCCGGCGCTGCGGCGCCACCTTCCCCCTCGGGGGAAGGCTTAAAGGAGCTTATTATGGAAAACAACGCTATCCTCTCCGCCCTCTCCGCCCGCAAAAGCGTGCGGGTATTCACCCCCGACCCCGTCACGCCGGACGAGCGGGCGGCCATCCTGAACGCGGCGTTCCAGGCACCGACGGCGGGCAACCAGCAGCTGTACACGATCCTGGACATCACCGACCCGGCGCTGAAGGCCACGCTGGCCGACCTGTGCGACCACCAGCCGTTCATTGCCGGGGCACCGCTGGTGCTGGTGTTCCTGGCCGACTGCCGCCGCTGGCTCAACGCCTACCACGCCGCGGGCATCACGGACGCCCGCAAGCCCGGGGCAGGGGACTTGATGCTGGCCGTGGCCGACACCTGCATTGCCGCCCAGAACGCTGTGGTCGCCGCCGAGTCTCTGGGCATCGGCAGCTGCTACATAGGCGACGTCCTCGAGAATGCGGAGGCCATGCGCGACGCCCTGCACCTGCCGCAGTACGTTGTGCCCGCCTGTATGCTGGTGTTTGGCCGCCCCACGGAGCAGCAGCAGCGCCGCCCCAAGCCCGCCCGCTTTGCCGAGCAGGCCGTCGTCTGCGAGAATGTGTACACGGACCGCACGCCCGACGAGCTGCGCGCCGACTTTGCGGCGAAAGCCGCCGCCAACGGCCAGCTCGACTACGACTTTGACAAAGCCTTGCAGGCATTTTGCAAGCGCAAGTACGCGAGCGACTTTTCCCGGGAGATGACGAGAAGCGCAGAGATTTACTGGAAAGAGTTTTTGTGATTGGCAGAGAACGCAGGGGCGAATCCCATATCCGCCCGGGAGTGTTGCCGCTGCCGCCGCGCCCCAGCAATCTCTACAAATAAACCACCCCCACCCAACCGTAGATGTTCTGCGGCTGGGTGGGGGCTTTCTTATTGATTGAGGGTGAAATTATATAGCAGACCGTCAATAAATTGCGTTCTTGCCTTATTGCGTGCGTAGGGGCGACCATGGGTCGCCCGCCAACTTACCGCAGCAACGCATTTTCCGGGACAGTTTTCTTGCAAGGCAAACGGGCACGGGCGAGCAATGCTCGCCCCTACAAGCATTTTTCGACAGTCTGCTACATTTTGGTTGTATCCTGTAGTTTATGCTCTGGCGTAACGAAGCTGCCGGTATTGTCAGCTTTTAGATTGGCGTTGGATACAGGATTTCCGGCGTTATCAATTTTACGGATATAGACAGTGCAGAGTTAGAGTTTGCTGTTTGTGACATGAAAAGTATCCTGCTCACCAACAGTATTTACCAGACTATGACTACCCCCTTCTCCACTATTGTCGTCAAAAGCATTAATATAGAACCAGGTTGTATGATGGGAAGTCGGATTAGAGGGATATGGCTTATAATATAAATTAAAAGAACATGTGAAGCTTCCCTTATATCCGGCAGGAGGAGTTTCCGTTATAACATAAGTTTGGCTATTTACGTCGCTGGCAGTTAGGAAAGCATCAGAATACCCGATGTTATCTTTATCATGCAGTTTGATAGGAATGAAGCATTCTCCGTTACTATCACTGGTGAATTCGCCAACAAGGGTTGAGTCCTTCTTAATAGTAAAGATAGCACCGGACAGCGCTTTTCCATCAGGGCCAGTGACGCACAGCTTCAATTTGGCAACGGGAAAGCGCATAATGGTAAGCTGCCTTTTAGTCATATCGATATCAAATGTATTGTCATTTCTGTTAGGCTGTATGGAATCGAGACGATAGTCGTCCCCCTCATTGAAAACACTGACATAGATTTTTGTACTGCTGGGAATGGCTTGGTAGTCATTAGGAACTTCAACTTCGGTGATAGTAGTCTCCTTATCCCCGATAACAGTTTTTTCACGAGGTTTATCCTGACGAGAAATTTCCAACAGAATATCACCGTTTGCATCAGAGTCCACATCAAAGGAGTTTTCGCCACTTACAATGTGATATTTTCTTTTTGCAAAAGGCTTAGATTCCGCAGTGCTGACATCCTGCAAGTGGATAATGAAGTGATGTTTATCTGCTGTAACAGTGCCGCCAGTCGTACCGCCGCCGCCGGAAATGCCGCCCCCGGTGCTGCCCCCGCCGGTTTCACCCCCGCCGGAGGGGTCATTTTTCTTCGGCGTCGGCACAACAACAGCCTCATCACTGCCGATATTTACACTCGCGGTGGTTCCCGCGTTCGTGTATACGACCTGTATCCCATCGGCGCTGGTATACACTAAGTACAAAACCTGCCCGCTGGCGTTGCAGGTCATCCCCTGCACGGTGCCCTTGACCCCGGCATCTGCCGCAATCGTGGTCGTGGCAATATTGCCCGCAGGCGGGTTGTTTACATGCAGCAGATACTGCCCGCTGCCCTCGGTAAGTGCTACATCTCCGCCGGTCACGGTGGGAACCTCGTTTGTCAATGTGCCTGCCCAGTTTGTCAGGGCATCTGCACCATCGCTTTTTTCCGTTATCGATGCGTTCTGCACCAGGGCGTAGTTCTGCGCACCCTGCCGGGTCGCCGTCATCACACACGCCTGCGTCTCGCTGACGGCCTGCTTTTCCTTGGCGCTGTCAATGTACCCGGTCAGCGCCGGGACGGCAAAGGCCGCCAGCACGCCCAGAATCACCAATACCACGATCAGCTCCACCAGCGTAAAGCCGCCGCGGCTGCGCGGGGTTCGTTTCAGACCTGTCATAGGGATGCCTCCTCTTTATTCGGCGGGGTCAAAAATGCTCTGGTCGCGCTTGGCGTGCGCGCCGATATTGTTGTATTCCAGCATCAGATACCCCTTGGCCCACTCGTCCAGCGCGGGGTCTGCACCGTATTCGGCTGTGCTGCCGTCCACCTTCATGTAGTCGTTGGCGGCGGTCACAACGGGGGTGTTGTGCTTCATTTCCAGCAGGTACTCGTAGTAGTCGCTCAGGGGCAGACCCGCCTGCTGCAGCAGGGTGGGGGTCAGCATGACCATGTCCATGCGGTTCAGCGGGTCGGTGGTGCTGGTGGCGGCTGCCGTGTGCTCCAGCGGGTAGTTGGCCCAGATGAAAAACGGCGTGCTGCGCTCCAAAATTTGCAGCTCGTTGTCGGTTTCGGCAAAGCTGGGGTCGGCCACATGGCCCACAAAGCTGGGCGCGTGGTCACCGGCCATGGCCACAATGACCTTGCGACCCGTCTTTTCGTACTGCGCGGTAAAGTAATCGCACAGCTCCTGCACGGCGGCGTCGGTCATTTTGATGCAGCTCAGGTACTCGTCCATCAGCGCATCGTAGTCGCCGTAGTCGGTGGCGGCGTGGACAATATCCAGCGACGCATCGTTCATATCGTAGTCGCCGTGGCTCTGGATGGAGACCAGGAAGCTGAATCGCGGCTTGTCCTCCGGCATGGCCTCGTACATCGTTTCCCAGTCGCGGTAGGTGGCCGAGTCGGTCTGGTACGGGCGGTCCCCGTAGGTCTCCTGCGTGGTAAAATCGCTCTGGAAATGGGTCTCGTCAAAGCCCAGCGCCAGCCAGGCGGAGTCGCGGCGGTAGTTGGAGTTCGTGTAGGGGTGGGCGGCCATCGTGGAGTAGCCCAGACCCTTGAGGTAGCTGACAACGCTGTTGGCGTTGTACAGGTTCAGCCAGTTGAACGGCGTAATGCTGGGCATCAGGATCAGCGAGTTGGAGGTCAGCATCTCGTACTCGGTGGAGTTTGTGCCGCCGCCCACATGGGGGCTGATCGTGTGGCCGTAGACCGAGTTGGGCAGGTTCTTGGTGACCGGCATGATGTCGGTGTCGGCCTGCAGGTCGGTGACAAGGTCAAAGTCGTAGAAGCTCTCGGACAGGATCAGCACAATGTCGGGGTAGTCCTCGGCGCTCTCGGGGCTGGCAGGGGCGGTGTAGTCGTCGGCCTTGCGGGCGGTGTTCACCGCCGCGGCGTCGTTGTAGTTCTCCGGCTCAATGACAGGGTCGGCCATCAGGCTGGTGGCCTCAATCGTCCCGGCCAGATAGCCGTAGGTGTAGTAGGTGTTCTGCCACGCCCAGCCGTAGGTCGTCTTGGGCTTGATGGTCACGGGGCCGAAGTAGCCGAAGAACATGACCAGAAACACGCCCAGTGCGCTGCCCGCCGCCCGCACGCCGCGGGCCTTCCAGCCGGCGCGCTTAGGCGCACCCTTGACCAGCTGTGCCTGCACGAACACAATCGCCAGAATCGGCAGGTAGAGCAGCACGATCTTCACAACGTCCTGCGTGATTTTCAGGGTGTAGCTGCCCATGACCTCGGCGGCGGTGCCGAGGTTCAAAATGTCCTGGGGCATCAGCGCCGAGCCGTGCAGGTCGCGGGTGTAGTAGTTGATGAGCGCAATGAGGGTGAACACCGCGCCCGAAATGCCCGTTGCGCGGCTCCACTTGCCGAGCAGCGCAAACAAAATCAGCGTCAGGCAAAAGGCGGTCAGCGCGTTGAGCGGCGCGTAGAGCGGCCATTGAAGCTGCAAAAAGCTCTCGGTCACGCCGTCGGACAGTTCCAGCTGATAGCGGGAGATGAACCCCACCGCCACCGCCAGCAGGCAGGGGAGCACCCCCTGCAAGAGAAATTTCTTCCAGTTAAAGTTTTTCAAATGCTGCATAGGTGATGAATAAATACCTTTCTCTGTAAATTTTGTACATAACTATACATAATATATTATAACACGACACCACAAAAAAAGAAAGAGGCGCAAGCAGCACCTCTTTGGATATAGAATGATGTTTGTCCGGAATGCGGATAGTACAATACGTCTGCCCGCAGGGAGCGGCCTATATGCCGCCCGCACCTCCCGGCCAGCACCCGCCAACCATCCACCATCCCGTAGGGGCCGGGCATGCCCGGCCCGCACGCTTCCCTTAGCCACCCACTGATCTTCCGCATCGTAGGGAGGGGTCTTGACCCCTCCGCGGGGCGTCGAGGACGCCGCCCCCTACAGGGATGGCCCGAAACCATCCCCACACCCATACACGCCCGCGGCGGCCTGAGGGCAGGCCGCCCTACAATCTCCCGTTTACATAACCCGTAGGGGGAGGGATTCATCCCTCACGCGCACCTCCCGGCCAGCACCCGCCAACCATCCACCACCCCGTAGGGGCCGGGCATGCCC
>UMHF01047472.1_pt1 | contig 12587 bp, 8 predicted proteins | sample 1965431 | NCBI WGS metagenome assembly UMHF01 (sample SAMEA4836088, study PRJEB28245) | human gut metagenome | biome: gut microbiome; material: fecal sample | place: Denmark | collected 2008
AAAAAGCGCCGCGAGAAACTCGCGACGCTTCATGTTTCACGTGAAACTATTTCAGGCTTCGTCGATCTCGTCGGCGTCATCGGCTGCGGAAGCCTTGACGTACACCGTGACGTAACGATGCGGTTCTTCGCCATGGGACCGAGACTTCATGCCTTCCTCGCGCACCACATCATGGATGATCTTGCGTTCGAAGGAGTTCATCGGCTTCAGATCCACCGGCTCGCCAGTCTCGCGCGCCTCGTCGATGGCATCCAGCGCAAGGTCGTGCAGGCGCTGGCGCTTGCGCTTCAGATAGCCGTCCACGTCCACGATGAGGTGGGACCGCTCGCCGGTCTTCTGTTGTACGGCGAGTCGGGTGAGCTGCTGCAGGGCGTCCACGACTTCGCCGTTGCGTCCGATCAGATGTTTGATGTCGGTGTCGTCGTCGGCAACGATCTGCACGGTCGGACGGTTGTTGCGCACGCCCATTTCGATATCGCCCTCGTAGTCGACGATGTCAAGCAATCCTTCAAGGTAATCGGCAGCGATGTCAGCTTCGTCATTGAGCTGATCGATGGTTTTCTCAGCATCCTGCGCCATGGTGTTTTACTCCTTTGAGCGGGGTTCGTATTATTTCAAGTCTACTGAAAGTCTACTGATTGGGTTGTATCATATGGGCGATTCGCCCGATACAAAAGCGGTGTGTCCTGCGTTTCACGTGAAACACAGGACACACACTTGATGTTATTTCTTCTTCTTCTTTTTGCGGCTTGGCTGCTGACGCTGGAAGCCGTTCTTTTCCTTCGCCTCCGCGGCCTTCTTGGCTTTCTGCAGCTCCTCCTCTTCGAGGGACGGCAGACCGGCCTTGGCGCGGCGGGCGTTCTCGTGGGCGTGGTCGCGCTTTTCCTTCGCTTCGGCGGCCGGGGATCCCGGAGTCGGGAAGACGTGGATCTGCCAGACGGAACGCAGCAGGTTGCAGATGTTGTTGGTCAACCAGTACACCAGCACTGCGAACGGCATGGCGACGCCGGAGAAGATGTACATGATCGGGAACATCCACAGCATCATCTTCTGCATCATTTCAGTCTGCTTGTTCGCAGCGCTCTGGGCCATGTTGCGCTTCATGCTGTTGTACTGCATGAGCCACAGGCAGAAGCACATCAACGCCACGAAGATGCCGATGATGATCTTGCCGTGGATGTCGGCGGTGGTGAAGTTCTCGGCCACGTTCACGCCGAACACGTTGGTGGAGGTGAACTGCTTGGCGGTGGCGATGTCGAAGGCGCCGAGGCCGGAACCGTTCCTGAACTTGCCACGGGCGATGTATGGAATGGCCGACAGGGTGTAGAACATGCACATGAACACAGGACCCTGCACGAACATAGGCAGCATCGACGTGCAGCCGCCCATCGGGTTCGCGTCGTTGTCCTGGTAGAGCTTCATCATCTCGCGTTGCAAAGCCTCTTTGCTGGCGGGATCGTTCTTGCCCTTGTACTTGTTTTGGATGCGCTGCATCTTGGGCTGCAAAACGGCCATCTGGGCCTGCATCTTGCGCATGCCCTTCATGGACTTGTAGAACAGCGGGAACACGCACGCCTGGACCACAATCACCAGGAACACGATGGACATGACCCACGAGAAACCGATCTCGTTCATGCCCAGCATCACCATGAATCGGTGGAATCCGGCCATAATCTGCGTCATGAGCCACTCGACGGGGTACAGGAGCTTGTACAGCCAGCCCCAGAAACCACTATCGAGGAGGAATTGATCTTGATTCATTACAGGCCATTCTCCTTATCGCCTATAGGTTCATCTACATCCAGAGGCGTGAGACGAGGCTCCTCATGTGCCTTCGACCACGAACATCTGTAAAACAAGGAATAGAGCTGTGGAACGTCGTCGATTCCTCCACGGTTCCACTGGTTGCAACGAAGAAGGCGTAATAACGCAAGAAGGCCACCTTTAAGGCAGCCAAATCGTTCAATCGCCTGAATCGCATAACTGGAGCAGCTGGGATAATACCGGCACCGAGGTGCGGTATGGGCGGAAATATGTTTCTGATACCAGCGGATGAGCCGCACCATCCAATTGCGATGATGCCCCTTGCTCATTGCCGGGAAGCGGTTTTACGTTTCACCGCTTCGAAACACGATGCCATCTGCTGCTCAAGCGACAGGAAATCGGCACGTGCGGCACTTGGCTTGGCACGCAACACGATATCGCAGGATTCAGGTAATAGTGATTCGTACTTTCGTGCAAGCACACGGAAACGCCTTTTCACGGCGTTGCGCGTGACCGCGTTGCCAACAGCTTTGGAAACGGCCAAGCCGACACGGCGGCCTTGCACCGTCGCTGTATCGCCCGTTACGACATCGTCGTGCATCAGATAATGCACGACGATGTCTTCTCGCGATACCCTACGACGGCGTTTGAGCACCGCAACAAAATCGCGATGGCTTTTCAGCCGTTCCACCGCTCTATGCCACTAAAAAATCAGGCAGCGAGGGACTTGCGGCCCTTGGCGCGGCGACGGTTGATCAGAGCGCGGCCTGCGCGGGTGCGCATGCGCTGACGGAAACCGTGCTTCATGTGGCGACGGCGGTTGTTCGGCTGGAATGTCCTCTTCATAATTAATGCTCCCGGTGTTTTTAGCCATGCCAAGGCACGGCTCCTCATGAGTCAAGCTCTACTAAACTACTCTGACCCCTGAACAGATTGTCGCGTCGTCCATTTTTCTTCACATTTTCATGGGGATTCCCCGCATAAAACAATCCACATAATCGTTGCGATTCCGCCGAATTCCCCACAAAAGTTATCCACAAACTACAACAATGTTATTCACATTTCAATCTTTTCAACACGCACGCCGGTGGATAACTCGGGGAAAAGAGAGTACAAATATACAGTTGCACATCAGTGGTACGTCTGTCGAGAAAGGATTATCCGTGGCTGATAACACGACAACAGATCCTCTCGAGCAGGCTCGTGGGGTGTGGTCCGACGCTTTGGCCCTGCTGCACCAGAATCCGTCGCTGTCCGTACGCGACAAAAGCTGGCTGGAGAACGTCTATCCCGAAGGCATGTGGGGTCCGACCATCATGCTGTGCGTGCCCAGCGAGGCGGCGCAGCAGGCTTTGCAGACCGAATTGAACAAGCCGTTGATGGAGGCGTTGCGCGAATCCGCCGAACGGGACATCTTCCCCGCCTTCAAAATCGTTGAAATGAAGCCGAAAACGGAGGAACAGCCGGAGGAAACCTATCCGCGCTTCTCCCCCGCGAAATCGCCGGCGAAATCCCCTGCGAACGAGACGATGCAAGGCCAGTTGCCGATTCCCGCGACGATGCCGCCGGAACAGGACCATTTCCAGAGCGGCCAGAACAGGCCGCTGCTCGACCCCGAAACGCATTTGAACAAGAACGCCACCTTCGACACCTTCGTGCCCGGCGATTCCAACCGTTTCGCACGTACCGTGGCGCTGGCCGTGGCGGAGGGTTCCGGCCATGATTTCAATCCGTTGTGTATCTACGGAGGCTCCGGCCTGGGCAAAACCCATTTGCTGAACGCCATCGGCAACTACGCGCTGGTCAAGGACCCCAATCTGAAGGTCCGCTACGTCACCAGTGAGGAATTCACCAACGAATTCATCGAGGCTCTGGCCGATACGAACCAAAGTTCCGGCCAGATCAAGGAATTCAACCGCCGCTACCGCGAGGTCGACGTGCTGCTCATCGACGATATCCAGTTCCTGAGCGGCAAGGACGCGACCCTTGAGCAGTTCTTCCACACGTTCAACACCCTGCATCAGGCCAACAAGCGCATCGTGATCGCCTCCGATGTGCCGCCGAAGGACCTACAGGGCTTCAACGAACGTCTGATCTCCCGCTTCGAATCGGGCCTGACCGTGGACGTCAAACCGCCGGATCTGGAGACGCGAATCGCCATTCTGCGCATGATCGCCACCATGAACGGCTCCAATATTCCCAACGACGTGTTCAACCTGATCGCGGAACGGTTCACCGAGAACATCCGCGAGCTGGAAGGCGCGCTGAACCGTGTGACCGCCATGGCGTCGCTGAGCAACCAGCCGGTCACCAAAGCCCTTGCGGAACAGACTTTGCAGGACTTCTTCACCACCGACGTGGAGATCAAGCCCGCGGACATCATCACGCAGGTGGCCAAGTACTTCTATTTGACGTTCGACGACATCGTCGGCCGTTCGCGTACCAAGAAGATCGCGCTGGCACGCCAGATTGCCATGTATCTGGTACGCGAGCTGACCAGCATGAGCCTCAACGACATCGGCCTGGTCTTCGGTGGCAAGGACCACACCACCGTGATGCACGCGTATACGCGCATCAACGACGAGATGCAGGAGAAGCAGGAGATCTACAACTACGTGACCGAGTTGACTCTGCAGCTCAAGCAGCGTTCCAACGACAAGTAACGGAAGCAACCACAACAAACGGCGTATTTCCAACGGTTTTCCTTAGGCTGGTAAATTATTTACCAGCCTTTTTACTATCCGCGTGACACGCCCGGACATAATTTCTTGTACATCGAGTTTTCCACATACATATCCACATTTCGGGGAAAGGTCTGTGGAAAAGCCGTTGGAAACACGGAAAACGGCAGTGGATGGCTCGTGGATTATTCACAGTGAATTGTGGATAAGTTTTGCGCGGCCATGAGCCTGTGGATAACCCATGCTCTTATCCACATTCGACTCAGAAGTTATCCACAGATGTCGCCTCGTACTGAGACGTTGCTGCGCTTGGGCTGAACGAGCTTATCCACACTATCCACAGGGCTTATTATTACGAAAGTACGTTTTTCTTACTTTCATCGTCATTCTCGTAATGCGGGGAATTCCCCACGCTTTCGTCGTCGTTGCTCTTATCGCTAGAATGGCATGTGGATCGAACGAAACGAGGAATACCCCATGAAAGTCGAAGTCAATTCCCAAGCTCTTGCCGATGCCGTGGCATGGACCACACGTGTCATCGACGCACGTCCCGCAACCCCGATTCTGGCGGGCATCCGTCTGGAAGCCATTGACGGCACACTCCAGCTTTCCGCCTTCAACTACGCCATTTCCGCACGCCACCACATCGAAGCCGGCGTGGACGAGGCCGGTAGCGTTCTGGTGCTGGGCAAACTGCTTGCCGACATCACCAAGTCGCTGCCCGCTGCGAAAACCTATCTTTCCACTGATGGTTCCACGATGACCATCACGTCGGGCAAGTCGACCTTCACCATGCAGCTCATGCCGGAAAGCGAATATCCGGATCTGCCCGTGGTGCCGACGAAACTGGGTCAGGTGGACTCCCCCACCTTCGCTCAGGCCGTCAACCAGGCGTCCGTCGCGGTCTCCCGTGAGGAGAACCGTCCGGTGCTCACCGGCATCCGCGTCCAGTTCCAGGGCGACAAGGTCATCATGAGCTCCACCGACCGTTTCCGTCTGGCCCGTTCCAGCTTCACCTGGACGCCGGAGGATGCGACCATCAGCACCACCGCTTTGGTCCGTGGCTCGCTGCTGCGCGACATGGCGCGTTCGCTGGACGAGCATCAGAACGTCACCATCGATTTCGATGCGGACAACCCGTCCCTGCTGGGCTTCGAGAACGCCGGCCGCGTGTCCACCTCCCAGCTCATCGACGGCGAATTCCCGGCCGTTGACCGCCTGTATGCCGATGAATACCCGATTCATGCCGTCATCAACAAGCAGGCCCTCATCGACGCCATCAAACGCGTTTCGCTGGTCGCCGAACGCAACGCCCCGATCCGTATGGTCTTCTCCGGCCAGGAGCTGACGCTGTCGGCCGGCACCGCCGACGAAGCACAGGCGAAGGAGATTCTCGACATCGACATGGACGGCGAGGACATCACCGTGGCGTTCAACCCCTCCTATCTGGTCGACGGCCTGAGCGCCATCAGCGAGCCGTTCGTGCGCATGAAGATGACCACCGCGGTCAAGCCCGTGGAATTCAACGGCCAGCAGGAAGCGGATTCCGACGAATCCATGGACTACCGTTACCTGCTCGTTCCGATGCGCTTCAACAACTGATTTCGTTCCACCTGTGGCCCGGACGGCAAGTTCCCGTCCGGGCCACCATGCCATCGCCTTCAAGGAATCCCGGTTTTCATGCATATCTCCCGTCTCGCGCTCGACCATTACCGGTCATGGGACCATTGCGTGCTTGATTTCGAACCGGGAATCAACATTCTCCAAGGCTCGAACGGCCTAGGGAAAACCAATATCGTGGAAGCCGTGGAAGTGCTGTCCACCGGCTCCAGCCACCGCACCTCGTCATCGCTGCCGCTGGTCGAAAAAGGCCACCCTTCCGCCACTGTCCGGGCCAACGTCGAAGATGCGGGCGAACAGCGCACATATGAGATCACCATCGCCGCGCGAGGCGCCAACAGGGCGCGCGTGGACGGCGGAAAATCGCAATATATGAGGGATATCGTGGGTTTGGTCCCCTCCGTGTCCTTTACCCCCGAAGACCAGCGGTTGGTATCTGGCGATCCGGCCACCCGAAGGAACTTCCTCAACCAGGCGGCTTCGCTGCTGTTGCCCCGTTATGCGCAGTCGTTGCAACAGTTCACGCACGTTGCCAAACAGCGTGCCGCATTGCTCAAACAGCTGTCCGACGGCTCCGGCATCGACCCCGAATACGGGCGTCAGGCCGTGCTGAGCGGTCTGGAAGTGTGGACCGGCCAATTCATCGCCCTCGGCGTGCAATTGACCAAGGACCGGAACGATGTGATCGGACTGCTGCGCGAGCCGTTCACCCGTATCTATGCTTCGTTGGCGGGCGAAGAGGAACAGGCCGACCTGGTGTATGAGCCGTCCTTCGACGAGGTGCTTCTGTTCGACGAGCCGGCCGCGGAAATCAGCCGTCATTTCCAACGCATCTACCCCGGCGAAGTGGCCCGTGGGCAGAATCTGATCGGACCGCAGCGCGATGATCTGACATTGCGGCTCAACGACATGCCAGCCCGCGAATTCGCTTCGAACGGCGAGATGTGGACAATGGCGTTGGCCTTGAAAATGGCGCTGTACGAAGTGGTTTCGGCGCAGCGCGACGTCAAGCCGATCGTGATACTCGACGATGTGTTCGCCCAGCTCGACGAGTCCCGTCGCGGGCAGATCCTCGACTTCGCGCGACGGCAGGACCAGGTGCTGATCACCGTTGCCGCGGCAAGCGATATTCCGCAAGGCAAGGCGCATGTCATCGACGTTGCCGCGCTGCGTGCGCAATCGCAGGAGACGGACGGTGATATCGCGGCGATGGCGGCCATGCTTGCCGCCGGACGTGGCGCGCAATCGCAAGGAATCGAGGCCGAATCCTAATGCCGAAACCACCAATCTGCGAACTGCTGAACCTCGACCAACGCAAACTGCCGGCCGAAGTGTTCGACCGCATCAGCGACCGTGCCGGGCGGCTCAAGGAACGCGAGGAACGCGCGCGCAAGGCGTGGGAAAGCTTCGGCAAACCCGGACGCGATCCGGAAACCGTCGGCAGCCTGTTCAATCTGCTGGCATCGAACGGCGCATGGATACCCCACCTCAAAATGGCGCAGATGCGCGACCATTGGGACCAGGTGGTGGGCGTGGAGAACGCGAAGCACTCCTACCCCGCCAGCCTGCGAGACGGCGTGCTGACGATACGTTGCGACAGCCCGGCCTGGACCACCACCCTGTCGTATATGACGCCGTTGCTGACGGACACCATCCGCAGGAAACTCGAAGGTCTGACCATCAATGAGGTGAGGGTCACCGGCCCGCAGAGCCAAGGGTTCAGCCGTGGGCGTATCTCAAGGAAGATTCGCTACTGAGGGCTATTGCGAAGTCGACTTACAATCGACCTCTCTGACAGGAGAGATCGATTGTGGCGCGCGTGAAACAGGCCGTTGCGACGGGGTTTACGGAGGTTTTCCGGCTCGTCGGACGCGTTCGGAACCATGCCGAAGCCGTTGGAAACCGTTGAATTCCAAGGACAAATGTCTATAGCGCGCTGTCCCCCTCCATGAGTAGAATATCCAGCAGTGTATGTAAACGCCTAGAAGGGGCCTTTATTTGCGTTCTAGGTGGTATCACCTGCGGAAATGACCCTTGATGGCGGGAAAAATGCAGGAAGGAATCTCTGTGGCAGACCTTGATGCGGATTCGCTGAACGAATCAGCTGAAAACACGCAGGAAGATCAGATTCAGGATCAGATCCAGAACGACCAGCTCGAAGATGCGCAACTTGACGATTCGCTGTCTCCGGAACACTACGACGCGTCCGATCTGAGGGTGCTGGAAGGCCTTGAGGCGGTGCGTATCCGCCCGGGCATGTATATCGGCTCCACCGGCCCTCGCGGCCTGCACCATCTGGTGTATGAGATCGTCGACAACTCCGTCGACGAGGCGCTTGCCGGCTACGCGTCGCACATCGAAGTGACGATTCTGCCGGACGGCGGCGTGCGCGTGGTGGACGACGGCCGAGGCATCCCGGTCGACGAAGTGCCGGGCGAAGGCATCTCCGGCGTCGAAACCGTGATGACCAAGCTGCACGCGGGCGGCAAGTTCGGTGGCGGCGGCTACGCGGTCTCCGGCGGCCTGCACGGCGTGGGCATCTCCGTGGTGAACGCGCTGTCCACCCGCGTGGACATCGAAGTGCGCCGTCAGGGCTTCCACTGGACCCAGACCTACATCGACCAGAAGCCGACCGCGCGTCTGCTCAAGGGCAAGCCGATGGAGGAAGGCGAGTCCACCGGCACTTCCGTGACCTTCTGGGCCGACGGCAAGATCTTCGAAACCACCACCTACGATTTCGAGATCCTGCGCAACCGCTTCCAGCAGATGGCGTTCCTGAACAAGGGCCTGAAGATCTCCCTGACCGACCTGCGCGAGCCCGACCAGGCCGGCGACGAGGTTTCCGGCGAGGAATCCGAAACCGAAGACAAGTTCCAGACCGTCACCTACCAGTACAACGACGGCATCAAGGACTACGTCGACTACCTGGTGAAGTCCCGCAAGGCCACCCCGGTCGAACCGGACGTCATCGACTTCGAGGCCGAGGACCTGAAGATCGGCATCTCCGCGGAAATCGCCATGCAGTGGACCACCGCGTATTCCGAAGCCGTGCACACCTTCGCCAACACCATCTCCACCACCGAAGGCGGCACCCATGAGGAAGGCTTCCGCGCCGCGCTGACCTCGCTGGTCAACCGTTACGCCCGCGAGAAGAACATCCTCAAGGACAAGGACGAGAACCTGTCCGGCGACGACGTGCGCGAAGGCCTGACCGCCGTCGTGTCCGTCAAGCTCACCAACCCGCAGTTCGAAGGCCAGACCAAGACCAAGCTCGGCAACTCCGAAGCGAAGACCTTCGTGCAGCGCGTCATGACCGACAAGCTCGGCGACTGGTTCGACGCCCACCCGAACGAGGCCAAGAACATCATCCAGAAGGCCATCGAGGCCTCCCGTGCGCGTCTGGCCGCCAAGAAGGCACGTGAGAACACCCGCCGCAAGTCGATCTTCGAATCGGCCGGCATGCCGGACAAGCTCAAGGACTGCCAGTCCAACAACCCCGAAGAATGCGAGCTGTTCATCGTGGAGGGTGATTCCGCAGGCGGCTCCGCCATCCAGGGACGCAACCCGATCACGCAGGCCATCCTGCCTCTGCGAGGCAAGATCCTCAACACCGAGCGCGCAAGCCTGGACCGCATGATGAAGTCGGACACCATCGAATCGCTGATCACCGCCGTCGGCGGCGGCTACGGCGAGGACTTCGACCTCAACAAGGTGCGCTACCACAAGGTCATCATCATGGCCGATGCAGATGTGGACGGCGCGCATATCGCAACCCTGAACCTGACGCTGTTCTTCCGCTACATGCGCCCGATGATCACCGCCGGCTACGTGTACGTGGCCATGCCGCCGCTGTACCGCCTCAAGTGGACCAAGGGCCCGCACGACTTCGTGTACACCGACGCCGAACGCGACCGCGTGCTCGCCGAAGGCAAGGCCGCGGGCCGCCAGCTGCCGAAGGGCGAAGGCATCCAGCGCTACAAGGGTCTGGGCGAGATGAGCTACCAGGAACTGTGGGAGACCACCATGGATCCTGACCATCGCATTCTGAAGCAGGTGCAGATCGAAGACGCGGCCGCGGCCGACGAGACCTTCTCCATGCTCATGGGCGACGAAGTCGAACCACGTCGTCTGTTCATCCAGCGCAACGCACGCAACGTCAGCTGGATCGACGCGTAAACGCGTAGGGTTTCGCAGGACTTCAAAGCAAGGATTAGAAATTGGCAGACGAAAACAACAGCAACGAAGACGGCCAGTTCGTGCCTGACGGCTCCATGGAACCGTTGAGCCCGCAGGAGGCCGACAACACCGATTATGGCCTGATGGTCGGCGAACGCGTCCAGAAGAAGGATCTGCAGCAGGAAATGCGCGAATCCTACCTGGCGTACGCCATGTCCGTCATCGTCGATCGTGCCCTTCCGGACGTGCGAGACGGCATGAAGCCGGTGCACCGCCGCGTGATCTACGCGATGTACGACGGCGGCTACCGCCCCGACCGCGGCTACTCCAAGTGCGCACGCGTCGTCGGCGAAGTCATGGGCAAGTACCATCCGCACGGCGATTCCGCCATCTACGACACGTTGGTGCGTATGGCGCAGTCGTGGTCGATGCGATACACGCTCGTCGACGGCCAGGGCAACTTCGGCTCCCCCGGCGACGACCCGGCAGCCGCAATGCGTTACACGGAATGCCGTATGGCGCCGCTCGCCATGGAAATGGTGCGTGACATCGACAAGGACACCGTCGATTTCCTGCCGAACTACGATGGCAAGACGCAGGAGCCGACCGTGCTGCCGGCCCGCTTCCCGAACCTGCTGTGCAACGGCTCGTCCGGCATCGCCGTCGGCATGGCGACCAACATTCCTCCGCACAACATGCGCGAGGTGGCAGAAGGCGTGCATTGGGCGCTCGACCATCCGGACGCGAGCCGTGAGGAACTGCTCGACAACCTGATCCGCATCATCAAGGGACCGGACTTCCCTACCGGCGCCACGATTCTCGGCCATAAGGGCATCGAACAGGCGTACCGTACCGGCCGTGGCCTCATCACCATGCGAGCCGTGGTGAACACCGAGGAGATCAAGGGCCGCATGTGCCTCGTGATCACCGAACTGCCGTACCAGGTCAACCCGGATCGTCTGGTCGTGTCCATCCGCGAAGCGGTGCGCGACGGCAAGATCCAAGGCATCGCCGATATGCGCGACGAAACCTCCGGCCGTACTGGCCAGCGCCTCGTGCTCGTGCTCAAGCGCGACGCCGTGCCGAAGGTCGTGCTCAACAACCTGTACAAGCATTCCCAGCTGCAGCAGACCTTCGGCGCGAACATGCTGGCACTGGTCGACGGTGTGCCGCGCACGCTGTCCCTGGATGCGTTCATCCGTCATTGGGTAAACCACCAGCTCGAAGTCATCGCACGCCGTACCGCCTACCTCAAGCGCGAGGCCGAGGAACGCGACCACATCCTGCAGGGCTATCTGAAGGCCCTTGACATGATCGATGAGGTCATCGCCCTCATCCGTGCCTCCGAGTCCGCGGAGACCGCCCGCACGGGCCTTATGGACCTGCTTGACGTGGACGAGGTGCAGGCCGACGCCATCCTCGCCATGCAGCTGCGCCGACTGGCCGCCCTGGAACGTCAGAAGATCCTCGACGAGCACAACGAGCTCATGCGCAAGATCGCCGACTACAACGACATCCTCGCCAAGCCGGAACGCCAGCGCAAGATCGTCGGCGACGAGCTGGACGAAATCGTCGCCAAGTATGGCGACGAACGCCGTACCAAGATTCTGCCGTACTCCGGCGAGATGAACGTCGAAGACCTGATCGCCGAAGAAAACGTGGTCGTCACCGTGACCCACTCCGGTTTCATCAAGCGCACCAAGGCCGACGAATACCGCGCGCAGCACCGCGGCGGCAAGGGCATCAAGGGCGCCAAGCTGCGCGAGGACGACGTGGTGGACCACTTCTTCCTGACCAGCACGCACAACTGGCTGCTGTTCTTCACCAACAAGGGCCGCGTGTACCGTCTGAAGGCATACGAGCTGCCGGAAGGCTCCCGCGATTCCAAGGGACAGCACGTGGCGAACCTGCTGCAGTTCGGCCCGGACGAGACGATCCAGACCGTGCTGTCGATTCCGAACTACGACGTGGCCAAGTACCTGGTGCTCGCCACCCGTTCCGGCAAGGTCAAGAAGACCGCGCTCGCCGAATACGACTCCCCGCGTCAGGGTGGTCTGATCGCGGTGCGCCTCATGACCGACGAGAACGGCGAGAACGCCGACGAGCTGATCGGTGCCGCGCTGTGCAACGCCGACGACGACATCATCCTCGTCTCCAAGCAGGGCATGAGCCTGAAGTTCGAAGCCAACGACGAGCAGCTGCGCCCGATGGGCCGCCAGACCGCCGGTGTGCAGGGCATGAAGTTCCGCGACGGCGACGAGCTTTTGGCCATGGATGTGGTGCAGGGCGATTCCGACAGGGATCTGCTCGTGGTCACCAACGAGGGCTTCGCCAAGCGCACCGCCA
>UMHF01005667.1_pt1 | contig 12586 bp, 7 predicted proteins | sample 1965431 | NCBI WGS metagenome assembly UMHF01 (sample SAMEA4836088, study PRJEB28245) | human gut metagenome | biome: gut microbiome; material: fecal sample | place: Denmark | collected 2008
TCTTATGCTTATCCGGTATTACTATTCCAGATATTTCTTTACATATTGTCCGGTATAGGATTCCGGTACTTTGGCAATCTCTTCCGGCGTTCCCTGGGCAACCACAGTTCCGCCACCGTCTCCGCCTTCCGGCCCCATATCAATAATATAATCTGCCGTCTTAATTACATCCAGATTATGTTCAATTACAACTACTGTATTGCCACCATCAGACAATCTCCTCAGAATTTCAATTAATTTATGGACATCTGCAAAATGAAGTCCTGTTGTCGGCTCATCCAGAATATAAATAGTCTTTCCTGTACTGCGTTTGCTTAATTCTGTTGCAAGCTTAATTCTCTGTGCTTCTCCACCAGACAGTTCAGTAGATGGCTGGCCCAGACGGATATAAGATAAGCCCACATCATAAAGGGTCTGTATCTTTCTTGCAATAGAAGGCACATTCTGAAAGAATTCCAGTGCCTCTTCCACTGTCATATTCAGCACATCATAGATACTCTTGCCCTTATATTTTACTTCCAGTGTTTCACGGTTATATCGTTTGCCCTGACACACTTCACACGGAACATATACATCTGGCAGGAAATGCATTTCTATCTTAAGAATACCATCGCCGGAGCAGGCTTCACACCGGCCACCCTTCACATTAAAGCTGAATCTTCCCTTCTGGTATCCTCTTGCCTTGGCATCCGGAGTGGATGCAAACAAATCTCTTATCATATCAAACACACCGGTATAAGTAGCCGGATTGGAACGGGGTGTTCTTCCGATTGGAGACTGGTCAATATCAATTACCTTATCTAACTGTTCCAGACCCTCAATATCATCATGGGCACCCGGAATACACCTTGCCCGGTTTAAATCCCTTGCCAGACGTTTATAGAGGATTTCATTGGTCAGTGAACTCTTTCCGGAGCCGGACACTCCGGTAATGCAGGTCATTATACCCAGTGGAATCTTCACATCAATATTCTTCAGGTTATTCTCTCTTGCACCCTTTACAGTAATGAATCCGGTTGGTTTCCGTCTTTCTTTCGGTACCGGAATCTTGATTCTTCCGCTTAAATAAGCACCGGTGATAGAGTTCTTATTTTTCATAATCTCCTCTGCTGTTCCGGTAGCAATGACTTCTCCGCCATGTTCACCGGCTCCCGGCCCGATATCCACAATATAATCTGCTGCACGCATAGTATCTTCATCATGTTCTACTACAATCAGTGTATTTCCAAGGTCTTTTAACCCCTTTAAGGAATTCAAAAGTTTATCATTATCCCGCTGATGCAGACCGATACTAGGCTCGTCCAGAATATAAGCCACGCCTACAAGTCCGGAACCAATCTGGGTTGCAAGTCTGATTCGCTGTGCTTCTCCACCGGATAAGCTTCCGGTTGCGCGGGACAGTGACAGATAATCCAGTCCCACATCCATCAAAAAGCCTACACGAGCCCGGATTTCCTTTAAGACCTGGTCACCAATCAGATGCTGCTGTTCCGTCAGTTCCATTTCTTTTAAATAGGCATCCAGATTACGGATGGACATTGCTGTAATCTCATATATATTTTTACCGGAAACCGTTACTGCCAGTGACTCCTTCTTCAACCTCTGTCCGCCACAGCATTTACACGGTGTAATCCGCATAAACTCCTCATACTGCTGTTTCATGGTATCAGAGCCGGTCTCACGATAGCGGCGTTCCACATTTTTAATCAGTCCTTCAAAGGCAATGTCATATACACCTTCTCCACGCTGACCTTTATAATATACCTTTACAGACCTTCCATTGGTTCCATGAATCAGCATATTCCGGACTTCTGCCGGCAATTCCTTATATGGTGTATCAAGACTGAAGCCATATTCCTCAGAAAGTGCCTTAAGGATTGCATAAGTAAAGCTCTTCTTATCGGTAGAGGACTGCCAGCCCATCACCTGAATTGCGCCCTCTGCAAGGCTCAATCTCTTATCCGGTATCATCAGTTCTTCATCAAATTCCATCTTGTAACCCAGTCCAAAACATTCCGGGCAGGCGCCAAACGGATTGTTAAAGGAAAAGCTTCTCGGTTCGATTTCATCAATACTGATTCCACAATCCGGACAGGAAAAGCTCTGGGAAAACTGCATGGTCTCTCCATCAATGATATCCACCATCAGAAGTCCGTTTGAAAGTTCTAACACATTTTCAATAGAATCCGTCAGACGCTTTTCAATACCTTCCTTTACCACCAGACGATCCACTACGATTTCGATATTATGTTTCTTGTTCTTATCCAGCTTTATCTCTTCCGTCAGTTCATAGGTATTTCCGTCCACCTGTACTCTCACATAGCCGCTTCGCTTTGCCTGTTCAAAGAGCTTCTGGTGTTCACCCTTTCTTCCACGGACTACCGGTGCTAAAAGCTGTATCCTGGTACGCTCCGGCAGCTTCATAATCTGGTCTACCATCTGGTCTACGGTCTGTTTCTTAATCTCCTTGCCGCAGTTCGGACAGTGCGGAATTCCAATCCGCGCATAGAGCAGACGGAAATAATCATAAATCTCCGTTACCGTTCCTACAGTAGATCTCGGGTTACGGTTTGTGGATTTCTGGTCAATGGAAATTGCCGGAGACAAACCTTCTATTTTCTCTACATTCGGTTTCTCCATCTGTCCTAAGAACTGCCTTGCATAAGATGACAGGCTCTCCATATAACGCCGCTGTCCCTCTGCATAAATCGTATCAAATGCCAGTGAGGATTTACCGGAGCCGCTGAGTCCCGTCAGTACCACAAATTCATCTCTTGGTATATCCACATCAATATGCTTCAAATTATGTTCGCTTGCACCACGAATCCTGATATATTTTCTCTCTTTCTTTGCCACTTTTTCTTCCTCTTTCTCTACCTTACAAATCGCGAAGCATCTTCTTTAACTCAATTAACTTATCACGATATTCTGCCGCAGCCTCAAAGTTCAACTCTGCAGCAGCATGATTCATCTTCTTCTGAATATCTGCAATCAGCTTCTCCAATTCCTTCTTATCCATGGATTCCGGATCTTTCTTGAATTCCATTTCATTCTTGGCTACCTTCTTGGAAATACTGATTAACTCACGGACAGATTTCTGAATGGTAGTCGGCGTAATACCATGCTCTTCATTGTATTTCTGCTGAATCTCACGGCGGCGCTTTGTCTCATCAATCGCAACCCGCATGGAGTCTGTAATCTTATCTGCATACATGATAACATGACCTTCACTGTTTCTTGCCGCTCGTCCGATAGTCTGAATCAGTGAAGTCTCGGAACGCAAGAAACCTTCCTTGTCCGCATCAATAATTGCCACTAATGTAATTTCCGGTATATCAAGTCCTTCCCGCAAAAGGTTAATTCCCACCAGCACATCAAATACATCCAGCCGCAAATCCCGGATAATCTCTGCCCTTTCCAAAGTATCAATATCCGAATGCAGGTATTTCACACGAATACCCACTTCACGCATATATTCTGTCAAATCCTCTGCCATTTTCTTGGTCAGTGTCGTTACCAGCACCTTATGTCCTGCCGCAGTCTCTTTATTGACCTCTCCAATCAAATCGTCAATCTGGCCTTCTACCGGACGCACTTCCACGTCAGGGTCTAAAAGTCCTGTCGGTCTGATAATCTGCTCTACCCGCAAAAGTTCATGTTCTTCTTCATAATCATTTGGCGTTGCAGATACAAACAGCATCTGGTCTATCTGGCTTTCAAACTCTTCGAAATTCATTGGCCGGTTGTCTTTTGCCGAAGGCAGACGGAAGCCATAATCCACAAGCGTTGTCTTTCTGGACTGGTCTCCCGCATACATTCCACGAATCTGTGGAATCGTAATATGGGACTCATCTACCATAATCAGGAAGTCATCCGGGAAATAATCAATCAGTGTTAACGGTCTCGAACCTGCCGGCTGTCCGGATAAATGTCTGGAATAGTTTTCAATTCCACTACAGAAGCCTGTCTCTTTTAACATTTCAATATCAAAATTCGTCCGCTCGGCAATCCGCTGTGCCTCTAAGAGCTTATCTTCCCCCTTAAAGTATTTCACACGCTCTTCCAGCTCTGCTTCAATGGTATCGCATGCACGCAGGATTTTCTCTCTTGGCACTACATAATGTGATGCCGGAAAAATACTGATATGATTAAGACTATTCTTAATCTCGCCGGTCAATACATCGATTTCTGTAATCCGGTCTATTTCATCGCCAAAGAATTCTACCCGGATAGCAGTCTCTCCACGGTCTGCCGGAAAGATTTCCAAAACGTCTCCCCGTACCCGGAAGGTGCCTCGCTGGAAATCCATATCATTTCTTGTATATTGTATATCAATCAACTGCCGGATAACATCATCACGATCCCGTTCCATGCCCGGCCGCAGAGATACCATCATCTTCTGGAAGTTCTCCGGTTCACCTAGTCCATAGATACAGGATACACTGGAAACGACAATAACATCCCGCCGTTCCGTCAATGCTGCTGTAGCAGACAGACGCAGTTTATCAATCTCATCATTCACAGAAGAATCCTTTGCGATATAAGTATCCGTGGATGGCACATATGCCTCCGGCTGGTAGTAATCGTAATAAGAGACAAAGTACTCTACTGCATTTTCGGGGAAAAATTCCTTAAATTCTCCATAGAGCTGCGCCGCCAGCGTCTTATTATGTGAAATAATCAATGTCGGTTTATTCATCTGGGCAATGACATTTGCCATGGTAAATGTCTTACCGGAACCGGTTACACCCAGTAGTGTTTCAAACTGATTGCCCTCTTTAAATCCCTTCACCAGCTTCTCAATTGCCTGCGGCTGGTCACCGGTGGGTTGATATTTGGAAACTAATTTAAAATGATCCACTCAATTTCTCCTCTGTTCATTTACTCTTCCTTTAGTATTACCACGTTTCTCCGCTCATTATAGCACCCCATAGCAAAAAAGTACAGAACAAAATCGAATGTTTGTTCTGTACTCATTTTTACTCTGTTCGTTTTTATTTTATTTCATTTTCTCTTCTGATAACTGCCAGTGCTTTAGAAATCTTTCTTAATCTCTGCCACCAGCTCATCCAGCTGTTCCAGCTGTTCGTTCTTTAATGAAGATTTAATACTTACCTTTGGTTCAATAATCTTCATATCTTTCATTTCTGTAATCTTATCTGCCATCTGTTTTCCAGCTGTTGCTGCCCAGGTACCATTATCCAGAATCGCAACGGTACGCTTCTGAACTGCAAGTGCTTTCATGTCATTTAAGAAATTCTCCATAACCGGATATACATTTCCATTATAGGTTGGTGCTGCCAGTACAATATGACTGCAGCGGAATGCTTCTGAAATCAAAGTGGAAACATGTGTATTGGATACATCATATACTGCAATATTGTGAATGCCTGCTTCTGCCAGCTTTGCTGCGAGTATATTTGCAAGATTTTCTGTATTTCCATACATGGACGCATAAGCAATCATAACTGCCTTCTCTTCCGGCTCATAGCTGCTCCATGTATTGTATTTATCCAGAATGTAACCAAGATTGGAGCGCCAGATTGGGCCATGCAGTGGACAGATAATGGAAATATCAAGTCCTGCTGCCTTCTTCAAGGTTGTCTGAACCGGTCCGCCGTATTTTCCAACAATATTGGTATAATAACGTCTTGCGTCATCCAGCCAGTCGCGGTCGAAATCAATTTCATCATTAAAAATATTTCCGTTCAATGCACCGAAAGTTCCGAATGCATCTGCTGAAAATAATACTTTGTCCGTTTCATCATATGTTACCATTACTTCCGGCCAGTGTACCATCGGTGCCATCACAAAGTGAAGGGTATGTTTTCCGGTATTTAATGTCTCGCCTTCTTTCACAGTAACGGAACGTTCTGCAATATCAAAGGTATAGAACTGCTGTATCATACCAAAGGTCTTGGCATTTCCCACAACCTTTACTTCCGGATATTGTCTTACGATTTCTTCGATTAAAGCACAGTGATCCGGTTCCATATGGTTTACAATCATGTAATCCAGATTTCTTCCATCCAGTGCAAATGCCAGATTTTCTAAAAACTGTCCTGCAATGGAACGGTCTACGGTATCTAACAATACTGTTTTTTCATCTTTTAAAAGATAGGAATTATAGGATACGCCTCTTGGAATCGGGAATATGTTTTCAAACAAAGCAAGTCTTCTGTCACTTCCACCAATCCAGATGATATCTTTTGTTATTTTTCTTGTGCAATGCATCTATTTTCCTCCTTTTGCTATGTTTGCTGTTATAATGCAATTTAATTATTATAAGTCGATTTAATTTTTGTATTTTTATTCTTAAGCTTTTCTTCCGCAGCACTGTTTGTATTTCTTACCACTTCCGCATGGGCACGGGTCATTCGGGTAAACCTTTGCTGCCGCACGTTTCTTCGGCACGCCCTGTGCCGTTTCATCCTTATTGGTTCCGGTTACTTTTGCAACCTGCTCTCTTTCTACCTTCTGCTCTACTCTGACATGGAATAACAGACGTACGGTATCTTCCTGAATACTGTTAATCATCTCTTCGAACATGTCATAACCGCTCATCTTATACTCTACCAGTGGGTCTCTCTGTCCATAAGCCTGTAAACCGATACCCTGACGTAACTGATCCATATCATCAATATGATCCATCCACTTACGGTCAATGACTTTCAGTAAGATAACGCGCTCTAATTCACGGACAGCCTCCGGCTCTGGGAACTCAGCTTCCTTCTCCTCATAGAGTTTTACAGCCTGTTCTTTTAAAGCATGTTTTAATTTCTTCTGATCCTTATATTCTTTTGCCTGTTCCGGTGTCACCTGCTGAAGTGGAATAATTGGGATCAGCAACTGGTTCAGTTCATTAATATCCCATTCTTCCGCTGGTAAATCCGGTGAAATACAGGTATCTACTGTATTTTCCACTCTGTCGGTAATCATCTTATAGATAACATCACGCATACTCTCGCCATTCAATACACGGAGACGCTCTGCATATATAATCTCTCTCTGGTCATTCATAACCTGATCATACTCCAACAGATTCTTACGAATTCCAAAGTTATTTCCCTCAATCTTCTTCTGTGCCTTTTCAATTGCACTGGTCAGCATCTTATGCTGAATCTGCTCACCTTCCGGCACACCCAAAGCATTAAACATGCCAAGCAGCTTCTCTGAACCAAACAGACGCATCAAATCATCTTCCAGTGAAATGAAGAACTGGGATTCTCCCGGGTCTCCCTGACGACCGGAACGTCCTCGCAGCTGGTTATCAATACGTCTGGATTCATGACGCTCAGTACCGATGATTTTCAGACCGCCGGCTTCCTTTGCTTCATCATCCAGCTTAATATCAGTACCACGACCAGCCATGTTGGTTGCGATAGTAACCGCACCATGTACACCGGCCTGTGCTACAATTTCAGCCTCTAACTCATGGAATTTTGCATTCAAGACTTTGTGTGGTATACCACGCTTATTCAACATGGAGCTTACCAACTCAGAAGTATCGATATTGATGGTACCAACCAGAACCGGCTGTCCCTTCTTGTATGCTTCTTCTACTTCATCCACAACAGCATGAAATTTTTCTTTCTTGGTCTTATAAACAGCATCCTCTTTATCCACACGGATAACCGGTCTGTTGGTAGGAATCTCGATAACGTCCATTCCATAGATGTCACGGAACTCTTTTTCCTCTGTCAAAGCGGTACCGGTCATACCTGCTTTCTTATCATACTTATTGAAGAAGTTCTGGAATGTAATATTGGCAAGGGTCTTGCTCTCACGTTTTACTTTTACATGCTCTTTTGCTTCAATTGCCTGATGTAATCCATCAGAATAACGCCGGCCCGGCATAATACGTCCGGTAAATTCATCTACGATTAGTACCTGATCATCTTTTACCACATAATCCTGATCACGGAACATCAGATTGTGTGCACGCAGTGCTAAAATGATATTATGCTGAATCTCAAGATTATCCGGATCTGCAAGGTTATCAATGTGGAAAAACTGTTCTACCTTCTTTACACCTTCTAATGTCAGATTGACTACTTTATCCTTCTCATTTACCACGAAGTCTCCATCTTCTTCGATTTCCACTCCCATGATAGCATCCATCTTGGTGTATTCCTTCTGATCTTCACCACGTTTCATCTGTCTTGCCAGAATATCGCATGCCTCATAAATGCTGGTGGATTTGCCACTCTGTCCTGAAATGATAAGTGGTGTTCTTGCCTCGTCAATCAACACAGAATCGACCTCATCGATAATTGCAAAATGAAGCCCACGCTGTACTAACTGTTCCTTGTAAATCACCATGTTATCGCGCAGGTAATCGAATCCCAATTCATTATTGGTAATATAAGTAATGTCACAGTTATATGCATCCTGACGTTCCTTAGTGTCCATGCCGTTAAACACAACGCCAACAGTCAGTCCTAAGAATTCATGAACCTGTCCCATCCACTCAGCATCACGTTTTGCCAGATATTCGTTAACAGTTACAACATGTACGCCCTTTCCTTCCAATGCATTTAAGTATGCCGGCAGGGTAGATACCAATGTTTTTCCTTCACCGGTCTTCATCTCAGCGATACGTCCCTGATGCAGGATAATACCACCAATCAGCTGAACACGGTAATGTTCCATTCCAAGCACTCTCTTTGCTGCCTCACGAACGGTTGCATATGCTTCCGGAAGCAGATCGTCCAGTGTCTCACCATCGGCAAGTCTCTTTTTGAACTCTTTTGTCTTATCCTTTAACTGCTCATCAGTCAGTTCCTGCATGGCAGGCCGATAAGACTCTATCTTATCTATAAGCGGATAAATTCTTTTTAATTCTCTTTCGCTATGTGTTCCAAAGATTTTTTCTATTGCTTTCATATAATGCTCCTATCCATAATTTTGCTTACGCAACTATGAAATATTGTACCACTATCTGCCTTTCTTCACAATATCTAATCCAATGAACGTTTTATAAACTTTTTGTTAAATCAGTAGACTTTTTACAAACAGATGCTATAATAGGCAAAGATTGAACAGGCGATTGCAAAATAGAAAATGCAATATGACTTATTTTCAGGGAAGAAAGCCTCCCCTTCTTTTCAGATATGAAATATTATAATTCTAAGCATTTTATTTTTCTTTCTGCTATATTGACTGTCTTTCCAATGTTTGACAATGATTCCAGAATTGTCCGCCGGAGTGCGGATACCTTGGCAAAGCTGCTAGGGGCACTTGGAATTTCACTGGCAACCGGCAACACTGGCACAGGGATGTGCCAGTGAGGTGTATTTGAACACGGATGTGAATATACACCGGTTGCCGGACATACTCATGATTTCATCGAAATTCCTAGTGCCCCTTGCGGGTTTGGCATTGTATCCGCAACCGGCGGACAGTTCTGGAATCCTATGTCAAAGCAATCGGAAAGACAGTCTGCAATCAAGAAAAATAAAGTGCTAAGAATTACGGGATATTTCATATCTATAAAAAAGAAGGGACGTCTTTCTCCCTGAAAATCACTTCACAAATGTATTATTTTTCATTTTGCAATCGCCTGGCAACAAGTCCAGGTATAGAAAGGAGTTTCTTATGCATTACACATACAAAACCAAAGGAACCTGTTCCACCCAGATCGATTTGGATTTAGAGGGAAATGTTTTAAAACATGTTACCTTTACCAACGGATGTAACGGCAACTTAAAGGCTATCTCTTCTTTGGTAGAGGGATTAACGGTAGAAGAAGTAGAAGAAAAATTAAAGGGCATCACCTGTGGATTCAAATCCACTTCCTGTGGTGACCAGCTTGCCCAGGCATGCTTAGCAGCCCTTGAAGCGCAGAAAAAAGAATCATAACATGGAAAGGGCATCATCTAAATCTTCTTAAGATGATGCCCTTTCATACTATTTCGTCCATTGGACTTTTACCTCATTTCGTATATTTCGTCTTCAATCCCTGAACCCTTCCTCCTGAATCCGTTCGCTTCTGAGTCCTGTTGGACTGGAACCATATCTTTACGTTGCCGTTCTGATTCTCCATCCACTTTTCTTTTGTATTTACCTCAGGTTTTCCTTCCGATTCTGAATCCATGAACTGAATCTGATTTTATTATTTATTATGTTAGGTTTCATAATATCTGTCAGCTCTGCATTGGACCGTACCTTCCTTTCTTACTATTGCGTTTCTCTTCGTCTAAACGCTTGTCCGATTCTGATTTAATATCCTGGTGGTATCGACCTCCTCTTACATTATTATGAGTTTGTTCCTTCTCTTTCTGGTGGAATCTCCTCCTTACTTTGTTTCCGTTCATTTGTTTCTTTTGATGATTTGATTATATCTAACTATAGTTCATTTGTCAATACTATTTTTAGAATTTTCTTAATTATTTTTCATATTTGCTTTATTATATTACATATATTGTGTAAATTATCTGAATTTTCAGTTTTATTTAAATTGTTAAAACAACTACAGGAAACATATGTAATTGTAATCTGTCTGCGATGCCATTTCCTATTCGCTGATTTTCCACTCTACCTGGGCACTTTCTTCCTTCTGAAGAGAAAGCAGAAGAGTAAACAACTGATGAATGGTCTCCATCAATTTCTGGCTTGGAAGAATTGCATACTGGGCCAGCCGGTCCAAATCAAAATAGCGGACATTCGGATCCGGCAGGAATACCATGTTGGTGCTCCGCACTTCTTCTCCACAAGTCTCAATATTTTCATAAGTAATCATTACAAATTCATTTCCATGCTCTTCGCAGGAATAGGCTGTATAACACTCATCTACTACCCACTGCTTTCCGTCGGCTTCTACAACCGGCTTTTCGGATTCCTCTTTATATTCGCTGGTCTTCATCTCAACATTCCAGTGCTGCTTTCCTTCTTTGGTTCTCTCATATAAATGCTCTAATGTGCTGTTTAAAAATTCTGGTGTCATTTTTGCTGTCTCCTTCTATTTACTATTGTTTTTGTTCTGTACTTTTATGTTGTGGCTGTCCGCAGTTGCATTCGGACAGCCTCGGTTATTTTTGTCCTGTTTTTCTATTATAACACAGCCGCTTCTGCTGTGAAACCATAAGAAACAATACTTTTTAATGCCTTTTCTTTAACGAAGCCCGGATTCCTTTGCCTCTGTTTCCAGTCCGTTGGCAAAATAATCCGCCATGGCAATAATCTGCCGCTGGATATTCCAGAATGTCTGTAAATCTTTTTCATAATTGCCAGCAAGCCGCTCACTGATTTCCTGTCCGGTCAGGTCTACTTGCATACGGAACATTTCTTTTAATACACTTTCTTCATATTCCGGTGTTGCAGATGCCAAAAGCTCTGCGATGCGGTCTGCATTTTCGTTTAACCGTCGTACCTGCTCCTCCGTATCCTTCGCTCTTCCTTCTTTTTTCTGGGTAATCAGTCCACCGGTAAGCTCTACCTGGCGCACCAGTAAATCTCTGAGGCTGTTCACCGTATTTTCCGGATAATATCTGCCGAAAAGGTCTGCTATTTCCTCTGCATTGTCAATTAATGCAGTAACCAGTTCCTGCTGATCCGGCAAATCCGCTGCCATGCTGACCAAAAGCATCCGGAGCAGGTAGGTATGATTCAGCCATGCCATCCGCATCAGTTCTTTCAAATTTCCTTTTCCACTGTTATTGGAAATCCAGGAATCTCCTGTATTTCCCGGCATTTCCGGTCTTGTGTATTCTCTGCCCGGGCATATTTCTATCTTCATTCCAATCTGTAAATTGTAAGGATTTATCCTTGGATTGCTTAAAATAATAGAGGATACCGTCGTCTTATACTGCCGTGAAAGTTTGTATAATGTATCCCCCGCTTCCACGGTATGTTCGATTGAATTGCTGCAGTTCACGCTGACCTCTTCCCATTCTTTCTTACTTTCGTATTAGTTTATGTCAAAAATGTTGATTGGTTCCCTGATTTGCTCTTGTCAAGGAATGCGATTGCGTATACAGTAAGGGAAAAGCATGTTTTTGCGAGGTGTATTATGTCCATTAAAATATTCGTTATGACCCACAAACAATTTGAAGCTCCCACCGATTCCATGTATGTTCCTCTGCAGGTCGGACATGCAATTTCTCCGGAATTGGGCTATCTTGCAGATGATACCGGAGATAATATTTCCCGGAAAAACAAAAGTTTCTGCGAGCTGACCGGCATTTACTGGCTCTGGAAAAATTACCATACCTGCGATTATATCGGCATCTGTCATTACCGCCGCTATCTCATAAATAGGCAGGGGCTTATTTTCACGGAAAAAGAGCTGATGCAGCTGCTTCAGAATCATGACATGATCACACCAAAGCTTCTGACTTTAAATACTTCGTATTTTAATGGTTTCAGCCAGAACCATCACCAGAAGGATCTACTGATTACTGAGCAGGTCATTTCTGAAAAATACCCGGACTATGTGCCTGTTTTTCACCATATGGTTCATGATGTACATACTTATTTTGGGAATATTTTCATTACTTCAAAAGAACGATTTGATGCCTACTGTGAATGGCTGTTTGACATTCTCTTTGAAGTGGAGTGCCGGGTCGATATCAGTAGCTATGATAAT
>UMHF01074269.1_pt1 | contig 12557 bp, 10 predicted proteins | sample 1965431 | NCBI WGS metagenome assembly UMHF01 (sample SAMEA4836088, study PRJEB28245) | human gut metagenome | biome: gut microbiome; material: fecal sample | place: Denmark | collected 2008
AGAAAAAGGACGCATGAAAAAACTTTCGTTTTTTCACACGCCCGTTCATTGTGATCTCTGTTATTTAAGATACATTTACGATACTCTTTTTTCTTTCAAATTTCAAGACCAATTTTTTAATTTATGTATATTTTCACAAAACTTCATAAGTTTTCAACTTCTTTTTCAACATTTATACCAGTCACTTCTTAGACCTCGAACAGCAGATCTCCGTAAGAAGGCATCGGCCACATATTCTTGTTGACGATCATTTCCAGTTCATCCACTGGTTTTCTTAAAGCTTCCATTGCCGGTACAACTTTCTGCATGAAGAAGAATGCCTGTTCTTTTCCTTCTGTCTCCGGTACTTCTGCCACAACAGTTTCCAGTGCTCTGAGTGCTTCTTTTGTGTCTTTCAAAAGATCAGCCGACTGTACAAGAAGCTCTTCCTGTACACCTGTATATGCTGCAGCGCTTGCCTGTTTTACCTGGTTGATCGAATTAGCCAGTGAAGTTACATATTGGATCACAGCCGGGATAATATGCTTGCTTGCGATATCGATCATGGAACGTGCTTCAATGTTGATTGCCTTTGAGTATGCCTCATATTTGATCTCTGCACGGGATTCCAGTTCTGCACGGCTGAATACATCGAATTTTTCAAACATTTCAACCGCATTGTCATATGTCAGACATTCAATAGACTCTACCATGGTCTTAATATTCGGAAGTCCTCTTCTTTCGGCTTCCTTCACCCACTCATCAGAATATCCGTTGCCATTGAATACGATTCTCTGATGTTTGGATGCATATTCCTTGATCAGATCATGGACTGCAAGATCAAAATCTTCTGCTTTTTCGAGTACATCGCAGGCATCAGAGAAGGACTCAGCCACGATTGTATTTAATACTACATTCGGTGCTGCCACCGAGTCTCTGGATCCTACCATACGGAACTCAAATTTATTTCCTGTAAATGCGAATGGTGAAGTACGGTTTCTGTCAGTTGCATCCTTTGCAAAATCCGGGAGCGTACTTACACCGGTATGTAATTTGCCGCCTTTTAAGCTGTGTGCAGCTTCTCCGGTATCAATAAGCTGTGCAAGCACGTCTTCAAGCTGTTCTCCGAGATATGCGGAAATAATTGCCGGCGGTGCTTCATTTGCTCCAAGTCTGTGATCGTTTCCTACGTCAGAAGCAGATTCACGGAGCAGGTCTGCATGCAGGTCTACTGCACGGAGAATACAGGTCAGAACCAGAAGGAACTGAATATTATCATGAGGTGTCTTTCCCGGATCCAGAATGTTGATCCCATCATCTGTAACCAGTGACCAGTTATTATGCTTTCCGGAACCATTTACACCTTCAAACGGCTTTTCGTGTAACAGGCATTGAAGATTATGGCGATATGCCACTTTCTTCAGCGTCTCCATGATCAGCTGATTATGGTCAACTGCTACGTTGCACTGTGCATAGATCGGCGCAAGCTCATGCTGTCCAGGTGCCACTTCGTTGTGCTGTGTCTTTGCAGCTACACCCATCTTCCAGAGTTCTTCATTGACATCAGTCATAAATGCTGCAATTCTCTCACGGATCGCACCAAAATAATGGTCATCCAGTTCCTGTCCCTTCGGAGGATTTGCTCCGAATAATGTACGTCCTGTAAATACAAGATCCTTTCTCTTAAGATATTTTTCTCTGTCTACCAGGAAATATTCCTGCTCAACTCCAACAGATGGTGTAACCTTTTGGGACGTTGTGTTTCCAAAAAGACGCAGAAGACGGATGGATTGTTTGTTGATTGCTTCCATAGAGCGAAGAAGAGGTGTCTTCTGATCCAGTGCTTCTCCGGTATAGGAACAAAATGCCGTCGGTATATATAAAATCGATCTTTTCCCATCCGGACTCTTTTTAACAAATGCAGGCGATGTACAATCCCACGCTGTATAACCTCTTGCTTCAAATGTGGAACGCAGTCCTCCTGACGGGAAGGAAGATGCATCCGGTTCTCCTTTGATCAGCTCTTTTCCCGAAAACTCCATCAGGATCTTTCCATCTGACTTCGGTGCTGAAATAAACGAATCATGCTTTTCAGCTGTTGCTCCTGTAAGAGGCTGGAACCAGTGCGAATAGTGAGTGGCACCCTTTTCAATCGCCCACTCTTTCATCTCATGTGCAATAACGTCTGCTGTTGCAGCCTGAAGCTCTTTACCTTCTTCGATCGTCTTTTTCAGCTCTTTGTAAGTCTTCTTCGGAAGTCTTTCCTGCATAACAGCATCATTGAAGACGTTTTCTCCAAATATTTCTGCTACACTAATCCATTCGCTCATCCCATGTACCTCTCTTTTCTACTACTCATTTTCTACTACTTATACAAAACGGTCGTTTTTTGATTCAAATAAAGGAGTCTTGCACTTACGCAAAACTCCTTTTATACCGTTTTCTTCGGACGCCTTTGTCCATGATATTATCAAAAATCAGACTATTCAGCTTTTCCGTCAGAACCGAACAGAATCATTTTCTCTTTTACTTTTTCAACAATTGCATCTGCACCCGGTTTCAGAAGTTTACGTGGATCGTATCCTTTTCCTTCAAGATCCTTTCCTGCTTCAATGTATTTGCGGGTAGCTTCTGCGAATACCAGCTGACATTCTGTATTAACATTGATTTTAGAAACTCCAAGGTCAATTGCTTTCTTAATCATATCATCCGGAATTCCTGTACCTCCGTGAAGTACGAGTGGAAGTTCTCCTGTGAGCTCCTGAACTGCTGCAAGAGTCTCAAAGCTGAGTCCTTTCCAGTTTGCCGGATATTTTCCATGAATGTTACCGATACCTGCTGCAAGGAAATCAACGCCAAGGTCTGCAATCATCTTGCATTCCTTAGGATCTGCGCATTCGCCCATTCCTACAACACCGTCTTCTTCTCCACCGATAGAACCAACTTCTGCTTCGATAGAAAGTCCTTTTCCATGGCAAAGTTTAACAAGTTCTGTAGTCTTCTCAATGTTTTCTTCGATCGGATAATGAGATCCGTCAAACATAACTGATGAGAATCCTGCATCTATACATTTCAGGCAGCCTTCATAGCTACCATGATCAAGATGAAGTGCAACCGGAACCGAAATGTCCATTTCTTTGATCATTCCATTTACCATTCCTACAACTGTTCTGTATCCAGCCATGTACTTTCCTGCGCCTTCAGACACACCAAGAATAACCGGTGATCTTAATTCCTCAGCTGCAGTCAGAACTGCTTTGGTCCATTCAAGATCGTTGATATTAAACTGCCCTACTGCATAATGACCTGCTTTTGCTTTTTTTAACATCTCTGTTGCTGAAACTAACATTTTGTATTCCTCCACTTCTCTGTTAAAGGCTTTTATAGGCTGACCCCCAGGGGAATCGAACCCCTGATTCGACCGTGAGAGGGTCGCGTCTTGACCGCTTGACCAGGGGGCCAGATGTATGTTCATTAGCTGTCTGGCTAACTCACTTGCTTAGTATAACGTACTTCTTTTCATTTGACAAGACCTTTTTTTATTTTTTTACTGTTCCTCTTCCGGAACTACGATTTTAAGTGCCTGTTTCGCGTTCTTGATGCAGACACTGTCGTGTTCCCCACCGAACTCTCCATCCAGCGTCCATGGGATCTCTTCCACTGATTCAAAATGAATCTCACCTGTCTTAAATGAATAAATGTGCTTCGTATTGATCTGGCTGCTCAGAAGCGCCCCAATGATCTCCTGAAGCGCGAGCGGGTTCTTCGGTGTCCGGATCAGGGTAACCTCAAATTCTCCGTCATCAAAAACCACATTCTTCCCGATCATATTACGGAAACCGCCAACAGATCTGGAATTCGTCACCATACCATAAATAAATTCGTCCTCAATCGTTTCTCCGTCATGTGTCACTTTTAATTTATATGACGGGATATCAAAAATTCTGGTTGCTCCTTCCAGCACATATGCCAGATGTCCCAGAACATTCTTCATTTCCTGCTTTGTCTCATAAGATACATCCGTGAAGAGTCCGAATGCTGCAATGTACACGAACACATCTCCGTTAAACCGTCCGATATCACAGGGAAATTCTTTCCCCCCTGCAGCTGTACTTGCCGCCTGGAGAAGATTCTTCGGGATATGGAGACTGCTCGCAAAGTCGTTGGTCGTTCCTGTCGGGATGTAACCGACCGGAATCTTTTTTTCTCTCTTCATCATTCCGGTTACGACCTCATCAAGTGTTCCGTCACCACCACTGCAGATCACACGGTCATACTCCTCTGTAAATGTCTTTACTTTATAATAAGCGTCTTTATATTTCTGCGTCGGATATACAACCACTTCATATCCTGCTTTTACAATAATGTCAATAATATCAGAAAGCTTCGGTTTTAAAAGTCCCTTTCCTGCATTCGGATTATAAATAAACAATGCTTTTTTCATACGTCCGTCCTCCTGTTATCTGTTCTTTTCTCTATAAGGGCTGTCCCCACAGCTCCTTACGGATACATGCATTATAGCATAAAGAGCCTGCTTTCGGCAGACTCTTCAAAGTTTTATGCAATTATCTGTTCTTAACGTTCACAAGAAACCTTTCGATACCAGCTGCTGCTTCCTTTTCATCTGTTCCGTTCGCAACAACGGTGATTTCCTCTCCCGGCATCAGTGTCAGACTCATCATCCCCATAATGCTCTTTGCATTGACTTGCTTCTGGTCAACTTCGATATATACCGAACTTGAATACTGACTAGCTTCCTGAACAAGAAGTGCAATCGGTCTGGCGTCTAATCCCTCGGACAATTGAATCTTAACAGGTTTTTTGATCATAATGTTCCTCCTTGCTTAGCCCTTATCTCTTCCGCCATTTCACTTAACTTGCGCAATCTGTGGTTCACTCCGGACTTGCCTACCGGATTTTGCAGAAGTGCGCCTAACTCTTTTAAAGATGCCTCCGGATATGTAAGTCTTGTAAGGGCCATGTCCTTCAATCCTTCCGGCAGCTTATCGAGTCCTTTTGTTTCCTCAATATACCTTATATCGTCGATCTGCTTTACAGCAGCGGAAACCGTTTTATTGATATTCGCAGTCTCGCAGTTCACTTTTCGATTCACCGTATTCCTCATATCTTTCAATATACGGATATTCTCCAACTCCATCAGTGACTGATGTGCCTCCATCACATTCAGCACATCCACGATCTGAGCTCCTTCTTTCAGATAAACCACAAATGATTTCTTCCTTGATACAATCTTTGCGTCCAGAGCAAAGCATCTCATTATCTTCTGAATCTGCTGCGCTTTCCCCATCGACGCACAGACAATTTCAAAATGATAGGACTTCTCCGGGTCGCTCATGGATCCCGATGCAAGAAAAACGCCACGCAGGAAAGACCGCTTACAGCAAGTCTCCTGAATCACGACATTCTTTACTACAGAAAGCTCTTCTTCCACGTCTCCATAAGGATTGAGCAGTTTTGCCGCCTGAAGCACCCTGATAGCATCTTCGTGTTTTTTTACAACTATATAATAGTAGCTGCTGCCTTTTTCCCGGTTCACCCGAATAGCGATATCAACCACTATATTAAACGTTCTTCTCAATAAAGTAAAGCTTTTTCTTGCAACTGCCAGATTTTCCGTATGAATCTTAAGTGCTGCATGACCTCTGCTGTCGATCATGACAGCCCCACACATGCTGATGATCGCTGCAAGTTCTGCAATCTGGCAATGTCTTGCAGGACTTAGCTGACGCGATATTTCTTCTTTAATATTTCCAGAAAAAGACATACTATCACCTATTTTGCTTTCGTAATTGCATCTTTCTCGATATCACGATGCTCTTTTCTTACACCGTACTCTTTCTCTGCCACAGACAGCCGTTCATACAACTCATTGGCAAGTGTCACGGAGCGGTGTTTTCCGCCGGTACATCCGATTGCGATCACAAGCTGGTTCTTTCCTTCTGCAACATAGTTCGGAATCAGAAACTCAACCATGTCGACCAGCTTCTTCAGGAATTCTTTTGAAATATCGTTATTCATCACGTAATCCCTGACCGGCTTGTCATTGCCACTCTGCGGGCGAAGTTCATCAATATAATACGGATTCGGAAGGAATCTGACATCAAATACCAGGTCTGCATCACTCGGAATTCCATATTTAAATCCGAAAGATAACACAGTAATGTACAGATTCTTGTATTCTTTATTCTCGGCAAAAATACGGTTCAGTTCACTGCGCAGCTCCCTGGTCAGCATCCGGCTTGTATCCAGGATATAATCTGCCCTTTCTTTTAAAAAGGCAATTTTCTTACGTTCTTTGGCAATCCCGTTCTCAATTCTACCGCCCTTTGAGAGTGGGTGGTTCCTTCTTGTCTCTTTATATCTTTTCACCAGTGTATCATCATTCGATTCAAGGAAAAGAATCTCCAGTGGTATCTTGGCTTTTTCAAGTTCGTCCAGAACCTGGTCCAATGCACGCAGATTCTGTCCACTGCGAATATCAAGTCCCAAAGCGATTTTCGTGATCTCACCATTTGGAACGATCAAAAGTTCTGTCAGTTTTGTCATTAAAGGAATTGGCATATTATCCACACAGAAATATCCCATGTCTTCCATCATTTTCAAAGTTGTACTTTTCCCTGCTCCGGACATTCCCGTTACAATTACGAATCTCATCCCTAAAATTCTCCTATTTGTTTCACTTCCGGTTCCATCGTAACACCGGTATCTTCTTTCACTTTCGCTGTTACCTGCCGGATCAGCTCCATCACATCAGCCGCCGTCGCATTTCCTTTATTGATCACAAATCCACTGTGTTTTTCAGAAACCTGTGCTCCACCTACTGTAAATCCTTTCAGACCACTGTCCTGGATCAGTTTTCCTGCAAAATATCCTTCCGGACGCTTAAAGGTGCTGCCTGCACTCGGATACTCCAGCGGCTGCTTCGATACCCGCTTCTGACGGAGGTCATCCATCTGCGCTTTTATTTCTTCTTTTTTGCCTTCTGTAAGCGAAATCACGGCACCCAAAACGATATATCTTTTCTCCGGGATAATGCTTGTACGGTATCCGAGTCCCAGTTTTTCTGCCGGAAGCTCCATGATCTCGCCCTCTTCTGTCATAACCCTGACACTCGTCAGTACATCCTTCATCTCTCCACCATACGCACCGGCGTTCATCACAACCGCTCCGCCAAGCGTTCCCGGAATACCTGCTGCGAACTCAAATCCGGTCAGTGCTGCATCAAGTGCTGCATTTGCAATCTGCGCAAGCGAACATCCTGCCTGCGCCGTGATCTGATTTCCTTCTACCTGAAATGTTCCCATACTCTTATAAAGCTGGATAATCGCTCCTCTGAAGCCTTTGTCTCCAACCAGAAGGTTGCTTCCATTTCCCACTATATATATAGGTATCGAAAATTCCCGGCACACCCGAATTGTCTCTGCCAGTTCCTTTTCATTCGATGGCATGATAAAATAATCTGCCGGACCACCGATCCGGAAGGTTGTATGCTTCTTCATCGGTTCATCCTTCTGTATTTTGGCTGCATCGACCACATTATACAAACATGTCTCAAAATCCTGTTCCATTCTCTTCTCCTAGTATCTATAAATATTCTATGCCATTCTTCTCTTTTTATTTAACAGGAAATTGCCATTGGACCTCCCGCCAAATAGAAGTTACTACGTGCCAAAGCACGTTTTAATATCATCCTCATATGACGTAAGTGTCAAAAATAAATTTTGGCACTTACATCATATGATACACCAAAAAATATGCAAGTTCAACGCGCTCTTGCAAAATTAAGTGAAATGCGATATAGTAAGGCATAACATAGAAATTTTATCAATATTTTCAAAAAGGAGTGATTTTTAACTGTGGACTCGAGTGTCTCGCAAATACTTATTTTGCTAGTCCTGCTGCTCTTATCCGGCATATTTTCGTCAGCCGAGACAGCACTTACAACCTACAACAAAATCCGGATGCGTGCCCTTGCAGACGAGGGTAACAAGCGTGCCAGCACCGTACTTGCCGTAACTGAGAATTCAGGTAAAATGCTTAGCGCGATCCTCATCGGCAACAACATTGTTAATACTGCGGTAGCTTCCCTTGCCACCACAATCGCATACCGCCTTGGTGGAACCGCCGTCGCGATCGCAAGTGGGCTTATGACGCTTCTCATCATCCTTTTCGGAGAGATTACTCCGAAGACGATGGCAACCATTCATGCTGAGAAGATGTCTCTTTTCTACGCACCGGTTATCAATATTTTCATGAAGATCATGACTCCGTTTATCTTCATTGTAAACGGTCTCTCCACCGGTCTTCTGATGCTTCTTCGCATCGATCCGAATGCCAAAGACAATACCATGACCGAAGCTGAACTCCGAAGTGTGGTAAATGTCAGCCATCAGGACGGCGTGATCGAATCAGATGAAAAAGAGATGATCTACAATGTGTTTGATCTCGGTGATGCCATTGCCAAAGACGTCATGGTTCCCCGTGTCAACGTAACTTTTGCTGATATTGACAGCAGTTACGACGAACTGATCGACCTGTTCCGGGAAGACAAATTCACCCGTCTTCCGGTTTACCAGGAGACAAAAGATAATGTTGTCGGAACGATCAATATGAAAGATCTTCTTCTTTATGACAGTAAGAAAAGTGAGTTCCAGATTAAAGATATTCTCCGTGAAGCCTACTTCACTTATGAATACAAGAGCATTTCCGAGCTTCTTGTTGAAATGCGCCAGGCCTCTTTCAATATCGCAATTGTCCTGGATGAATACGGTGAAACATCCGGTCTGATCACCCTGGAAGATATCCTTGAAGAGATTGTTGGCGAAATCCACGATGAATATGATGAGAATGAAGAAGAAAATATCAAAGCGGTAGGCAAACACGAATATATTATTGAAGGTTCTACCAATCTTGACGATCTCAATGATTCCCTGGATCTGAATCTGGAATCGGAAGATTATGATTCTCTCGGAGGCTTTATCATCGAAAAGCTGGATCGTCTTCCAAAAGCCGGTGACTCTGTTTCCACCGAAGACGGAATCCGTATGGTCGTAGAAAAGCTCGATAAAAACCGGATTGAGACAGTTCATCTGTATCTTCCGGAGAATTACCGCGAACATACGTCTGACTCGTTGGAAACTGACGACTAAGCAGACCTCCTGGGAAGAAATCCTGACAGATTTTTACTTTATATTTTGCAGGATATACAATAATTTCAGGGCAGCCCAAAGTGGACTGCCTTTTTCTTTTTCGGATTTCGTTATTTTTTAAACAATTTTTTTAAGAAATATTGGTTTTTTATTGATTTTATTGCGTAATTATGTATAATTATGGTAAATGGGTGAAGAATTTTACTTCATCAGATGATAAAATCTGCGCTCACAGCTTTTATCATTTAACCATTTAACTAGAATTAGGAGAAAGAGGTTAATTGCAATGGCAGAAATCAATTTAAGCAAGTATGGTATTACTGGAACAACAGAAATCGTGCACAACCCTTCTTACGAATTACTGTTTGAAGAAGAAACAAAAGCAGGTCTTGAGGGATTTGAAAAAGGTCAGGTCAGCGAACTCGGTGCTGTGAACGTAATGACAGGTGTATACACCGGACGTTCCCCTAAAGACAAATTCATCGTAGTTGATGAAAACTCTAAAGACACTGTATGGTGGACTTCAGACGAATATAAGAATGACAACCATCCGGCTTCACAGGAAGCATGGGAAGCTGTAAAGGAGATCGCCAAGAAAGAACTTTCTAACAAGAAACTTTATGTTGTAGATGCATTCTGCGGCGCTAACAAAGATACACGTATGGCAATCCGTTTCATCGTCGAAGTTGCCTGGCAGGCTCATTTTGTAACAAACATGTTCATCAAACCAACAGCTGAAGAACTTGAGAACTTCGAACCAGACTTTGTAGTATACAACGCTTCTAAAGCAAAAGTTGAAAACTACAAAGAACTTGGACTTAACTCTGAAACAGCTGTTTTATTCAATATCACAAGCAAAGAACAGGTTATCGTTAATACATGGTACGGCGGAGAGATGAAGAAAGGTATGTTCTCTATGATGAACTACTACCTCCCACTTAAGGGAATCGCTGCTATGCACTGCTCAGCAAACACTGATCTGAACGGCGAAAACACAGCTATCTTCTTCGGTCTTTCAGGAACAGGTAAAACTACACTTTCTACAGACCCGAAGCGTCTCCTCATCGGTGATGACGAACACGGCTGGGATGACAACGGAGTATTCAACTTTGAAGGTGGATGCTACGCTAAGGTTATCAACCTTGACAAAGAATCTGAACCAGATATCTACAACGCAATCAGACGTGACGCTCTTCTTGAGAACGTAACTCTTGATGCTGAAGGAAAAATTGATTTTGCTGATAAGAGTGTAACAGAAAATACACGTGTATCTTATCCGATTAACCACATTGAAAATATTGTACGCCCGGTTTCTTCTGCACCGGCAGCTAAGAATGTAATCTTCCTGTCTGCAGACGCTTTCGGAGTACTTCCACCAGTATCTGTACTGACGCCGGAACAGACACAGTACTACTTCCTGTCTGGATTCACAGCTAAGCTTGCCGGTACAGAACGTGGAATCACAGAACCTACACCAACATTCTCTGCTTGCTTCGGACAGGCATTCCTTGAACTGCATCCGACAAAATATGCAGAAGAACTTGTTAAGAAGATGGAAAAGAGCGGAGCAAAAGCTTACCTCGTTAACACAGGATGGAACGGAACAGGAAAACGTATCTCTATCAAAGATACTCGTGGTATCATCGATGCAATCCTGAACGGAGACATCTTAAATGCACCGACCAAGAAAATTCCTTACTTCAACTTCGAAGTACCTACAGAACTTCCGGGAGTTGATTCAGGAATCCTTGATCCTCGTGACACATATGCTGATGCTTCTGAATGGGAAGAAAAAGCTAAGGATCTTGCTGCAAGATTCGTTAAGAACTTCGCTAAATACGAAGGAAATGCTGCTGGTAAAGCACTTGTATCTGCTGGACCGCAGGCTTAAATGCAAAATTAGAAGATGGATGTGGGAGAGTTTCTCCTGCATCCATTTTTTTGTGTATACGATGAGCCAAGTGCAGATTTGTGCTTGCACAAGGATCTGCATTTGGCGAATGTACATCATCGAGCTGTCAAGTGAGATGGTGTACAAAGTATACCAATCGAGTAGGCGTCAGCTTACTCGATTGTGCGAAGGGACGAGGGAGAGGCTGCAATAACCTCATCTGCTTCGTTGCACTGACCACTCCGATGATCCTCTTAGGGCGAAAATTGTGTCAGCAATGGCTTCCACAATTTTTGAGCCTCATCTCCGTAGTGCAAAATGTCAGCAGACGAGGTTATTGCAGCCTCTCCCTCTGGTTTTTCAAGACAAAACAGAATAGAATGATTTATGAGAAACAGAACCCACAGCCATCTTCGGGCTGTGGGTTCTGTTGACTGTTGAAGTTTGTTGGTTGCAGATATTCTTTTCGTACTTTTAGAGTATGACGATAGTGTAATATCAACTACATGTATTTATGTAAAATAATTTTTTTCTGCAGTATATTTCTACTTCTCTTCCGGGGGAAGTTCTTCACCGGCTAGTTTTAAGATGTTGCTGATCTCATCTTCGGTGATGCCGGCGAATTCTTCCAGCTCGTCTACGCTGACTTTTCGACCGAGTTCATCGGAAAGTTTTTTGATCTGTTCATCAAGGTCGTTGACTTTTTCTACCATGCGGTTATCTTGTTTTTTAGTCTCTTCCTGAGATTCAAGAAGTGCCTGCATGCTTTCTTTTGCCATGCTTAAAAGGGCTTCGGTATCATCTGCATGGTCTTCCATGGCGAGCATGAGTCCCATGTTGCCTTCCTGGACGAGATCTCCGATGTAGATATCTGCCCTGTGCATCTCTTTTGCCATGGTAAGGATTGCCGGTAGGAGTTCTTTTAATGGATCCCCATCTCTTAATCCTTTCAGATCCTGCTCGTAAAGGTTTAAATAATTCTGTTCTTCCTGGGTATATCGGATCGGTTCTTCGGTGTTTTCTGCATTTTTGATCGAACCACCGGCTTTGACGTAGCCTTTTACGATTACTTTCTTGGAAAGAAGATAATCAAATACAAGCTCCATCTGTTCTGCTGATAAATTGTCTTCTGCGAAGTAAGCTTCGACTGTGGCTTTGTCTGTGATGTTATTCTGGCTTTCACACAGGGTAAGGATCCCTGAAAGTTTTTCACGAAATTCTAATCTTTCTGCCATATTTTGATTCTCCCGATTCTATAATATATGAATATATTTTTCTTGTTCTTCCGGTCAAGAAAGACAAGAAACGTAATCAACAAACTAATGATTGCTTTCCTGTAGCATATCGCTACAAATCTATCATAACATTATATTTCCTACCTGACAATTTATTTTTCTGCAATCTGGTATCAAGAGCAACTAAATGCTTTTTGTCTGATTGTTTTGTTCGATATATTCAGCTATTTTTTCTAAGAAATATGTGCCGCCTGCTATGATTGTGGTGCCTCCGATGATTCC
>UMHF01060971.1_pt1 | contig 12553 bp, 8 predicted proteins | sample 1965431 | NCBI WGS metagenome assembly UMHF01 (sample SAMEA4836088, study PRJEB28245) | human gut metagenome | biome: gut microbiome; material: fecal sample | place: Denmark | collected 2008
TCTGCGCCTTCACACACTTAGAGATGATGCGGCGCTGGATGCCAGGAATTCTCTCGATTGGCACCTCGATACCCAAGTCTCCACGGGCAATCATGATACCATATGAAGCTTCGATAATCTCATCGATGTTATCTACACCCTCCTGGTTTTCTATCTTGGAAATAATCTTGATATCACTGTTGTGAGCGTCCAAGATATCCTGAACAGCCTTTACATCTGCTGCATTACGTACGAAAGAGTGAGCGATAAAATCAATATCCAATTCAATGGCAAGGAGGATATTCTTACGGTCCTTTTCTGTCAACGCAGGCAAATCAATATGTTCGCCAGGTACATTCACGCTCTTATGTGAACCTAAGAAACCCTCGTTCTGAACTTCAGCTACGAGCATCGGGCCCTGATTATCAATGACCTTCATATCAAGTTCACCATCATCGAAGAGCAAATCATCACCCACTTTCACATCAGCAGCGATATCAGGATAGCTCAGATTGATAATGTCATGAGAAGTTTCCATCTCAGGACGACCAAAAATCTTGACTACATCACCCACATTATAATGAATAGGCTCTGCTACACCTGTGGTACGCACCTCTGGTCCTTTGGTATCAATCATAATACCAATGTGAGGAGACACGGCTCTTACATTCTTGACAATTGTGCGAATACCTTCTTCTGTAGCATGTGCAGTATTCATACGAACGACGTTCATGCCTGCAAAAAACAATTTGCGGATGAAATCCTGATCACAACGACGATCACTGATTGAAGCGACGATTTTTGTTTGTTTCATATCCTATATTACCTTATTCTTGTTCTCAAATTTTCCTCTAGAAAGACACGCTCTCTGCAATTTGACTGCAAAGATACTGCAAAAGCAAGACAATACAAAATTAAAAAGATTTTTTTTTGTTTTTTTATTGAGAAAGTTCCAATATCATTCCAGAAGTATTGCTTTGAGCGGGTCTAAACAAAATTTTAACCTGATTCTGATAACTGAAATTACGAATTGCAATTTATCTCGTTTTTAAATATCCAAGTCGGGAGCCTTTTCTGCACCAGCAGCAGCCTCAAACTTAGGCATAGTCTGAAAACCGAATAGATTTGCGATGATGGCAGTAGGCATCTTACGTACTTTCATATTATACTGTTGCACAGCATCATTATACTTGCGACGCGCCTCGCTGATTCGGTTTTCTGTACCTTCCTCCTGTATCTGAAGAGATCTAAAATTATCAACCGCCTTCAGATCCGGATACTTTTCCGCTACCACCATCAATTTGGAGAAAGCATTCGCCAATTCACCCTGAGCATCAGAATAAGCCTTCAACTTTTCAGGAGTCAGGTTGTTTGCATCAAGTTTCACCTGGCCAACTGCTGCACGTGCCTTGGTCACGGCTTCAAACGTTTCCTTCTCATGTTTAGCATAAGCCTTCACGATTTTAACCAACTGAGGCATCATGTCTGCACGGCGCTGATATTGAGTCTGCACATTAGCCAGTTCAGTAGTAGCCTGCTCCTGTACTCCAATGATGCCATTATAAGAACTTAAACCCCATAGTACCAGAAGTACTACGACACCCAAGATAATCCATCCTGTTTTTTTCATAACTTTCGAAATTTTATATTATAATTAATACTATATTTATTTCACGTGAAAATATTTTCTTTCCCTACAACCTTGATTTACCATCCACCGCCGGAGCCACCTCCGCCAAATGAACCGCCACCGAAAGAACCTCCAGAAAAGCCGCCACCAGAAGAACTGCCTCCCGAGAAGCCACCTCCGCCACCCAGAAAGAACGGAGGAAACCAATCATCATCATGCCTTTTATGCTGACGAGAGGATTTACCGGAAGATGGCTTTTTCTTGATAACACCACATTCTTCCAATATATACCTTATTAATAAATATATAGGAATGCCGAAACAGATGATAAGGAAAAAGATAATAAATCCCCATTCATCCTCTCCTAAAGGACCATCATCCACATCCGGAATACCAGTTCTACCACTTTTCACCTTATTATATATAGAGCGGCTTACGGTTACAACTGCCATACCCGGCTGATTCAGACGCATATACTTCACGATGCATGCTCTGGCAATATCATCACAATCCACATCAGTCAATTCTCCTTCCAGTCCCATACCGGGTGCAATAAAGTACTTATGATCCTCCACGGCAATCACCACCACAAGTCCCCTTCGAGTTTTCTTGTAACCAATACCATACTTTTCACCGACATCCTGTGACATACGGAATGCATTCTGATCCTTTACATGCCCTACAATGACCAAGACATTCTGAACGCCACATTCCAGATTTAATTTCTGAAGATAAAAATTAGCAGAATCCTTCTGTTCCTTAGATAGATAACCATCTGGATCAGAAACATATTGTGTTGAATCCTTGAGATATGGAATCGGCACATTCTCTGCACTCCACTCGCGATGAGCAAATGAAGAAGATACCACCGAAACAATAACCAAGAGCAATATAAAAAAACGCTTAAATCTCATTATTTTTCCAATTTTGGTACAAAAATACACAATAAAAACCTTATATGCAAATACTTAGGGCATTATTTTTGCAAAAATATCGCTAACTTTTTTGTTATGTCGCAAAAAACTTGTATCTTTGCACACCGATTTAGATTAATAAATAAATAATTATAGTAAGAATAACATGACTAAAGCAGATATCATCAACGAGGTGTCTATAGCAACAGGCGTACCAAAGAAAGATGTTGGCGTAGTAATAGAAGCTTTTATGGATCAGGTTAAGACCAGCCTTGTCGAGAGAAAAGAGAATGTTTACCTTCGCGGATTTGGAAGCTTTAATATCAAGCATAGAGCAGCAAAGACAGCACGTAACATTTCCAAGAACATCACTCTCACCATTCCTGCTCACGACTATCCAAATTTCAAACCAGCAAAGAGTTTTGTAGATTTGATGCTGGGTCAAGCTGTAGAAAATGAGGATTAATTAAGTCTTTGGACATAACATTTATAAATAACAATATTTTAAAATTTTAAAATCATGCCAAACGGAAAGAAAAAGAAGGGCCACAAGATGGCTACTCACAAGCGTAAAAAGAGATTACGTAAGAACAGACATAAGAGCAAGTAAGCTTTTATAGCCTATTTTGCTCCCAGTCAGTTCGTGACTGAGGGGGTATGTCAGCTCTTAAGTGTTGACATGCCCCCTTTCTGTAAGTACTAATTAAAAGATTTTTTGAAGAAAATGACAAGCGAAGTTGTAATTGACGTCCAACAGAAAGACATCTCCATCGCGCTCATGGAGGATAAACAATTAGTAGAATATCAAAATGAGCCACGCGAGGCTTCCTTTTCTGTGGGCAATATCTACATCGCCAAGGTTAAGAAACTCATGCCGGGACTTAATGCTTGTTTTGTAGATGTAGGTTATGAACGCGACGCCTTTCTTCATTATCTTGATCTAGGAAGTCAATTTAATTCCTACCAAAAGTATCTTAAACAAGTACAGAGCGACAGAAAGAAACTTTTCCCATTCTCTAAAGCCACCAAATTACCTGACCTCGAAAAGGAAGGTAGTATACAGAATGTCTTGAAGGCTGGACAGGAAGTGTTGGTGCAAATCGTAAAAGAACCCATCTCAACCAAGGGGCCTCGACTGACAGGTGAAATCTCATTTGCAGGTCGATACTTGGTGCTCATGCCATTTGGAGAAAAAGTTTCTGTTTCGTCGAAAATCAAAAGCGGTGAAGAACGTTCACGACTCAAACAACTCATCCACAGTATCAAACCAAAAAATTGTGGCGTAATCGTACGTACTGTAGCTGAGGGAAAACGTGTCGCAGAACTCGATGCTGAGCTTAAAGTCCTGGTGAAGCGATGGGAGGATGCTATCGCCAAGGTACAGAAAACACAGCAACGCCCGCAACTGGCATTCGAGGAAACCGGAAGAGCCGTCGCTCTCCTGCGTGACTTGTTTAACCCATCTTACGAGAACATCTACGTTAACAACGAAGATGTGATGAACGAGGTGAAAAACTATGTTTCTCTAATAGCCCCTGAAAAGGCGGGCATAGTTAAACTCTATACTGGTAAGGTGCCTATCTTTGACAATTTCAGCATTACCAAACAGATTAAGGCTGGATTTGGACGAGTTGTCAACTACAAACATGGTGCTTATCTCATCATTGAGCACACAGAAGCTCTGCATGTAGTTGATGTAAACAGTGGCAACCGCACTCGTGAGAAAGGTCAGGAAGCAAATGCTCTCGATGTGAACCTGGGTGCTGCCGATGAGTTGGCACGACAGTTGAGACTCCGCGATATGGGAGGTATCATCGTTGTCGATTTCATTGATATGCATCTGGCGGAAGACCGACAATTGCTTTATGAACGCATGTGCAAGAACATGCAGAAGGACCGTGCAAAGCACAATATCCTTCCATTAAGCAAATTCGGACTGATGCAGATTACCCGTCAGCGTGTACGACCAGCTATGGACGTAAACGTAGAGGAAACTTGCCCTACCTGTTTTGGATCGGGCAAAATCAAGTCCAGCATCCTCTTCACCGACCAATTGGAAAGAAAGATTGACCGCTTAGTCAACAAGATTGGCGTCAAGAAATTTACTTTGTATGTGAATCCTTATGTAGCTGCCTTTATCAATAAGGGCTTCATTTCTTTGAAGCGCAAATGGCAGTTCAAGTATGGTTTCGGATTTAATGTGATTGCTTCACAGAAACTGGCATTCCTTCAGTATGAATTCTACGATAAGGACAACCAGTATCTGGATATGCAGGAAGAACAGGAAACAAAATAGTTACTGAAACCAAATGGGTTTTCTCATGCATAGAACAATAAATAAAAGCTCCATTCGTCACATGATACGAATGGAGCTTTTATTTTTATTTCTTAGGTGAAATGCGAGTGATAAAGCGCTCTATCGCTCTGGCACTCTTTTCATCCATTAACTTTTGAATATTTCGCAGTTCTGTACAAGCTTTATTCCTTTGCGCTATATTAGCTACCCGCTCAAAGCTATTCAATTCTTTGATAACAGCCATGCGCTCTGCATCAGAAGGAAGAGATTTCAGTTTCTGAAGTATTGACAGGATTTCTCCGATACGATTTACCTGCTTTTCATTGATAATCCAACGAAGCGTCATACTCTCACGTAATGCGAGCGCTTGTGAATAACCATTCTTCTCTAAGTCCTTCAAATCTGCAATTCGCTGGTCAAAATGCATATCCAACATTTTACACATATTAAACTCGTTCTGATAGGTAGAAATAATCTTTCCCTCTACCCTATCCTTTCCCAACAGTTTTTCAAAATGAGCACGGTTGGCAAGGAGTTTGCGAAAGACAGGAGAATCAGGAGAATTGATTTCAGATGAAAACATATTCCATGTGTCATCCTTACACAATTCCTCTATGCTTAGCGAGCTAAGGTATTGATTGAGTACGGTATCTGCCTTTTGGAAATCACTTACCTTCAGCAAGTCAACTAATTTGCGTACCAATACTGTATTCTTTTCACCAGAGTTATATTTCTTTTCCAGTTCATTAATCTCTGTGGCACGCTGAATCGCATTTTCTATTTTTTCTACGAAAGTAATATTGGAGTTGAGTCTTACCGCCCCCATCTCCTTGCAGAACAGAGTTCCATCGGGATTAATGATGAGGAAAGTAGGATAAATACCCACCTTATATTTCTTGCCCAATTCCGGTCCTTCACCAACATCCATATCCCTTGTCAGAGAAACGAATTTAGGATTGAAATAATCACCACACTCCTGCAAAGGAAAGATATTCTTCATCATATACTTGCAAGGACCACATGTTTGAGTATAGCAATCGATAAAAACTTTCTTTCCTTCAGCCTTCGCCTTTGCCAAAGCTTCCTTAAAAGAAATATCTTCAAAAAAAATTCCTCTATTACTGATTGAATCCTGAGCCATTATAGGCAACAGGATATTAAATAAAGAGAATATCAGAAATATAATTTTCTTCTTCATACAATTACGATTAAAGATCATTTTCAAAAGTAGAACAAATACCACGCAACAGTATTTGTATCTGTTGCATGATATTTGTATGTTACTTTTCATTATTTTTCAGTTGTTGTACCTGATCCCTTGGCAATACCAGGGAGATCGATACCATATTTATCCTTCATGTATCTGACAACAAGCTCATATTTTTCACTAATGAGCGGATACTTCTCCTTCGGATATTTTTCATAGAACTCTTCTGGAGAGAATCGCATAGCTGCTCTGATATAGAGTGAGAAGAAATCTCTGTAAAAACCACCGGAATTATAATTCGGCTGCTTATAATAGGAAGTATAAATACTCCATAAAGATTCCTCTTCTACACCATTATCATCTACCCATCTGATAAGACCACGATTAAACACATAGTTTTTGTGGTTAGGATTACTTCTATTCAGACTTGAAACGAAATCCATTCCATCTCTCAATCCTTCAGGCTCTGGCAAGGTATTGTCCATTCGCTGAGATGTAAGGAACTGATTGATAAAACTAAATCGCTTTACAGCCATTGTTTCATTAGCTTTCGCTAATTCCGCCTTTTCTACATCAGTCTTATTCTCCTTATCCTTAAGTTCTGCGCGTTTCTGCAACCAATATAATTCCGTATTGGAGAAACTAATTGCCCAATAGTCAAAGCCATCGAATTTAGTTGGGGTAAAGCCAGCTACATCAGGGATATAAATTTCTGTACTACCTGTATCTGTACCGGTACCAGTACCCGTACCAGTGCCTGTACCTGTGCCTGTGCCCGTGCCTGTTCCCGTGCCTGTGCCTGTTCCCGTACCTGTGCCTGTGCCTGTTCCTGTACCAGTGCCAGTACCAGTGCCTGTACCTGTGCCTGAGCCTGTTCCTGTACCTGTGCCTGTGCCTGTGCCTGTTCCCGTACCTGTGCCTGTGCCAGTACCACCAGTACCTGTGCCACCTGTACCTGTACCACCTGTACCGCCTGTGCCACCAGTACCAGAATCATCTCCTCCAAGATTAGGATCTACACCTCTAAAGTCTTTCTGCAAGTAAATCTTTACAGGAAAATTCTTCTGAATCATCTCGGTAGAAGCATAAGGGAATACGTTGTTCTTAAAGAAATCAACATAGTAAGGCACTTCTGTACCTGGCACATCATCGCCATAATAGAGTTTTCCCGTACCTATACCCGTCCATTTTCTGTTCAAGTCGGCAGGAGTAATATCCTTATACAGCAGATAAACACCATATTTATCATGTATTTCTTTAATATCTTCATCCCAAGAATTGTTACCTTGAGGAAATTCCATACGAAGAACAGAGTAGTTACCCGATGGAGTGATAGGATCTTCGGATGGAGTGCAAGCCGTCATAGTGATGAGGCTCGCAACTGTGATATATATAAATCTTTTCATTCTTCTGTGTTATTATCCGGGTTAGTATTATCAACTGCGAACTCAGAAGTCTCACCTATGCGCTTTGCACAAAGTGGATTCTGCTCCAGCTGATTGTTCAATTCACGTGCTGCATCAGGTATAGGAACTGTATAAAGTGGATCCTTTGCCTGAAGAGTATAGGTTGTCTTGGTAGTTGGTGTAGAATACCAAACGTGCTTGATTTCAGGCATACCCCAACGGCGCAAATCATACCAACGATGACTCTCGAAACAAAGTTCACGACGGCGTTCCTGATGAATATACTCCACCAACTTATCAATATCTGCTACATCCTCTGCCTTTGGAGCATAGTTATCAGCAAATCTCTTACTACGTAATTCTACCAAAGCTTGAAGTGCTTCCTGACTTCCATTAGCATCCACTCCAGCCTTGGCGAGCATTGCTTCTGCTTCCATATAATTGAGATATGCCTCAGAAAGACGAAGACTTCTACCAAATACACCTGTACCACCAGTAGGTCGATAACTATTATTGACCTTCAATTTACCGATAGCCAAAGGTAGCAGTTCACCAGAGAATTCTTTCCTTACGATATAACGCTGCTTACGAAGGTCACCATCCTCAAAACTGTTGAGCAGTTCATCAGAAGCACGGAAATAAGGTTTACGAGGCAAACCTGTCGTAGGGTCTTCCGTAGAATATTCTTCAACCCATCCTGCCCAATCCGATACTTTACCATAAGGGAAGATGACCTCAGAAGATTCATCATAAGAATGATAATTGGTATAGATACGTGCCACCTGACCATATTCATTCTTTTCCGTTTCTACTGTATTGAGATCAAGCAACTTGAACCGCGAATCGTTCATCACCAACTTCGCATACTTGGCAGCCTCTTCCCAGTTCTCCATATAAAGATAGGTACGAGAGAGCAGCAGTTGTACCATTGGCAGACTTGCACGGTAATCCTTCTTCCATTGTCTTGCCTCAGAAACAAGTTTAAACTGACTTTCTGCCTCCAGCAAGTCTTTGACAATTTGGTCATAGACTGCCTTCACGGTACTGCGAGCCATCGGTTTTTCCTCTACACCACTTGTTAATTTCAGAGGAACACCTAAAGCATCAGGATTCTCATTGTATGGCTGACCAAATATATTCACTAAGTTCAGATAGTAAAAGCCACGGAGCGCATAAGCCTGTCCCAGGACATAATGGATATCTTCTTCTGAACCTGTCACAGTATCAATATAATCAATGACAGCATTCACACCCTTCAGTTTACGATAATATGTATAATACATATCCGTAGAGGTTCTACCAGCCTCTTTCATCATATTAAACATATCCGGCTGCCATGTATAGGAAGCCAACAATATATCGTAATTGAAATTATCTTCAGGTACCTGATAGAGAGTTGCAGTTAAGTCGTCATCCATCAAGGTAAGAAAATAATTAAAGCCACCTATGTCGTTACGAGGATAAGCCTCGCCCAACAAGATTTCATTAAGTGAGCGCACATCCTTTGGGACAAACTCACTTGTGGATTTTGGCTCCAGGAAGTCACCGCAACTATTGAGCATCAGCATGCCTCCCAAGAGTACCATTGTATATAATTTAACTTTTTTCATGATTGTCATTTTTTAGAATGAAGCACTAAGTCCGAAAGAGAAAATGCGTGGCTGGATACTGTTACCCAACTCAGGATCAAAGCCATTCCATTTCTTGCTGGCAATGACGAAGAGGTTGTTTGTACTACCACTCAAAGAGATGCTTGTAGCATGAATCTTCTGACAGATTTTCTTAGGCAGATAATAAGACACAGACAACTGATTGCAGCGGAAGAAAGAACCGCTCACAAGACGTGCTGTTGAATTTGCCCACATTTCATAACGATTGGTAAAATAGCCATCTGGTGTATAGAGATTGAGAATATCCGCTACCGAAGTATAGAGACCAGGAATGTTGGTATGCAACTCATCACCAGGCTGCTTCCATCGATTCAACAATTCCTTGCTGAGGTTGGACAGCGGACTTGGCATCTTGCCATAAGTAAAGGTAGAATATGGGTTAGGAAGGCGTTTCTTAGAACCCAAAATCAGGGCAAAGCTCGCACTTACCTGAAGATCCTTCCAGCGCACATGAGGACTGATACCTCCAGTAAAGAAAGGCTCTGATTCACCTGCATAAACCAAGAATGACAATGGATCTATTGTCTTATCCGGATTTTCAAACTCCTCTACTTGGGTACCTCTAAAGGTAGGAAGACCTGTCTCATGGTCAAGACCTGTAAAATCATAAGCCCAGAAAGAATAGAGAGAATACCCCTTACGCAAAGGGCGCTGACTGTTGCCGGCTACGAAATCACGATGGGTCAACTGGTCAACACGGGCTGTGCGATCATCCGTCTCAGTCTTGTTCCAGTTCTTGGAAGCATTAAATCCAACACTTACTACTAAGTCCTTGGTCTTGATAGGAGTGATATTCATTGTCCACTCGAGACCATGGTTGACGATGATACCACCATTGAGCTTCAATGTTCCCATACCATATTCCTCTGGTACATCTTGCTCGATAATCGCATTAGAACGTCTTCCGTAATACTCAAGACTCATCGTTACGGCTCTGAAAATCTGCATATCAAGACCGAGGTTCCAAGTCTTGGTACGTTCCCACTTCAGATAAGGGTTAGGAAGACTTGCGATGCTGGTATAGTATTCATTATAACCAGGAAGCAAACCACCATAAGAAGCTATCAATTCCGGACTGATGGAATTGACTACATTTCCCTGAATACCATATGTTGCACGGAGGTTAAGCTGGTCAAGCCACTTCACGTTGTCTTTGATAAACTTCTCTTCTGCTATCTTCCAAGAGAAACCGAACGAATAAGTAGGATCAAACTGCTTACGCTTATCCTGTCCGAAACGGTTGGAAGCATCTGAACGGATATTCATATTCATAACATAACGATTCTTCAGAGAGTAAGCAGCTGTACCAAAGAAGGATACGTAATTGGAAGTATTGTTGATACTACTCCATCCACCCTCAAAGAGACCTCTAAGAGCACCCCAACCTATAGACTGTGTACCTCCGATAGGCACAATATCCTCTGGAAGCGAAGGAGAGATCAAACTCTCACCACGCTCTGGCACATAACCCCAGACATTCGTACCCTTACCATATGTTTTGGAAGAACGCATCTCAAAACCAAACATACCATTGACACGATGAATCTCATTGAAAGTCTTGCTTGCTACCAGCTTATGCTGCATGTCAAGCGAAGTCATATTGGAATTATTATTGGTCAACTGACCGCCAAATGGCAACAGGGCTGCTTTATACAAAGCAGAACCAGGTTCAGCCTCACCTACTCCATAACCACGATAGTTGGTTTCAATGTAAGAAGTCCTTTCACCCTTATAACTTTCAGAATCGTTGGAACTATGAGCCATAGAACCCACCAACTGATAATTAAGCCAAGGAAGAAGCTGGAAATCAATATTTGCAGACACATTGAAGGTATTACCGCGGTTCTTACTATAACTGTTATCCATCTCATTGAGGACATTGTAACCATAAGTATTGTTGGAACCGAGGGACTTGTTCAACTGATAAGTATAATATTGTTTATAGAAAGCTCGTTCACCATTTTCCTCGAAAGCAGGTACGGCACGGCTGGTATTAAGAGCATACGACTGAGGACTTACACCGCTATAGCCGTATGAATTTCGTGAACTACCGCTAATATTAAAGGAAGCACGGATTCGCTTACTGAATTGCACACCTACATTCAGACGAGTAGTAAATTGATTTTGACTATTACCAATTTCTGTACCTTCAGAATTAGAGTAGCCAAAAGAAGCATTATAAGTTACTCTCTGAGTACCACCAGATACGCTGAGATTATGACTATGACTGAAAGAATTACGGGTCAAGAGATCAAGCCAGTCAGTATTCACAGTTTCCAATCTTTCCATCTGCTTCATAAAGTCGGCCTCGGAAATCATGTGCTTGTTAAACATAGCCATCAATCCCTCATAAGTATAAATCTGAGGAAGCGGATCACCCTGATAGCGCACACCCGCATCATACGCCTCCTTACTGAACTGAATACGCTCTTGCGAATTCATAAAATCAAATAAGTCGTAGTTAGGACGTTGACGGACAGAGAAGTTTGCTGAATAGCGGATACTGGTACGTTCTGCAGACCCCTTCTTGGTCGTGATGACAATCACACCATTAGAAGCCTTAGAACCATAGATGGCAGTAGCCGAAGCATCCTTCAACACAGTAATATTTTCTATATCCTGAGGGTTGAGCCAGGACACCTGATTACCTATCAATTCCTTCATATCAGTAGTCATCGCTGCTGTAGCATCGATAGAAATAGGGTCTTCCTGGATGACTCCATCAACAACCCAAAGAGGGTCGGTATTTCCAAGTATAGTTGCCTTACCACGAATGGTAAGCTTAGGAGCAGATCCCACACGGGAAGAAGAATTGACTACCATCAATCCTGCCACCTTACCCTGCAACATCTGGTCGATAGTCTGGTAGGCAGGCATCAGCACATCTTCACCTTTCAAAGTGGTGAAGGCACCAACCATATCCTTACGAGGCAAGCGGCCATAACCAGTCTCCACAACTTCAACTTCCTTCAATTGACTTGTGGCAGCAGGAATCATACTCACATTGATGGAATTGCTATTGTGGTAACGTACCACCTTCTTTTCCATTCCAAGGTAAGTGAACTCCAGGTAATATGCCTTTCCTGGCTCCATTACAGGCATAGTAAGACTGAATTTACCATTGATGTCAGTAACGGTTGCCAATTTGGTACCTCTCACTCTTACACTTACACCAGGCAGGGGATCCTGGCTGTCATCGGTGACGACACCTTTGGCAATAACTGCAGTACGGCGAGCTTGTACAGCTCCCTTTTGGCTTGTGTTTACATTGTTTTGAGCAAAGACTGCTTGTCCAGAGGCAAGAGCAAAGCACAAAAGAGATGTATTCAAGACCATGGTGTAGTTTTTTCTCTTAGAATTCATAGTCCCTTTTGTTTTAAATTAATAATTGGTACAAAGATAGTAAATCACTAGTGTCCACTAAAAACGATTAACAATCGTTGTAAGTGGT
>UMHF01040571.1_pt1 | contig 12527 bp, 10 predicted proteins | sample 1965431 | NCBI WGS metagenome assembly UMHF01 (sample SAMEA4836088, study PRJEB28245) | human gut metagenome | biome: gut microbiome; material: fecal sample | place: Denmark | collected 2008
GGCACAGAGAAGCTTGCGCCTGTCCCCTGTGCCCACGCTGAGGGGGAAGAAGGGTACAGAGAAGCTTGATCCTGTCATCTGTGCCCACGCTGAGGGGGAAGAAGGGTACAGAGAAGCTTGCTCCTGTCATCTGTGCCCACGCTGAGGCAGAAGAAGGGTACAGAAGGAGTTCGCCTAGCCGGCGGCAACCCTACGTTAACAATGCAAGTATAATACTGCATGGAAAATGTTAATGAAATCTCGACCGTACCCCATCCCGTATCCGGCAGATCTCGGTATAGACTCCGGCCCCGCAGTAGGGCATCAGCAACAGGCTGTAAGAGAAGATATACCGCGAATTGGCTTCCCAGAAGGTGTGGAACAGAAAACCTCCCAGTACGGCAATGAGGCCGACGTAGATGTAGAGTCGGTCCGCGCCATGCCGATCCGCGCCATGCTGATCCGCGCCATGCCGATCCGCGCCATGCTGATCCGCCATGTGGTCCGCAGTGCACCCTGCGGTATGCCCCGCCGTTTGGTCAGCCATGTGCCCGACAACTTTGGATTTCCGACGTTTCTTAAGACTGTCGATACAGAACACCAACACGCCCAGATACAGAACATTCTGCCATGCATTGCACCATTCGATATATCCCCCACTGAGAGAACCTTCATAGACTTCTTTAAAAAATGCACTCCGTCCTCCGTAGGTAGCCAGGGTAGCCTGTCGGCTAGCATAGGTGCCGTCCGCCCACTGGGATAAATGTTTGTGAAGATAGAAGTCCGCTGTGTAGCCGGGATGTTCCCGGAAATAGGTCAGGCGCTCGTCGATCGCCAGACGGCTGATCTCGTTGGCGATAGCAGTATCCATGCCGGCGGTATCGTAAGTATCGATATTGAAGCCGTTATACCAGCCGCAGCCGCGGGAAGCTTCCTGCATTCCCATGGCGAGATAGGACATGGCGGTGACTCCGGAGCTTAACGTGTTCCCCGCCTTTTTCTCATAACATTTCTGTACCAGCGGCAGAATCCCCACAGAAGTAACAGCAAGACATACCGCCATGATGAGCAGTCCCAGACGCATCTTACCGTTCCGCCCCGGACGCAATGCCTCAAACAACAGCACCAGCAACACTGCGATCACAGGGATCAGTGAATTCTTGCGCAGCATCACAGACAGTGTGAGGAACAGGATACTGCCGAAGCCTGTGAAAAGTATCTGACGGAGCATGCGGGGGACGTAATCGTAGGCGGTGACTGAGGGCGCATCATTTCGGGAGACGTTGTCCCGGTAGGAGCTGTCCGGAGAGGAGCCGCCCGGGGAGACGTTGTTCCGATAGGAGCTGTCCGGAGAGGAGCCGCCCGGGGAGACGTTGTCCCGATAGGAACTGTCCGGAGAGGAGCTGCCCAGCAACCGCAACAGCAGATACCATCCCACCGACAATGCAGCGAAGGAAGGAATCTCGCCGTAGACGAAGGAGCTGTACATGATCATGGGCAGGTTACAGCATACCAAGACGAGATAACAGCAAGAGATCTTCTTGTAATTCTCCGGCCACAGATATTGCAGCGACAGATATTGGAACCAGATCGCCCCACACAACAGACAGACATAGACCAGCTTGATAAAGTGCCAGGCCGGTACGGACAGGCCGGTGAGATTCCAGATCCGGAGCAACAGCTCCAAAAAAGCCATCAGCCCGATCTGCTGTGGATAATAAGACAGATAAGAAACGGTGGGGTGGATAATATCAGTATTTCCCAGGATCCACTCCGCAGCCGCATTATATACAGACAGAGCATCCGCAGCGGGAACCGTGCGTCCGAAGAGGATCAGCAGGATACCAAGCCCAAATACAAAGGTCAAAGTAAAAACGAGCAGTCCGCGACGGAATTTCTCTCCTATTTTTTCATACAGAGACAGACATCCGCAAAACAGTAATCCGAAGCCTGCCAGCTCCAACAGATTCCACAGGGGATTGTCCGGACGCAGCAGGACCTGCTGGGTCTCCATATTGTCGGCATAGCAGGTCGTGAGAAAGCTGCCGGCGAACAGTAGCATGGAAAGCAACAGTGTCAGAAGCATGACAATGTTAAGCCCCAGGCGGTAAATGATATTGCAACAAGATCTGTTCTGAGATCCACTCATGGAAACAATTCCTCCGTAACCACAACAATAAATTTCAATTATGCAAGCATATTGGCTCACTTGCGCTCATTGCATTATAAGCTCACGAATTCGTGCTATCGCACTTTACATCCTGCTTCGCAGGATATTCGTTCGCTAATGAGCCCAGAAAAACAAATGTCTGCTTCGCAGCCACTTGTTCTTCCTTGAGGCTCATTATATCATAGCTTTTGCCCGCCCCCAAGAAAAATACGCGGGAAAAAGCAAAAATAGTGGCTGTAATGGAACAAGCGTGGTACAATAAACTTTGTATAAGCACTTTTAACACGCAGAGATAAGAGGAATGGAAAATGGATAAAATTGCAGTACTGATCCCTTGCTACAATGAAGAGAAGACGATCGCCAAGGTGGTATCCGATGTGAAAAAGTTCCTGCCGGAGGCGGTGACTTATGTATATGACAATAATTCCACCGACCGTACCGTGGAACTGGCAACGGAAGCGGGAGCGATCATACGTCATGAATATGCCCAGGGAAAGGGAAACGTGATCCGCAGAATGTTTCGTGAGATCGATGCGGAATGCTATCTTATGATCGACGGAGACGACACGTATCCTTTGGATTGTGCCCGGGAGATGGTGGCAAAGGTTTTGGAGCATCAGGCGGATATGGTGGTGGGAGACCGCCTGTCGTCTACTTATTTTACGGAAAATAAGCGGCCGTTTCATAATTTCGGCAACAGTCTGATGCGTGCGGGGATCAACGGCCTGTTTCATTCCGATATCAAGGACATCATGACCGGTTATCGCGCGTTCAGTTATGAATTCGTGAAGACATTCCCGGTATTCTCCAAAGGATTTGAGATCGAGACGGAGATGACGATCCATGCGGTGAACTATAACATGCAGGTAGAGAATGTGGTGGTGGAATATCGTGACCGTCCCCAGGGCAGCGAGTCCAAGCTGAATACTTACAGTGACGGTTTCCGCGTGATCCGCAAGATGCTGCAGCTGTATAAAAACTATAAACCCATGCATTTCTTCGGCATGCTGGCATTTTTGCTGGCAGTGGTGTCGGTGATATTGTTTGTTCCGGTATTTTTGGAGTATCTGAATACGGGACTGGTGCCGAGATTCCCGACGCTGATCGCCTGCGGATTCATTCTGCTGGCGGGGATCCAGTCGTTTTTCTCCGGTATGATGCTGGAAGTTATGGCGGCCAAGGACCGGAAGGATTTCGAGTATCGTCTGAACCGTGTGCATGGGGAACATCAGGAACGTAAAGGATTATAATATGCAGGAGAAGAGAATACTTCCCAGACGCAGAGGCGGTGTGCTGCTTTGCGTTCTGGGATGTCTGTTTGTATTTTTCGTAAAAACAGAAAAAGATCTGGCGGCTGCGGGCAATATCCTGTGGACGGCCGGATATGTGGGAAGCACTCTGCTGTGGACCGTGCTTTTGGGATGCCTACTGGGTGTGATCGGAATGTTTGTGGTCTATCGCGCGGCAGAGAGGCCGGCACCTGAGGGTGCCGGTAAAGACAATACCGGTAAAGACAATGCCGTGTTCTGCAGATCTGCCGCGTGGATACAGAACCGCTCCGGGGCACAGGTGTTTTTCGGAAGTCTGTTATTGTTATGCCTTGCATGGCTTCCGGTATATCTGGCATATTACCCGGGAATCTGTGCTTATGATGCACCGGTACAGACCGGACAGATCGTGGAGCATTATTATTTTGATCATCATCCGATCGTGCACACGTTGCTTTTACAGGGGATGCTGTGGCTGGGAACGCAGCTGTTCGGGAGTATGAATGCCGGAATGGCACTGTACACTGCGCTGCAGATGCTGCTGCTGGCGGGCAGCATGTCCTACGGTGTGCTGGTATTGCACAGACGGCAGGTGGCGGCAGGCTGGCAGATCGTGATGCTGCTGCTTGGAATGTTTTTCCCGTTCCACTGGTATATGAGTGTCAGCATGACAAAAGATACGGTATTCAGTGCTTTTTTACTGCTGCAGCTGATCAGTCTGACGGATCTGTTGCTGGAGGACCGCAGGGAATGGCGTCCCGGAGTCCGGGATCTGCTGTTTTTTATCGGAACAGTGGGAATGATACTGTTTCGCAATAACGGAAAATATGCTATGATTGTACTATTAGCATTTCTTTTTCTGGCAGTATGCTTTGGAAAAAGAGCGAGGAAGCTCTGGGGGAGACTGTTTACGGTAAGTGTGGCAGCTTTCTGTATAGGGCTTTTTGTGCTGTCCGCAGTGTTCTCCGCAACGCACGCGGAACAGGGAGACAGGAGAGAGATGCTGAGTATGCCGATCCAGCAGATGGCCCGCTGCATGATCTACCACGGAGGAGTGGGAGTACTCCCTGAGGATGACGGTACCATGTCGGAGCAGGATCGGGCACTGGTGAATGATTTTATATTGGATGAGGCTTACAGGGATTATGATCCCGGCATCGCGGATCCGGTAAAGCGACATACCAACACGTATGTGGTGCGTTATCGCTCGGGAGATTTCCTGCGGACCTATTTTCATCTGCTGAAAGCTTATCCCGGAGATATGATCAATGCCGCACTGGCAGTGGATGCAGGATTTTTATCTCCCTTTGATGTCACCCATGCGGCGGTGAATGAAGTGCAGGGGAGAGAGGGCCTCGGATATATACAGACACGATGGGAAGAAGATACCCTGAACAACAGAGGGATCTACAAAGACAGCAAATGGCCGGGACTGTATGACCGCCTGGAGACATGGGCGGACGGGAACGGTTATCTGGAGCTTCCGGTACTGAAATATTTGTTCGTGCCAGGCAGTTATCTGTGGCTGTATCTGGCGCTGGCGGCGATACTTGTGATCGTGGACAGAAAGCGATACTGTCTGCCACTGGCGGTGATCGCCGGATATTATGGGACGATGCTGTTAGGCCCCACGGTGCAGATGCGATATGTCTATCCGGTGATGCTGGCACTGCCGTATCTGGTGGCGCTGATGTGCGGAACAGGCCGGAAGACGGAAAATGAGAAAACAGAGACAGAGATAAAACAGGGACAGAGATAGGATAGAGAAATGGACAAACTGATCATAGGAGCAGGGCTGTATGGATTGTATGCGGCGCTGTATTGTGCAAAAAGAGGGCAACAGGTAGAGGTGCTGGAGATGGAAGAGGCTCCTTTTACCAGAGCCACATATATCAATCAGGCCCGGGTACACATGGGATATCACTACCCGAGGTCTCTATCTACGGCCATGAAATCCGCCGGATATTTCAAGCGTTTTACAGAGGACTATTCCTTCTGTCTTCATACCGCGTTTCAACAGATTTATGCCACTTCCGCTCATTTTTCCTGGACGGATGCGGCGGAATTTTTGAAGTTCTGCCGGGATGGCGGGATTCCCTGTAAGGCGCTTCCTGTGGAAGAATATTTCCAGCCGGGGCTGTGCGACGGAGCTTTTCTCACCGAGGAGTATACCTACGATGCCCATATCCTGCGGGATCATCTGATGGAGGAGATCGCGAAATATCCGGGAGTGAAGCTGCACTTCGGGCGGCAGATCACAGAGATCGTAAAACAATCGGACTGCTATGAGATCACCGCATTGCATGAGGGCCATAGAGAGGTATACCGGGCACCGTTTGTGCTGAATGCCACTTACGCTTCCGTGAATCAGGTGCTGGAAAAGGTAAAGGGAGTCACGGCAGAACCCTTCGGACTGAAGTATGAATTATGTGAGATCATCCTGTGCAAAACAGGTGACAAGCTCAGGGACATCGGATTTACAGTAATGGATGGACCGTTTTTCTCCATTATGCCTTTCGGCAGGACGGGATATCATTCCCTGACTTCGGTGACTTTTACACCGCATAAGACAAGCTACGATGCTACACCGCAGTTCTCCTGCGTGGGGGCGGACGGCAATATCTGCAGAGGCGGCTGGCTGGGGAATTGCAACGACTGTCCCGGCAGACCGGAGAGTGCATGGGAGTATATGTCTACGCTGGCGAGAAAGTATCTGCGGGAAGAATATAGCTTCAGTTATGAGAAGTCACTGTTCTCCATGAAGCCGATCCTGAAGGCTTCGGAGATCGATGATTCGAGACCTACCGTGATCCGGGCATTATCCGAAAGTCCCACCTTCATCAGCGTCTTATCCGGCAAGATCAACACGGTATATGACCTGGATCCTTTTTTGGATTAGTATAACCATTCCAAGTGGTCATAAATAATAGATATAGGGGAAACGTTATGGAGAGAACCGCAATCCTGAATAAAGAGAAAAATTTTGTATCCTGCGTGCTGTATCTGCACAACGATGGTGCGCACATCCGTGATTTCCTGAATACGGTCTGTGGCACCATGGAAGAACATTTCGAAAAATATGAGATCGTCTGTGTGAATGACTGCTGCATGGACAATACCATCGAGGAGATCCATCGATTTCTGGAAGAAAGCAGAGGAAATCATGTGGTGAGCATGATCAATTTAAGCTTTTATCAGGGAGTCGAGATGGCCATGAATGCCGGAAGAGACCTGGCAGTGGGAGATTTCCTGTTCGAATTCGACAGATGCCTGCCGGATTTTGAGCCGTCACTGATCATGGATGTTTATTACAGAGCGCTGGAAGGCTATGATGTGGTGGCAGCCGCTCCGGGGAGAGATGTGGCACTGACCTCGCGGCTGTTCTATGCAGTATATAATCTGGGAAGCCGTAATACCCATAAGCTGCGTCAGGAGAGATTCCGTATCATATCCCGCCGCGCAGTGAACCGTGTGAATCAGATGAATGCGTACATTCCTTACCGCAAGGCGATGTATATGAATTGCGGACTAAGGGCGGATACGCTGGTCTATGAGAATAAAAAGAAGGCAGGCAGTGCCAGGAACCGGGAGGAGCGCAGTACCCGCAGCAGTCTTGCACTGGATACGCTGATCATTTTCACCAATGTCCTGGAGAAGTTCTCTATGCTGGTGAGTGCGATCCTGTTCTCTGTGATGATGATCATGTTTGCCTGGATCGTGTATTCGATCTTCAGCACGGTACGTCCCGTGGAAGGTTGGATGAGTCTCATGACGCTGATATCGTTTGGATTTTTCATGATGTCCGTCATGCTGACGCTGATCTTCAAATATCTGTCCGTGATCCTGAATATGAGCTTTAAGAGACAGCACTACGTAATCGAAGGAGTGGAAAAACTGACAAAATGATGTTTACGATTATTTTTCCGGTATTAAATGAACGTCTGCGCTTAGAGAGCGGTGTGACCCGCACGGTGGAATATCTGCAAAGCATTGCTTTTGAAGACTATGAGATCATTATCGTGGATAACGGTTCCGAGGATGAGACACCGCAGATCGCAGAAAATCTGTGTAAAAAATATGATAAAGTAAAATATGAGAGGATCAATGTCCGCGGTGTGGGCGCCGCATTCCGCAGAGGTGTGGAAGTAAGCCACGGCGATGTGGTAGGCTATATGGACATCGACCTTTCCACCAATATCAGGCATCTGGGAGAGGCGATTCATCTCTTCGGGACGCAGCCCGAGATCCAGTATATCAACGGCAGCCGTTTTGCCAGAGAATCCGATACCAGGGGCAGAAAATGGTACCGCAGGATCACATCCCAGGGACTTTTGATTCTGTTAAAGCTGTTCTTACGGATGAAATCCACGGATGCCATCTGCGGATTCACGTTTGTCCGCAGAGAGACGGCACTTTCACTGATCGAGGGCTGCAGCCGGGATAACGGATGGTTCTATATGATCGAATTCCTGCTCCGGGCGGAGAAACGGGGCGTGAAGATCCTGGATTATCCGGTGGAGTGGCAGGAAGATTATAATACTACGGTAAAAGTGTTCAAGACGATCTGCAATTATCTGGTGCAGATCGCAAGGTTATTCAACGAGTTTTATATCAAAAAGCACATATAAGCGAAAGAAGGACGATAGAATGGCACATATTAAGAGAATCGATCTGACGAGAGATGTAGAGGCACATGCGGATGCCTACAGAGAGGCTATTGAGAAGGTATGCAGGGAGACTGCCTTTTCCGGCGGAAAATATGCGGATACGTTTGACAAAGAGTTTGCCGCTTATGTGGGAAGCCGATATGCCAGTGGCGTGAACAACGGTACTTCCGCCTTACATCTGGCCATGCTGGCCCTGGGAGTGGGACCGGGGGATGAGGTCATCGTACCGGCAAATACCTACATTGCCACGGCATGGGGTGTCAGCTATACGGGAGCCACGCCGGTGTTCGCAGATTGTACGCCGGATACCTGGGAGATTGATCCTTCCGTGCTGGAAGCGAAGATCACGGAGAGGACGAAGGGAATCATCGGTGTCCATCTCTATGGCCAGCCCTTTGATTATGCAGGCGTGCGCGAGATCGCAGACCGTCACGGACTGTTCGTGGTGGAAGATTGCGCACAGGCCCACGGGGCACAGTTTGAGGGGAAAAATGTGGGAACCCTGGGAGATCTGGCATGCTTCAGCTTCTATCCGGGCAAAAACCTCTATGCTTTCGGAGAAGGCGGAAGTGTCACCTGTGAGAAGGAAGAGTACTATAAGCATATCGACCGCCTGAAAAATCAGGGCTGCGATGTGCGTTATTATCATGATGAGATTGGATATAATTATCGACTGGAGGGACTGCAGGGTGCGGTATTGAGCGTCAGCCTGAAATATCTGCCGGAGTGGACGAAGAGACGTCAGGAGATCGGACACCGCTATATCCGGGAGATCACGAATCCTCTGATCACCATGCAGCATCATCCGGAGAACACCACACCGGTGTTCCATCTGTTCGTCATCACGGTACCGGATCACGATGATTTTGTGAAGTATATGGCAGACAATGATGTGGAATGCAACATGCATTATCCGGTGCCCTGCCATTTACAGAAGGCATATGCAAACCTTGGTTATAAGCCGGGAGACTGCCCGAATGCGGAATACCTGGCAGCACATTGTGTGACACTGCCGCTGTTCCCCGAGATGCGGGAGGATGAGATCCGGAGAGTCATCGAGCTGTGTAATGCTTACAGACAGTAAGGAGATCACAATGCAGACCGTAACAGCAGAAAATAAAACATCGGAAAATAAAACATCGAAAGCAATTTCTGAGAACTACCGGGATACGCAGGCCGGGATCTGTCTGCGCCTCATGACCTATGAGGATACGGACCGTATCGTGGCATGGCGTAACAGCGATGCCGTGCGTAAAAATTTTATCTATCAGGAGCTTTTTACCAGACAGTCCCATGAGCACTGGATCCGGACACATGTGGAGACCGGAGATGTGGTGCAGATGATCATCTGTGATCTGGAAGGAGATAAGCCGTTGGGATCTGTGTATATCCGGGATATTGACAGACATCACAATAAGGCGGAGTACGGAATCTTCATCGGAGAAGAGAGCGCCCGAGGCCGCGGGATCGGCACAGCGGCGGCGAGGCTGATGTTACGGTACTGTTTTGAGCAGGAAAAGCTGCACAGAGTCTACCTGCGGGCATTGTCGGAGAACCTGCAGGCCATCCGAAGCTATGAAAAGGCAGGATTCGTCAGAGAAGGACTGCTAAGAGACGATGTGTGTATTGACGGTGTGTACCGGGATATTGTCTGGATGGCAGCCGTGAATCCGGCAGATTAAGAAGGAGCAAGCAACAAAAAATGGACAGAATAAAAAAAGTAAGTTTTGTGATCCCCTGCTACCGTTCGGAGCATACGCTGCCCCATGTAGTTACGGAGATTCGCGAAAAAATGCAGGAACTGACACAGTATACGTATGATATTTTTCTGGTGAATGATGCATCACCGGACAATACCATGGAAACGATCCGGGATCTGTGTGAAAAATATGATAATATCAAGGGCATCGGCTTCGCCAGGAATTTCGGACAGCATGCGGCGCTGATGGCGGGACTTAGACATTCCGACGGAGATTATGTGGTGTGCCTGGATGATGACGGACAGACCCCCGCCGATGAAGTGGATAAGCTGCTAAATAAGCTGGAGGAAGGCTTTGATGCTGTCTATGCCAGTTATGAACACAAGCAGCACTCCGCATTCCGGAATCTGGGCAGCAAGGTCAATGAGCTGATGACGCGGATGATGTTAAACAAGCCTGCGAATCTGTATATTTCCAGCTATTTTGCGGTGAAGCGGTTCGTGGTGGAGGATATGATCCGCTATGAGAATTCGTATCCTTATGTCATCGGACTGGTGCTCCGTGCCACGAAAAACATTACCAACGTGCCGGTGTGTCACAGAGAGCGGGAAGAGGGCAATTCCGGTTATACGCTCAAGAAGCTGCTGGGATTATGGTTCAACGGATTTACGGCATTTTCCGTGAAACCGCTGCGGATCGCCACATCTCTCGGTGTGGGCTTCGCAGGACTGGGTTTTCTCTATGGAATCTATACGATCATCAAGAGACTGGTGAATCCCAATGTTCCCATGGGATTCAGCGCATTGATGGCGGCACTGGTATTTTTCGGCGGCATGATCATGATCATGCTGGGACTGATCGGAGAATATGTGGGACGTATCTACATCAGCATGAATAATTCTCCCCAGTATGTGATCCGTGAGCGAATCGGACTCGGAACAGATGAGGACCCGTGAGTCTGAATAGGTAAATATAAAGTGAAAAACGAAATAAAAGATTTTGAACAGAAGGGTAAGACAAGACCATATGAAAAATACACGTTTTGTAAATTGGTGGAAACAGGACAAACGTTATATTACCTTACTTAAGGCGGTACTTATGGCACTGCTTCCGCTGGTATGCTGTCTGATCCGGACGGCGGCAGAGGGGAGAAGCATCGGCCAGGTCTATTTGCCTTCTTCGGAATGGAATGATGAATTATTCTATTTTAAACAAGTGGAAGGCATTGTGAATTACGGATTTCCCATGGGGTATTTCGGGTTTAACGAAAGCCATGCGCTGCAGCTGTCTTTCGCAGCCTGGAGTCCCGTGCTGGTATTCCCCTGGATCCTGTGGGGACTGGTGTTCGGCTGGAATCTGCTGTCACCGGTGATCTGCAACATTGTTCTGATGACGGTTACGATGTTCGTATTTGTCTGGCTGGTAAAGCCGACCTGGAAGCAGCTGGGGATCCTGACGGTTTTGTTTGGACTGTATTCGTTATTCGTAAGATACATGCTCTCCGGTATGCCGGAAGTCATCTGTTTCAGTATGCTGATCCTGTTCTATGGTCTGGCAATGAGCTATCTGCAGAAAGAGAGTAAAGGCAAGCTGATCGCTATGTTTGTGATCTCTGTGCTGCTTGTGCTGATGCGGCCGTATATGTTATTGTTCCTGGCGCTTGCCTGCTTTTTCTGGATCCGGGAGGATCGAAAATGGGGGAGCATCGGATCTGTGATCGTGGTGGCAGTGACGGGAATCCTGTATGTGCTGATCAAACATTACCTGGGTGCGGAATATTTTACACCGTTGTTTTATACCGACTGGATCACGACGTTCTTCACGGATGGGATCGGTGCCGGTTTCCGTAACTTTTTCGGGACGTTACATTGGAAAGGACTGGAATTTGTCAGACATTGTATCGCCGGGGCGCAAAGCGGTCTGGCTTCGGGAGCCTTTTTTGACGGCTATCTGATCCTGCTGGGAATCCTGGCAGTGAACAGTATCTGTGACCGGAACAGACTGCGCAGGGCTGTCCGTGCGGAGAAGATCGTCATGGAACCGGCAGACGAAGCTGTTCGTACGGCGGTTTTCGGAAAATACACATTGACGGAAGAACAGAAAAAGAAGTTAACGAACCAGCTGATCATAGAAGTGCATTTTGCACTGAGCCTGATCGCGATGTTATTCGCACATCTTTTGATGTATAAGATGACAGAGGGCAGCAAGCATTTTCTGACCTTTATCGCAGCGGGAATTTTTATTGTTAGCATGCTGGAGACAAAATATTATAAAAAAGCGGTGCTTTTGGGAGCGGCTTTTCTTTACCTGTACAGCTATAAAGCAGTGGAACCGTATGATTATCAGGTCCCCTATGTGACGCAAGGACGACAGGAACAGATTGCATACTGGAGTGAGGTTTTTGCAGAAAAAGTGTCTGTGGATACAGAACAGGTTCCGGATTATAAAAATGTGGTGATCTGGACGTTGGGAGATGTGACAGAGGAAGGAAATCAGAGCCTGAAATGGCAGCTGTTATACGGTACGCCCAAGGGATTTGGCATCAGCTGCTGTGAATTTCAATATGTTTCGGAACACCTGACGGAGCTTGAGAGCCGTTATGTTGCCACAGTAAGCGGCGGAATTATTGATGGAATGTGTCAGGCACAGGGGTATGAAGAACTCGGGCGCGATGCGGATATGGTACTGTATCAAAGATACTAGTGTGAAAGAAAGTAGAGGAAAGCCATAAACTGGCGCACTT
>UMHF01006387.1_pt1 | contig 12258 bp, 10 predicted proteins | sample 1965431 | NCBI WGS metagenome assembly UMHF01 (sample SAMEA4836088, study PRJEB28245) | human gut metagenome | biome: gut microbiome; material: fecal sample | place: Denmark | collected 2008
ATCAATGCGGGCGTGCACATGGCGGCGGTCCAGCTCCAGCTTGGTCTCACCGGCACCGCGGCGGGCACCGCTGCCACCGCCACCACCGCCGCCCTGACGGCTCAATGCCTCGCCCATGCCCTGCAGGCGGGGCAAACGGTAGCGCAGCAGCGCCAGTTCGGTCTGCAATTTGCCCTCGTTGGTCACGGCGCGGCTGCGGAAAATTTCCAAGATCAGCATGGTGCGGTCGATGACCTCCAGCCCGCCCAGCGCGTTGGAGATGTTGCGGATCTGGCTGCCGGTCAGCTCGCCGTCAAACACGGCGCATTCCGCGCCCATTGTCTGGGCGGCGAGAGATGCTTCTTCCAGCTTGCCGCTGCCCAGCACGATGCCGGTCTCCGGGGTCTGGCGCTTCTGGGTGATCTGCGCCACGGCCTCCATGTGGTTGGCCTCGCACAGGGCAGAAAGCTCTGCCAGACTGCGCTCGCAGTCCCAAAGTCCCTGATCCAGTGCCAGCAGCACCACCTTTGTGGGAGGGGTCTCGGTCAAAATATCATAAAGTTCGCTCAAAGTAAGTCCTTTCTGTTATCGTAGCGTTCTTTTGTCAGCAGATAGCACCGGCATTCCACCGGTGTGCCGTCGAATTTGTGGTAAACATCGTCGTGGTGGTACACAAAGCCGGCCTTTTCCATCACCCGGCCGCTGGCGGGGTTGTGCACCGCATGGCAGCAGGTGAGGAAGGTACCGCCCACCTGATTGAACCAGAGATCCACCACAGTCTGCAGCGCTTCGGTGGTAAAGCCCTTGCCCCACCACTTCTGTCCGATGCAGTAGCCCGGCTCCCAGATGCCGCCGGAGAGGTCTAACCCCGGCCACTTGGCCTTTTGCTGCGGCTCACCCAGCAGGGCGTTGTATACGGAGATGGAGCCAAACACCTGTCCGGTGGCTTTTTCCACCATGGCCCACTGGTAATAATCGGGGTTCGGATACAGCTCCGCCCACGCCGAAAGCAGTTCCCGGGTCTCGGCAGGGCTTTTGTGCGGCTCCCAGCGCAAAAAACGGGTCACAGCCGGGTCGTTTGCCCAATTTGCGTACATCTGCGGGGCATCCTGCGGCAGCAGGCGGCGCAGCAGCAGCCGGTCGGTCTCCAGTTCTAGTGTGCCGGTATGGCGCATGATACATCCGCTCCCTTTTATAAAAAGTTATTCCTAAAATAGCACAAAAACAGCCGCGCCGCAAGCGAAATCAAGAAAACCGCTTGACCGGATGGATGAACTACGATAAACTGAAGGATGAAATCTTTTTATAGGGAAGGGAAAGTATCGATGTTGGATGTGCGCAAACTGTTAGCCCAGCGGCCGCTGCTGTTCGATGGCGGCATGGGTACCTATTATAAAACAAAACCGGGGCAGGAGTGCGAACAGGCAAACCTGACCGACCCCGAGGGCATTATGGCGGTGCACCGGGCGTATCTTGCTGCCGGAGCGGACGCCATCAAGACCAACACTTTCAGCCTGCCGCGTCTGGCGGCTGCGCAGCAGCCCGGCTGGGAGCAGCTGGCAGACGCGGGCTGGCAGCTGGCAGCAAAGGCCGCAGGGGAGACCGGCGCGGCAGTGTTTGCCGACCTTGGCCCCGCACCGGATACCGAGAGCAACCCGGCAGAGCAGGTGTATCTTGCCGTGGCAAAGCGCTTTGCACTGCTGGGCGCACGGAATTTTCTATTCGAGACCCTGAGTGCCGAGGACGGCGTGCTGGAAGTGATTCGTGCGCTGAAGCGGACCGTGCCGGAGGCCTTTGTGCTGGTGTCCTTTGCGGTGCTGCCGGACGGCTACACCCGCGAGGGTCGTTACTGCGCAGAACTTGTGCGCCGCATGGCGCAGAGCGGCGTAGTGGATGCCGTAGGTTTGAACTGCGTGTCTGCCCCGGGCGCGATGCGCGCGCTGGTGCAGCAGCTGGGGGATGCGGGGCTGCCGCTTTCGGTCATGCCCAATGCGGGCTACCCGGTGGTGGCACGGGCGCAGGTGCGTTATCAGGGCAAGCCGGAATATTTTGCCCGGGAACTGAGCCGTCTTGCCAGTGAGGGCGTGCGCATTCTGGGTGGCTGCTGCGGCACGACACCGCAGCATATTGCTGCCCTGCGCACCGCACTGGATGCTCTGCCGGAAACGCTGCCCGCCGCCCCGGCGGCAAAGCCTGCCGAAGCGGCAAAGCCTGTGGTGGAAATGGACGATGCCTTTCTGCGCAAGCTGCGCGCCGGGCAGCGGGTCATCGCGGTGGAGCTGGATTCCCCCAAGGACGCCGACCTGACCGCGTATCTCGAGGGTGCCCGCCGGTTGCAGGCTGCCGGTGCCGACCTGCTGACCATTGCAGACTGCCCCATTGCCCGGGCGCGGATGGATTCCTCGCTGGTAGCGTGCCGGGTGCACCGGGAGCTGGGCATGAACGTGCTGCCCCACATGACCTGCCGGGACCGCAACCTGAACGCCACCAAGGCGTTGCTGCTGGGACTGTACGCCGAGGGCGTGCGGGAGGTACTGGCCATTACCGGCGACCCCATCCCCACCGCCGAGCGGGACGAGGTGAAAAACGTGTACCAGTTCAACTCCCGCAAGCTGGCGCAGTATATCGTATCGCTGGCCGGGGAGGGGCGGGAGATGTCCAGCCCCATCACGGTGTTCGGTGCGCTGAACCTGAACGCCCGCAACTTTGAGGTGGAGCTGCGCCGCGCCGCAGAAAAGCTGGAAAACGGCATGAGCGGTTTCCTCACCCAGCCGGTGCTGTCGGCACAGGCGGTGGAAAATCTGAAAAAAGCCCGGGAGACGCTGGGTGAGCGGGCAAAAATTCTGGCCGGCATCCTGCCGGTGGTCAGCCAACGCAACGCCATCTTTATGGAAAACGAGGTCAACGGCATCCATGTGGACGAGGCCATCATCCAGAAGTTTGAGGGGCTGGACCGCGCCGCAGGTGAGGAGCTTGGACTGGAAGTCTCGGTGCAGGCAGCTAAGGCGGCTGCGCCCTATGCGGACGGCTTTTACCTGATGACCCCCTTCAACCGGGTGGCGCTGATGGAGCGGCTCATTGCCCGCCTGCGCACGGAGGTGACGGATTGAACAACGTAGAACGAGCGCCGGAAGGGGAAAAAGCACCGCTGCTCAGCATCATTGTGCCGGTGTATAAGGTGGAAAACTATCTGCCCAAATGTATTGATTCCATTCTGGCGCAGACCTTTACGGACTTTGAACTGATCCTTGTGGATGACGGCTCGCCGGACGATTGCCCTGCGCTATGCGATGCCGCCGCCGAAAAAGATGCCCGCGTCCGGGTGATCCATCAGAAAAACGGCGGGCTTTCTGCCGCCCGCAACACCGGGCTGGACGCAGCAAGAGGCGCATGGATCGGCTTTGTGGATTCGGATGACTACATTGCACCGGAAATGTATGAAGTGCTGTGCCAAGCCGTGCAAAGCACCGGGGCAGACCTTGCCCTGTGTGATTACGCCGAGGTGGACGAGGCGGGAGCGCCATGTCAGTCGATGCACGTCAGCCTTTCCGGGGGAGAGCTGACCGGGCAGGAGCTGCTAAAAAGGGCATCTGGTCTGATGGTTCAGCTCGCGTGGAACAAGCTGTACCGCCGCGCCGTCTTTGCGCAGCTGCGCTACCCGGAGGGGAAGCTGAACGAGGATCTGTTCCTGATCCCGGAGGTCTGTTTGCAGATCCAAAAGGCCGTGGTGGTGCCAAAGGCGCTGTATTATTATGTGCAGCGCGGCGGCAGCATTATGAGCGGCAATAAAACGCTGCGCCATTTCGACGCTGCCGAGGCAGCACAGCGGTACTGGGAATGTCTTGTGGAAAACGCTGCATACGATGCACTGGCAAATGCAGCGCAGTATGTCATGGGCTGCGTGAGCCGGATATACCGGCAGCTGTCCCCGGCACTGCGCAAGGCACCCCGCAGCCGGGAAATGCTGCGGATGCAGTTTGAGGTGGTCGACCGCACCCGGCGGTACTGCGCCGTTCCGGGCGGACTTTGGCTGCAAAGCTGGCTGCTGTGGCACTTCCCGCAGACATACAGTCGGCTGCGGGACATGAAGGGCTGATAAGGAGAACAAAATTCGTATGAGAACGCGCTATACGCTTATCAATATGCTGGTCAATATTGGCGGGCAATTTTTTTCGATGCTGTTGTCCTTCATCAACCGGATGATGTTCATCCACTGCCTTTCGGCTGCCTATCTGGGCGTCAACGGTCTGTTTACCGATGTGCTCAGTATCCTTAATTTTGCGGAGCTGGGCATTGGTACGGCTATGGTGTTCAGTATGTATGAGCCGGCAGCCCGGGATGACGAGCAGAAACTGGCGCGGCTGATGAACCTGTACAAGTGGATGTACCGGGCGGTGGCAGCCTCGGTGTTGCTGTTCGGGCTGGTGCTGCTGCCGTTTCTGCCCTACCTCATCAAGGGCGGCGAGGGCATTGAACATATCACCCTGATCTATATGATATATGTGCTCGGTTCAGCAAGTTCCTATCTGCTGAACTATAAAAGCTCTATCTATCAGGCTTATCAGAAGGGATATATCCGGGCCGGATGGAACATGGTGTGCGAGTTCATAAAAACGGTTTTGCAGATCGCAATATTGCTGTTGACAGGCAACTTTATCCTGTATCTGGTGGTTCAGCAGGCGGTACAGTTTCTGCCCAACATTATGGTTTCCCGCAGGGTGGATAAGGAGTTTCCCTACCTGAAGGAATGCCGGGAACTGCCGGATAGGGAGGAGCGGAACGGCATCCTGAAAAACATCGGCGCCATGAGCATGCACAAGCTGGCGATCGTCATTGTGCGCAACACGGACAGCCTGCTGATGTCCTCCTTTATTGGGCTGACAACGGTGGGACTTTATTCCAATTACCGGCTGGTGATCAATGCATTGAACAACCTGATGACCAAGGTCGTTACGGCTTTTTCCGGCAGTGTGGGCAATTTTGCGGCGCTGGAAAACTCTGACCGGCTGTATCAGGTGTATAAAGAGATGGACTTTCTCTTTTTTGTGCTGTCCGGCTACCTGACCGGCGGACTGATGATGCTGTTCAATTCCTTGATCGCTCTGCTGTTTGGCGAGGAATACTGCTTCTCGATGGCGACCGTTGTGTTCATCGTAACGGAATTTTACATCACGCGGATGCGGCAGACGAACCTGTTGTTCCGGGAGGTCATGGGTCTGTTCTGGAACGACCGCTATAAGGCTGTGGCAGAATCTATCATCAATCTGGCAGTCTCCCTTGTACTGGTGCAGCGCTACGGCGTGACCGGCATTATCGGGGGCACCATCATCAGCACGCTGTGCACTTGTACTTGGATAGAGCCTTATATCTTTTTGAAATACGGCGTTCGGGAGGATTGGCAACAGAAATACCAGGCTTATTTTGCGGAGTATTTGAAGCGGCTGCTGCTTACGGTTGCAGTCTCTGCGGCAGCGGTGTTCTGGGTGCAGCGGTTCCCGGTGGGCAACTTTTGCATTTTTATTCTGGATGGGCTGCTTTACACAGCTGTGTTCGCGGGAGTGATCGTGCTGTTCTACCGTGGCAGCGCGGAGTATGCAGCACTGAAGCAGCGTGGGTTGGAGCTTCTGAAAAGGAATAAAGAGTACACCTGAACGAAAAAATGGATTGACAAATCCCACAAAAAACGCTATATTCTTTTTATAAATGCGTTGAAAAAGAGTGTGCATCGTCTGGGACCGCACAGAGAGCCGGGGGCAGCTGAAAACCCGGCGGGATACCGGCGGGGCACTGTCACTTTGGAGCAGAAGCGGTGAGCTGAGCCGGTAAGCCGCTTTCGGGTCTGCCCTACGTTACAGGGGCATCAAGGGGCGCGGAGCTTTCCGCGCAATTTGGGTGGTACCGCGGTCATGTATTTACAGCCGTCCCATGGAACGCTCCGTGGGGCGGCTTTTTGCGTCCCACTTCATCAAATTTTTGGGAGGACACTATGAAAGAGCTTGCAAAGCAGTACGATCCCAGTCAGGTGGAAGATCGTATCTACCAGTTCTGGCTGGACGGCGGCTACTTCCACACGAAGGCCGATCCGGACAAGAAACCTTATACCATCGTGATGCCGCCGCCGAACGTTACCGGTCAGCTGCACATGGGGCATGCGGTGGATAACACCATGCAGGATATCCTCATCCGCACCAAGCGGATGCAGGGCTATGCCGCCCTGTGGGTGCCCGGCACCGACCACGCCTCCATTGCTACCGAGGCCAAGGTGGTGGAAGCTATGCGCGCCGAGGGCCTGACCAAGGAGATGGTCGGCCGCGATGGTTTTCTGGAGCGTGCATGGGCATGGAAAACCAAGTACGGCAACCGCATCGTCAGCCAGCTGAAAAAGCTGGGCACCAGCTGTGACTGGCAGCGGGAGCGCTTTACCATGGACGAGGGCTGCTCGGATGCCGTCAAGGAAGTGTTCGTGCGCCTGTACGACAAGGGCCTGATCTACCGCGGCAACCGGATGGTCAACTGGTGCCCCCACTGCAACACCTCCATTTCCGACGCCGAGGTGGAGTACGAGGAGAAGGACGGCAGCTTCTGGCACCTGCTGTACCCGGTCAAGGAGACCGGCGAGATGCTGGAGCTGGCTACCACCCGCCCCGAGACCATGCTGGGCGATACCGCCGTGGCTATCAACGGCGAGGATCCCCGCTACGCCCATCTGCATGGCTGCCATGTGGTGCTGCCCCTGCTGAACAAGGAGATCCCCATTGTCTGCGATGAGCACGCCGATATGACCAAGGGCACCGGTGTCGTGAAGATCACCCCCGCCCATGACCCCAACGACTTTGAGGTGAGTCTGCGTCACGACCTGCCCATCGTGCGCGTGTTCACCTACGACGGCCACATGACCGGCGCTGCCGACAAGGCTGCCGCCGATGCCCTGTTTGCTGCCGGCAAAAACACCGTCAATGAGCCCCATGTGCTGGACTGCGGCAAGTACGCCGGCATGACCGCACTGGAAGCACGCAAGGCCATTCTGGCCGACCTGAAGGAGGGCGGCTTCCTGAAGGAGACCGAGCCCCTCAAGCACGAGGTGGGCACCTGCTACCGCTGCCACTCCACCATTGAGCCGATGATCTCCAAGCAGTGGTTCGTCAAGATGGAGCCGCTGGCAAAGCCCGCCATCGAGAGCGTGGAAAAGGGCGAGATCAAGTTTGTGCCCGAGCGCTTTACCAAGAACTATATGAACTGGATGAAAAACACCCGCGACTGGTGCATCAGCCGTCAGCTGTGGTGGGGCCACCAGATCCCGGCTTGGTACTGCGACGACTGCGGCGAGACCGTGGTGGCAAAGTCCGCTCCCTGCAGCTGCCCCAAGTGCGGCGGCACAAAGCTGACCCAGGATCCCGACACGCTGGATACCTGGTTCTCCTCTGCCCTGTGGCCCTTCAGCACGCTGGGCTGGCCCAACGAGGAAAGCGCCGACCTCAAGTATTTCTACCCCACCAATACGCTGGTCACCGGTTACGACATCATCGGCTTCTGGGTCAGCCGCATGATCTTCTCCGGTCTGGCTTACACCGGCAAGGCTCCCTTTGACACGGTCTGCATCCACGGTATCGTGCGTGACAGTCAGGGCCGCAAGATGTCCAAGAGCCTTGGCAACGGCATTGACCCGTTGGAAGTTATTGCCCAGTACGGTGCAGACGCCCTGCGCTTTATGCTGGTGGATGGCTCCACCCCGGGCAACGATATGCGCTATATCGAAAAGAAGGTGGAGGCTGCCCGCAACTTTGCCAATAAGCTGTGGAACGCTACCCGCTTTGTGCTGATGAACCTGCCCGAGGACTTTGAGCCGGGTCTGCCCAGCGAGGAGCTGCTGGACATGAGCGACAAGTGGGTGCTGACCAAGCTGAATCAGGTGGCTGGTGCTATGACCGATAATCTGGAGCACTACGAGATGGGTCTGGCTGCTGCCAAGATCAACAGCTTTATCTGGGACGTCTACTGCGACTGGTTCATCGAGATCGCAAAGCCCCGCCTGAACTCCGGCGATGCACAGCAGGCCGACACCGCCCGCCGTGTGCTGGTGTATGTGCTGGATAAGGCGCTCAAGTTGCTGCATCCCTTCATGCCCTTCATCACCGAGGAGCTGTATCAGGCTCTGCCCGGCTCTGCCGAAACCATCATGACCCAGGCTTGGCCGACCTTTGACGCCGCTCACAACTGGGCAGCCGAAGAGGAAGCCTTTGAAAAGGTGATGGATTATATCAAGGCTGTGCGTACCATGCGCACTGAGATGAACGTGCACCCCGCTAAAAAGACCAGCATGATCATCGAAACTGCCGATGCCGCTCCTTTCCAGAACGCACAGGTCTATCTGGCTAAGTTCGCCTTTGCCACCGATGTGGCCTTTACCGAAAAGTATGAGGGCAGCACCGACGGCATGGTACAGGTGTCCACCCACGCCGCCCGCGGCTTCATCCCCATGATGGAGCTCATCGACCGTGAGAAGGAGCTGGCTCGTCTGAACAAGGAAAAGGCCAAGGCTGAAAAGGAAATGGCTATGTTTGGCAATCAGCTGAACAATCCCAAGTTCGTGGAGCGTGCCCCGGCGGCTCTGGTGGAGGAAATCCGCGCAAAGTTCGCCAAGAGTCAGGACAAGCTGGCCAACATTGAGCAGAGCATCAAGGCTTTGGATTGAAATAGTGGAATACAATAACAGAGAACGCACCTCGCTGTGGGTCATTGTGGGACGAGTGGCCTTTACCGCTGCGCTGATCGCCTGCATCCGGTTCATCTTTTCCAACTCCATGGCGGTGGCAACGGTCTCCTCTGGTTCCAGCGGCCGGGTGCTGGCGTGGATGCGCATCATCCTGCGCCATCTGGGACACCCGGGGCTGGCCGACCGCCTGACCATGCACATCGTGCGCAAGCTGGCACACTTTTGCGAGTATACGCTGGAGGGCTTTCTGCTCATGCTCTGTATGCGGGTGTACAGCCGTCACCCGCTGCGGCATATCACCGTGCCCATGCTGGGTGGTGTGCTGACGGCGCTGACCGATGAGACTATTCAACTCTTCTCAGAAGGACGCAGCAGTCAGGTCACCGATGTGTGGCTGGATTCTGCCGGTGTTCTGGCTGGCATCCTTGTTGCCATTGTGCTGCTGCTGGCCTGCGAGGGACTGTATTATCACATAAAAAGGAGACACGAATGACCATCCAACAGGCAAATCAGTATTTTGCAGCTCTGCCGGACGGCTTTGCCGACCCGGCGCAGCTGGGCGCACTGCTGCCCGCCTCGGTGCAGCAGGTGCAGTTCGTGGGTGTGGCAGGCACTGCCGGTAAAACGGCGGTGGCGCGTCTGCTGGCAGCCATCCTGCACGCGCAGGGGATCCGTGCCGGTGTCTACCATGCCGGGTGCGAGCCCCTTGCTGCCCGCATCCGGGTGGAAGGCGAACCGGCGGACGAAGCACTGCTGTGCCGCGCCGCCGATGCCCTTGCTGCCCATGAGGAGCTGCCTTTGCAGGCGGCAGAGCTTGTCGCCGCTGCGTACTGCTTTGGCGAGGCTGGCTGCGCGCTGGCTGTGGTGGAGTTGCCGGACGCAGGTCTGGCTGCGACACTGCCCAAAATGCCGGTGTGCGCCGTCACTGCGGTGGGACCGGACGGCGTGAGCCGCTCGGTGGAGCGTCTGGCTGCGCTGGCAGGCGGCGTGATGCGCAAGGAAAGCATCTGCGTCACCGCGCCGGAGCAGCCCAAGGCGGTGCTCAGTGAGCTGGTTGTGGCTGCGGGCAAGTGCGGCTGTGAGCTGGTAGTGCCCGACCCGGAGGATATCACCTTTCTGGAAGCAGAACAGTTTGCCAGCCGGGTGGACTACGGCGGCTATACGGTGCCGCTGGCCTTTCTGGGGCGTCACGCCGCGGGCAACGCCGCCATGGCGGTGGAGCTGGCACTGGCGCTCTGCCGCAAGGGGGTGGACATCTCCGATGAGGCGATTCTGGATGGCATCGCTGCTGTGGACAACCGTTGCAGCATCCGGGTGCTTTCCCAGCGCCCGCTGGTCATTCTGGACGCCTGCCGCACCCCGCAGCAGGCTGCTGCGCTGCTGCGCGTGCTGAACATGGCTAAAGTGCGCCACATGAGCGCCATCATTGGCCTGACCGAGGAGGAGGGCGCCGAAGCTTTCTTCTCCGCGCTGGAGACCGGCCTGAGTCCTGAGGAACAGAAAAAGGATAAATCCACCATGCCCGGCATGAGCGAGAGCCCCTTTGATAAGGTGTATCTCATCACGCCCGCCGGTGTGGAGGAGCAGCTGACCCGACGTCTGACCGAGAAAGCCAAATATCACTTTGATGCCCAGCTCTGCACCAGTCTGGACGAGGCAGTGCAGCTGGCGCACGCCAACACCCGCCGTGGTCTACTGGTCTGCGGCAGCGAGGCGGCAGCGCTGGAAGCGGCGGCTCTGCTGGCAAAGGCGTAAGCTGCCGACAGCTTTTTCTAAAAAATAACCCGAAGATCCTGTACACTGAAGCTATGTGTACGGGATCTTTTTTATTTTGCAAAAAAGGAGATGGACAAGCAATGGCAACAGTGACCTTCAGCGCGGCAGGGGAGACCCTGTATGCCTATCTGGCGGGCGAGATCGACCACGATGCCGCCCAGAGCCTGCGGATGCAGCTGGACGATGCACTGGTCAGCCGCAGCCCTCGCACCTTGATCATAGACCTTGGCGGGGTGGGATTCATGGATTCCTCCGGCATCGGGCTTATCCTTGGACGGCAGCGCTGCGCCCGCGTACTGGGCACGACCCTACGGTTGCAGCATGCCCCCGCACAGCTTCAAAAAGTCCTGCGGCTGGCGGGCATCCCCTGTACGGAGAATATAGAAAAGGAGAATGCGCAATGAAAGCAGAGAACAGCACCCGTGTCCAGTTTGATTCCCTCAGCAGCAACGAGGCCTACGCCCGCGGCGTTACGGCGGCCTTTCTGGCGCGATACGACCCAACCGTGCCCCAGCTTGCCGATCTAAAAACGGCAGTGTCCGAGGCGGTGACTAACTGCATCGTCCACGCCTACCCGGAGCGTATCGGGCCGGTGTGTATGACCATAGCGGTCTACCCCGACCGGGAAGTGCACATCACCATTACAGATAAGGGCATCGGCATCCCCAACGTGGAGCAGGCCATGCAGCCATTGTTTACCACCGGCAACCCCGAGGAACGCTCCGGTCTGGGCTTTGCGGTAATGCAAAGCTTCATGGACAGGGTCAAGGTCACCTCAAAGCCCGGCAAGGGTACAAAGGTGCTGCTGGTCAAGCGTCTGTCCCGGCGGGAGCCTACATAAAAAAGGAAAGGCGGTCCGGTATATGGTAACGGATAAGACCCGGCGGGAAGCATTCATCACGCAGAATCTGGGGTTGGTGCACGCCTGTGCGGGCAGATTTCGTGGGCGCGGCATGGAGTATGATGACCTGTACAGTGCAGGCTGCGTGGGACTCATCAAAGCCTATGATAATTTTGACGAGAGCCGAGGCGTGTGCTTTTCTACCTATGCCGTGCCGGTAATCCTTGGCGAGATCAAAAAGCTGTTCCGGGATGGTGGCACGGTCAAGGTGAGCCGCTCCCTGAAGGAACTGGGAATGCGGGTGCAGGCGGCACGGGAACATACCATGAAACTATGCGGCACAGAGCCTACCTTGCAGCAGCTGGCAGAGCAGCTGGACGAACCAATAGAGAATGTGGCCCTTGCCATACAGGCCGCTAAGCCCGCCATGAGCCTGACCCCGGAGGGCGGCGAGGATGGAGACCGGCAGCTGGATATCCCAGTGGAATCCCCGGAGGAGGAACTGGCGGATCGAATCAGTCTGGCAGAGGTGATCGAAGCGCTGCCGGAGCAGGACAAGCAGCTGATCCGCCTGCGCTTTTATGGCAACCGCACCCAGAGCGAGACTGCAAAGGCACTGCACACTACACAGGTACAGATCTCCCGGCGGGAACGCAAGATCCTGATCCGGCTGCGCACCCGGCTTTTGGAGGAATAAGGGAGGAAGTGTCTATAAAAAATGTAAAAAACTGGGCAAAAAGTAAAAAGAATGATTTTGGCGTAAAAATTGTAAAAAAGCGCTTGCTTTTTGAGGGATGCTGTGATAAAATACATTACTGTCAGGCGGACGTCCGACAGAATGAAATACTTCAAAAACGACGTCAAACAGAGAGATTCGACAGAATCAAAAATGAATCTCAAAAATCTTTCAAAAAAGTGCTTGACAACTTATCACGAAAGTGATAAAATA
>UMHF01073166.1_pt1 | contig 12163 bp, 5 predicted proteins | sample 1965431 | NCBI WGS metagenome assembly UMHF01 (sample SAMEA4836088, study PRJEB28245) | human gut metagenome | biome: gut microbiome; material: fecal sample | place: Denmark | collected 2008
CCACGCAGAACCTAAAAATCAACCGAACAACGGCCATGTACACCCAAAAAAATTTATTCCCCAATAACCCACCATAGGGGGAGGGCCAAACCCGGCCCTCCCCCTGTGTATGATGGATTATCCCTCTATACCCTATTGGTGAATTGTAAAATTGTTTTGCCTTGCGGCGGGCGCATCAGGCGCGGTTCTTCTTTTTCAGGCTCAGCAGCACGCCAACACCGGCCACAACCAGCAGCACACCAATGCCGCTGAACAGCAGGGTGCCGAAACCACCGGTGGTGGGCAGGTCGAAGCCCCTACGGTTGATGACAGTAACCGTGATTGTAGCAGTGTCAGTAACGTCTTTTCCCTTATCATCGGTAAACTTCGTTGTTTTCTGATCCCAATCATGCTTTGTCAAAACGCCATCTTTGTACTCAAAGTTTTCATTCCAAGACGTCTCTTCGCTAATGTTCAGCGTAACCTTGACAGGACCGTTCAGCAAATTATAACTATCAAGAGTCTCTTTCTCAACCAAGTAGTAATCACCATTTGCTAAGCCATCCTGATGAATATTACCTTCGCTATCTGTTACCAACGTATCTGTGTTTACTTTAACCCACACTTTTCCAGCTTCTGCAGTAGGCAGACCATATGCTTTCACTTCATCCGCTGTCAAAGCCTTATCTCCGGCTTCCTGCTCCGGAACCTGCTTGTACAAGTCAAACTTTACACCGACTAGATTCTTTTTATCATCACCGTCTTTATGCACATTGATTGTATAGCTATAAACAACGGTATCGTCATGAATCTCGCTGTTAGAGCCGTCATCCGGCTGACCATTGACATTAATCTTATTGGTATACTTCAACTTTGCAGTATTGTGATTACCATCTTTCGGCGTGCTAGCAGCAGCCGTCATTTCGGCAGTATAAGAAATCACAATATTCTTCCCTGCATAATTTTCCATAGCAGCAGGGGTAAATGTAATCTTAAAGCCATTTGCAGGAACATCTTCACCCTTGGTAGTAATCCTATATACCGCTTCATCCACAGCAATGCCTTCGCAGGTCAATGTAGCATTCCCATCATACTTCAAGTTGTTAGGCGTATCCGTTACTTCAAAGGTACTAAGCTTCGTAATGTTATTAGGAACACTTACTGTAATCGTATACGGAACATGGTCGCCTACGCTGTAATCTGTATCTTCTGTTTCGGTATTGTCTTTATCAATTACTTTCTTTTCCAAATCCGGCTTTTCATTGATAACTTCAATGGTAACATTTGATTCCGTTTTGCTACCATACGTAATCTTGCCCTCGCTGTCAACTACAAACACAATCGGAGTCTGATCAAGAATATAACCAGTATCTGGATCATAGCTCTGTTCGATAAAACGGTAGGTACCCTGAGACAGACCGCTTACAGTAATCTTGCCATCAGTCGTCTTTAACGTTCCAAGATCTTCATCCGTTTGCTCATTTTTGGTTACTTCTTCCCATGTTTCGGGATCATCTTTTACCTTCTTTTCAAGCTTGTATGTAACGCCATTCAGATTCTCTGGAGTTCCACCGCCCACGCGGCCTTTTTTCTCCAAGGTCACTTTGCCGTAGGTCGTTGCATTTTTAGGGAATACATACACATCGTACATCCACTCTGCCTTATTGGTTGGATTTGCCATAGGAAGCGATACCAGGAACGGTTCAACCGGGGTCGTTACCTTAGCGGGGGTTTCAGTTTCGATAATAACATACAAGCCAACCGGCAGGCCCGTCTCGCCATCGCCAAACTTTACAATGCCATTCTTGCCCGTCTTACCAGAGCCATTTGGCTTATTAGCATAAGCAGAAAGAATCTGACCATTCTTATCAACATAAGTGTCGATGCCTACCTTCTCTGTGCTCTTACCATTATAGTACTCGACCAGTTCATCCGCAGTCATTACCTGATAATAGGTAAAGGTTGCACCTTCCAAGTCTTTTGCATCTGTGGGCACATTGTTCGCGTCTCCTGCTACACCTGTGCCGTTTTTATCATCGTTACCATTATATTCATACTTGTGAATCGTGATGGTACCCTTTGCACCTTTATCAATAGCGCTAGCCAGGGGAGCTGTGGGTGTAGTCTCACCTGTTACATCCTCCGCCATTGCTGGCATGGCGCACAGGCTGAGGGCCAGGGCGGCGCTCAACAGGCCTGTGAGAAAACGTTTTGCTTTTTTCATTTCAGTACCTCTTCTCTTAAAAAAATCATCATCGGATGGGCGGCGGGGCCGCCCGGCTTAAGGGTTCTGCATCAGCACGGCGTGCAGTGCGGGGCGCTGCAGCGGGGAAACGCTGCCGCGCCGCCCGCACTGTGCCGTGAAGAAAAAAGGAGGAAAAACTGGGCCGCTTGCCCACTTGGCTTAAGGTGCATCTGAAACCAAAGGAAATAACGGATATTTCGCAGCCACAAGCAGGATGTAAGGCAAAGAGCCGCCGGAATCCTTTCCGGATCCCAAGGCTTTTTAAGGCAATGCCGCATAATTCTAAGTGCCGATACGGCGAGCGAGGTGCGGCAGATGCTAAGCCAAAAGCGCAGATAATACTTTGTGTATTATCGAGTATTTTGGCAACGCAGATGCCGTGCCGCAGCCGCCGAAGCGGTGCTTAAGCCGTAAGGCGGGAATTGTGCGGTGTTGCCTTAGCACAAAATCCGGCTGCGCTTATAGAAATAGGCGATATTTTCCGCTTTTCAGTTACACACCCCGGCTTATGGCTGCGCCCTGCCGTAAACGGGCGCGCACGGGCGGGCAGGCCCTGTATCCTGGGGGTTGCTGGGTTTCCGGGGGATGGTTAATGTCGCCGGCCCCCTTTCCTGTTGTAGCGGAATGTGAATATCAACAGCCCTGCCACCGCCAGCGGCATGCCGATCAGCAGCCACAGGCTTGGCGCGTCTGCACCCGTGTGGGGCAGCTCAGGCGTTTTACGGTTCAGAACGGTAAGGGTCATGGTGTAGGTGTTGTCGGACTGCGTAAGCTCTTTGTCCGGAATTAACTGCCCATCAATATAACACTTGCCGTCTTGGGTAAATTGGATCTTAATTGGCTGTGCCAACAGGTTGTACCCCGGATGTGCCTTGGTTTCCGTCAGGCGGTATGTACCGGGTTTCAGATCTGTGAACGGGTTCGGGGTTATTTTGCCGTTGTCGTTCGTTGTACCGGTATAGGTAGTATCTACCTGCGTTTTTCCTTCGGTTGTTTCGACCAGCTTTTCCAGCTTGAACTCAACACCACTCAAGGGCACGTCATTGCCTTTTTCGTCTTTTTCCGCGTCCTTCTTGATGATATCCAGTACAAACTTCGGGTTCTGCAGCGTGTTGGTCAGCACAATCTTGCCGCTGCCGCCGGTGATGGTTCCATCGGGGGTCACTGTGGCTGTATTGTCTGTTGAGCTGCCCGCGCTGTTCGTTTCGCTGTTTGCTGTCGCTTCAGCTTCAGCCGTTACAACATACGTATTGCCGTTAATCGTAATGGTTTCGTTCGGCTTTACCGCGGTAAAGTTGCCAGCCTTATCCACCGTACCTTCCACAATGCGGTATTGGTAGTTCGTGTTGGTTTCGCCAACCTGGCGCTGATCCAAACCGCTAAAGGTATGCTTCCAGCCATTATTATCATCGGGGGTAATGGTAACATAGGCTTTCTTGCCGTAGTTTACCGGTGTCCAGTCATCATCTTTTGTGCTGGTTGCCAGGCGGCGCTGGAGCTGGATGTAGATTTGTTTCGGCTGCTTCGCAGTGCTAAGATCGTCCTTACCATTTGCATCTTTCCAGAGCTTATCGAACTCAATGTTGATCAGTGTGCGCTGGGTGTTGGTAAAGATTGCGGTAAGTTCCGGATCTTCGCTCGCCACAATCACGCCTTCCACCATGGTGTTGCCGATCTCTTGGGCGGAATGGCAATTAGGCGGAACGGTTACGCTTTGCAGTCTGGAACCATCACTGGTTTTGACTTCCTCGATGGTATAGCGGGTACCAACGGGGATGCCGGTGATGGTTCCGGTGTGTTCTGGGTTGTTCTCATCGTTCATGTTGATATAAACATATTTTTCGATGGGCTTTTCTTCCAGACCCTCACCGCCAACATCATTAAAGGTAACTTTGAAGGTGTAGGTGCCATTAATGGTACCTTCCTCCCCCTCTGCGGCCTTCTTTTGGATTTTCAGCCCGCCGGTTTTGACGGTGTTGACGTATTTTACCTTTAGCTTTGTCAGCGTGGAGCTTGTTTCGTCCGGGTCCTTATAGGAGCGGAAGACGATGGTGTTGGCTTCTTCGGGCTTTTTGCTCACCTTGTAGCCATCATTCTTTACACTATCGTCATAAACTTCCGTTCGGCCATCATCGGGGCCGTCGGCGGGGGAGCTCTGGCTAACCAGCGACTTGTTCGCGTTGTCAACTCTCACGGATTTGCTATCGCCCTTCATCGAAGTAACCGCCTGCCCGTTCTCGCACACCGTCCATTTGGTGTCGTACAGGTTTTGGTTCAGTTCCTCTTTGAGCGAAATGTAGCTGCCGCGGCGGAACTGGTCGCTGAAGGTAACGGTTTCTCCAGCTTCCAGAACAAAGCGTCCGTCCTTGTCCACCAACTGGGTGTCTGTGTCATTGCTGGAGGTGTACTGTGCGTTTTCGGCGTTTTCCAAATGACCGCTTTCGGCGGAGCCGTAATCCGGGATTTCCTTCTGATCGGTTGTAAAGCCGGTCATCTTACTTGGCACCGCTTTGGGAATGAAGGTAAAGTCCCTGAAATAGATGTTGCGGTTATAGTTATCGCCCACGCGGATGGTTTTGACGTTGTCGCTAAAACCGTCCCGCTCTTTCATCTTGTGCAGGTCCAGCTTTACGGTGACCCATTGGTCTGTCGTCACTTCGACCGAGCCATATGTTGCGCCGTTAATGCCTGATGTGTCAAGGCTGCCTTTTTGGACGTCTTTATCATCCAGCAGTTCCAGATACAGGTTGTTGAGGGAAAGGTCACCTTCACTACCATCCGTTGTATCAACGTAAACCTGGAACGTAAGGAAGCGCATGTCTTTGATATTGATGGGGTTTTCCAGCGTCAGGATGCCACGACGTTTCTCACGCGCTGCACTGACGGGTTCCGTATCCATATAGCGTGCGTACCAGTGAAGGACCTTTTTGGTATCTTGCACGGTATCTGGCCAGGGGTTTGGAACCAACTCGAAAATGTAGTCACCTTCGTTTGATTCGGTTGGTTTGGTTGCGGGTTTAATCTCGTTAACATCCGCAGTCAAATCCACCTCTTTGGACGGAGTTCCGCTTTCATCCGGGCCAACGGCATCTTTTTTTCCATAGTGGGTTGCCTGGTTCTTGATGGTGAAGTTGAAGATTTTCTGGTTTTTAAAGCAGTTTTTGAAGTCATCATCAGTAACGTTGGTCAGATCGACCTCTTTTTGAACCTGCAGCTCGTTATTATCCGGGAAGTTGAACGCCACCGCCATGTTGGACTCCCACATACCGCGTTCCATGTAGTACATGGTAAGGGTGTGCTTGCCGGTGGAAAGATTAGGGATGGAGACACTTGCGTTTTTATAATACTTTTCGGTTGTTCCTAAGTAAGTAATGCTTGTCTCCGTTTCATGCTTGTTTTCATCACAATCTTCAGCGCCATAATTATCTGTCTTGCTGTTCTTGACCCGGCTGACATAGGAAGTTACGGTGTTTTTCTTATTATCGCGCTGGTCAAACTCCAACACACCAGAAACTCTGGCATGAGCACCGCCAATATCCAGGACAAGCTGATCGTCAATGAAAACCCACACATCATCATCACCAGAGAAGTAAAAACGAATTGGAATTTCATTATTGTAGTCGTCCTTAACTGTTCCGGTACTGGTTAGGGTAAACGGGATTTCAAGTTTTGCACCGTAACCGTAATTGTACCTGACTGCGCTATTACTGGTTGTGGTTTCATTGAACGGGAAAAAGCCGTATTGCGTTGAAACTTTATTTGGATCACTTGCACTGTCCACGTTGTGGGACGCCTCGCTCAGATATTCAGCGGTTGTCTCTCCCGTGCTATCATTACCAAGGTACAACTGATCGCTATTTGTATCTTTGCGCAGATACAGAGAAGTTTCTTTGCTGTCAAACCACCAGTATTTAACACCTTTGCCTTTTTGATCTGATTCTACAAAAACTTCTTTTTGGGTAAACGGAAACTCAACATTGTGGTAAACTTTGCCAAGTTTTGCATTTTTGCTGTTTTGGCCGGTCAGGAACTTTTCATTGAAATGCGGTTCTTTCAGGGTCGTGCCATTCATCACGATGTCGCCATCGCTGTCTCTTTGGCCTGCAACAATGCCCTGGAAAGCGTAGGCATTTTTTTTCCCGTTTGCGTTTCCTCCTATATCATAGTTCGAGTTATTGGCTGCGATAAAGATATTGTAAGAACTCCATCCGTACAAATTCAATGCACTTGCAATATGCTCAAATTTTGGTTCCCAATCATTTGGCTGGAAATGGCCTGTATAAATGGGATATATAATGGACTTTCCGGCATTGTTATCTACATAACTCTGATAGTAGTCGCTGATTGCCTGATCGAACTGGCGGAAGGGTACCCAGTGGCGCTGATTAACCGCATTATCATTATCGTAGTTCTTACGGTTCTTGCCGTTCAGTTCGTAATCTGTATAATAGTCATACAGCGTACTGGTAACATACTTTGTGTTTGGTTTTTCCGTAAAAGGAACGGATTTAATATCTACTACTTTAGTGCCAGTAGTGCCAGTTTTCTTCCACGTTTCGGCATCACGCGGGGTACCTTTTGGAGCCCAGTAGCCGCCACGTTGGCCCTTGCCATATACTGCATCGTCATTCGTATCCGCATAGAAGCACCGTTCCGTCACCTTATAGTCTGTAGGTATGGTTTCCCAGCCTGTACTGTTGCCGCAGTTTGCAAGGTTCTTATCGTCACTCAACGGATACGAAGAGAATACGATTTCGGTATAGCCATCCGGCACATCTGCTGCATAGTAATCTGTGCCCTCAATCCGGCTCATTGTGCCGCCTATGCTTTCTTTGCCATCTCCTTTTAAGCGGTAGTAAACTGTACTTTGATTAGCTTTGGGGATTGAATAGTCGTCGGTATCTCCCGTCAATGCCATCTTGGAAAAAGTAGCATCGTAATAGATACAGAAAGAGTTTTCTATACCCCATCTTTCGTTGTCTGCGCCAGTATAGATAAAGCAGTTACTTGTATCACTGTATGTAAAGGATTTTTTATCATCACCACTAACATCTTCACCATAGAAGTTATAGATTTTGCTGGATTTGTTTTGACCGCCCTCATTCCATGTAAACTTAACATAAGAGCAAAAATCGTCAGGAATCTTAAAGGTTGCTGTGGAATTAGGAGCAATATTTAAGGGTATTGGGTCACCGACCTGATCAAGTTTTCCTGTTTCTTTATTCGGTTCATAAAACCAGGCTTGGACGTTCGTTAGTGTTTCACTGGTTTTATTTTCAAAGGCCATCTCTTTGCCAGCGAAATGCTTATGGCTAACCGTATAGGTAAACCATTTTCTGTTCTCTCCGTCATAGTAGTTGCCGCCGATATAATCGTTACGAGTTGGATCGAACGACATCCACTTAAGTTGATTATTATTATCTACTTGAACAATTGTTACTTTGTATGTAGGGTTATCGTCTGTAGATGTATCTTCATTATATCCGCAAAATTCAAGTCCACCCAACCCATTATTTGGATAGTGTTTGGCCTTATTCAGGACTGCAGAATAAATTTTTCTTCCGTCCTCCGTTATGTCAGCTTCCTGCATATCAAGATAATATTTTCTATCACCATTTGGATTTTGTCCAACAATGGCATGTATTTTTACCTTTTTATAATTGGTCCAACTGGTAGGCACTGCAAAATAGAGCGTGTAAGTCTCCGGCGCTCCCTCACTAACTGCCTGCACGTTATCCACGCTTGTTGCGGCGTACATCTTCTGCGGCTGTTCGGTCGGTTCCGGGGTGGCGGTGGGGGTCACGGTCGGCACAGGGGTGGCCGTTGCGGTGGCTGCCGGTTCCGGGGTCGGGGTGGGTTCTGCCGTGGGCTCCGGCGTTTCGGTCGGGGCGGGCTGCTCCGGCTCGGCGCTTTGTTCCGGTTCCGGGGTTGCGGCATCCGGCACCGGGGTGGCGGCGTTCTGCTCCGGCGGAACGGTATCCTCCCCGGAGGCCGTTCCCTGCTTATCCTCCAGCAGCTCTACTTCGTCAGGTGCGTCGGGCAGAAGATCCACCTCGGCGTATACAGGCAGGGCCATTGCCATAACCAGGCAAGCGGTGACAAGCAGCGCTGTCAGCCGGCGCGCCCAACCTGTTGTGTTTTTTCCTGTTCTATTCAATCTGCTCACCCGTCTTTCGCGCTGGCTTGATGGAAGCACATTGTTCCACAGGGGATCCCTGTGAAACAGTAAAAGAAGCCAGCTTCTTTTACTTGCGCAACCGTTGCCATGTTGTTTTCAAAAAAAACTGCATCGAGTCTTCTCATTGCGCATTTACTTTTTATTTTCTTAATATAGCACCTTTACACCAGAAAGACAATACAATCCACGCAAATTCCTGTTTTTCAGCACTTTTACTGATTGCGTTTTCTCCAATTATACAATGTGTTCAAAGCCTTTGTATAATTTATTGCTGATTTTCTTTTTGGCAGCGGTCCCTTTTATATACTTTGACCGCGCGTTTATGATCCTCTGCGCACACAGAGCGCAACTTTGCGGCAAAATTCGCCTTTTTTGTTGCATTTTCCTGTTTTTGCGCAATTATTTGTTTCGCATGCGCCTGTTTGCGGCGGGGCCTGGCGGCTGGGCGGGCGCCTTGTGGGAGGGATGGCAGGTTTGCGGCGCACGGTTCCCGTTTTTTTGCGGCGCGATGGGTACACCGCGCCCCTGCAAACGGTTTGCGGTGTTTGCGGCGGCGGGTGCGGGTTTGGTGGATTGCACGCCCGCCAACGGGACGCCGTTCTCCCTTTACAACGGGGTGCGGGTTTGCTGCAGATATGCCATTCGCTTTTTTGTCCCCCCTGCCCCGCCCCTGATTCCCAGTTCCCCCTTGCCGATCTCTATTTGCGCCAGCTCCTGAGGTGCATCTGAGAGCAACGAAAATAGCGGATCTTTCGCAAGCACAAAATCCGGCTGCGTTTGCTGAAACAGACGAGCTTTTTGACGTTTCAGACAGATCCCAGCTCCCAGCTTTCAATCTATCCTGTGTAAACTGCAACCCCTCACGCGCCATTCTGTGCGGCACTTACCTTATAGTAAAGGGGTTCTGCCCTGTGTAAATTTGCAACTGATCTATTTGAAGCAGCTGTGAGCTGTTGCAATTTTGCACAGGGTATTGCCCTCATTCTGTGCCGAACATTCCCGAAACGTGTTGGAAAAACGCACAGGATTGCCTTGTTTCCCTATGCCGCTTACCGTTGGAAAAACGCACAGGTTACCCCCGGAACAGTTGCATTTTACACAGGGTATTCCCGCTCCCCTGCCCCGCCGTGACCCGCGTACCTGTTGGAAAACCACACAGGATAGGCCCCTTCCCCGTGTTGCAATTTACACAGGTTTGGCTGTTTTTGGCTTATTTGCAACTTTACGCAGGTTGCTTTCCGCACAGGAAAATGGTGGTGGAATGCACAGGCTGCAGTTGGTTGAACACACAGGTTTGCGTTGTTAAATTACACAGGCTCTACCTATTACTAATATAGAACTAAACATCTAAGCCATAATAACAACCAGAGGTAAGCCGGGAGATGGGGGAGAACGGGAAAAAATTGGTGTTGCCATTCCATCAGGTTACAGAACCCTGAAACAGCAGGACAGAAAAGCACAATAAAACCCTGTGTAACCTGTACCCGGGCGGCAACCCCCACAGGATGTATGGCAAACCACAACGCGGGTGTTGCATTTTGCACAGGGTAATGGCGGTGAAACCCTGTGTAAATTTGCAATTCTTGTGCTGGACAACAGGATGTGCTATAATGTTTAGCATGATGTGCGTGACCACCCGGGATACAGCAACCGATATAGGAGGCCCCTGCTTATGGCGGCAAGTAAACAGAAAAAAGATGATCCGTTTGTCGTTACGTTTGAAGAACGCGGGGACCAGACCATCGTTCGCAAATCCAATGACCTTGTACAGATGACGCGCAACAACCTGACGCTGAGCCAGCAGCGCCTGATGCTGCATATTTTTTCGATGATTAAGCCGGAGGATACGGACCTGCCTTCTTATGAGCTGAGCATTTATGATTTTATCAAGATGACCGGCATGGACCCGCACAGCGGGGCGCTGTACAAGCAGGTGCGCAAAAATATTGAGGAGCTGGCCAACGCGCCCATCCAGTGGATCAAGAATAACGGAACTTCCACGGTGGAAACATTCCGCTGGATCGATAAAGTGCGCATTGATGAAGGCCGCGCGCGCATGACCATCACGCTGGATCCGGTGCTGAAACCGCACCTGGTGCAGCTGAAAACCCTGTATACCACCATGGATGTGACCTACACCATGCTGATGCGGTCCACCTATTCCATCCGCATTTACGAGCTGTGCAAGAGCTACCAGAGCCTGTACCTGAAAAAGAAAGCGGCCGGGGAACCGCTGGTATGGAACCTGAGCATGCTGTATGAACAGCTTTCGTATACGGCCAACCGATGGTCGGATTTCCGCCGCCTGGCACTGGAAAAGGCAAAGGCGGAAATTAACGAAAAGACGGATATTATTTTTAATTACGATGTGTACGAAAAAAAAGGGCAGAAGGTTCTTTCGCTGGTGGTAACGATTGACCCGGTGGATGATGCCGCCGCACAGGCCAACCTGGACAGCATCAACAGCACAGTGCGCAAAAAGAGCAAAAAGAAGGGCCGCCCCACCGTGGCGATTGAGGATTCGCTGCTGGATGACCCCAGCGTGATCACCTTTGATTATGTTTCGGCACCGGAAACAACGATCCCCTATTCCTTTGGACGCCACCGCACCGAGCTGCGGGAGGAAATTATTGTGAAAGCGCGCATGGATCAGCTGCGCGCGGAGATTACGCCCGAAGAGCTGCACGCGGTGGAAGTGATCATTGATGTGTTGGCAGACGCCTGCTGCACCATCCAGGCAGGCGATGGCGAGCAGGACGGCGGCAACAAAACGGTGTTTGGAAAGATGAATGCCATCATCCTGGATTGCGGCGGGCTGACCAGTTGGCTGGCCGGTGTGGCACCCCGCTATGCACAGGAGATCATTCCCCGGTCGCAGACGATGCGCAGCCCGGCGCGGTACCTGAACAAGGTGCTGCGCGAGGATATGGATAACTATCGCATTTATATTTTCCGCAAGGCAAAGCCGGCAGCAGAACCCAAAGAGGAGCTGTTGGAAGCGGAGTACCATGTGATGGACGAGCCGGTGCAGCAAACGATGCCGGAGCCTGAGCCGCCCAAGGTAGAGCTGATTCCCGAAACGATTGTAAAACGGCAGGATATGCGAAAAGAGTTTGCAAAGTTTGTAGATGATGGATACCTGGAAAAGACGTTGACGAGCGGCCAGCGCGGCGCTTACCACGAAATTTACCGCCACCTGGCAGCGCGGTGCGTGCCATCGCCTTCCAGCCTGCGCAATGGGCTGAAAGACGAAATGCGGCTGCATTACCTGGCCTGCATGAATGAAGTGATTGAAAAGTATGGCAGCCTGACCCCGTTGATGGAAGCTATGGCGCATGAACTGGACTTTGATGTGTTCTGGGCAAAGGCCGCCAAGGACCCCAACGTGAATAACCCGATGGGGCTGTTCTACCACATTATTGAAGAACGCGCGCTGAACCCGATCGGCACCATAATGAACGACCAGGCACAACGGCAGAAGGTTGCCGCCAAGGAAAAAGGTGAAAAAGATAAGTGGCACAACGAAAGCTGGATGGATGCTTTTGAGGAAGATATCCCGGATGACAGCGAAGAGTAATTGAGATGAAGCGGAGCGGAACATCCGGGAGCGTTATTATAATAAGGTAAGCAGCGGCTGGCAGATTGCTGGCCGCTGCTTTTTTGTTGGGGTGCAGCTGAGAAATGGAAATATCCGGCGTTTTTTGATTTCAGATAGACCTTGGGCAACACCGCACAATTCCCGCCTTACGGCTTAAGCACCG
>UMHF01017009.1_pt1 | contig 12099 bp, 3 predicted proteins | sample 1965431 | NCBI WGS metagenome assembly UMHF01 (sample SAMEA4836088, study PRJEB28245) | human gut metagenome | biome: gut microbiome; material: fecal sample | place: Denmark | collected 2008
GTCGGCTGGCAATTTATTCGTTCTTCTTAAACCATGAAGATAAGAAGGAGCGGGCTGACTTCCTGAAAGACCATTATGGAATCGGCGGCAGCAGCCATGCACTCTGCGGGGCAGACGATTCTCACGAAGATCACGATGGCAGGGGTATTGCTTTGGAGCGTGGCTCATACGGAAACCCGTATGCCAGCGTTCATCTGAACTGGAATCAGGCCGCAGGCCGAATTGACTGGCTTATCCGTGACAGTGAGTACCTGAAACCAGCGGATTACTCCCGGATGCCTGTCTATGAGCGCGAGCGGATGGCAATGCGGGTGATGGGCTTCTATCACCATCTGCCGAACAACGTGGAGCGGCCTTATCCGCAAGACCTTTACCATGAAGAAGGACGAAAGGCTCTCGTTGAAAAGCTGGCAGACCCCGAACAGGCGGTGGAACTGCTGGAACAGATGGACAATGCGCTGCTGTCTGTACCGCTGGATTCGGAAGAATATGAGCGCAAGGCAGAATTCCTCTCTATCCTGCACCAGTATGTCGAGGGAACGTACACGATTTTCCCGGAAAAGAAGAAGGCTGTTGAGATTGCGGTTCCTGAACAGGGGCAGATGTCCATGTTTGACTTCATGGAGCAGGAGCCGCAATCGAAAGAGCAGTCAACCGCCGCAGTGGTTGAGGAACCCCGCAAGGAACTGTACAGCAGAGAAAACGGCAGTTTCCTGTATCTGGACAATGACCATCTGTACCGCATTGAGCGTTCTAATGCCTACGACGTTTATCTGAAAGACATGGAAAATTCGGCGGTGGCTGGCCGTGTTATTTCGGTGCAGTCTTATGATAAAACGCTGGCGAAGAATCCACTGAACGATTTCCTGAAACTGGATGCAGACCACACCCAGAAAGACAGCCGCAGCATCTACAAAGAATGTCTGTACACGCTGTTGGAAAAGGTAGAACGCAGCGAAATCTATCCGCTGCTGCGTGACCACGATACCACCGAGGAAGAAGCGGAAGATCTGATTCGTGAGAAAATCGAGGATTTGTTTGCTTCCGGCGAGGTGGAAAATGCTACTTACTCCGAGGCTATCGACACATGGGTGCACTTCGGAGAGTGGATTCAGGAAGATATTTTCCAGCGCACCTATCAGGACGTTATTACGGATAGACGGGATGCCGTTGCACTGTATCAGGATAGCATGGACGCACCGCAGTGGGTGCGCGGCATTATGGTTCCGTATGCAGCGGAAGAAAAGGCCGTTGAGCCAGCCTTACGGCCCCTGCCGCTGGATGCCGCCAACGAGTATAACACGCTGAAAGAGCGTTACCCGGATGCTCTGGTCGGCTATGAGCAGTACGGAAACTTTGAGTTCTACGGCGAGGATGCAAAGCGCGTTTCCGAACTGCTTGGAACAAAAATTCTGGAAAAGGAAACCACACTCGGCAAGGTTGAGGTATCTGGTTTTTCGCGTGAACAGTGGGTTTCACAGGCAATGAAGCTCTGGAAGCAGGGGGAGAGTGTCTATCTGTCCGGCCAGCAGGAAGATGGAACCCATGCCCAAACGAAATACTTCCGCAGAGAGGAATATCTGCCTGTTAATACCATCATCGAACTGGACGATAGAGAGTTCCGTGTGGATTCGGTGGACTTTGGAAATGGAACGGTCAGTTTGCAGGACATGACCCTTGCAAAAGAAGCCCGGTATCCGATTTTCCGAACGGAACAGCTGGAGTACATTCGGCATCTGTACGAACAGGCAGATGTACCGATGGAAGAAGCGGTTGAAATCACAGTCTTTACGGCTCTGCACAATGCGGGTGTGGCCTACGAGGATTTCTCCCCGGAGCAGATGGATGTGATCTATTCGGTGGCAGAAGCAGGCGGCGAGTTGGAAGAACTGCTGAATCCTGACTTCCCGCCAGAACAGATGCAGCTGATCGCAGATGTGCAGAACCGAACGGATGCCATCAGCCGTGCAGCAGCAGAGGAAGCCCTTGAACCGCTGACCCAGCAGCCTATGACCCCGGCAGAGGTCAACCATGCACGGCGGCAGCACAATCTTCCGCTGGACAGTGGAGCAGAAACAGAACAGCCTGCACAGCCCAAACAGAAACCTATTAACTTCCGCATTACGGACGATGATCTCGGCGCAGGAGGGCCGAAAACAAAGTATAAAGCCAATGTGGAAGCCATTCGGGTGCTGCAGACACTGGATGCAGAGCAGCGGCAGGCTACCGCAGAAGAGCAGGAGATACTTTCCCGGTATGTGGGCTGGGGCGGCATTCCGCAGGCGTTCGATGAAAACAACGCGGAATGGTCGAAAGAGTATGCCGAACTGCAGTCCCTGCTCACGGTAGATGAGTATAAGGAAGCCCGTGCCAGTACCCTGAATGCGTTTTACACTTCTCCTACGGTCGTCAAGGCGATGTATGAAGCCCTGGGCAATATGGGATTGTCCAAAGGCAACGTGCTGGAACCATCCTGTGGTGTCGGCAATTTCATGGGTCTGGTGCCGGACAGCATGGAGAAGATTCAGATGTATGGTGTGGAGCTGGACAGCATTTCGGGCCGCATTGCACAGCAGTTGTACCAGAAAAACAAGATTGCGGTGCAGGGCTTTGAAACAATGCAGTTCCCGGACCGCTTCTTTGACTGTGTTGTGGGTAACGTACCGTTCGGCAATTACAAAGTGCCGGACAAGCGGTATGACCGCCACAATTTTCTCATCCACGATTATTTTATTGCGAAAAGTCTTGACCTTGTGCGTCCGGGCGGTGTGGTAGCGGTGGTAACGTCCAGCGGTACGATGGATAAGAAGGATTCCTCTGTCCGTGAGTACCTTGCCAACCGTGCCGATCTGGTCGGCGCAATTCGTCTGCCGAACAATGCGTTCCAGCGCAATGCCAACACGGGCGTGGTTGCTGACATTCTGTTTTTGCAGAAGCGTGACCGTGCAGCGGTAGAGCGGGCAGACTGGGTAGACCTTGGCGAAACACTGAAAGGCTACTCCATCAACCAGTATTTTGCGCAGCATCCTGAAATGGTGCTGGGCGAGATCACCACGGAAAGCACCCAGTACGGCAAGCAGGAAACCACGGTCAAGCCCATCGAAGGCGCAGACCTTGCCCAGCAGTTGAAAGAAGCGGTCAGCAACATCCATGTCACCATCACGGAGCCGGAAATCTCCGACGATGAACTGGATGTGCAGGAAGAACCTATCCCGGCAGACCCCAGCGTGAAGAATTTCAGCTTTACGAACGTAGATGGGCAGATTTACTACCGCGAAAATTCTTTTATGAACAAGGTGGAACTGCCTGCCGTGACAGCAGAGCGAGTGCTGGGCATGATCGCTCTGCGAGAAACCACCCGAAAACTGTTGGATTGTCAGCTGCGTGATGGCTCGGATGCGGAAGTACAGCTTTTGCAGAATGAACTGAAACAGCAATACACCGCATTTAAGGCGCAGTATGGCCTGATCAACAGCACCGCCAACAAGCGGGCGTTCCGACAGGACAGCAGTTATTGTCTGCTGGCATCGCTGGAAATTCTGGATGAGGAGAAGAATCTCAAACGGCTGGCCGATATTTTTACAAAGCGCACCATCCGTAAGCCGGAACCTGTTACCTCAGTGGACACGCCCAGCGAAGCCCTGGCACTTTCCATTGGAGAAAAAGCAAAGGTGGATGTGCCGTTTATGGTGCAGCTCTGCGGTAAACCGGAACAGGAGATCACGGATGAACTGGCAGGTGCGATTTTCCGAAACCCTGTGACACAGCAGTGGGAAACCTCGGATGAATACCTGTCAGGCAATGTTCGTAAAAAACTGGCCACAGCAGAAACCTTTGCTGCAAACCATGCAGAGTATCAGATCAATGTGGACTACCTGAAACGGGTACAGCCCAAGGATTTGGATGCTTCAGAAATTGAAGTACGGCTGGGTGCGAACTGGGTGAAGCCGGAGTACATCACGCAGTTTATGAAGGAAGTGTTCAAAACACCGAACTACTATGCTGGTATTGACATTAAAGCAACCTATTCCGAAATTTCAGGTGCATGGAACATTTCGGGCAAGTCGCTGGATCGCGGCAATCCGCTTGTCACCAATACCTACGGAACCCTGCGCGTCAATGCTTATAAGCTGTTGGAAGATGCGCTGAATCTCCGGGATACCAAAATCTACGATACGATTCACGATGCGGATGGCGACCACCGTGTGTTGAATAAGCAGGAAACCATGCTTGCACAGCAGGCACAGGAATCCATTCGGGAAGCGTTCAAGCAGTGGATTTTCAAGGATTTAGACCGCCGCGAGGATTTGTGTGCGACCTATAACCGGATTTTCAATGCGATTCGTCCCCGTGAGTACGATGGCAGTCACATCCGCTTTGAGGGCATGACCCCGGAAATCTCCCTGATGCCGCACCAGAAAAATGCGGTAGCGCACATTCTGTACGGTAACAATACGCTGCTGGCGCATTGCGTGGGCGCAGGCAAGACCTTCCAGATGATTGCTGCCGGCATGGAAAGCCGCAGGCTGGGCCTGTCGCAGAAAAACCTCTATGTGGTACCGAACCACCTCACAGAACAGTGGGGCGCAGATTTCCTGCGGCTCTATCCCAATGCCAATGTGCTGGTGGCAACGAAAAAGGATTTTGAACCCAGCAATCGAAAGCAGTTCTGCTCCCGTATCGCAACCGGTGATTACGATGCCATCGTGATCGGTCATTCGCAGTTTGAGCGTGTGCCGCTCTCCCCGGAACGACAGAAAGCTATTGTAGAGCGTCAAATTGACGACATTACGCTGGCTCTGGCGGATGCCCGGAGTGAGGACAGCCGCAGTTTTACGGTCAAGCAGATGGAAAAAACAAAGAAAACATTGGAAGCAAAGCTGCAAAAGCTGAACGACCAGACAAGAAAGGATGATGTGGTTACATTTGAGGAACTGGGTGTTGACCGCCTGTTTGTGGACGAGTCACATTTCTATAAAAATATGTTCCTCTACACAAAAATGCGGAACATCGCAGGTATCGCCCAGACTGATGCCCAGAAATCCAGCGATATGTTTGCAAAGTGTCAGTATCTGGACGAACTGACAGGCGGCAAGGGCGTGACCTTTGCAACGGGAACCCCGGTCAGCAATTCGATGGTGGAACTGTACACCATTATGCGGTATCTCCAGTATGACACCCTGCAGAAGATGGGACTGAGCCATTTCGATGATTGGGCGGCGTCCTTTGGTGAAACCGTCACGGCAATCGAGCTTTCCCCGGAAGGAACCGGCTACCGTGCGAAAACACGTTTTGCCCGGTTCTTCAATCTGCCGGAGCTGATTTCTCTGTTCAAGGAATCCGCAGATGTGCAGACGGCGGATATGCTGAACCTGCCTGTGCCGCAAGCAGAGTACATCAACGAAGTGCTGAGACCCAGCGAAACACAGGAAGAAATGGTAAGTTCCTTTGCAGACCGTGCCGAGGCTGTACGCAACGGCAGCGTGAATCCGAAGTTCGATAACATGCTGAAGATCACCAACGATGGCAGAAAACTGGCACTCGACCAGCGGCTTATCAATGATATGCTGCCGGACGAGCCGGAAAGCAAGGTGAATCGCTGTGTGGACAATGCGTTCAAGGTCTGGGAAGAATCTGTCCCGGATAGGGGAACACAGTTAATTTTCTGCGATTTATCGACACCAAAAGCCGATGGTACATTCAATGTCTACGATGATGTGCGGGAAAAATTGGTGGCGAGAGGTGTTCCTCGTGAAGAAGTGGCGTTCATTCACGAGTATAACACGGAAACCAAAAAGGCAGAGCTTTTTGCAAAGGTACGCGCCGGACAGGTGCGCATCCTGATGGGGTCTACACCGAAACTTGGCGCAGGAACCAATATTCAGGATCGGTTGATTGCCCTGCATCATCTGGACTGCCCATGGAAGCCGTCTGACCTGGAACAGCAGGAGGGGCGTATTCTTCGGCAGGGAAACCGGAATAAGCAGGTGAAAATCTATCGTTACGTCACTGAAAATACGTTTGATTCGTATATGTGGCAGATTCTGGAAAATAAGCAGAAGTTCATCTCGCAGATCATGACTTCCAAATCGCCTGTCCGTGCCTGCGACGATGTGGACGATACCGCGCTGTCTTATGCCGAAATCAAGGCACTGGCAACGGGTAATCCCTACATCAAGGAAAAGATGGACTTGGATATTCAGGTCAGCAAGCTGAAGCTGCTGAAAGCCAATCACACCAGTCAGATTTATAGTCTGGAATCGGATATTGCGCGCCGCTATCCACGAGAAATTACTGCGGCAAAGGGCCAGATTGAAGCTCTGAAAACAGACATGGAAGCGGCAAAACCGCTTCTGGCGCAGGACAAAGACCACTTCTCTATGGAGATCAGCGGCAAGGTGTACACCGAACGCAAGGAAGCTGGTGCCGCCATTATCGAGGCTTGCAAGGCTTTGAAAGCGGCTGGCACCGAGGGCAGGATCGGCAGCTACGGTGCGTTTGAACTGCACTCCCGGTTTGACAACTTCGATAAGGTGTTCCGCTTGTCCATCAAAGGCGCATGGAACTATTCGATGGAAGTCGGCAAAGACCCGCAGGGTAATATCCTGCGCGTTACCAATGCACTGGCAGGCATCGAAAGAGCATTGCCGCAGGTAGAGCGCAGACTGGAAACCTTGGAACAGCAGTTGGCGCAGGCAAAGGAAGAAGCCAAACGTCCTTTTTCGCAGGAAGCGGAACTGGCCGAAAAATCCGCGCGCCTTGCAGAGCTGAACTCGCTGCTCAACATGGATGAAAAGGGCAGTGAGGATGCGCTGGGAGTGGACGAGGATGCAGCCGAAACCGAAGTGGCGGATAAGCCGCGCCAGCCTGTGAACTACGCAGGCCGCGTTGCAGAGCGAACTGCGGACAATGTGCGGAAACCCTCTGTGCTGGCACAGCTTCATGCAAAACAGGTAGAACGTAGCGTAGAACCGCAGAAATCCCAGAAGCGGAAAAGTCACGATATGGAACTGTAAATAGGATAACCCCGTTAGATCTCTGCAAGGAATCTAACGGGGCATTTTTGAAAAAGGAGGGTCTTTGCTGACATTAACACCGATCAATCTGAAAACGGCAAACGCATTTGTGCAGCAATATCACCGCCACCATAAGCCGACGCGAGGGCATAAGTTCTCCATTGGCGTATCGGAGAATGGCGCATTGGTGGGCGTTGCTATCTGCGGCAGGCCCGTAGCGCGGAGGCTGGACGATGGCTATACGCTGGAAGTCAATCGCCTGTGTACGGATGGAACTCCAAACGCCTGCAGCATCCTGTATGCGGCGGCGTACCGTGCAGCACGGGCAATGGGTTACAACAGAGTTGTTACCTACATTCTGGATACGGAGAATGGCAGTTCCTTGAAAGCTGCCGGGTACACCTGTGAAGGCAGGGCCGGGGGGTTGGAATGGAACGGCGCAAAAGCACCAAAACAGGCCGACCAATATCCGCGCCAGATGAAAACGCGATGGGTCAAGAAAAAGGAGGGATTGCATGGCAGTTGACCGCAAACAGCAGATGAAAGAAATCACGGAACGGCTGGAGCAGGGTGTAAAAGACATTTTCACATCGGAAATGTACACGACATACCTGCGCACGATGGCAAAATTCCATAATTACAGTTTTAATAATACGCTGCTGATCGCTATGCAGCGACCTGATGCCACACTGGTGGCAGGGTTTAACGCATGGAAAAACAAGTTTAACCGCTACGTCAAAAAAGGCGAAAAAGGCATCCAGATCATTGCTCCGGCTCCCATCAAGGAGGTCGAGGAACGCGAGAAAATCGACAAGGATACGGGTCTGGCTGTGCTGAACGAAAACGGTGAGCCGGAAATGGAACGCGTGGAGTATGTGATTCCGCGTTTCCGCGTAACAACGGTCTTCGATGTTTCGCAGACCGATGGTGAACCGATTCCGTCGTTGGAAGTGAACGAACTGACGGCCAGTGTCAAAGACTATGCGCTGCTTACAGCGGCAATCGAGCAGGTATCGCCTGTGCCGATGCGGTTTGATGAAATCGAAGGGGATGCCAAAGGCTATTACAGTGATGCAGACAAAGAAATCTGCATTCAGGTCGGCATGGGCGAGAGCCAGACCATAAAGACGATGATCCACGAAGTCACTCATGCGATGCTGCATAACAGCGATTTGATGAAACAGCGCGGCGAAGAAAAAGACAGGCTCACGAAAGAAACCGAAGCCGAAAGTATTGCATTTACGGTCTGCTCGGCTTTGGGCATTGATACGTCCGATTACTCTTTTCCGTATGTGGCGAGCTGGGCCAGCGGCAAGGAGATGAAGGAACTGAAAGATTCGATGGATACGATTCGATTGACCGCAGCCGACTTTCTGGAAAAGCTGGAAGCGGCAGTCGCGGAAAGGAGCGCAGAGCGCATGACCGCGATGCAATATGCGGAAAAGCTGATTGCCGACAAGGAGCAGGGAATAACGATTTTCGATGATGAGCAGCGAAATCTCATCGTGAATTTCGCCTTCAAGCTGGATGATCGGGCAGCAACGGAAGAACTGGTGAACGGTCTGGCGGCGGCACTGGCCGAGGATGACAAAGAAGAAGTCAACAGCCTGATGTACGATGCGCAGGAGAAAATCGAAAATCTCCCGGATGGGATGATTGGTCTTTCGGAAATGCACGACTATGGCTACCGGAAAGATGATGTGCTGCCGCTGACGAAAGAAGGTGCACGGGAGTGGCATCGGCTGGGTGAGAAGATTTATCCGCTGTTCCGTGATGGAACGGCAGGTGATTATGCAAGTCAGGAGGAAATCGAGCAGCACGATGGTATTTTCGGCATTAAGGCAGACGCATGGGATGCGATTCTACTGGAACAACGGGAAGATTATGCAGAGGACGAGTATGTGCGCCCGGATTTTCCGCTGACAGTGATAAACCGTGAACAGGCTCTGCGGCTGTATGACGAGGGAAAGCAGATTTATCTCGTCCGCATCAGCCCGTGGCCGATTCTTGTCACAGCACGAGAGGAAATCGAGCGTGGAAGTGATACCTTCCAGATTGCAATAGCAGATTTGGAACAGGGGCGGAACATGACAGAACAGGAAAATGTGCTGCTGTATGGCAGCGAAAAGCAGTTCGGCATTTATCAAATCACAGAGCGTGACCCGGAACACGACTACCGCTTTATGGGGCTGGACTATGTGCAGAAGAAAGGCATAATGGTTACTCGCGCAGATTATGACCTGATCTATACCGCACCGCTTACGGAAAAGGATACGCTGGATGGCATTTATGAACGGTTCAACATCCAGCGTCCGGCAGACTTTACCGGACATTCGCTGTCGGTCAGTGATGTGGTGGTACTCAATGATGGCAGTACGGTCAAAGCCTACTATGTGGGCAGCATCGGTTTTGCAGAACTGCCGGAATTTTTCAAGGAAAGGAATCTGGATTTGCAGAAAGAGAACCTTTTGAACGAAGAATTGCAGGAAATCGAAATCTTTGATAAGCCCGGTCTTTTCAGCAATGGCCGACTGCGGGATGAAGATGTGCCGGAGGGCTTATATCGCTATGATCTGCGCGGTTCGGACTATGACCCAGGCCAGCCCATTACAGTGGAGAAAACTGTGGTGGTGAACCATGCGGCATCCGTTCTGATGGCCGAAGAACTTGACCTTGGCGCGGAGGGGCGGCTGGAACTGGGTGAGGAAGGGCTGAACTTCACGGGCGCAGAGTTGACCGTGCGAGAGTTCATGGAGGAACAGCAGCAGAAAAGAAATGGACTGATCCACGGCGATTCCGACCATATCGCAGTCGAGGGGCATATCGGCACATGGTATGCTGTTGATGAAACGGAAATTGGTGGCGAGAAGTTCTTTCTGCTGGAGCATGAGGAACACGGTGACATGGCGGCCTGCGTTGCAGTCAATGAGCAGGGCAAGCTGGTGGCAGAGGATTTGTGGAACGGCTTCGATGAAGATTTTCAGGAGGCCGTGCAGAAATACTTCTCTGAAAAATGGAATATGCCCAAAAAAGAAGATGTGGTGTCAGAGATCATTGAAAAGGCTACGCCTGTGCCGGACAACAGCGCACAGGATTATTCGGATGTGCCTGTCTACTACGAGCCGTTCAGCTATGCCAAAGAAAATGACGAGGTGGATTTATACCGTACATCCTATCGGCTGAACAGCGAGTGCAAGCAGGCAATCCATGAAGCAATTGCGGACAATTATGACGGGATGTACCTTGGCGATGATGCAGTCGATCAGGTGGTGCGGCAGTACGGCGTGGAGCGTGTGGGCTACATCCTGGCGAACACTCTGCACCATAAAAGCTATGATGGCCGCTTTTCTCACAGCAATAAGGAATGGGCAGAGCAGGTCAGCACCCCGGAACACGATGCAGACCGCATGACCTTCCGCACGGATTGGGTGGTTGACAGCCATCCGGCAATTCTGGATGGCTTTGTAACGATGTACTGGGAAGAACTGGATGCGCAGAAAAAACTGGAACAGGAACAGCCTTTCGTAAAGCAGTTCTATGTGGTCGAAAATTTGCAGGCCGCGCCTTTGAAAATCGAGCGATTCGGAAATCTGGACGATGCAATGTCGCAGTATCAGGCACTTCCGAACCATTACATGAAAGCCTTGGGTGTGGAGAAGAATCCTGATCCTCTGCCTGGTTCGCTGGATATTTTGCAGTGCAGGAACGGCATTGATACCATTGTGGAGGACTACAAAACGGTTCCGGGCTGGGATAACTCGTATATCCAGAATCATGTTGTGCAACCGTTGCAGGGGGCTTTGGCTGCGCAGGATGTGGAACTGGCCTACGAATTGCCGGATGCCTATTTCCACATCCAGACCTGTGACGATGGCTTTGACTATACCTTATATAATAAGGACTTCACGGAGCGGGATGGCGGCATTCTCGAAATGGACGGAGATGAGCCTGTGCAGGAGGCTATGACGGAGCTGCTGGCAGAGTTCGGCTGCGATGTGGCAGAGGGTAAAGTCATGGACGCGGCAGAACTGCGGGAACAGGCTGATACGGTGGTGGAACAGCAGGCAGAAGTTTTGAAAGAAAAACTCGCTGCAGAAAGACCTGCGCCGGAAGAAACGCTCAGCTTTTATGTTGCGGAGTGTTTGGAGTTTACGTTTGCAGGAGAGTTCCACGACCATCTGACAATGGAAGAAGCTTTGGAAGCCTACGACAAGATTCCGTCCGAACGGATGAATGCTGACAAGTGCATTGGATTCTGCATCGAGGAAGATGGTGGCTTTGTTGGAATGTATGAGCTGGTCGTGAACGATAAAGTGCAGCGCGAGAACATCAACTCCATCAACTATTTCAGGGATGATAAGCTGGTGCAGCAGGCGATCTCTGATATGGAAAAGCTGATGGCGGCACGACAGCAGAGCAAGGAGCAGGAACGCGGCAGTACGAAAAAGTCTGTTCTGGATGCCCTGCGCAGTCTGAAAGCAAAAAAGCAGGAGCAGCCTGCACAGGAACAGGATAAGCCGAAGAAAGCAAAAAAGAAAGGGATGGAGTTATGAGCAATGTACGCTTTGATGAACTTGAATTGATGCTGATGGCGATGTTTGAGCAGCCGACGCTCAGGGATACGATTCAGGTGTTGACGGAAGTTCAGCCGCTTGTGGTAGAGGATGCAGAGATGGCTGCGCTCGTTCAGCAGACCATCCAGAAGCTGCAGAAGCTGAACGAGCAGCAGTTCAAGGGGCTGGAACTGGAATGGCATAAGCCGGAAGAACCAAATAAGAAAACAGAGGTGGCGGAGAAATAATGGCAACAGATATGTTTGTGATTTACCAAATCAATGATGCCGAGAAAAATCGGGAATACCGTTGCCGTAGTTATGCGTATCAGATCGAACACGGCTTTATGATAACAACGGACAATTATGAAATCAGCTATTGCGCTAAAGCATCGCAAGGTCTGTTTCCGGCGAAAATTCGTGAAAACATGGAAAGCCTGAATCCCGACAAATTCAAAATCAGAAAATTTGGTGTCAGTGACGTTATTGCAATCACAGCGGCAGGAAAGACCGCATTTTACTATGTGGACA
>UMHF01065702.1_pt1 | contig 12016 bp, 11 predicted proteins | sample 1965431 | NCBI WGS metagenome assembly UMHF01 (sample SAMEA4836088, study PRJEB28245) | human gut metagenome | biome: gut microbiome; material: fecal sample | place: Denmark | collected 2008
TGACTGCTCCATCTTCGCGGCGTTTCACATTCGCTCGTACATGAGTTATGTACCTGTTGTGCTGTCTATTCAGTTTTCAAAGATCTTGAGGTCACGAGGATAGCGTGTCCTTCTAATAACCGTGAGGCTTTGAGCCTTTCTTTCAGGGGCGTTACAGACGATTTTTAAGGAAAGTCTCCATGTTCCGAAGGCCGCGCTGTATAGATTCGCTGACCGATGCAACGCTGACTCCTTCGCTCTTGGCAATCGCTGATTCTGTCAGTCCCAGGAAGTAGTAAGCATAGATGCGCTTGGCCTGCTTGTCCGGCAGAGCGGCAATCGCAGCGTGAAGCTGCTCCATCGTCACTTTGCGCTCATACAGCTCACAAGGGGTCATGGAAACGAAAAGGGCATCATACTCAATTCCGTCTCCGCGATCCAGAGAATAATGCGCCTTGTGGTAATATGTACGGCGGCGGTATGCGGCCTCCAGGCGGTCATGCTCTTTCATAACAGCGGCTACTTCATCAGGAACCTCAATAATGTAATCGGTCTTATAAAAATCGGGATACTGCTCCCGCAGATTGATCTTGGTCATAATTTCCTCCATTTCAGTTGTTAGGGACAAAGGGCAACCGAAATGGCTATGGCGGAGAGCGACACCGGGGATGTTCGGGAAAATTCCCGTAAAATCGACAAAGAAAAACGTCAGACGGCCTTAATAGCTGTCTGACGCATTTTGTATAATATGTTGTACGATTGTGCGGATTATTTACGCTTGATTGCGCGTGTCCGTGTGTATAATTTCTCTTTGGTAGGTCATTGATTTTTTTAGGTAATCACCTACCTGAAAACCATAATTCTGCTGAAATAAATAACCGCCCATCGTAGACTCCTCAAACGGCAGTCACGGGCGGTAATGGAAATATGCCCTGCCGTGAAAGGCCGTTTTTTTTATTGGCCTCCCGTCAGGGCTTTTATGTATATTTTATCTTTCAAAGGTGCATGATAAACACATATCAATACGCGTGATTGGGTTATGGTAACTTCCCCTTACGCACGATAGAATGTAATAGAGGTGAACAATCATGCCGGAAGATGTATTTGTGTATTTGGGACAGTGCCTCAGAGATGCAAGAGAAGAATGTGGACTGACCCAACAGGAGCTTGCGGATCAAACCGGCAGAGGGCTTCGTCATCTCCAGGACATTGAAAAGGGCAGGAAAAATCCGTCTTACGATGTACTGGCATCCTTTATCAAGCGATTAGGCATTTCTGCTAATGAGCTGTTTTATCCTGACGCTTCGGAACAGGAAAAGCAAGTACAGCATTTCATGGGAAAGTTTCTGGCCTGTACCGAGGATGAGCGGCAGATTATCTTGAAAACACTGGATTGTATGGCGGAGCAGTTTATCAGCCGACGTTACAAATCCTCCGATCCGCAAAATTATGAATAAAACCAGCAGGGCAAAATGCAATTTGTTTCTGCTGGTTTTATTTTGCCTCCGGCAGTAGACGTAAATTTTCCTAGCCCAATCAATCGCCACTATTTTGTTTCCGGTATTCAGCCGGTGCAATCTTCATGACATCTCGAAATGCTGTTGCAAATTTACTCTGATTCTCATATCCAACCTGGCTGGCAATTTCTGCTATGGTTGCCTGTGTCTGGCGAAGCAGAGCAGCGGCCTGTTTCATGCGGTACACTTTCATATAGGTTCCAATGGGCTGTCCATAAACTCCCTTGAACGTATCCTTTAAGGTTGCCGTATTGATAAGATACTCTTTGGAAAGTTCCTCAATCGTTGGCCGTTCCTGCAAGTTGGAGATAAGCCGCTTGTGAATGTCCCGTACAATCTCCACCTGGGGAGAAGTATATAACTCTCGCTGCTTTTCTTTATTTACATCCACCATACACAAGAATAAGAGAAGCTCCTGCACCTTCAGCATGAAGTATGGCTTTTGCAGGCGATCCGGTACGGAATACAGTTCAGAAAAGATATGCTCAATCTCATCCTTGGCCCGCATGACAAAGCATGCGCCATCGGCACAAAATTTGTTTTTGAAATCTGCAATACCAATACCGCTCTCGGCGAGGATTCCAGGCGGATTTTGAGAAACCAGCTCCAGATCAAGCACTACTGAGATTCCGCGATAATGTCTCAAAGGAAAGGCCATTTCAGAAGCACAGTTATCCATTGTATGAATGGAAAGATCCCCTTCTCCGAGGTACAGGCAGGAACCGCTTTGCAATACGCTCCCTTCACGCCCTTCCCGGCAATGATTGATCTCCAGCACATTCTTATCAATGGTTCCGTCCCAATAACAACTCGTTGCTTCAAAATCATTGTAAATAAGCTGGATACCGGGATAAACCTGATAGACTGTCATAAGCCCCAGGCCATCCTCACAGTCCATTTTATAGACGGTGCAATATCCGTCATTATCTTTTGGAATAATCGCAGATAACCCCGTAGCATTGGTGATAGGGTTTTTGTTCATAGTATTCATTCCGTTATCTCGTATTTGTTCTGCCAGGATTCTCCTGGCGTCTTTTATTATATAGTTTTTTCTCATTTTATACCGCTCCAATCGGCAGGATGTGCAATCCAATCAGAAAGCAAATTCTATTATAGTGTAGCCCTGCCGAATGTGCAAATATACGAAAAAGCCGATGCCCTCCAAAACGGAAAACATCGGCTATATGCGGGATTTTATTTGCTGCAATATTCCTTTCCTACACAACCGGAACAACTGCCGCTACAACAAGAACCATTTTTGCGGTTCTTATGGATTTTTCGCACAGCCCATATTGCATAGAAAACAATCCCGATAAGGATTATACCAGTAACAAGCATCTAAAACTCCTTTCTGACTGGAAACTCACAACTTATTAGCTTTGGGTCTCCGATCCTCTTTTCAAAATCCAAAGTCCAAATGCGACCACTGATAAAATGGCCGCTGAACGAAGCACTTTTCCAAACGTCATATTCATACCTCACAGCAAAAGTCCAACACGATAAACCACAAAAGTAACAGCCCAGGCCACAACCAACTGGAACAGGGCCGAGAACAGCATCCACCTTGTACTGCCGGATTCCCTGCGAATTGTAGCCAGGGCCGCTGCACAGGGAACGTAAAGCAGGCAGAAAATCATCAGGCAAAACGCATTGAGCTGTCCAAAACCGGCTGCACCCAGGATGCCGACCAATGTATCCATTCCCGCGCCGGAGTTGATATTGGGAATCCCAAACAGAACGGCACAACTGGACACCACAACCTCTTTTGCAGAGATGCCAGCTATCAGAGCAACCGCTATCTGCCAGAATCCCAGTCCAATCGGTGCAAAGATCGGTACAAGCCAATGGCCCAGGATAGCCCCGAAGCTGTCTGCCATTTCCGTAGTATAGCCATGCGGCCCAAAGTTCAGGATCACCCACATGAGGATAGATGCTACAAAGATAGTAGTACCTGCTTTGGTAAGGTAGTCCTTTACCTTTTCCCATACATAGATTGCCACAGTTCTGGCGCTGGGGGCCTTATATTCCGGCAGCTCAATCAGCAGATAATTTTCCGATTTTCTCCGGTCAATCAAATGGATGATCGCCGCTACCAGGATAGCGACCACCAGGCCGATCAGGTACATGGAATAGGCCACGAGCATGGCGCGTTCCTGAAAGAACATCTCGGCAAACAAGATGTAGATTGGTAGACGGGCGCTGCAACTCATAAAGGGCGTAATCAACATGACCTTAAAACGGTCACGCCGGTTTTCCAAAGACCGTGAAGCCATGATTGCCGGAACAGTGCAGCCAAATCCCAAAATCATGGGGATAAATGCCCGTCCGGAAAGTCCCAGCTTGCTCATAATCCCTTCCATGACATACGCAACACGGGCCATGTATCCGCTGTCCTCCAGAAAAGCCAATGCCAGAAACAGAATGAAAATGTTCGGCAGGAAAGTCAGGATACCGCCCACACCGGCGATGATGCCGTCTACCAGCAGGGAGCGCAGCACTTCATTGACCCCGACAGCAATCAGTCCATCGCTTATCAATGCCGACAGGCTCTCAATTCCTAATTCCAGGAATCCTTTCAGCCAATCGCCAATGGTAAAGGTCAGGAAGAACACCGCCGCCATGACAACGAGGAAAATCGGGATGCTCCAAAACTTATGCGTCAATACACGGTCTACCTTTTCCGTCAAAGCATCTTGACGGTCCTTATTGACCAGAACCTCCCTGATGATTTCCTCGATAAAATCATACTTCTCATTGATAATGTCGGATTCATAGTTCCGGTCGATCACATCCGGCATATTGACCGGATAACGTGCAGAGATTTCCTTATCCTGCTCCAGCAGCTTAATGGCGTGCCAGCGGTAATTGGACAGGTTCGGATATTTCCGCTTCAGCTCTACCATGATAAGATCAATCTTGTCCTCAATAGCATCACTGTAAACCATTGCGTATTCTGAATGGTGGTCGTGCCGGTGTTTTGGAGTATATTTATGATGATGAATCAGACACTCCGGATCTTTACAGTCTTTATGGTGCGCGGCTGCATGAAGCAGCACATCCAGTCCTGTCCGTTTTCTGGCTGAAACTGGAATGACCGGGATGCCCAGCATTTCCGGCAGTCTGTGTGTGTCAATCTCCATGCCGCGCTTTTCCACAATGTCCATCATGTTCAGCGCCAGCACAACCGGCTTGCCCAGCTCCAAAAGCTGCAAAGTTAAGTATAGGTTTCGCTCCAGAGCGGAAGCGTCCGCAACATCAATAATCACATCGACTTCATCGCTTAGTATAAACTGTCTGGATACCTGTTCTTCCATTGTGTAGGAGGTCAGGCTGTAAGTGCCAGGAAGATCGACCAGTCGAATATTCAGATCATGGTCTTTAATGGCACCCTCTACTTTCTCAACGGTTACACCTGGCCAGTTTGCCACTTTCAGATTTGCACCGGTGTAAGCATTGAAAAGTGTTGTCTTTCCGCAGTTCGGATTTCCGATGAAGCCGATAGTCAAATTTTCTCTCATCGGAATTTACCCCACTAAAATATTCTTTGTGATATTGCGCCCAAGTGCAAAGCGTGTTCCCCTGACTTTCACAATCAGGACACCCCGACTTTTGCTGTTCAGAACAGCGATAGAGGTTCCACGGGTCATCCCAAGGGCCTCCAAACGCTTTTCTATATTGACAGGCAGATCAATATCCTCAACTTTATATTCATTTCCTATTTTTCCATCGCAAAGATACATGAACGCTCCCTCCTCACCGATTTACGGAAGAAGTCTCCGGCAGCTTGCCAAACTCATAAAGCATCATAGAAACGGTAATAACCACCAGAATTGCATCTGTCAGAGCAATCGCCAGCCATACGCCACGAATACCCATGCCGCCGATCATCGGAAGAACCACGCAGAGAGGAATAAACAGAATAATCTGGCGGAACAGCACCAGCCAAGTTGCCTTTTTCGCCTTGCCCAAAGACTGGAACAGGGTTACGGCAATCATAAAGCTGCCTTGCAGGACATAAGTGCTGAACATGATACGGAAGTTGGTTGCACCCGATGCCGCGATACCCGGCGTTGTCAGGAACATGGATAAAATCTTCTCTGGAAACAGCTCGGCAGGAATATAGAACACCAGCGACAGCAGCGTTGCAGCAGTAATAAAAACCCTGGTCAGCGTCTTTACCCGGTCATAGTCCTTTGCACCATAGTTTGTACCGGCGGCAGGCTGGAATCCCTGACTGATCCCCCACAGAGGAACGAAAGAGAAATTCCAGAAGCGGAGCGCCGCACCTAAAAGAAGCTGTGAAGTTTCCCCGCCATAGTTCGATGCCACACGATAGATCACTGTCTGCTGTACCAAGGTCAGAATCTGCATCAACAGAGCAGATACCCCGACAGAAAGAACCTGGGGAAGCAGTTCTCCGTCAATGCGGATGCGCCCAATCTTCACATGAGGACTTTTTTTCTTGAAATACCACAGCGTAATTGCAGCCTGGACAAACTGGGAGAAAATCGTTGCATAAGCAGCCGCCTCAATGCCCATACCGTAGGGATTCAGGATACTGATAAAAATAGGGTCAAGAATGATATTCAAAATAGCGCCGCTGGCAATAATCGTCATTGCCTTTTTAAGCTGGCCTTCTCCGCGAATGACCATGTTTGCACTTTGAAAAAAGTTTACAAACAAGGAACCGGCAAAGATAATCCGTAGATATTTTTCCGCATAATTCAAAATGTTGTCGCTGGCTCCGGTCAGGGACAAAAGCTGGCGGGTGAACACCATGCCTACCACTGTATAGATAACGGACAGCAGAAGAACCATAGCAACCAGGTTGCCCATGATCTTCTTAATTGTGTTTTCATCCTTCTTGCCGATAGCGCGGGACAGTACCGATGCAGAACCCACGCCCAGCATGGCCGCTGAACCGGCATTGATAAGCGTCAAGGGATAGGATACCGATATGGCTCCCATCTGCACGTCACCGACCATCTGGCCGACAAAGATGGAATCCATCATGTTATAAAGCCCAACGACCACCATGCCAAGAACCGCAGGAATGCTAAGTTCAATCATCAGCGGCCAGGGGCTTTTTGTTAAGAGCTTTGTTCTTGTGTCAAGTGCCTGTTTCATCACTCTATTCCTCCTGGTCTATTTTAATTTCGAGGTATCCAGCAAAGCGCGCCAGTGACGTGCCTTGCTGAATTAGCCATATCTAACTAACCACTTAAAGTATATAAAATCCGGGCTTCTTTGTACGCTCCCAACCGCAGGATTTACAATCCAATCTGAAACGAATTTAGGAGCGGAAAGGACATAAGGCCCTTTCCGCTCCCGTTGTTACTGTATCATTTTTTCCAGTAGTTTCAGGGCTTCCTCAAGTTTTGGATTTACGGCGTCCGTTTGCAGGGCCTCCCGGACGCAGCTTCGTATATGGGCTTGCAAAATCTGCTGATTGGCGCTTTTTAATAACGCCTGCGTAGCAAGAAGCTGATTGGAAATATCCACGCAATAGCGATTTTCCTCAACCATTTGCAGGATACCGTCTAACTGTCCTCTGGCGATTTTTAGCTTGTGAACAATATCGCCTTTCTTGGCCTTCATAAACGGCCCGTTACTGGATACTGACGAGCTGATAGCCAGCGTCCTCGATAGCAGCTTTCAGCACAGCATCCGGCACATCCTGGTCAAGCTGCACCTGGGCCGACTTACTCTCCAGGGAAACATCCACATCCTTGATGCCCTGGATGTCCCGCAGCGCCTTATCAACGTGTTTTACACACATTCCGCAAACCATTCCTTCGATGTTCAATACTTTTTCCATGTGAATTGCTCCTTTTCGTTCTTGTTTAATCGTTGTTTGTTCATGCATAGGGACTGAATCCCGTTCTGTATTGGCCTGATGCTTCGCCTTGAACCACCGCAGACGCAGGGCATTGGACACCACGAATACCGAACTGAAACTCATAGCAAAAGCGCCGATCATGGGGTTCAGCTTCCATGCAAAGGGAAGATAGAATACGCCTGCCGCCACCGGAATACCGATGATGTTGTAGATAAACGCCCAGAACAGATTTTGCTTGATGTTGCGGATAACCGCCTTACTAAGCTGGATTGCCGTGGACACATCCAGCAGATCGCTTTTCATCAAAACAATGTCCGCTGACTCAATCGCCACATCCGTTCCGGCCCCGATAGCGATACCAACATCCGCTCTGGCAAGGGCCGGAGCATCGTTGATACCGTCACCGACCATCGCCACCTTCTTACCGACGCTCTGCAAACGGCGGATTTCCTTCTCCTTATCCTGGGGGAATACCTCTGCCACGACACGATCCACGCCGACCTGACGCCGAATCGCTTCTGCGGTCTTTGCATTGTCGCCGGTCAGCATGACCACCTCAATGCCCATGCCGGTCAATTCCGCTATGGCCTGCTTGCTGGTGGGCTTAACTACATCCGCCACGGCAATGACACCAATAAGCTGACCGCCACGGGCAAAGAACAGAGGTGTTTTCCCGTCAACCGCCATTTCCTCGCCCAACTGAAGGAGTGCGCCGCCATTGATGCCATTTGCCGCCATCAGTCGGCGGTTTCCGGCAAGGCACGTTTCGTTTCCGATCTGACCCACAAGGCCCTGACCGGGAATCTGCTTGAAATCATCCACCGGGAGGAAGGAAAGTTGTGCTTTTTCGGCCTCTGCCACAATCGCGTCCGCCAGCGGATGCTCGGACAGCTTTTCCAGCGAAGCAGCGATTTGCAGCATCTCCTTTTGTGGAACACCCTCTTTGCAGAGCATATTTGTCACCACGGGCGTACCCTGGGTAATCGTGCCGGTCTTATCCAGCACAACCGTATCAATGTTATGGGCCGTTTCCAGGGCCTCCGCCGATTTAATCAGGATACCGTTGCTTGCGCCCTTGCCGGTTCCGACCATAATGGCCGTAGGCGTTGCAAGGCCCAGCGCACAAGGACAGGAAATGACCAGGACAGAAATGCCGATAGATAGGGCAAATTCAAAGCCATATCCCAACAGCAGCCAGACAATGACTGCAATCAGCGCGATGCTGATAACCACCGGAACAAACACGCCGCTGACCTTATCAGCCAGTTTCGCAATAGGGGCCTTGGAGCTGGTCGCTTCATCCACCAGCCGGACGATCTGTGCCAGCGTGGTATCATCGCCCACCTTGGTGGCCTGCATCTTGAAATAGCCGGACTTACTTGTGGTCGCGCCGATCACTTTGTCCCCGATATGCTTCTCCACGGGGATGCTCTCGCCGGTCAGGGCAGATTCATCAACGGAGGAAAAGCCCTCGATGACAATACCATCCACCGGCACAGACTCACCGGCCTTGACAATCAGGGTTTCGCCCAACTGCACTTCTTCCACAGGCACCTGAAGCTCTTTTCCATCCCGCTCCACGGTAGCTGTTTTGGGAGCCAGATTCATCAGCTTTGTAATTGCATCCGAAGTCTTACCCTTTGCGCGGGCCTCCAGGGTTTTGCCCAAGGTGATAAGGGTCAGAATCATGCCTGCGGATTCAAAATACAAATCCATCATAAAGCTGTGAACCGTAGCCATATCCCCATGACCGAATCCGATGCCGATTTTGTAAATGGCGTAAATGCCATAAACGATTGCGGCGCTGGAGCCTATCGCAATCAGCGAATCCATGTTAGGCGAGCCGTGGAACAGGGTCTTGAAGCCCATCCGGTAATATTTGAAGTTGATGAACACCACCGGGATCAGCAGCAGGAATTGGGTAAATGCAAAGCTGATTGCATTTTCCATCCCCAGCAAGGAGCTGGGGAGCGGCCACCCCATCATGTGACCCATAGAAATATAAAACAGTGGGATCGTAAAAAGGGCAGAAAGCAGCAGCCGCTGTTTCATCTGCTTGTATTCTACCTGCGCCGTACTGACCTCCGGTTTTGCTGCCGGTGTGGTCGTGCGGCTCTTGTTTTGTGCGGAGGCTTTGGGAATCGCGCCATAACCGGCCTTTTCAACGGCCTGGACGATTCCCGCCGTATCCAAAACGGATTCATCATAAGAAGCAACCATGCTGTTTTTTAACAGGTTGACGGACACTTCTTTGATGCCAGGTAGCTTTGCCACGCTCTTTTCCACTCTGGTAGAGCAGGCCGAGCAAGTCATACCCGTAATGTCAAATTGCTCCTTTTGCAAAATCATCCCTTCTTTCTTATAAAGATTTGTGCGAGTACCCCTCCCCCGTAGGGAACTAAATACCGTTATGAAAAGGGGCGTTTGGCATCTTGGGGGAAAGATGCTAAAGCCCCGAACATAAAGTTTACGCACAAGGTCTTTGACCGTTTTTCATTATACTTATCCTGCTTCTCCTTTGTCTGCTCCAAAGTGGAGCTTTTTTTATCCAAAGAGAAATGAGGTTTTTTGCTGGAAATCCAATCGGCAGGTTCTCCAATCCAAAGGGCAGAACCGCTCCCAAATCCATTGACTTTGAGGGTTTTCGTGAATATACTGGCAGCATGAACGATTAAACAATCTTTTAATTGTTCAGCCATATCAAGCCAACCAAATACCAAAATGAAAGGGGGCTTTCTCAATGAAAAAGACCATTAAACTGCTTGACCTGGACTGCGGCCATTGTGCTGACAAAATCCAGAACGCCGTGAAGAAGATTGATGGTGTGACCAGCGTATCCGTCAACTTCCTGGGTCAGAAGATGGTTCTGGAAGCGCCGGACGATCAGTTTGACGCTGTTCTGGCCGAAGCAAAGACGCTGATTAAGCAGATCGAGCCGGATGTGACTGTTAAGGCGTAATGAAAAGCTGGACACCGGCTGCCACAAGGTAGCCGGTGTTTTTCATCAATAGACAGAAAAAGCGTGACACGCTTTATGCTGCAACGAAAGGAGAATACACTATGACACGAAAACAAAGGCACTTGCTCACACGCATTATCGTGGCGGCGGTGCTGTTTCTTGCAGGCAGCTTGCTCCATCTCCCTGAATTGGCGGAGATGGCGGTCTTTCTCGTCTGCTATGTGGTTGTCGGCTGGGATATTGTCTGGAAGGCAATCACGAACATCCTGCATGGACAGGTGTTTGACGAAAATTTCCTGATGACGATTGCCACCATCGGCGCACTCATTTTGGGCGAACATTCCGAGGGTGTCGCCGTTATGCTGTTTTACCAGGTGGGCGAATGGTTCCAGTCCTATGCGGTGTCCAAGTCCAGAAAATCTATCGCAAGCCTGATGGACATTCGCCCGGACTATGCTAACATCGAAAGGGACGGAAAACTGGTTCAGGTTGACCCGGACGAGGTTCAGATCGGAGAAACCATTGTTGTGAAACCGGGAGAGCGCATCCCGCTGGACGGTACGATTCTCAAAGGCTTCTCCACCCTGGACACTTCGGCCCTGACCGGAGAATCCATGCCCCGCGAGGTGGAGCCGGGAATGGAGGTCATCAGCGGCTGTATCAACCAGACCGGCATCCTGAACATTCAGACCACAAAAGAATTTGGGGAATCCACCGTAGCCAAAATCCTTGACCTTGTGGAAAACGCAAGCGATAAGAAGGGCCGTATTGAGAATTTCATCACACGCTTTGCCAGGTATTATACCCCGGTAGTGGTATTCGCTGCTCTGGCGCTGGCGATCCTGCCGCCGCTGATTACCCAGCAGCCATTCAGCACCTGGATTTACCGGGCCTTGACCTTCCTGGTGATTTCCTGCCCCTGTGCGCTGGTCATCTCCATTCCGCTTAGTTTCTTCGGAGGCATCGGCGGCGCGTCCAAGATCGGCGTTCTGGTAAAGGGCAGCAACTATCTGGAGGCCCTGGCAAATACCGAGGTCGTGGTCTTTGATAAGACCGGCACACTGACAAAAGGCTCCTTTGCGGTCAGCGAGATCCACCCTGTCGGCATGAAGGAAGCGCAGCTTTTGGAGCTGGCCGCATACGCTGAGGACTACTCCAACCACCCGATTTCTCTTTCTATTAAAAACGCCTATGGACAGAAAATCGACAACAGCCGAGTTTCCGATGTCCAGGAAATTGCCGGTCACGGCGTGCAGGCCGTGATTGACGGGAAAACGATTCTGGCCGGAAACACCAAGCTGATGGAGAAAGCGCATATTAAGTACACGCCATCCTCAGCTGTCGGCACCGTGGTCTATCTGGCCTGTGACGGGAAATACGCTGGATGTATCATCATTGAGGACGAGATCAAGGCCGATGCTCCAGCCGCAATCAAGCTGCTGAAATCTGCCGGTATCCGCAAAACGGTCATGCTGACCGGCGATGCAGATGCCGTTGGAAAGAAAGTCGCAGGGCAGCTTCATCTGGATCAGGTTTATACTGAACTGCTGCCCGCTGATAAGGTTGACCGCGTGGAAAGCCTGCTGAAGCAGAAAAGCGAAAAAGGTATGTTGGCCTTTGTTGGGGATGGTATCAATGACGCTCCCGTACTGGCGCGGGCCGATGTCGGTATTGCTATGGGCGGCTTGGGTTCCGATGCGGCCATTGAAGCTGCTGACGTGG
>UMHF01057580.1_pt1 | contig 11938 bp, 9 predicted proteins | sample 1965431 | NCBI WGS metagenome assembly UMHF01 (sample SAMEA4836088, study PRJEB28245) | human gut metagenome | biome: gut microbiome; material: fecal sample | place: Denmark | collected 2008
TAAAGATAAAAACGAGGATGTTCGCACATCCTCGTTTTTACGTTAACATAATCATTTATTCTATCGCGTCCAATTCCGCTTCATCCTCTTCCTTCTCCTCTTTCTTTCCGAAATTAGGATCAATCTTCAGGAAAGCAGTAACCAGGAAGGTGATGGCGCAACATGCCATCACGATGATGAAGAACATGCGGTAACCTACCATATCCTTCAGATATCCAGAAACCATGCCCGGCAGCATCAATCCGAGATAGGAGATGCCCGTACAGATGGAATAATGGGAGGTCTTGAACTTTCCCTGACTGTAGAACAGCATGTAGAGGGTAAGAACCGTGAAGCCCAGACCATAACCCAACTGCTCGACAAAAAGACAGCTGGAAACCACGATGAGGTTGCTGTTGAGCGAATAACTCAGATAGATGTAAACCACATCAGGCAAGGTGATGGCGCAAACCAGAGGCCAGAGCCATTTCTTCATTCCATCCCTGCTCACCAGAATACCACCAAGAATTCCACCCAGCAGCAAACCTATCAATCCCACAGTACCATTGGCAAAGCCATATTCCTGAGGTGACAGTCCCAGTCCACCCTGCGAATTAGGACGGAGGATGAAGGTCTTGGTCATGGTGTTCAGAAGCGCTTCAGGGAATCGGTAGAACAAGAGAAAGAGCATCACACAGACGGTTTCACCCAATCCGAACTTCACGAAGAAGGTGCGGAACATGTTCTTCAGTTCATGAGCCACTTCACCAACCGTCCTGTCGGTCTGCACATCATCCTTCGGGCGCGGCATGAAGCGGCTGTGGTAGAGCCACAAACCGATGAAGATACCTGCCAGTCCGTAAAAGATAAGCGCCCATGAGAAGCGAATCTGGTTGCGGAAGAGAACCTGAAGCACACCTGCCAGCATCACCAGAAAACCATTCACAAAGATGATGGCGAGGCGGTAGAAGGTATTTCGCAAGCCTACAAACTTAGTCTGCGTATGTTCATCCAGCTCAATCATGTAGAAACCATCTGCCGAAATGTCGTGGGTAGCACTACAGAAGGCGATGAGGAAGAAGAAGCACATCGTTGCCTGGAACCAGAAGGCGGTAGGCAGCGAGAAGGCGATGCCGGCAAGGGCAGCTCCGATGAGAGCCTGCATGGTGAGCACCCACCAGCGCTTAGTCTTCAGCAAATCTATGAACGGACTCCACAAGGGTTTGATGACCCAGGGAAGGGCGAGCCATCCGGTATAGAGACCCACCTCAGCATCGGTCAGCCCCAACTGCATGTACATCACTACAGAGAGGGCGGTTACGATGACGTTGGGGAGTCCTTCGGCAAAATAGAGGGTCGGAATCCATGCCCATGGACTCCGACTGTTTTTCTTTGTTACCATTTTACATCACTATTTATAAAGTTTCTTGATTTCAGCACCCTGATAGTAGTGCAGCAGGATGGCATCATAATGATAGCCCTGCTCGCCCATCACGGCAGCACCAATCTGGCAGAGGCCTACTCCATGCCCCCAACCGGCTCCGATGAGTTCGAAACGCTGAGGCACTCCCTGTTCAGCCTTATCATACTTATCCACCACGAAGGCTGAACTCAGCAGATGACTGTCGCTCAGCGTACGGCGGATTTCGAGTTCCTTACCGATGGTAAAGGTCTTCTCTGTTCCGATGATCTGGAGTTTGCTGATTCTTCCACTCTTGCCGCGCTCCACGGCCTTCATGTCTAGGATGGCACCCAGGTCCATCTTCAGTTTGTCGGCGATGAGCTGCTGCAACTTCTCCTGGCTGAGCGTTTCCTTCCAGCGGTAGAAATTGACGGTTTCCTGATCATAGTCATTGAGCACTTCTGACAGGATTTTCTTGTCCTGCGTGTTGCAGAAAGCTGGCGGATTGAAGCGGATCCATTTCTCAGCCTCCTCCTCATTGGTCAGATTAGGCAGTGTATGTTCCACCCCTAGGGCAATGTCGCGAACCGCCGTGAGATAAGTCTTCGGCGTATCCTCCCAGCAATACTGGAATTCCTCGGTTATTCCGCCGCAGCATTTCGAGAATCTTGCATCGCAGATTTCTTCGCCGTCCATCAGAATCTGTCCCTTAGTCTGGCGGATGGCTTCAGCTACATGGGGCGATGTTTCCTTGGTGATACCCTGGTAGCGCTGGCAGTGGTCGTCGGCACATACATCAAAGAGGGTGTGGTCTTCGCGGTCGTACCAGCGAATGAGCGTATCTTCCTTCTTGGTGAAGGAGAAGAAGTTGTTGCCGCTCTCAGCCACCTCTCGGCGCTTCTTCATCTGTGCCAGGAGCCATGAACGGGAGATGACGGCGTGCGCCTTCAGAAGTTCGAGACTCGAAGTGGCACTCATCTCACTGCTGATGACGCTCTCCAGATATTTCTCTACAGGCAACTCATTGATTGCCACAATCTTATCCGATTCTACCACAAAGCGGAGCGTTCCCAGGAAGGTTTGAGTTTCCTTGCGTTCCCAGTGGAAGTTGACACCGATGGTTACGTCGCTCAGCGAAAACGAGGCGTCGGCACTCTGCGGATGGAAGGTGAGCTGGCTGTACTGGTTGCCGTTCCAAAGCACACCGCCCTCTGAGAATTCTACCACCTGTTCGCCCAGCACCTTTTCGCCCTTGGCAAGATAAGGTTTGTTGAGCGAGAAATGAATCTTCTGCGCACTCACGATGCCCACCGTTACGTCGGGCTGCTTACCTTTATTATATAAGGTGGAAGAGGCTTCGGCTGCATCCTCGGCATCCTTAGATGCCTTCAGTTTGGCGATGATGGCGTTCATCTTTTCTTCCGAAACGCCACATTCCTGCAGCAGCGAGAGGGCTTTCTCCTCGGTCAGCTTTCGGAAATCTTCCTCACGAGGGGTGATGATGAGTCCGCTCATATCCAGTGCTCCCGGCGAAACCACAAACTGGGCGTCGCCTTCGGCAAAATAGGCTTCCGGACGGTGCTTTTCTCTCGGAATGACCACGCTGATGAATTCCTCGCCCTTGCGCCAGGAGATGATGTTCATCATCGGTTCGGTTTCGTCGCCACGCTGAGGCATTGCCTTGTAGAGACGGCGGAAGAGGGCCTCATCGCTCTCAGCACTCTTCGAGATGATGACGAAGGAGGGAACGATGAAGTCGCGAACCACTGAGATTTTCTCCTCATCATTGAGAGAGATGATGTCGGTCAGGTTGCGGGAAAGACGCTGCCAATTGGTCTGAAGAGGAAGGATGCCGTTGGTTCCTGCCTGGAAATGAAGATGGTCTGGAGCCGATGCACCACACTTCGGACCGTTGTAGAACACCATCAGGTCGCTGTGCAGACTGATGAAGCGGTGCATCTCGCCGTAATTCTTGTAGATGAGCTGAGGCTGATGCTTGCGTGCCGGAATGGTGAAGTGGACTGGCAGAATCGGGAACGGATTCACCAGAAGATGGAATTTCTCGTCTATCTGCTTCGACATCTGTTCCTTAGGACGATTTTTGTCGCAAAGGAAACAAGGGCGCTCGCCCAGGGTTTTCTTATCTATCTTGGCGCCCGTACTTACGATGCGGGCTGGGTTCCACTGCAATTTCAGCTGGTCGGAGAACTGGCGGGTTTCTACATGCTTGAGGTCGCGGAAGCGGTGGCGCGCATCGGTCCAAACCTCCAACTGACGGTTGAAGAAACGCGAGATGCTGCTGTCTTCCATAATGTCGGCCTTGCCCTGCAGCATGTGCTGACGTGCCTTCAGTTCCATGGTGCGCAGGCGGTCCTTATACAGGTTGTTGGCGTTCACCTTCTCTACGCTGAGGGCTGCATCGCTGTTACCTCCCCAGCGGCGGCAGAGATAGAGTTCGTCGTAGATTCTGCCGATGCGGTAACGGCGCGAAAATGCCAAGCCGAGCGCATAATCCTCACCATACGAGGTGTTAGGAAACTGGATCTGTCTGACCAGCGGTGTGAAAAAGGCGCGCGGAGCACCCAATCCGTTGATACGCAGCGCATTGTTGCATCCGTTTTCATCGGTCCACTCCTTGTGGTCTATCAGTCCCGGTGGCAGGGTGTTGAGGTCGAAGTCGCACATGCGGTACGAGCCGATAATCATGGCTGCCTTCTGCTTGTAGAAGGCATCTACTATCTTCTGGAGTGTCTTTGGTGAAGAATAGAGGTCATCGCTGTCAAGCTGTACGGCAAACTTTCCGCAGAAACTGCTGTTGATGGCTTCGTTCCAGCATCCGCCTATTCCCAGGTCGGTTCTCTCCGGCACAATCTGTATCATGTTGTCGGCTTTAAGTTCATCCAGTATTTCGCCGGTGCGGTCGGTAGAATGGTTGTTCACCACGATGACGTTAAACTTGAAGTTGGCCTTCTGTCCCAGCGCACTCTTCACGGCATCAGCCACCGTCTTTTCGCGGTTGAAGACGGGGATGATGACAGATGCCTCGTATTCAAAATCCTGTTCACCGAAGTCGGGCTGGCGGTAGAAGGTGGTGTCTATCAGGGCGCCCACCTTGCCCAGATGCTGGGTGCATGCCTTTTCCATCTCAATCTGCACCTCGCGGTTGCGCGGGTTTACATAGTCAAACTGCTTCTCGCCGCTCTTACGGGTGTCGAGTTCGGCTTCTGAATAGAGGAATTCGTTGAGATGAAAGATTTCACCCACGCGGCTCAGATAGAGACGGAGGTCGTAGAGGGCGGCAAACTGATACTCTTCGCGGTCGGATTGGGCGATGTAGTCGGCCAGCGCCTGTGCCTTGATGCACCAGAGACTTCCAAAGTCGAAGTCATCTCGCAAAGAACCTGACTGGTAGTCAATTACCGGATGTTTCTCCATTTTGCCTTCCACCATCTTGTAGTGGTCGGCGTAAACCATGACGGCATCCGTATCATCTGCCACTCTGAGGAATCGCTCCAGCGTGTTGTTTCCCCATCCTATGGTGGTGTGGCGGGTACAGATCATCACGTAGTCGGCATCTGTATTTTCAGCGATGCTGACAATGGTGTTACTGCTTTCCAGGCGGTCGGTGATGACAAACGTACATCCTTCGGGCACCTGATGATGAGCGGCAAAATCAGCACTCACCAGGAAGTGGATATGCTGTACAGTCTTGTACTCATGAAGCACCGACAAGGCATTCTGCGCATCGTCGATGTATTCGCAAGGCAAGAAAAGGTCTATTTTTTCTCTCATTTTCTTACGTTATTTTTGTTCACTTCAGCCCTTTTCGGGGGGCTAAATCTGTGTTTTTTATCTTTATTTTATCTTATTATATTAAAATATGTGGCAAAGATACTAATTTTTCGGCAAAAAACACTATCTTTGCAGTATGAATAATGAAAAAAAATATCTTTTGGGCCTTACACTTGCCGAATTGAAGCAGGTGGCAAAGGACTTAGGCATGCCCGCCTTCACCGGTGGGCAGATGGCGAAGTGGCTCTATGAGCAGCATGTGAAGAGCATTGACGAGATGACCAACATCTCGAAGGCGAACCGTGCCAAACTCGCTGCCGAATACGAAATAGGATGCTTCGGATATTCCGATGCACAACATTCGGTGGATGGTACCATCAAGTACCTCTTCCCTACCCGAAGCGGCAAATTTGTCGAGACGGTTTACATCCCCGACAAAGACCGCGCCACGCTGTGCGTTTCTTCGCAGGTGGGATGCAAGATGAACTGCCTGTTCTGCCAGACCGGCAAGCAGGGGTTTGAGGGCAGCTTGCCTGCAGGCGACATTCTGAACCAGGTTTACTCGCTGCCGGAGGTGGACAAGCTTACCAACATCGTGTTCATGGGTCAGGGCGAGCCGATGGATAATCTCGACAATGTGCTGCGCGCCACAGAGATTCTCACCGCCGACTACGGCTGGGCATGGAGCCCGAAGCGCATTACGGTAAGTTCGGTGGGCGTGAAGAACAAACTGAAGCGGTTCCTGGAAGAGAGCGACTGCCATGTGGCCATCAGCATGCACGACCCTATCCCTTCTGAGCGCGCAGAACTGATGCCTGCCGAAAGGGGCATGGGCATTGAGCAGGTAGTAGAACTGCTGAGGAACTATGATTTCTCTCATCAACGCCGCCTGAGTTTCGAATACATCGTCTTTAAGGGCGTAAACGACAGTATGCAGCATGCCAAAGCCATCATCAAGCTGGTGAAGGGACTTGACTGCCGCTTCAACCTGATCCGTTTCCACCAAATTCCAGACATTCCTCTGCAAGGTGTGGATGATGAGAAGATGGAGCAGTTCCGTGATTACCTCACCCAGCATGGTGTCTTCACCACCATCCGTGCCAGCCGCGGCCAGGACATCTACGCCGCCTGCGGTCTGCTCAGCACCTCGAAGAAAATCGGAGAAATCCGTGAGCACGAGGATGAAGAGAAGATGAATAAGTAAGGAAAGGTGGGGGAAAAATGGTTAGAGAATCTTTAAAGATCCTACTTGCCGGCTGTCTTTTGTTCCTTTTTCTGGCAAGTTGCAGTCCGGGAGGAGGAAGAAACAGAAAACTGCCCAAGAGCACAGGACAGCCTTACGAGGTGGTACTCGAGGGAGATACCGACAGCATCGTTACGAAGATACTGACGGAAGAGGTGCCTGCCCTGCCCCAACCCGAACCGTTCTGCCGGCTCATCCAGGTTAAGAAGGGCAAGATTCACGGCAGCTACCTGCTCGTAAGAACTCGCATCGTAGTGAACATCCCGGCAGCGGAATTCTCAGTCAGGCTGAGCCGCAACGAGAATGCTTCACCGCAGACCGTCATCCGCATCTCTGCCCGCTCGCTGCAGCAACTCAGAGAGAAACTCAACCCCGAGAAACTGCGCCAGCTCGTAGATGAGACTGAACTGGAGCACCTCGCCTCCATCATCTCCACCAACCCGAGCAAGCAGAACCGTGAGATGCAGCAACTGGTAAAGAAGAACTTCGGCATCAGCATGTTCATCCCTGCCGAAATGCAGGCAAGCAAGAAGGCCGGGAACTTCATCTGGATTTCAAACAACGCCAGTTCGGGCATGAAGAACCTCATCCTCATGAAAGTGAAGAGGGAAGAAAGAAGAGGGAAAGCCAATTCTGATGCTTTTCCTGCTCAAGAGAAGCAGCAGATTGACAGCATGCTCCGCACAAACATGCCCGGCGAAACCGACAGCATGTACATGATAATCCCGGTCCTTTCAGAAAAAGGACTCTGGGAGATGAAGGGCGACGCCATGGGAGGCCCCTACGTGATGAGGCGCATCCGCCTGAGAAAAACGGGGGATGAAATCATCATCATCGGCTTCGTCTATGCGCCCGAAATGAAAAAGAAAATATTAATCAAGCAGCTAGAAGCTGCGATTTCTACTATAAAATAAAACGATAAATGGACAGCAAAAAGATTAGAGTGGCCATCACTCACGGAGATACCAACGGTATCGGATACGAACTCATTTTTAAGGCATTCAGTGAGCCAGAGATGTTGGAGTATTGTACCCCTATCATCTACGGTTCGCCTAAAGTGGCAGCTTATTACCGCAAGGCGATGAATCTGCCTGCCCAGTTCTCCATCATCCAGAAAGCAGAAGATGCTGAAGACGGAAGAATCAACCTCCTGCCAGCCGTAGACGAGGAGGTAAAGGTTGACATGGGCATGCCTACTCAGGAATCGGGTACGGCAGCCATCAAGGCACTTGACCGAGCCATGACCGACTACCGCGACGAGCTCTTCGACGTGCTCGTTACCGCACCGGTAAACAACCAGAACGCACAATTTGAGGGCTTCCAGTTCAAGGGCCACAAGGAATACATAGAAACTTGCCTGGGCGAAGGTGCCAAGGGCCTTTCCATCCTCTGCGGCGGCGACCTTCGCATCGCATCCGTAACCGGAAAAACTCCGCTCAAGGACGTGCCGGCAGCTATCACCCAGGAGCTCATCATCGAGAAGGTGAAGCAGATGCACACATCACTGAAGCGAGACTTCATGATTACCAACCCGCGCATCGCCGTGCTCGCCCTGAATCCTAGCAACAACGGTGAGGAGAGCTGCGGACCAGAGGAAGCCAGTATCATCATCCCAGCCATTGACCAGCTTGCCGAGCAGAAAATACAAGCTTTTGGTCCTTACCCTGCTGACGAGTTCTTCGGCAACGGCCATTTCGTAGAGTTCGACGGCATCATGGCCATGTATCATGATCAGGCTACTACCCCGTTCCATTCACTCTACACCGAGGATGGCGTACTCTTTACTGCCGGTCTGCCACTCGTGCACACCGCCGCCAACACCACTCCTAGCTACAGCATCACGGGCTGCAACGAAGCCGATGCAATCTCCTTCCGCCACGCCATCTACTTGGCGCTGGATGCCTTCTGCAACCGCGAAGACTATGATGAGGCCTACGAGAATCCACTGCCTAAACTCTACCACGAGAAGCGTGACGAGAGCGAGAAGGTAAGATTCTCCATCCCTAAGAAAAAGGGATAAGAGAAAGATTCCCTATTCCCGAGAAAAAGCGGAATAAAGAAAGATTCGGGAGGGCAGATGACGCAAAAAAGGCAAATCTGCCCTGTAATCAGACCTTCCGAACGTTAAAATTAAAAAAAAATGCAGATAATTCAGAAAAAATGAGTAATTTTGGCAGCTAAATGGATACTTCCGAACTACAAAAGATAAAACAACGCTACAATATCGTCGGTAACAGCGACGGATTGAACCATGCGCTCGACGTAGCCCTACAGGTAGCGCCGACCGATCTCTCCGTGCTCATCATCGGCGAGAGCGGTGTGGGTAAGGAAATCATTCCAAGGGTGATTCACGACAATTCGCCACGCCGCAGAGAGAAATATTTCGCCATCAACTGTGGAAGCATTCCGGAGGGAACCATTGACAGCGAACTCTTCGGACATGAGAAGGGTTCCTTCACTGGAGCCATAGGCGAAAGCGAAGGATACTTCGGTATTGCCAACAAGGGTACCATCTTCCTCGACGAGGTGGGCGAACTCCCGATACAGACGCAGGCAAGACTGCTGCGCGTGCTCGAAACGGGAGAATACATCCGCGTGGGTGGAACTGAGATAAGGAAAACGGATGTCCGCATCGTGGCAGCCACCAACGTAAACATGCGCAAGGCTGTGAGCGAAGGCCGCTTTCGCGAGGACCTCTACTACCGCCTCAACACTATCCCGATACAGATGCCTGCATTGAGAGAGCGTGGAGACGACATTCTCCTGCTCTTCCGCCTCTTCGCCATGCAGATGGCCGAAAAATACCGTCTGCCTAAGATTTCACTCTCAGATGAGGCCAAACAGATCATGCTGAAATACAAGTGGCCGGGAAATGTGAGACAGCTCAAGAACATTACCGAACAGATGTCAGTGCTGAGCCGAGAAAGAGAAATCGATGCACAGACTCTCACCCAGTTTATTCCGAGAGATGAGGAGTCTACACAGCTCGCCACCATACAGAAGGATGGCAAGGACGACCATAGCTACGCCAGCGAGCGCGAACTGCTATACAAGATTCTCTACGAACTGAGGGGCAACGTGAGCGACCTGAGACGAGAGATGAACAGCCTACGCAAGCAACTCGATGAGGCCCGCCAGTTGGGCGGTACAGGCGGATATGTTTCTCCGGTTCAGCCGAATACCCAGGTAGCTCCAGTATCATCCGTATCTCCGGTTTCATCGGTTTCTCCGGTTCCATCGGTATCTCCGGTTCCATCGGTATCATCCGTCCCATCGGTTTCTCCGGTATCTTCCGTACCTCCGATTACCGATCTCGACGAGCTACAACACATCCGTCAGGAAATAGCTACAGGAGGCATTAGGGGCACTTACAAACCCGAAGCCGAGGATGCTGAGATTGAGGAGATCAAGGAAGAAAACGAGAATCTGAACCTCAGCGACCTTAGCAAGCAGATGATAGAAAAGGCATTGGAGAGAAACAACGGAAACCGCAAGAAAGCGGCAGAAGAACTGGGAATCTCCGACAGAACTCTGTACAGAAAGATTAACAAATATAAGTTATGAAGCATATACGCGCGTACCTATATATAATAGGAGTCACACTGATGGTGGCGGTCATGGCAGCATGCTCCGTGAGCTACAAGTTCAACGGTGCCAGCATCGACTACACCAAAACCAAGACCATACAGATAGCCGACTTCCCTATCAGAAGTTCGTATGTATGGGGTCCGATGGGTCCGATGTTCAACAACGAACTCAAGGATAAGTTTGCCAGCAACACCCAGCTCATACAGGTGTCACGCAACGGAGACCTGAAGATAGAGGGCGAAATCACCCAATATTCTCAGCGCAACAAGTCGGTTAGTTCTGAGGGATACTCAGCACAGACCGAGCTCAGTATCACCGTAAACGTACGTTTCACCAACACCAAGAACCATGCCGAGGACTTTGAAAAGCAGTTTACATCTGCCAAGACCTACGACACCACTCAGAGCCTTGCCTCGGTGCAGGAAGAACTGGTAACCCAGATTATCAAAGACCTGGTAGACCAGATATTCAACGCTACGGTAGCTAACTGGTAAAGTAAGTGAAGAACGAAAAGTGAAGAGTGAAGAATTCAACGGCTTTACTAATCATAAAGTTCAAAACTCAATGTTCAAAGTTCAAAGTAAAATAAAGTAAAGTAAAAATATCGTGGAATTAAGCAGATTGATACAACACCCGGAGGAAATGAACCGAGAGACGCTCTACGACTTGCGCGCCCTCTTGGCCTTATATCCGTATTATCAGACGGCACGCCTGCTGATGTTGAAGAATCTGTACCTGCTCCACGACCCGAGTTTCGACGAAGAACTGCGCCGTGCAGCCATCTACATCACCGACCGTAAGATTATCTTCGAGATGGTAGAGGCAGCCCACTATCAGATAAAAAACGCCCCTGAAGAGACTGAATCCGACAAGCAGCAAGGCGTAAGAGGAATAGGAGCAGAAAAACACGGGGACCGTACTAGCGACCTCATCGACCACTTCCTGGGATCCATTCCTATGGAAGAAGACGAAGAAGAGAAGAAGGAGAAACGTAAGCCTACACCTGCTGACGCGGCTGTAGACTATGTGGCTTATCTCATGGAGACCGAAGACCAGCAGGAGCCAGAAGATACTTCGCGCACCATGAGTCTCATCGACGACTTTATGGAGGATGGCGGTTTCAAACTGCCTAAAATCCAGCAGGACGAAGATTACAAACCAGAATTTACTCCCGAACTTCAGACCGATTCCGGCAAGGATGGCGAAGAGGAAAACAGCGGTGTATTCACCGAAACCCTCGCCCGCATCTACATCAAGCAGGGCAAGTATCAGAGGGCTTACGAAATCATCAGCCGCCTGCATCAGCAGCATCCTGACAAGAACGGATATTATGTTGACCAGCTCAGATTCCTTGAGAAACTGATGCTGAACAGCAAGAAGAAATAAAGAAGAATAATAAATAAATAAAACTAGTTTTAAAAAATGGCTTACACATTATTAGTAGTATTAATCGTCCTGGTAGCTATCCTGATGATTTTCATCGTGCTCATCCAGGAATCAAAGGGAGGTGGACTTGCAAGTAACTTCTCTTCAACCAACTCAATCATGGGTGTTCGCAAGACCACTGACATTGTTGAGAAATTAACATGGGGCCTCGCTGCAGCCTTGGTTGTCATCAGCGTGGCATGTGCTTATGTAGCCCCTCAGGCAGCTGGCGAAAGCAGTGTTTTGGAGGGAGCCACTCAGGAGCAGACCGCTCTTCCTGCTATGCCAGGTGCTAGCAAGGATGCAGCAGCAGGTGCTCAGAAGGCTGTTCCTGCAGCTGGTGCAGATGCCCAGAAGGCAGCTCCAGTTGTTCCAACAAGCCCTGCAAAATAAAAAATAAGAAAAAAGGTACGAAAAAATTTGGTAGAACCATTTTTTTTTCGTACCTTTGCACCCGCTTAACAAGAATATGGTGGACGTAGTTCAGTTGGTTAGAGCGTCAGATTGTG
>UMHF01008586.1_pt1 | contig 11933 bp, 10 predicted proteins | sample 1965431 | NCBI WGS metagenome assembly UMHF01 (sample SAMEA4836088, study PRJEB28245) | human gut metagenome | biome: gut microbiome; material: fecal sample | place: Denmark | collected 2008
CTATGCCTCTTACGGTTACAAATAAAAAAGCTCCCCCCTCGGGGGAGCTGGCGAGCAATGCGAGCCTGAGAGGGTTCTGGCAGGAGATGTATTTCTATGTTATATCCACAACAAAACCCATCCCGTTTAAAACTGAGCCTGAATGGCACCTGGAACTTCCAGCTGGGCAGCGAGGATGCCGCCCAGTTCGACCCGGCACAGCCGCTGCCGGACCCGCAGCCCATTGCGGTGCCGGCCAGCTACAACGACCAGAACGATCAGACGACGGCCCTGCGCCGTCACTACGGCTGGGCCTGGTATCAGCGGACGGTCACCCTGCCCGCGTTCTGCACCGGGCAGCGGATCGTCCTGCGGTTCGGGGCTGTCACCCACACGGCTAACGTCTGGCTGAACGGTCAGCTTGTGGCCGAACACAAGGGCGGCTTCACCCCCTTTGAGGCGGACGTCACTGCCCTGCTGGCCCCCGGCCAGACCGCCCTGCTCACGGTCGCCTGCGACAACCGGGTGGATCACAGCACTCTGCCCGTGGGCAACGAAGCCGGGCAGCTGGCGTTCTTCGGGTCGGACAACGCCGGCATTCCCAGCGTGGAAGCCGCCAAGCGCATCGCCGCGCCCCAGAACCGCCCCAACTTTGACTTCTTTAACTATGCGGGCATCCACCGCCCGGTGTGGCTCTGCACGACCCCTGCGGATCACATTGAAGATGTGACCGTGGTGCCGCACACCGACGGCACCGTTCATTACGCCGTCCAGACGACCGGCGGCGTGCCGGTCTCCGTCCGCGTGCTGGATGCGGCAGGCGCAGCCGTCGCAAGTGCGGAGGGGGCCAAAGGCACTCTGCACATCCCGGATGTGCATCTCTGGGAACCGAAGCCCGGCGTGCCCTACCTCTACACCCTGCACATCACCTGCGGCGCGGACCAGTATGACCAGACCTTCGGCGTGCGGAGCATCGAGGTAAAGGGCACCCAGGTCCTGCTGAACGGCCGGCCGCTCTACTTCAAAGGCTTCTGCAAGCACGAGGACTTCACGGCTCATGGCCGGGGCTTTGACCCGGTGCTGAACATCAAGGACGTGAACCTGCTCCACTGGGCCAACGCCAACGCGGTGCGCACCAGCCACTACCCCTATGCGGAAGAGTTCTACGACCTGTGCGACCGGGAGGGCATCCTGGTCATGGATGAGACCCCGGCCGTGGGCATCGGCGGCGGGACAGCCGTGAATCCTTACAAAGAATATCCCCTTGCCGAACACCACCGGCAGGTCCTGACCGAGATGATCCAGCGGGACAAGAATCACCCCTGCGTGGTGCTGTGGAGCCTAGGCAACGAACCGGACCTGGAGCACTTCCCCCAGGATGCTTACGACTACTGGCACCCGCTCTATGAGCTGGCCCACCAGCTGGACCCCCAGGGCCGCCCGGTGACCCTGGTGTGCTGCCAGAACGACTACACCAAAGATATCACCACCCGCACCATGGACATCGCGTGCATCAACCGGTATTATGGATGGTATAATCTGTCCGGTGATCTGGACGCCGCCTGCTATGGTCTGAACCAGGAGCTGGATTTCTGGGAAGCCCAGCACAAGCCCGTCATGATGAGCGAGTACGGCGCGGACACCGTGGCCGGCCTGCACACCGCCGGGGCCGAAATGTTCAGCGAGGAATTCCAGGTGGAGTTCTACCGCCGTCTGGACGCCGAATTCGACAAGCGCCCGTGGTTCGTGGGTGAGTTCGTCTGGAACTTTGCGGACTACGACACCGTGCAGGGTCCCATGCGGGTGGACGGCAACAAGAAGGGCCTGTTCACCCGGGACCGCCGCCCCAAACTGGGGGCGCACTTCCTGCGTCAGCGCTGGGCAGATATTTCGACGTTCGGGTTCAAGCAAGAAGGAGAATGAACATGAAGACCTATCCCAACCACCCCATGACCGATGCTGAAGCAAAGCAGGCGCTGGCCGCTGCCTGCCGGCAGGTGGAGACCAACCTTCCGCTGTACACCTGGCAGTGCCAGAACCATTCCAGCGTGAACGGCATCTACCCCGGCTGTGCCAACGACCAGTGGACCTGCGGCTTCTGGCCCGGTGAGATCTGGCTGGCCTACGAGGCCACCGGCGAGGAAACATTCAAGAACGCCGCCCTGATCCAGGTGGACAGCTTTGCGGACCGCATCGCCCGCAAGGTCTCGGTAGACCACCACGACATGGGCTTCCTGTACAGTCCCACCTGCGTTGCCGCCTGGAAGCTGGTGGGCAGCGAGAAGGGCCGTGACGCTGCCATTGCCGCCGCTGACCAGCTGCTGACCCGCTATCAGCCCAGCGGAAAATTTCTGCAGGCCTGGGGCACCATGGATGACCCGGACAACTACCGCTACATCATCGACTGTATGCTGAACGTGCCGCTGCTGTACTGGGCCAGCGAGACCACCGGCAAGGACCACTACCGCGCGATCGCCGCCGCCCACACCGCCACCACGCTGGCCAACTCCTTCCGTCCGGACGGCAGCACCTACCACACCTTCTTCATGAACCCGGACGGCACCCCCAAGGGCGGCCGCACCTGCCAGGGCTACAAGGACGACAGCTTCTGGGCGCGGGGTCAGGCCTGGGGCGTGTACGGCAGTGCCATCGGCTACACCTACACCCACGACGAAAAATTCCTGGAGGTGTTCCGCAAGGCCCTGGACTTCTACCTGTCCCGCCTGCCGGAAGATCTCATTCCCTGCTGGGACATGATCTTTGCCCCGGAAAGCGGCGAGCCGCGGGATTCCTCTTCCGCCGCCATCGTGGCCTGCGGCCTGCTGGAAGCCGCCAAGTACGTCGGTGCCGAAGAGACGGAGCAGTGGCGCACCCTGGCCCGGCAGATGCTGGATTCTCTGGCGGCCAACTACGCCGTGAAGCCCGGCACCCTGGGTTCCGGCCAGCTGCTGCACGGCACCTACAGTAAAAAAAGTCCCTACAACACCTGCACCCCCGAGGGCGTGGATGAATGCACCAGCTGGGGCGATTACTTCTATATGGAGGCGCTGACCCGCCTGACCAAAGATTGGGAGATGTACTGGTAATGAACTTACAAACCAAAGCTGATTTCGTATCCCTGATGCATTTGTTCCTCGACCCGCTCAAGCCCCATTATTCCGCCGGCTGTGCCCGGCTGCATCTGGGCGAGACCGGCGTGACCTATAACCAGAACGCCATTGAGCTGGAAGCGTTCAGCCGCCCGCTGTGGGCGCTGGTTCCCTTCTGGGTGGGCGGCGGCTCAGACCCGGAATTTGAAGCAATTTACCGCAGGGGCCTTGCCGCCGGGTCGGACCCTGCCAGCCCCGAATACTGGGGCACCACCGGCGAATACGACCAGTGCTATGTGGAAATGGCCGCCATTGCCTGCGGCATCCTGACCGCCCCGGAAAAGGTGTGGGAGCCGCTGTCGGACGCAGAGAAGAAAAATCTCTCTGCCTGGCTGGACCAGATCAATCACCATACCATTCCGGACTGCAACTGGCAGTTCTTCCGCATCCTGACCAATCTGGCGCTGAAGAGCGTCGGTATGCCCTACAGCCCGGAGCTGCTGGAAGACGGCCTGACCAAGATCGACAGTTATTACAGCGGTGACGGCTGGTCCACCGACGGTGCTTCCGTCCAGAAGGACTACTACATTCCCTGGGCCATTCAGTATTACGGCCTGCTCTACTCCAGGTTCGCCGCCGACACCGACCCCCAGCGTGCCGCTCTCTATCGCCACCGCGCGGAGCTGTTCAGCCAGCAGTTCGTTTACTGGTTCGATGCCAACGGTGCGGCTCTGCCCTTTGGCCGCAGCCTGACCTACCGCTTTGCCCAGAACAGCTTCTGGGCGGCCTGCATCTGGGCCGGGCTGGAGCCGCTGCCCCTGTCCGTAATGAAAGGCCTCATCGTGCGCAACTTCAACTGGTGGCTGGAGCAGAAGATGTTCGACCGGGACGGCATCCTGACCATCGGCTACTGCTACCCGCAGATGTACATGGCCGAGCGCTATAACGCCCCCGGCAGCCCCTACTGGGGCATGAAGAGCTTCCTGCTGCTGGCCCTTCCGGACGAGCATCCGTTCTGGTCCGCAGAAGCCGCTCCCCTGCCCGCACTGGACACCCTCAAGCCCATGCCTTATGCCAATATGCTGGTGCAGCGCCGGGCGGGCCGGGTGACCGCCTATGCCGCCGGCGTCAACGAGGGCCACGGCCACGGCCAGTTCCCGGAGAAGTACGCCAAGTTCGCCTACGACACCCGGTTTGGCTTCTGCGCTTCCCGCAGCCGCGAGGTGCTGTGCCAGGCCGCGCCGGACAGTATGCTGGCTTTCATTCTGGACGACAATGTATTCGTGCGCAAGGTGAGCCGAAGCTGGAAGATCGAAGCCGGAGCCGTTGTGAGCCAGTGGTCGCCGTTCCTGGGCATTGAGGTCACCACCACCATCACGCCCACCGCCAACGGCCACCGCCGTCACCACGAGATCGACAGCACGGTTGCCTGCGACGCCTACGACTGCGGTTTTGCCGTGCCGAATTTTGCACCGGGTTATGCCGAGTCGGTGGAAAACTCCACCGCTGAAGCCCATTGTGACACCCTGCGCTGTGCCGTGACCGGTGCCGGAGAACCGGTGGTGCTGGGCTGCGACCCCAACACCAGTCTGTATTTCACCAACGTGCACCTGCCCGCCGTGAAATACCACATCGCCCAGGGGCATACCGTGCTGGATACCGTCATCACGGACGATGCCCGGTAACGCTCCGCCGCAAATCTGGCAGGATCCTGATAGCAGATGGCACAAAACAGATAGTCCTTCGCCCGCTTTCTGTCCTATACTGCAGATAGGGACAGGAGGTGTGCAGAATGTGGATACGCGATATCACCCGTTTTGACTATGCCGCTGTGGACCGGCTGCTGCTGCAGCTTCAGCAGGCCGATGCGGCGGGCCGTCCGGATCTGTTTTCGCCCGCCTATCACTATATGAGCCGGGAAGCCTTTGATTCTCTGCTGGAAAACGACAACATTCTTGCCTTTCTGGCGCTGGAACGGCTGGAGCCGGTCGGCTGCTGCTTTGCTTCCCTGCTGGAACGGAACGGCCCGCCGCTTGTCAAGATCGCTTACATCGATCTGCTGGTGGTGGATGCGCGGCACCGGCGGCGCGGCATCGGAAAGGGCCTGTTTCAGGAAGTGCAGAAGCGTGCCCGCAAGGTCGGTTCCGACCGGGTGGAACTGATGATCTGGAGCCACAACAAGATTGCCGAACGGGCTTACGAATCCTATGGCATGACCCCACAGCGCAGTATTTATGAGATCCGCCTGAATGGCTGAACAACACAAAAAGAGGGTGCAGTTCACAGGAACTGCACTCTCTTTGATTTTATCCCCTTCAGAAGAACCGGCAGAAGCCCAGGCACACGCCCATCCAGAAGAAAAGCACCGCCTTGGCCAGCACCGGAAGCACCGTATTTCCGGCCCGGCGGATGTCCCACCGACTGATGTTTTCCCGGGGGCAGATGCCCACGCAGGCTTCACAGCCGATGCACTCGCCGCTGCGCAGGCTGGCTTCGTCCAGCTTCAGGCTCACCGGGCAGTGATTCGCGCAGGCATTGCAGCCCGGAATGCACTGCTCACCGTCCCGGTGCAGCTGTGCAAAGGGCAGCACCGGCAGCAGGGCGAACACCGCGCCCATCGGGCAGAGGAACTGGCAGAAAAAGCGCGGATGCACCGCCATGCCGATCAGGATCAGCACGAACAGCAGGATGCCGATGCCAAAGCCCTCCGGCGGCAGGCGCAGAGCGGTCAGGCGGGAGAACACCTCCCAGGGACTGGTGCCGCTCAGCTTGCCGTACACCCCGGCGGCGCACAGCACCACGATGCCTGCCAGCACCAGATACTTCACCTTCTGGCCCCAGCGCACTGCCTGTTCCGGCAGACGCAGCTGCTTTTTGCGGCGCAGGAGCTTTTTCTGCACCAGGCCGGACAGCGCATAGACGGCATCGCCTAAGCTGCCAAAGGCGCAGACATAGCCGCAGAAGAAGCGGCCAAACAAGATCGTAAAGCCGCACAGGCCCAGCAGGGACAGGGCAAAACTGTCCAGCTGCAGCACCTCACCCGCACCGATGCGCAGGAAGAGCTGCCGCACGCCGGAGAAGCCCGCCACAAAGGCACCCGGCATGGACAGGAAGAAGATCAGCTGGAGCACCGCCCGCAGCCAGACGCGCTGCTTCTGGGCTTTCTGGCGTTTTTGTGCCGCAGTCAGCGGCTTGTTTTCGGTTTCATTCATCTTACACTGCCGCCTTTCCCAGGGCATCCGCCACTGCTTCCTGAATGCCCTCACAGGTCAGGGTGGCACCGGACACCAGGTCCACCTCCGGCGACTGTGCGGACAGCATCTTGTCCAGCATGGTCAGGGCCTGCTTATAATAGGGCCGGTCTTCACCGGGCGCACTGACCACCGAAATATCGGTCATCCTGCCGTCCTGAATGGTCACGGACACGGTGATGGTATCGCCGAAGCCCAGGCCGCTGCCCTCATAGGTGCCGTCCCGCAGGCCGCCTTCGGCCTCCTGTTCGGCTTCTTCCTGTTCCGCCTGCAGAATGGAAGCGTTGTAGGCTTCCACCTCGGCGATCTCCTGCTGCCGCTGGTCCACGGCGGCGGCACGCACCGCCGCGGTCTGCTGGTACACGGCCAGCACCGCCAGGATCGCCAGCAGGTTCACCGTCCGGATGAGAAAATTCTTATGACGCATTCCACATTCCCCCTTACTTTGCCTGCCCCAGCGCCTGCTGTGCGGCCGCCTGCAACGCCTTGGACGAGTAGGTGGCGCCGCTGATCAGGTCCACCTCATCGGCGCTCTGCTTCTCCAAGATCTGGCTGACCAGGCCCGGGTGCTGCACACCGCCGTAATTTTTGCCGTTCCTGGCAAAGTCCAGGTACCGCCGGTTGTCTGCCGGCTCCTCCGACGTGTCCTTTTCTTTGACCGCCTGCACATCGGTCACTGCACCGCCTGAAACGGTGATGGTGACCCGGACGTCATAGTGAAAGACCGCATCATCGGTGCAGACCACCGTGGCGGTATAGGTGCCGTCCCGGTAGCGCGGCGCTGCCGGTGCGGCTTCCTCTGCCGGGGCACTGGAAGCTGCCGGTTCTTCCGCCCGGGCCGAAGCGGCCGGAACTTCCGCAGCCGGTTCCTGTGCGGGCGTTTCCGTCGCAGAGCTTGCAGCCGGTTCCTGTACCGCCGGGGTCTCCGGCTGTGCTTCCGATGCCGCCGGCTGGGAAGCCGGTTCCTCCTCCGCAGGCTCAGAGACCGCCGCGCCGGACTGTGCCTGCTTCAGGGCATCCTGAATGGCGCCTTCCAGCTCCTCTGCCAGATAGTAGCCGCCGTCGGTATCGGCATCGTCCTGCTTGCCGGAGACCAGCGTCTTCCAGGCATCCTTTGCCTTTTCCCAGAAGGATTTTTCTTCCGGTTCGGTCTGGGTCGGCACGATGGTGACCCCCGCCACCCGGCCGTCCGTCACGGTGACCGAGACCGTCACCGGTCCGTGGGTGCTTTCGCCGGTGCCGGTGTACACGCCGTCCACATAGGTGGGTCCTTCCGGCTCGGCCGCATCGCCCTGCGGCTCGGTGACCGGCGTTTCGGCGGGTTCTTCCACCGGTTCGGCATCCACCGCCGCCTTGGCCAGTGCCCGCTTGACCGCGTTCAGGATGCCGGTGGACGAATAGGTGGCACCGGACACGGAATCCACGTCCGGTGTGCCGGTGGTCAGGATTTCAGACACCACCTTGCGCGCCCGGGCAAAATAGGAGGTGGTCTCGCCGTCATGGCTCAGGATGGAAATGTCGGTGATGGTGTCGTTCTGCACGGTCACCTGCACCGTGATGGGGCCGCCGAAGCCCTGGGCCGAAGCAGTATACACGCCGTCCCGATAGGCAGACGGTGCCTCAAACGGCTCTTCCACGATGGGTTCCGGGGTCTCCTGCTTGGGCGGAAGCGGGTTGTTCACCACTTCGCCGGTCAGGGCGTTCTGGATGGCACCCAGAATGCCCCGGGAAGTATAGGTCGCCTCGGACACCGCGTCCACTTCCCAGGTCTGGGCGGTGAGCACGGTGGTCAGCAGACGCCTGGCGCGGCGCAGGAATGCGCTGGTCTCATGGGATGCGTTCAGGATCTGCAAATCGGTGATGCGGCCGCCCTCCATGGTGACCTGCACCCGGACCGTGCCGCCGTAACCGCGGGACGAACCGGTGTACACACCATCTTCATAGGGCAGGGTGGGCAAAATGTCCTCTTCCTCCGGTTCCGGCTCCTCCACGGCGGCGCTGGACGAAACGGCAGGACTCAGCCGTTCCGGCACCTCCGCCAGCACCGGAAGGGTGCGGGGCAGGGTGACCAGAACGATCGCGGCCACCGCCACGGCTGGCACCAGCTGGACCAGCGGGCGCAGCTTCTTGATCTGGTTCATGGGAATTCCTCCTCAGACACGGAAAACAAGGTCACTCCCCAAAAGGAGCGACCTTGTTTCTTATTTTATGAGAAATGGGCGAGGCGCACGGCGATCAGGCCTTCAGGGCCTGGATGGCCTCGGTCAGGTGACCGACCTGCTCCAGAGCAGCAGCCTTGTACAGGGTGTCCTTGCTCAGCAGCTCCACGCTCTCGTCCAGCTCGGTCTCCAGGTTTGCCCAGCTTGCAGCGGAGTAGCTGCTCTTGTTCAGAGCCTGTGCCTGGTTCACGACGTTCTGCAGCGCAGCGCGGTCGGAAGCGTCGGCCAGTTCATGCTTTGCAAAGTTGTCGCTGGTGGTCTGGATCTTGATGACGGTGTCCGCATAGCCCAGAGCGCGGATGGTGATGGTCCAGTAGCCGGTGCCATCGGTGCCCTCCGGCAGCTGGCAGCGCAGAGAATCGCTCAGACCCAGCTGGATGCCCATGGACTTGTGCATCCAGTTGTCGGCTGCAAACTTGGTGCCGTAGGTTGCCTTGGCGTGGGTGTAGGTGCTGTCATTGCCGTAGTAGGTCCAGACAACAGACTGCATCCGGGAACCCAGCTCGCCGTAGTTGCCGGTCAGGTCCACACGGATCATCTCGCCGAAGCTGCCCACGTCATCGCCGCTCTTCACGGTCACGACCAGGTCGCTGGCAGTCTTCTGATCTGCACCTGCGATGCCGGAACCGGTGCCGTTGTGGGCAGCAGAGAAGGTGTAGCCGTCGCCGCTCTTGGTGGCGTACTTCAGGCCGTTGGTGTGAGAATCAACGGCAGCGGTCAGATCGTACACGGGGATCTGGACCTCTGCGTAGCCGCCCACCAGCTCACCGCCGTTCTTCACGACAGCGTACTTGGAGCAGAAGTCGTCCAGGTCCTTGTTGGCCACGCGGACGGGAACGTACTTGGTGCCGGAGAGCTCATAGTGATCCATCTTGGCAGTGGTGCCGTCCGGCTTGGTGATGGTGCCGCGGTTCCAGCCATAAGCGGTGCCATCGGTCAGGTAGAAGGTCTTGCCATCGTCAGACCAGTGCGAAACGGTGTAGGAAGTGCCATCGGTTGCATAGATGGTAGCCACCTGCTGGAAGCTGCCGCGATGCAGGCCGTGGTTGGTGGTTGCACGGGAAACGGCGTCAAAAGCGCCCAGGTCGTGCTCATCATGGCTGTCCAGCTGTGCGGAAGAGCTGGTGTTGCCTGCGGCGTAGACCTTCTCATTTGCCCAGTACTCATTCCAGTCCAGGGCAGCGTACAGGTAGGTATACTTGGAGCTGGTCAGGGAGTCCACGATCTGCTGGATGCAGTTCTCAGACTCATCAGCCGCTGCTGCAAAAGCAGGAACGGACATCACGCTGAATGCCATTGCGGCAGACAGGACCAGCGAAACGATCTTTTTCGGTTTCATGAAAACACTCCTTTCTTTTTCCCACAACCGACCTTCTGAATTTGTTAGACTATACTAACTTTTACAGCAAAAGAAAATCGGTTTGTTTATTAGCAATCACTAACCGACGGCGCATATTATAATGGATTGGATTTCCCGTTGTCAAGTAGGTTGGCCGATTTTCTTTCACATTTTTTCCATCTTTTTCAAGATTCTTTTCCAAGTCCGAAAAAATTTTCCTTGTTTCGTTTGTTTTTGTCTTTGACGGCGCTGTGTGGAACGCCGAATTCTTTCTTCTCCGGGACCTTATTTTGTGCAATTTTTCCATGATCTGTTCCGTATATCGGATAGAACGCTTTTCCCTCTTTGCCGAACCGGAGGTTCCTTATGAAAAAGCAAGTCAAACGCGCCCTCGTACCGGGTGCCGTCCTGCTCCTTCTTCTGGCGGGCGCCCTTGTGCAGTGGCGCACCATTGCCCGGCCCATCCGGGACGTCGAAAACTCCGCCGTGGTGGACGAACTGACCGTGGACCTGCGCGGCGTGCAGGCGCAGAACGATTTTCCGATGCGGAACGATTCCGGGGTCTATCAGGCGCTGGCCGCTTACCTGACCCAGGGCATCTACCTGCCCTGCTGGAACCAGGACACCTTTTCGCTGGGAGAAACCTCCCGCAGTGTGACCCTCCGGTACGCAGGCAGTCTATCGGAGCCTGCGGTGCTGGCCCTCACCTTCTACGACGGCACCAGCATCTGCCAGGTCAACGGCCGGAAAGCGCGTTTTTTCTCCCCGAAGGGAGCGGACGCCTATCAGACCATTCAGAATCTTCTGCGGACCGAATGCGACGCCGTGACCCTGACCGTCACCAAAATTCAGCCGGACTTCGATTGCCTGGATGCAGAAGATCCTGCTACCGGGGACGCCTACTCCCTCGGTGCAGTCTCAGAAAAATTGCAGGCCCCGGACGGCACCGCCGTGCCGCTGGACACCCTGGCCGTCGGTGACACCGTCACCGTGCTGTGCGATGGCGCCCTGCTCATGACCTATCCCTATCAGTTTTCCAGTGTCTACTGCATCCAGACCGCGCGCTGAAAAAGCCCGGCAGAACGTTCGAATCACGCTCTGCCGGGCCTCTGTTTTGCTGCTTTACAGCAGGGTCACGAGCAGTCCCACGACCGGTGCCACCACCAAACCAAGGACCATTCCCCGCACACTGGCTTTGAAGTGGAACCACACGGCAGACTTTTCCACCGGACTCACCTTTGCCAGTTTATAAAATTTATCAAACAGTGCCATGAGGATGTCCACGACCAGAAAATCGTACCAATCCCCCACGAGCCACAGCCCATACGCGGTCCCGGCCGCCTTTCAGAAGGTCGTAATGCCGTTGAACCGATGCAGGACCAGCGCAAACAAAAGTGCATAGTTTTGGGATACTCTGATAATTCAAACACCTGTTTATAGCCATGCTTTACATAAAATTCCAGTGCTTGAAAATCACAGGTAATGGAAACATGAGAGGAAACATAAGAGGAAACATGAGAGCAAGAATCGTCCCGTGGCCACAAATTTTCAATTCTTGAAAATTTCTTGTCCCTCTGGGACAGCTTCTTGTTGGGGCGTGCCTGCCCCAAACCCTGCTTCTTTTACTCCAAATACTTAAAGCCCCATTTTGTCATTTCGTAAAAGACCGGCAGTAAATCTTTTCCTTTCTTAGAAAGTGAGTATTCTACATGAGGTGGTATTTCATTGAACTGTACCCGGTCAACCAGCCCATCTCGCTCCAATTCCCGCAGCGAGGAAGTCAGCATTGTATTGGTAATGCCGCCGAGTGCCTTTTTCAGTTCTCCAAAACGGATAGGGCTTTGGATGCACAATTCATAAATGATTTGAAATTTCCAGCGGCCTTGCAGCATTTCAAGAAGCGGCGTCACAGGACAATTCCCAGCCTGTGTTGTGATACCGTTATGGACAAGTTCCACATAGTCAGCATAAGACATTTCATTGCTCATCGAATGGCTCCTTTGGTATGGTATTTCGCACTTAGTTAAAATAATCTGCGTACTTGATTTGTTTTATG